>Ga0131853_10016387_pt1 | contig 13524 bp, 10 predicted proteins | sample TergutLab28metaG_FD_92764 | JGI IMG/M metagenome (GOLD analysis project Ga0131853, IMG submission 92764) | Labiotermes labralis P1 segment gut microbial communities from Petit-Saut dam, French Guiana - Lab288 P1 (version 2) (version 2) | ecosystem: Host-associated > Arthropoda: Insects >... | reverse complement strand
TGGCTTGGGGTTGAGCGACTCGGTTGGAACAGGGGGACGGGGTTAGTGTTCCAATTTGACCTTGGTCAAATTGGAACACTAACCCCGTCCCCCTGTTCCAACCGTGTCGCTCACCCCCAAGCCAGAGGTCAAGCAGCTGAGCCTGCTCACTGAGTCAGTTTCCCCGTCCCCAGTGAGTCACTCGGCCTCAGCCAAAACCTCGAGGTAGAGCTTCTCCAGCTCCTTGGCGTAGTTCACCATTGAGAAACCATTGAGTGCGTACTGAGCTACCATTTCTCGTCGACCCGGGGTTATCTTGTTAATCTCCAGCTCCTTCATGGCAGCCTGGTAGAGCGCCTCGGGGTCGCAAACCGTTACTGTGCCCACTTCCTTGACCACAAAGTCGGGGAGGCCGCCCTGATTAGTGGCAACTACGGGCAGCCCGCAGGCCATTGCCTCAAGGGCCACCAGGCCAAAGGGCTCAAAGCGCGAAGGCATAACAAAGATGTCAGCTGTGCTGTAGAGCTCACGGAGCTGCGCCTGGCTTCGGTGCCCCAGGAAGAATGTAGCCTTGAGCCCAAGGTCCTGGGCAAGATCCCTCAGGCTGGCATCTTCTTCTCCCGCCCCGGCAATGAGGGTGACAAAAGCGCCTGGGTGCTGCTCCTCGTACTTCTTAACCGCGTGCAAAAACACGTCCACACCCTTGAAACTGGTGAGCTTTCCGGCAAAGAGGATGATGCGCTCTCCGCGATAAGGCACACCGTAGCTGGTTAACAGCTTGGATCTATCCTGCGCATCCGGATAGAAAATCTCATTGTTGTACCCGTTGGGCAGCATGATTGTCTTGTTACGCAGCTGCGGGTAGGTGCCAACCGTTGACTGGTAATTGTCCTTTGAAATGGCGATGACGCGCTTGCACACATTAGCCGCGATATTGCCGTACTCGCGCAGCTTAGGCCACTTCTCAAAGCCCATCAAATCGGTGCCGTGCGCGGTGATGACAAAGGGCAGCAGTTGCCGGGCGGCAAGGTATCCCAAAAACCAGATGTGCTGCACGTGGATGATGTCGGGCTTTAAGGTGTCTATTGCCTCGGTGATGACTGTGTCAAAGGCCGCAAAATACTCCTCCAGCTCATCGGTGCTGAGGTCAGCAAACTGGGCGACGCTCCGAGGGTGCGTGGTGAAACAGGGGAAATTAAAAGGCAGAGAGTTGGGCGAGCCTTCATACCCGTTAAAGTAAACCGGTCTCAACTGCACGCCTGCAACCGGCTCCGGCTCCCTATTCTCAGCGAGGATGACACAGACCTCATGCCCTCTCTGAGCCAGAAAATAGGCAATATCCCGCGTGTATGTACCGCTACCCGAGCCTTCCAGCGGAAAATGGTTTATCAACAGGATTCTCATGTCTCAGCCTCTCCAATCTTGTGGGTCATTACATTATAGATTAGAGACCCGAGAGACACGGGGACAGAGAAAGGGCTAAAGAGAATTACACTGCCACGTTCTCATTGTCCGTCTTTTAGACAACCGGGTTACGCAGGCCCTCAGTGACGCACTTGGGGGAGTTCCTGCCGCGTTTGCACGCAAAAGAACGATTTTTGGGCAATAAATGCTCGTTTTTGGGTGATATGAGGCCAAATATCGTTCTTTTGCGTGCAAACGCGGCAGGAACTAACCAAAGTGTGCCACAGACACAGTCTTAAGCCCACAGTCACCTATGCGTTGCTATACTGGACTCGAAAGATATAGGAGGCGGTCATGGCAGAGATGCAAAAGAGGGAAGTTGATGTACTGGTTGTTGGCGGCGCTACTACGGGGCTCTACTTTGGCGGCTTGATGGCCAGGCAGGGCAAGCGGGTTCTTATCTGCGACAGTTCATCCGAGGCCGAGCTGGGCGCAGTCTTTGACATCATCCACATTGCTCAAGAGCACTTTGAGCGCTTTGGCCTTGAAGAGCCGGTTGCCGGCGATGAGGCTTATGTCTCCAGTTTTAATCGCTCCATACAAAAGTCCGCGCTCAACAACTGGCCTAAGAACTCGTACAGAAGCACCTTAGTGCTGCGCCGCGTGCCGCTGATTAAGAGGCTGCTTGCCTGGGCCTTGGAGCAGGGCGCCGAGATTCTGTTTGAGACCAGTTTTGAGCAGCCGGTGTTCAACGGCTCCGGCAGGCTGGTTGGAGGGCAGTTCTCACAGAGCGGCGAGGCGCTTACCGTTGAGGCTCGCCTCGTTGCGGATGCATCGGGAATACCTGCGGTTGTGCGCACCGCGTTGCCGGATGACTACGGTATTGAGAACTTCGTCTGCACTCCGCGCCACCAGTTTTACGTGATTTTGCATTACGTTGACCTGAAAAACCCGGAGCAAGACCGCGTTGATGTCACCACCACCTGGACCCACTATAAAATCTGGCTTGCCCCGCAGCACGGCAGCAGCGGCGCCATCATGGGCGTGGGTGCCAATCTCAGCTTTGACTACGCCGAGCGGGTTTACCAGCGCTTCCTCGCCAAGGGATATATGCCACCGCACGCGCTCCAACACCTTGAGCAGGGGAGCACTCCTTACTGCCGCATACCGTACAGCCTGGTGGCCGACGGGCTGGTTGTGCTCGGCACTGCCGCTTGCATCAGCAATCCCTGGTCGGGGGAGGGTGTGCCCTACAGCTGGCTCCAAGGCCAGATTGCCGCCGAGGTCTGCGAAGCGGCTATGGCAGACGGAGCCGCTCCCACGCAGGCGAGCCTCTGGCCCATTAACGGGTTGTATCATGAGGCGCAGGGCGCCCTGTTTGCCAAGAACCTCGCCATGCTGAGCGGCGCAACGGATTGCACCGAGCAGGAGAATGACTACGAGTATAAAAAGGGCATCATCTACGAGAACCGCAACGAGGACGGCAGCTCCACTGAGCGCGGCTCCATGATTGGGAAGCTGCTCGTGGGCCTGCTCACCGGCAAGATCAGCCTCAGCACGCTCCGCAAACTCATGGATGCCTCGAGCATCGGCGAGAAGATAGAGCAGCACTATCTGGCATTTCCAACCGCGCCCGAAGGCCTCGCTGAATGGGCAGCACAGGCAGAAGCCCTCTGGGCAAAAGCCGGCTCTATGGCCGACGTAGCCGAAGCCGACCTCGCCCAAATGCAAGCTGACAAGTGACATGACAAGGGGGGGGGTTATCAACTGCCTAGCCCATTCCATCCACTTTTATCCCGTGGCATGGAAATGATAGTTCGTGCCACAGCGTGTTGCTCTTAAGAGGCCTTTTCCTTTGAGAAAAAGCTGAGCATTTTGTTGACTGTGTTAAAGGTGAACTGTTCGATTTGTGGGGCAAAGCGTATGGCGAGCACACAGATTGCCAGCACCGCAATCACCACCGGAATCAATACCTCAAGAGGCAGGGCAAAACTGCTGGCGCCCAGGAGCGCCGCTGCCAGCTGCCCCCAGGGGCGGCAGATAATGATGATAGGGATGAAGGCCTTGTACGAGATTTTAGTGAGGCCTACCAGTAAGCACATGAGGTCAGAGGGCAAGAAGGGGAGGGTCACCACCAAGATGAGCAGTATCTTGGTGCGGGCATTAGCGGAGTCGCTGCCTATAATGTTCATCCACTTTTCAAAGCGCTCGGGTTTGATGAGTTTTTTGAGAACCGGCTGACCGGCCTTTCTCACCAGGGTAAAGCCAATGAGGCTGCCCACGAGGTTCCCTAGATACGAAAGCACAAAGCCAGGCCAGAGCCCAAAAAGGATGCCGCCGACTATCGTGAAGAGATTGCCCGGAATAGGAGCAATGATTGCCTGAAGCACCTGCAAAAGGAAAAAGACGAGAGGACCCCAAATACCCAGCCCCTCAATAAAGGCCTTAAGAGCTTCTTGTTCAAAAAACACTTCCATCGAGGCGCGCTGCTCTCCTTAAAATGACATCGACACAATGACAGATTATATACCTACTATTCCTCTGATTTTATGTCGTGAACTAAACAGTCTTGCAGATACTAAGCCCCCCCTGTTAGGCTCCTCTTTTCTGTCACCCTGAGCGTAGCGAAGCGAAGCCGAAGGGCCTAGTCAGTGACTCGCTGCCTGGATTCATCGACTACGCGCTACGCGCTTCGCTCAGAACGACAGGGAAGAGCCGTCCCCATTCTGTCCGCAACTACTCGCCGTGGCGGCCTTCGTTGTAGGCGTCTTTGAAGGCGGAGAACATTCCCCCGGCCTTCTTGAGTTGCTTGCCGGTTGCGGCAGCACCCGCGCTGGCTACTGCTCCTGCAGTTTGGGCGGCAGACTTGGCCTTCTCGGACACGGCGGCGGAGTCTACTCCCACTTTGCCGGCGATTGCTGATGCCTTTTTACCGGCTTGAGCGGCAATGGATTTTTCTGTGTCGATGTCAATAGCGAGCGCCTCGGTCAACACAATAATTGCGGGCGAGAGCTTCTTCTTTTCTGCCTCCGCAGCCTCTGTTTCTACTGTCTCAGCTGCGGCGCTGTACCCCTTAATCAACTCTACCGGAATAGTTCGTGTTCCTTGCGTGAGCTTCCCCATAGCCTTAGGACCTGCCTCAATGCTTTGCACCTCCCCGCTCGGCAGCGCAAAGGTCACATCATTGACAACACCCACGCTTTCCCCGTCTTCAGTGATGACGGGCAGCCCAATCCACAGCACGGAATCATCCGGATACAGATTGAGCGCCTTATAGGCGGCCTTGCCCGACGCGCCCTTCTCGTTGCGGATGAAGGCGTAGTCTTCGTACATATAGTAGCCATTGATTGCCACAAAGCGCCCTCTGCGTTTGAACATCAAAAGAAAGTCAGACTTCTTAGTCTCAAAACCGGCAACGCGCTTTTGATCCGGATAAAAAATGAAACGATGAACCTTGCCGGCGTTGCGCGGCAGCTTCTTGCCTTTAATGACACGGGTGCCCGTGAGCTTTTTCGTGGAAATCAAGTTCTCAGTCATATGCACATTATTGCAGATTTTGTGGGGCAGGTGTGTGGTACAGAGGGACGGGGTTGGTGTCCCAGATTGGAACCGGGTTGGAACAGGGGGACGGGGTTAGTGTTCCAATTTGACCTTGGTCAAATTGGAACACTAACCCCGTCCCCCTGTTCCAACCCGGTTCCAATCTGGGACACCAACCCCGTCCCTCTGTACCACACAGGTCACTTATCGGGGTTTAGTACCAACCTCGGTGATTTCTACGGCGGCAAAATAGGTTGAGGGAAAGGTGGTTTCTCGCACGAGGTTGCCGGCGAGGTCGTATACGTAGCGGGTGATTGTGGTGCTAAAGCCGTCCATTCCCTCTTGTACTATGACGCGCTCACCTGCGGGTAGTTCGGGGTTTTCAACCTCTCTTGCGGTGTACGCTTCACCGGGAATGATGGCGCCGTCAACAATCTCAACCGTGTAGCCGGGGGGAACTCCCCACATGGTGGCGGTGACCGTGTTGGCGGTGTAAGAGAAGGTCAGCAGCAGCCAGTTGCCCGACTCGTTCACAAACTTGAGGTCCGGAGACGGGTTTGACACGGTGGCGTCGCGGCCGTGCGGGTACATGGTGGAGTAACGCGAGTGGGCAACGCGCTCAGTGATAGGAAAGCCCGACTCAAGAATCACGTTGAAAACCGTTGAGGCCACCTGGCAAATGCCGCCGCCCACCTGCTCAATGTACTCGGTTCCGTCAATGGCGTTGGCGGGCAGAAAGCCTCGCTCGGGGGTGCAAGCCCCCACCGTAGCCATATAGGACCACTCCGCGCCCGGGGCAATAAGGGAGTTATTGAGGATGTCGCTCACGGTGTGGATGTTGTTGACCCGGTTGGTCTGATCCGCCGGATACTCAGTGGTGTACGAGACAATCTTCTCGGTGATGTTGAGGGCCTCAAGGTCGGCAACGGTTAAATCAGAAGGTACCTGCCCTATAGGCAGCTCAAACGTAAGCGAGCCCGGGGCTTCTCCAAAGAGCGCCGCGCTCAGCTCATCGGCCAGCGCGCTGTAGTCAACGCCGGTGCCGTTGACGCCTTCAAGGATGGTGATGACATCACCCGTAATGAGGAATCGTGGGTCTTGGGGCGGGTCGCCGAGGTTGAGGTCGCCGATTACCGGTCGCAGCGTGTGCTTGAGCTTCTCGCCGTCAAATTGCACGGTGAGAGCGTGAGTGCCGCCTGGCTGCTCCTCAATTTGCGTGCCAATGCAGGCTGCCAGGGTTTCGCTTGAGAGCTCCCAGTGGTGCTCCGCCTCGTCACGGTAAGTTATCAGCACCGGCTGGCTTGCCGCCGTGCGGGCTGTTCCCAGGAGGGCGAGCGCCTCCTCGTCATATATCAGCGGCAGCTCTTCAAACATAGGGGCGATGATTTGCCTATCAGAGTCAGTTGCAGAGAGAAAGGCAGCATTGAGGTCTTCCAGGAGAATATCCTGGTCAACCGTATAGCCGGTTATGCAGGGAACGAGCTTAAAACTGCCATCTGTATAAGCAATATCTGCGCTGCGCATGGGGGTGCCGAGTGCCGTGTTGATGCCGTCTTGCAGCATTGCGAGGCGGCCTTCTTCAAAGGTGTACTCAGCCGGCAGAGCAACGCCAAAAAGGGTCGAAATCAGGCGGCCCGGCAGGTAATTGGTTCCGCGGCCAACCTGGTAAGCCTCTGCTGCCAGCGCCTCTCCGTCAACTGAAACACCCAGCGTGTCAACGCTGATGAGCCAGAATCGCTGCCCTCCGGCGAAGAGGGTCTGTGCTTCTAGGGGTGAGGTACTAAGGTCCAGGGCGAGTGCGCCCTCATCCATTCCCTGGGAGGCAAACCGCTCGTCTGCGTAGAGCTCAACGGGGGCTAGCTCGGCACGGTGGCTCAACTGCTGCGCTAGCTGCTTTGCCGCCTCCTCCTTAGTGAGGCCGCCTACGTCAACGCCGCCCACAGAAACACCGGTATGGATGCGGCCCATGTTCACCAGGTGGTCCACAGCAGGCACGCCAACCAGCAAGGTGAGGGCTACTGCGCCTGCCACGATTACCTTGCGGTTTGAGAATATGCCGAGGAACGAGGCGAGCAGGCGGCTCGGCAGAGAGCCTGGTCTGGTGCCCTGATTAGAGCCCGGCCTGGTGCCCGGATTGGAGCCCGGCCTGGTGCCCGTTTTGGTGCCTGAGTAGGTACCCGGCCCTGCGCCTGGCCTGGTGCCCGGTTTGGAGTCCTGCCCCGTACCCTGCCCCGCGCCCGACCCCGCGCCCGGCCTGCCCTTATGAGGGTCTGTCCTTCTGCGCGACTGGGACTTTTGCGAGGACTTTTGCCACTTGTCATGCGTGGTTCTCTGGTGCATGTTCAGGGCGGTGTTATCCCTGTTATCTTGCAAACCCCGCCTGCGTTGGTTTGACTCAACACGCTGGCGTTGCGCTCCCGAGGCTCTGTCTTGCTCATTTGCTTGAACCCTTTGGCGCTGTTCCAACGGCACACGCTGGCGCTGCTCATTCGGGACTCGCTCACGCTGGTCTGACTGAACTCTCTGGCGCTGCTCTGAGGGGACTCGCTCACGCTGGTCTGACTGAACTCTCTGGCGCTGCTCTGAGGGGACTCGCTCACGCTGGTCTGACTGAACCCTCTGGCGCTGCTCATTCGGGACTCGCTCACGCTGGGCGCGGGGCGCTCGCTCCTGCTGATCCAACTGCACCCGCTCCCGCTCGCCTGACAAAACTCGCTCGTGTCGCTGCGACGGAACTCTCTCACGCTCACTAGATTGAGCCCGCTCACGCTGGCCGCGGGGCACCTTCTCCGCAGAATCCAAAGACCGCCGTGCAGCCTCTGCTGCCCGTTTTCTCTGATTATCGCTCGCTTCCCAACGAGATGAGTTGCCGTTTTCAGGATTCTCTAATCTTGCCAAAGATCTTCCACTCTATACTTTGGTTGTGAGCCTCATATGCTGCCAGTAACACGCGACTCGACTGTGGTAGCAAAAAGAATTATACTAAAAAGTTGTTCTTTCGATAAACGATGAGAGGTTTTGCAGATGAGTGAAGAGAGTTGTTGCCCGCCACAAAGCACCTGTTGTTCTTTGGATGCGGCAGGCGGCTCAACACTGCGCGCGCCTGGAGCGGAGGCACCGGCAGTATCAACAAGCCTCACATTTGCAGACAGGTTCGGTGCGTGCAGGGTGCGCCTGGGCATTGGCCGCAACAACTACAAGCTTGAGCCGGGGTTGTATCGCGTAGGCAGTCCCAATGATGACTCTCCCGTGCTCGTGAGCGCAAACTACAAGCTAACTTTTGACACCCTGCGGAAGAACCTGCAGGGCCTAGACTGCTGGCTCCTCATACTGGACACCAAGGGCATCAACGTCTGGTGCGCCGCCGGCAAGGGCACCTTTGGAACCGCAGAGCTGCTGCTGCGCATCGAGCAAGCAGGGCTTGCACGCCTCGTCTCGCACCGACAGCTGGTGCTGCCGCAGCTCGGCGCCCCCGGCGTGGACTCAAACGAGGTAGCGCGGCAGAGCGGCTTCAGGGTTGTCTACGGCCCGGTGCGCGCCAGCGACATCAAGCAATTCATCGCCAGCGGCTTCAAGGCAAGCCCCGAGATGCGCCGAGTGAAGTTTACGCTCCGCGACCGGCTGGTGTTAACGCCCATAGAGCTCGGCTCTGTACTGAAGATCTCCCTGATTGCTTTTGGGGTGCTCTTCCTCATCAACCTCTTTGCCGCCCGCCCCTTTGGGCTTTTTGACATTGCTCTCTACCTCGGCGCGGTACTCACGGGAGCGGTGCTCACACCCTTGCTTTTACCGCTCATCCCCGGCCGAGCCTTTGCCTGGAAAGGCTGGCTGCTGGGGCTCATCTACACGGCCGGCGCGCTCTGGATTATAGGCTGGCTCACGCAGGAAAGCTGGTTCACACCAGAAAGCTGGCTTTTAGCCGCAGGATACCTCCTGCTTTTGCCGGCCTGCTCGTCATACCTGGCAATGAACTTCACCGGCGCGTCAACCTATACCTCGCCGTCCGGCGTGCTCAAGGAAATGCGCCTCGCCCTGCCGCTCATCATAGGCTCAGCCGCAGTTGGCGCAGTGCTCCTGCTTATTAAGACCTTCAAAGGATAAGGGAGAAGGCAATGGCTCTAACCTATTTGAAAAACGTAAGCACCCTCGCACTAGATACCGATAAGTGCTCCGGCTGCGCACGCTGCGGCGAGGTCTGCCCACACGCCGTCTACACCTTTGCCAGCAAAAAGGCACACATCACTCACCGAGACCGCTGCATTGAATGCGGAGCCTGCGCTCTCAACTGCCCCGACAACGCAATTACCGTAAACGCAGGAGTCGGCTGCGCCGCCGCCGTGATAACCGGCTGGATCAAAGGCACAGAACCCTCCTGCGACTGCACCGACGACTCCTGCTGCTAAAACCTGTCAGGGGAGAACGTCAGGCTGTGTGAAAACGTCATTGCGGGCTTGACCCGCAATCTTTAACTGCATGTTAAATGATTGTGGGTCAAGCCCGCAATGACGTAATTGGACCTTTTCACAGCCGACTGACGCCTCCAGTGACACACTTGTGGCACTTCCTGCCGCGTTTGCACGCAAAAAGACGATTATTTGATGAAAAAAGCCACTTTTTGCCTGATTTGTGGGAAAAATCGTCTTTTTGCGTGCAAACGCGGCAGGAACTCTGATATTTGCGGCAAGTCACCTCGGATCACCGGTCCCTCGTATCGCCGGCCCCTCGAATCACCGGTTCCTCAGGTTGTCATAGCTCCATGAGTTTTTTGGTGATACCCATCCAGCCGTAATTGTTGAGAGCGAACTCGCTCATTTGATCAGTGAGTTCTTTGTTGTCGCTTGAGAGCAAGGCAAGGGCCTTCTCCACTATGCTCAGCAATATCTGCTCATCCAGGGGCACCGAGAAATCCTCGGCACTCATCCCCGGAATGCTCGACGCGGCTGTCTCCAGAGTTTCCTTAAAGCCCGAGTGCCGCGTACAGAGGGGCTTTACCTTGGCTGCCATAGCCTCGATAATCACCATGCCAAAGGCCTCCGGATAAATGGACGGAAAGATGCTTACCTCTGCACTGTGCAGAACCCGCACGGCATAGCGCTGGTCAAAATAGCCGGTGAACAGGGTGTTGGTGTCTAAGAGTGCAGCGCCTTTTTGGTAGAGCGCCTTGTTTTCCGGGTCAAGCAGAAACTCTCGCAGCACCTCAAGAGCCTTGAAGTCTTGCTCCAGGTTTACCCCCAGGGCTCGGGCATTGGCAAAGAAAACCTCCAGCTTATCGAGCTTAATCAGTTGGAGGATGTACTCCAGCTGCGCCCTGAAGGCGCCAAAGCCAACTAGGATGAAATTAATCTTGGGGTTGTGGGCATACAAAAACGGTAATCCAAGCACCAGCGGAATCAGGCCCTTTTGCTCCAGGTACTTGCCCAGGTAAACGAGCTTTTGGTTGTCTCGTACGTAGAGCATGTCAAAGAGTTTGTCCTTGATGGAGACCTCAATATCCTTGGCCTCATAGCTTGCCTGCACCTCGGCAAAGTCAAAACTGCCCTGTTTAACCATCTCTGCAATCATCTTTGACTGCGCGGCAGAAAAGCCGTGCCCCTGATCAGCTGCATCAATATAAGCCGCCAACATGAGCCGCTCCTCTTCAAGCGGCATGTCTCCGTAGAGCTGCTCGTCCAGGCCCGCGTTAATCACCGCGCAGGCGCTGAGATCCAGGTCATCGTAGTAGTCCTGCATAGCCTGCTTGCTGTGATGCGAAACCGCCACCAGCTGATCGCAGCTCGCAAGGGTGACTCTGGACAAGGCGTCCAGATACTCCCGCTTGGATATTGCGTAGTTCAAATCGCTGCCATGCCCAATGATGATGTGCCGAGCCTTAGAACAGGCAGCCTTGATGCCCTCAGCCACATACTGAGGCTGCAACACCAGGTGATTGGAGTAAGCCTTGGAGATATCGTTGTGTGCGCAGATGTGCGCAATCGTGGCGGCATTGCGCCTGATGTAGTCTTGAATCTCGCCCTCAGACACATCCTTCATTTCTTGCACAAGCATATCTTTGTACCGGTCATACACATAAACCAGCAATTCGTTAGCTGTATCGGGGACGTAGATCTCGCACTTGCCGGGATAAGGCGTCTCACGCTCAAAAACCTCGCGAAAGTCATCACCCTTAGCTGCTACATGCCTGGCGATAAAGTCATAATCCTCAGGAGTGAATTCCTGGCACACCAAAACAACGTCTTGCCCCATCTCGCACAGGTTCCTGACGATATTCCGCACGTAGAGATTACTCCCCGTGCCACACAACACATAACCATGCACCATCAGTATCTTGGACATACCCACATCCCTAAGCTGTTACGTTGATAGCATTATAAAGGACATTGGAACAGGGGGACGGGGTTGGAACAGGGGGACGGGGTTAGTGTTCCAATTTGACCTTGGTCAAATTGGAACACTAACCCCGTCCCCCTGTTCCAAACCACTTAATGCGTAAAGCCGCTGATCTTGTTTGTGGGGGGAGCTGTGCGCAAAACGTGTGCGTGATTGAGCTCTTCGAGGGCTTGCCGTAGGTCTTCGGCCAGCTCTTCGGCCATGTTGTATTCCAGGTCTGCGCGGCAGACGTAGCGCTGAATAATCACGTCATCCAAAGCCGCCGGCAGGGGATAGGTGGGAATCTGCCAGCCCTTCATCTGCATCCTGTCCGACAAATCATAGAGCGACCACAACACCTCCGCATCCTCCTTGAGAGCAAAGCACACCACCGGCAGGTGAGAGCCGTCGTTGTAAAGGCGGAAGTAGCCGGTCTCCGCAAGCACCCCGCTCAAGAACAAGGCAACCTTTTGCGTGTTAGTGTGGATACGGCGGTAGCCCTCAAACCCAAAGCGCAAAAAGTTGTAGTACTGGCCAATGATCTGGCTTGCGCTGCGCGAAAAGTTGATGGCCATCGTGGGCATGGTGCCGCCCAGGTAGCTCACGTTAAAGATCAGTTCCTTGGGGAGATAGCGCTCGCCGCGCCAGACAATCCAGCCCACTCCGGGATACACCAGCCCGTACTTATGCCCGGAGGTATTGATGGACACCACCTGGCTGAGCCTGAAATCCCAGAGCCTCTCCGGCTCAACAAAGGGGGTAAACAAGCCGCCGGAAGCAGCGTCCACGTGCAAAGGCACGCTGACCTGAGCCGTTTGATTGTAGGTCTCCAGCAGGGCATTCAGGCCCTGGATATCGTCGTAGCAGCCGGTATAAGTCTGGCCCAGAATGCCAACAACACCAATGGTGTAGTCATCCACGTAATCCAGCACCGCGCGCAGGTCAAGGCCCAGGTGCGCCTCATCAAGCGGCACCGCCCTGAGCTCAATATCAAAGTAAACCGCAAACTTTTCCCAGCACACCTGATACCCGGCAGATATCACGAGGTTGGGCTTTTGAGCCTGCACCGCAACGCCCGCGGCCTCAGCCCGAGCGCGCCAGTTGAACTTCAGAGCAATGCCGCCCAGCATGCAAGCCTCGCTGGAGCCAACCGTGCTGGTGCCCAAGTAGTTCTCGCTTGCCGGCGCATTCCAAAGACTGGCAATCATGTTGACGCAGTGACTTTCAATCTCCGCCGTGCGCGGGTACTCGCTCTTGTCAATGGCATTCTTCTCGAGCATCTCGCTCATGAGCCGGGTGGCCTCTTCTTCCATTGAGGTCTGGCAAAAGGTCGCCAGATTGTGGCGCGCCACCCCCTCGTCCAAAAGCTCATCCTTAATCAGATGGTAGACGGTTTGAGCATCAAGCGGTTTTTGCGGGAGAGTGTACTGGGGAATCTCCAAGGTTTCTAACTCGGTTGAAAAGCCCGGCAACTGAAGCTCTGTGTGCTTGCTTTTGTCATCACTCTTGTATAACATTCAGCCCCCTTAGTCTCAGAACCTGATACCTTATACGTCTCCCAGTCAGGTTCCCCTATCACAGCTGCGCAAAACTCGCCGCAAAAGCTGCGATAAACGCCCCGGCAAATAGGTTAATCGCCACCAAGGCTATAGCCGCAAAAATCAGAAACCTGGTGGTCTTGGCTTGAGCTTTGGCAGCTGTTTCAGTGTCTTCTTGCTTAAAAGCCTTATTAGCCTTCATGTAAGACACAAACGGCAGAATCAATAGCAGCACCACGCCGCAAAACAGCAGGTCTTTCAGCAAGGCCAGGGCAATTAAATACCCGGGTACATCACTACCTTCCAGAGAAGCCGATATCAGCAACGGCAGAGTAGTGGCCATCACAATAAACAAGGCGATAAACACCCCAACCACCGCAAACAGCAAAGAGATGACAGAGAGCACTTTGTGCCGGTTGGCTTTATTGATATCGTATTCCATTACTTTTCTCTCCTCTGGTGGATTACCTAAGTGTTCAGTAACAATGATAGCTGAATTTGCCGAGGAGCCGTGAGTCAGCTGGGGACGGGGAAAGTGACTCACTCAGCAGGCTCAGCTGTTTGGCACAGGAGGGACGGGGTTTGGTGTCCCACAGTGGTACAGAGGGACGGGGTTACTGTACCAATTTCTTTAAAATTGGTACAGTAACCCCGTCCCTCTGTACCACTGTGGGACACCAAACCCCGTCCCTCCTGT
>Ga0131853_10016386_pt1 | contig 13524 bp, 17 predicted proteins | sample TergutLab28metaG_FD_92764 | JGI IMG/M metagenome (GOLD analysis project Ga0131853, IMG submission 92764) | Labiotermes labralis P1 segment gut microbial communities from Petit-Saut dam, French Guiana - Lab288 P1 (version 2) (version 2) | ecosystem: Host-associated > Arthropoda: Insects >... | reverse complement strand
TATGTTGTCGCGCTCCGCATGGAGCGTGTGAATTGAAACTTCGCCTAATGGGACTCTGTTTGCTACTGAAGTTTGTCGCGCTCCGCATGGAGCGTGTGAATTGAAACTTCGCCTAATGGGACTCTGTTTGCTACTGAAGTTTGTCGCGCTCCGCATGGAGCGTGTGAATTGAAACATTCACGCCTTGCGAGTACATACTTTCCGGATGTAGTCGCGCTCCGCATGGAGCGTGTGAATTGAAACTATCGTAGTAACTAGATAAATTTTGCATTAGCATTGTCGCGCTCCGCATGGAGCGTGTGAATTGAAACTATTTGTTGGCGGGGAGTGGATTCATAATTAAATGAATTTTATAAATAGAGTAGTAGGTGAAGATGGCAGGACTATAAGGACAAAAAGAAGGCAAGAAGCTTTAAGCAACCTTATTGGCAACCGTAAAGCTATGCAGCTTAAAGTAGATATGGCTGCCGGCTTAGATACTCCTGCTTTTTGTGTCAAATTCCCTACTGCCCGCCGTGCATGGCTATTACCTGTACGTACGGCTTTGGATAGCGACGTAACTTTTGATAAATAACGATTTAGCCAACAAGTGCTTGGCATAAAATAGAGATATACTATATTCACGGTTGGATATGAAGATCCATGAGGAGGTAAAATGGCTAAGACTAAAAAGTCAAAATTAAGGGCCAAAAAAATAAGTGCATACGATTGGTTAAGCTTGGCAGTTAAAGCAATCGCAGCACTTGGAGTAATTCTTACAGCAGTCGCTAAAATATTAGAAACTTTGCTGTAGTACAAACTGGTAGGGGTTATAGCCCCTACCTTTAATTTACAAAAAATTAAAGGAGTTGTCAATATGAATAAAAAAATAATTATTAAAGATATGCTATTCGTAACTATTTGCCTCGTCCTTATTTTAATCAATTTAAGGGGGTACTGGTAATGAATAAAATAACAATGTATGTAGAAAAAAGAGTTAAGGATGAAAATGGTTATGATTTAAGCGACAGAATTGAGTACGTACAGTACTACTTTAACTACAAAGATTATGATGAAAGCAAAAATGGTTATGAAATAGAGGACGACTTTGGCGACACTATCGAAGTGCTGGGCGTAGCCAAAATAACTGCAACTTTACCGGATTTTTTTGAATATAAAATAACCGATTTAGATGGCTTTAGTCGCCTTTATAAAAAACCAATGTGGGTAGCTAACTGGAATGGTAAAGAATATTTAGCCTGCTTTTGTGCCGATTACGAAAATGAAACTATTACGGCTAGTTTTAAAGTACCGCATGGTAATTCTGCTATGCAGTGCTCCTTTACTATTAAAGACGAAAGCTGAGAAGTAATGATTTTTAAAATCGACCGTTATAATACGTAAATAATTACTAGAGTAATAAAAATTGATTATGCTTGGGCTAAATCAATTAATTTATCTAAAAGTTTCGGTAAAGGCAGGCCGCTGGCTGCCCATAAGCTAGGGTACATACTAATACTGGTAAAGCCGGGCAGTGTGTTAATTTCATTTACATATACCTTATCGCCCACTAAAAACATATCTACCCGTGCCATACCGCGGCACATTAAGGCAGAATAAGCTACCATAGCGCAATTTCTAGCCATTTTTAGCTGTTTAGCGGTCAGTTTGGCTGGAATAATTAATTGTGTTTGGCTATTGTCTGCATATTTTTCATCATAACTATAAAAACCGTTACCGACTATTTCACCAATAATACTAGCTTCTTTTTGTTTACTAGGGTTACTACTGTAAGAACTGCCTAGTATAGCGCACTCAATTTCGCGGCCAACTAGCGCCTCTTCTACAATTATTTTGTTATCATACTTAAAAGCTAACTCTAAAGCGGCATCAAGTTCGGCTTGATTTTTCACCTTACTTACCCCGATAGAACTACCCATTCTCGCTGGCTTTACAAAGAGAGTCTCTCCATAATGATGAGAAAGGTAATCATAATCAATTCCTCCATGAATACCGTATATTAAAATTTTGCCGCGTGCTACCTTTAAAGATTTATCCTTAAGCAAAATTTTGGTTACTTCTTTATCCATACAAGCGGCACTGCTGAGTACACCGGGCCCCACAAAAGGGATATTTAAAATAGATAAAAAACCCTGCAACTTACCATCTTCGCCATAAGGGCCATGTGTAATAGGAAAGGCTAAATCAATGTAGCTAATTAGCTTATTGCTTTCGTTGCTATATAAGCCGGCCTTTGTATCTTTTAGGGCTAAATAAACGGCCTTGCCTTGTGAGATGAGTGAAAAATCGTCATTAAAAATTTTATCTTTATGATAGTACCATTGGCCGGTTTCTTTATTTACCGCTACAGCCAGTACATGGTATTTGCTGCTATCCAAATTTTGATAAATAGTAGCGGCGCTGCGTAAGCTAATTTCGTACTCGGCCGATTTACCACCCATTAATAATAAAATATTTTTCATAAATTATCCCTCTTTTTAGCGTGCGCTGCCATAATAGTTTTAAAATTGATGGCACATAAAATAATAAGCATTAAACCATAAATAACAAATAAAGTAAAGATAGACCGGTTTAAACGGGATATTAAGGGCAGTAAGGTAGCGGGCAGCCAAACATCGCCTAAAAAGGTAAGCAGCGGCACTACGGTGTGAGTAAGCAACAGCCGTAAATTTTGCCAAAGGTAATTAGCTACCGCAATAAAAGCAATAAAAGATGTATAAGCCAATAATAAACCTATTTTATTCTTTTTTAACAGTAAATAAAAGGCAAGAGCCGTTAGTAACATTAAAAGCCCCATTAATGACACCAAATAACTAAATGATAATAAGTAATGAGCGCTGCCTATTAAGTCATCAAAGGCAGTGATAAGGCCTGTAAAATAAAAATAAATGGGTAGCATAGTTAAACCGTAAACAGCTAAAACCATAACTATAAAAAGGGTTACAAGTAGAAAAGTAAATTTAAAAGACAGGTGCTTTCGCTTATAAAATAGCTTTAAAGCTACAAATTGTAAAACAACCGCTATTAAACAAAGTAAAAAATTGATTAAATTTATAGGGAATATGCTAAATATAGCTAAACCTAAGCTTATTATTAAATAAGCAGTGGTAGTTATTAGGCTAAAGCTTAGTATCATAATTTTAAATCGCTTGTTAGGGTAAACAGCTTGCTTTATATACATTATAGCTAACAGTGATATAGGTAAAATGGTAAAAAAATAAAGACTAAAACCCGGCCAGTTACCAATATAAAGACCGCCCTCTTGCAGGCCGCGCGTAAATTGATGCATATTATGGTTTATAGAGATTACAGCCATAAAAATCCTGCCGGCTAAAGCGAGGTAAATTAAGATTAAAGCTATAAATAACCAAAAATCAACTTCTTTACGGCGCATAAGTTAAATCCCTTTATTACAAAGCTTAAAACTGGTTTGGTACTGTAAAGCCATCGTAAAATTGACATTGGCTAAGTTGCAATCAAAAAAAACAGCGTTATTTAAATAACTTTTAAAAAAGCTGCTAAACTCTAGGTTTATGCCGGTAAAGTTTAGGTTGCTGATAAAACTATGGTTAAAGTTAGTAAAAATTACCTCACTGTCATTAAAATTAATATTATTAAATTTACTATGGCTAAATGAGCAATTTTTAATAGTTACCGCATTAAAGGTAACTTCTTTAAAGCTTGAATAATCGAAAAAGCATAACTCAAAACAACAGTTGGTAAAGCTTTTATTAAGGTAGTTGCTAAAGCTAAAATCGTGCCCATTAAAAAAGCAGCCGTTATAATGGGGGTTAGTCAGCAAAGTGCTCATTAAATAACGGTAAAGCGGCCTTTAGGGTTGTCATCTTTTAAATAAATAACCATTGTGTTGGGGTTGTCTTCGTGTTGCTTTACGCCTACTTGCTGCCCGCCGGCTTCGCTGGCTACTTTAATGGCTATAGCGTTATCGTCTTGTAGGGTAAGGGTTAGCTCTAGGCCGTTACCTAAGAGCTCGAGTAATATAACTTTTTCTAAATTTATCCGTTTTGCCATAGCTATTAATATAGCATAGCCCTTAATAATTAACAAGTATAGTTTTAAAAATCTTTTTAACTTATTGACCAAAAGCCGTTAAATATGCTAAGCTGGCTCAAAAATGCTGGGAGACCAAGATGTCCGGACACAATAAATGGAGCACCATTAAACACAAAAAAGGTGCGGCCGATGCAAAGCGCGGCAAAATATTTACCAAATTAATTAAAGAAATTACCGTAGCGGCCAAAAATGGTGGCGGCGACCCCGATAGTAATGCGGCTTTACGCAGCGCCATTTTAAAGGCGCGTTTAGCCAGTATGCCTAAAGATAACATAGAAAAAGGTATTAAGCGCGGCATCGGCGGCGGCGATACCGCCGATTATATCGAGCTGGTATACGAAGGTTATGCCAGCGGCGGAGTAGGTTTAATTATAGAAACTTTAACCGACAATAAAAACCGTACCGGAGCTAACGTTAAAGCTATTTTAAGTAAAAACGGCGGCCAGTTGGCGGCCACTGGGGCGGTAAGTTACCAATTTAAACGTGTGGGCTTAGTTAATGTTAATGCCGATGAAAACGATGAAGATAAAGTTATCGAGGTAGCCCTTGAGGCTGGCGCAGCCGATGTGGTTAGCGAGGGTGGTTTAATAGAGATTGAAACCGACCCCGCTAACTTTGAAGCCGTTATTAACGCCCTAGAGGCGGCCGGTATTAAAAGCGAAAGCGCCGATATTACTATGCTTAGCGATACTCCGGTAACCTTAGATGTAGAAAAAACTAAAAAGGTGCTGGAGCTTATCGAAAAGCTGGAAGATGACGACGATGTGCAGCGGGTAAGCAGCAATTTAAATATCCCTGCCGATATGAACTTAGATTAACCCCAGCCATCAATATTAATAATATTAAACCGGCCGGCCTCCACCTCCTGCCGGGCCTGTCGGTGGGCTGGGTGCGGGGTTGTTTCCAGCTGGCGGTTGGCCGCTGCCCGGTAAGCTTGGCGGTACAGGCGGCGGCGAAGTGCTGCCGTTGCCGGGTGGCAGTGGCGCCGGTAAATTGGGCGGCCCGCCGGGCGGCGCAGGAGCGGTATCTACCGGTGGTAAAGTAGGCGGCGGACAATCCGGTGCATTAGGGGCGCAAGGCGCCGGTGTAGTAGGGTTGTGGTGGTTAGGTTCGTTAGGGTTACCGCTACTACGGCTGCTAGATTTATTACTACAGCCCATAAATAATGAAAGCAGTGTTATTAATAAAACTATTTTTAACATTAAAAATCCTTAGTAAATTGGTGGTTGAAAATAAGACCTCTGCAAGGGGAAAAATTTACCTTGCAGAGGAAATAAATAAAATTGGCTTGGCCGGTTAAAAAATTACTCACGCTCCCAGTAAAAAGCATCAATAATAGTTAAGCCGTTGGCAGTAAATTGCTCATGGTTGCCGGTGTGCAAATAGCCATGCTCGCCGTTATTAAAATTAACACCGGCTAAAGTAAGAGTGTTAAATTCGCTGTCGTTGTCGGCAAAATTTACGGTAAAACGATTGCCGTCAAATTGTAAATCGTTATGAAATAACACATAGTTATATTTGTCTTCACATATTTCGATAACCTCGCTATTTAAAGCGGTTGAGTTAGGATTAGCCGAAATAGCAAAAAAGATAGGCACAACCGAATCGTCGGGGTAAATAATAGGGTTATCGGCGGTATCAAAATATTCGTCAAGGTCGTTATCGCCGGTATTGGCGGCCGCACCCATAAGTAAAAAGCCTAAACTAAGTACCAAAATTAATAATAAAGCGTAAATTTTTTTCAATATCTTCCTCCCATTTTGTCTTTTTATTTTTCATTTTGTAGCTACACTTTTAAAATAAAAATAAACTGTGGCATAGTCAAGTTTTATGCTATTTTTAAATATAAATTAATAAAAATATGTGTTAATTAGATACTGTAAGCTCTTGATAAAAAATCGGCCGTTAGGTACTATACCCTATGCACATAATTGGCCTAGACCCCGGCCTTGCCGATACCGGCTGGGGCGTAATTAAAAAAGATGGCGCTAAAAGCCTATATATAGCGCACGGCTGTATAACCACCGGCAAAGATGAAGGCTTAGAAGGCAGATTATTAACTATTTATAACGAGCTAATTAAAATATTAACGGCTTACCGGCCACAGGCAGCGGCGATAGAAAATTTGTACTTTAGCAAAAACAGCAGCAGCGCCCTAGAGGTAGCCCATGCGCGTGGCGTGCTTATGCTGGCTTTGGCCGGCCAGCATATTAAGGTTAATCATTATGCGCCTAATACCATTAAGCTGGCCGTTACCGGTTATGGTAAAGCCGATAAAGCTACGGTGCAAGCGATGGTTAAACTTTTGCTGGGCTTAGCCGAAATACCTAAACCTAACCACGCCGCCGATGCTTTGGCGATGGCCCTGTGCTGCGCTAATTTACTTTAATTATTGTTTTATAAGTATCAATCTCAATCCCCTTCGCTGTAAGCGGGTAATGGCTATTAAAAATAGCAAATTACCTAAACTTTATAGGTACGTAAGCCGTAAAATAGAGTAAAGTAAGAGTATACTCTTAGGTTGCTTTTTAATTTTTAGTCTTGCGGTAGGCCGGTTTTAGGGAATTTCTATTATAACAGATAAACGGCTAAAGCAGGTTCATAATTGTGGTTTAAATTATTTTGTTTGCACGTAAGTTGCGAAAAATAGAAAAACGTGGTATAATAAAAAAAATAGCTGTTATAAATATAAGAAATGCCACTTAAAAAGCGGTTAAAATATGTTAGCAGATATATTATGAATTTGATTGTAAAGGGGTATGATAGAAGTGAAATTAAAAACACGAAGTATTTTAGCAATGGCTATTACTACAGTAGTTGTCTTTGCCGCTGTTATTATTTTGTTAAGCTGGTTTGTCTCTAACGCTATGAATAATAGAGTAGACGAAATTGTTACGGTATCGTCCGATTTAGCCAGCAGCCAAGTGGCCTTAGAGCTGGAGATGGGTATTAATACGGCTAATACACTTATGTCTGCCCTGCATAGCTTTACTTTTTTTCAGGAGGGAAACAGGCGTAATAACATTAACCATATTATCCGCGAGGTAGTAACCTATAACAGCAATATTGTGGGGGCTTGGGCTATCTTTTTGCCTAATAGTGTTGATGGAATGGATTATCAATTTGCCGATGACAACCCGGGGGTTGGGCAAAATAGTATGGGACAATTTATCCCTTATTGGGGACGCGGTGCCGGCGGTAATGTGCAGCAGGGCGATGCTTATCCTTGGCGTACTCTTACCTTAGAGACCCGTGATTACTGGACGCTGCCCCGCAGCCGTATGGCCCCCAGTATTACCGACCCTTACCAAAGAGGAGTGGGCGGTAACCAAAACGTAATGGTAATAAGTATTGCCGTACCTATGATAGTAAACGGGGCTTTTATTGGGGTTATAGGTGTAGATATGGCGTTAGATAACATAATTAATAGAGCCAGCCAAATAACTCCTATGGGTAGCGGTTTTATTAACGTTATTAACAATAACGGTGTTATTGTTTTTAGCCCCGAGCAAGGTAATATAGGCCGCATTATTTGGGAGATAATCCCGCCGGCGCATGCCAATGCCGTAAGGCAAGCCGTTACCAACGGTACCCCTACGGCTTATGAAGATATTAGCGCCACCACCGGCTTGCCTAGCCGTATGAATTTAGTGCCAATTCCTCTTAACGGGCCGCGTGTATGGAGCGTTATGGTAATATTAGATGAAGCTACCATCTTAGAAGATATTACAACTATGCAATTTATTATGTTTTTAATAGCAATAATTTCTATTGTCGTTATGGTGGTTATTACCTTTATTTTAATGAACTACATCTTAAACCCTCTTATCCGCAGTATTGGCGATATAGAGATAATGGGGCAAGGTGATTTACGCAAAAAGTTTGACCATAACCTTACTGCACGTAAAGATGAGCTTGGCCAGCTTTTTACAGCCCTAGAAGAAATGCGCAGCCAAATAAGCAATGTAATGAGCACGGTTATTCAGGCCAGCCATACGGTATCTACCAGCAGCCGCGAAATTAACGCTTCATCGGCCCAGCTGGCCCAAAACAGCAGCGAACAAGCCGCTAATGCCGAAGAGATAAGCGCCAGTATGGAAGAAATGGGAGCCGGTATTGCTCAAAGCGCCGAAAATGCTACCAAAACCGAACGTATTGCCGTAAACAGCAGCCGTGAGATTGAAGAAGGCGGCGGTAAAGTTACCGAAACGGTAACTGCCATGAAAACCATTGCCGAAAAAATACATATTATTGAAGATATTGCCAGCCAAACTAATTTACTTGCCCTTAACGCCGCCATCGAGGCTGCTCGGGCCGGTGATGCCGGGCGTGGGTTTGCCGTTGTAGCCGGCGAAGTACGCAAATTGGCCGAACGCAGTGCTCATAGCGCTACCGAAATTAGCGAACTGGCCAGTAAGAGCGTTAAAGTGGCCGAAGAGGCCGGTAAATCTATCGCCGATGTAGTGCCGGAAATTCAGAACACGGCCCAGCTGGTAGAAGAAATTTCGACTAGCGCTAAGCAGCAAAACGAAGGCGTTAAACAAGTTGTTAAGGCTATTGCCGAACTAGATAGTATTATCCAGCATAACGCCAGTGCCGCCGAAGAAATTAGCAGCAGTGCCGAAATGCTTGACGACCAAGCCAACCTGTTAGAAAAAGAGGTTGCTTTCTTTAAAATTGGTGAGGACAGCCAACGTTTGCTGGAAAAATAAACCGAAACGTTTTATAGTAAAAATATTTTAAAGTAACCCCCTTGCGTAAGTAAGGGGATTACTTTTTTGTAAGTTAAAAATTTGCTAAATAAACTAAAGTGGGTTATATTGTTAAAGAAGGGGTGTCCGAAGGGTGGGTAGTGGTTAATAAATTATTACTGTTGTAATATTTTTATATTTTATGCTTATCACAACTTTTAAGAAATTCGCATTTACTCTTGACTTTTCTTCCAGCTTTGTGCATTGTTAGGTAAATAAATTTACAATAGGTAACGATAGATATAACTATGGCAACAACAGCAAATAAACCAATAACAACTAAAAAAAATAAAGATAAAAAACTCATCATCGTGGAAAGCCCGGCAAAGGCCAAAACCATTAAAAAGTTTTTGGGCAGCGATTATAAAGTGCTGGCCAGCGTGGGGCATATCCGCGACCTGCCTAAAAACGGGCGCGGTAAAGAAAAATTGGGCATAGATGTAGGCAATGGCTTTGCTATGCACTATGAGGTAATTAAGGGCAAAGAAAAGGTGGTGGCCGAGCTTAAAGGAGCCGCCGCCGAAGTAAACGAGGTATACCTTGCGCCCGACTCCGACCGGGAAGGAGAGGCCATTGCTTGGCACATTAAAGAGGCCCTAGAGCTTAAAGAGCCCAAACGTATAACTTACCAAAGCGTAACCAAAAAGGCGGTGCTGGAGGCCATTGAAAAGGCGCGTGAGATAGATATGAACCTTGTTAATGCCCAGCAGGCGCGCCGGGCGCTGGATAGGTTGGTAGGCTTTAGTCTTTCACCGTTTTTGTGGAAGAAGGTGGCTAAAAGTTTATCGGCCGGCCGGGTGCAAAGCCCGGCGGTGCGTATGGTGGTGGCGCGCGAAAAAGAAATTATGGCCTTTAAAAGTGAAGAATATTGGAGTATTTTGGCTAATTTTGTCGCCGATGGCCAAAACTTTGAGGCCGATTTAAGCAAACTTAACGGTAAAAAATACGGACTTGGCCACCCGCTGGCACAAAACCAAGAGCAAGTTGATGAGCTGCTGACTAAATTTAAAGCTGCTAACTTTGCCATCACCAGCATTGAAAGTAAAGAGGTTAAAAACAAAGCCAATGCCCCCTTTATTACCAGTACCTTGCAGCAGGCGGCTAATACCTACCTGCGCTATAGTACCAAACGTACGATGGTGCTGGCCCAAAAACTTTATGAAGGTATCGAGATTGACGGCACCGCCACCGGCCTTATCACTTATATGCGTACCGATAGCGCTTACATCGACCCTGCAGCAGTGGCCGAAGCCAAAGATTTTATCCTGCGGGAATATGGCGGTAAATATTATCCCGATAAACCTAACTACTATACCACCAAAAATTCGCAGGAGGCGCACGAGGCGATACGGCCTACCAGTGCCGAGCTTACCCCGGCTAAAGTTAAACCGTATCTCGAGCCCGACCAATTTAAGTTATACGACCTTATTTGGCGGCGGTTTATGCAAAGCCAAATGGTGCCGGCCATTTTTAATAATACCATCATCAGTGTAGAACCTGCCGGTTTAGAGGCCCTCTTTGAGGCTAAAGGACGGGTACTGGTTTTTGATGGCCATCTTGTGTTACAGCTGCAAAAAGAGAGTGATGACGAGGATTTTTTACTGCCCACCATCAACAAAGAGGCCGAGCCCAAACTTAACAACATTAACGGTACACAGCACTTTACTAAACCGCCGCCCCGTTACAGCGAAGCCAGCCTTGTTAAAGCCCTTGAGAAAGAAGGTATCGGCCGCCCCTCAACGTATGCGCCTATCATTCAAACAATCCTCGAGCGGGGTTATGTGGTGCAGCGTAACCGCACTTTATTTGCCACCGAGTTAGGTATGGCCGTTAATATGATGCTGGAGCAAAGCTTTAAAGATATTGTCGACTATCATTTTACAGCCAATATGGAAGAGCAGCTGGATAACGTGGAGAGCGGTAAAGAAGATTGGGTAACTTTACTAAGTAAGTTTTACTTTCCTTTTGAGGAAGAAGTGATGAAAGCCATTAAAGATGCGCCGCCTTTAAAGGGGCAGCCTTGGGCCGGCGAGGAACGTTGCCCTAATTGCGGCAAAGAACTCGTGGTAAGATACAGTAAAACGGGGGCTTTTTTAGGTTGCAGCGATTACCCCACTTGCAAAGGGACTATCCCTCTGCCCGGTCAGGATAAAGGTGATGCCGATGATACCGTGCAACAAATTGAGGCCGTGCCGGTAGCTTGCCCGCGTTGCGATAACCCGATGGAGCTTAAACGCAGCCGCTTTGGCAAGATGTTTTATGCTTGTAGTAAGTACCCGGAGTGTAAAGGTACGGTATCGATAGATAAAGAGGGTAAACCGGTGATTTTGCCCAAAACCAGCGAAGTGTGCGAAAAGTGCGGTAAACCGATGGTGGCTAAGTTAAGCCGGCGAGGTCTCTTTTTGGCCTGCTCGGGCTACCCCGATTGTAAAAATGCCAAACCGGTAGTTAAAAATGACGATGGCACGGTAAGAGCGGCTAAAGAAAGTGAGATTGAGGTTCCTGAAGCCAAACCAAAAAAGGCTGCCGCTAAAAAAACCGGCACAGCCAAGAAAACTACGGCTACCCGTAAAAAGAAAACAGAGTAAACTCTTTAACGGAGAGTTTAGCTGCTTTTTAGGTTAAATAAAATTTAGGGTTAGTTGCTCTTCAATAAAATATAAAACCTTCCAATGGAAGGTTTTATATTTTTAGGCACTGGCCAAAGTTTTTTTGCCGTGCGCTACAGCTTTGCTGCAAGGTTTACAAACGTTAGCTTTTTTATCATCGGCGCTTACTTCGTAGATAGCCTTAACACCGGTGCGTTTGCAGAGAGGGCATTCGACACGGCGAAGCTTAGGTTTTTCGGCCTTTAAATTCTTCCCACGATGGGCTTTAGACATAATTAATAACTCCTATAACTTAGTTACCATAACACAAAGCAGGGGTGTTGTCAAGCCGGCCGTCATTTTTTTCAAGAAATATGAATACCGTGTATTTTCCAGCAATAAAAAATTGACTTAAATTCAAAGCTATGTTACTATTTGTATATCATGATTGACTAAAAAATATACAAGTGTTATAATACTAATTGTTAATGGTGTAAGGAGGGAATATTATGAAAAAAATTATTTTGTTAAGTTTATTCATGTTTTTGATTATAGGTTGTGCCCTAGATAACGGCCCGCATCAAAGTACTACTGTAGCGCAAGCCAGCGTTATGCGTGAAGGCAGCCGCGTTAGCTTAATTGGCGTAATTGTTCATCATATAGATGATGATTATTACCTTTTTAGTGATAGAAGCGGTGAAATTAGGGTAGAAATTGAGGCACGCCGTTGGAATGGGTTGCAGGTAGTAGGAACAGGCGATTTAATAGAAATTAGGGGAGAAGTTGACCGTACTTTTTTTGGCCGCCTTTATATTTATGTAACCGGTGTTAGTTTAGTGCCTCTCAACGAAAATACCGGATTATTGCCGTAAATTTTGACTCGTCATTTAAAGAAGGTGCTATAATTAAAATATAGCAATGCATAAGGGGGATTATGGTGAAGAAAATATTATTTTTAGCTTTATTTGTGCTTTTAATTGTGAGTACTAATTTAACGGCGCAATTTGGTTTTGGCGGCTCGCAAGTTACGGTGGCGCAGGCACGTACTATGCGTGATGAAAGCCCGGTTACCTTAGTTGGCCATATTGTGCGCCATATTAGAGGTGATTACTTTCTTTTTCGCGATGATAGCGGCGAAATTCGTATAGAGATTGAACCTCGCCGCTGGGGCGGCTTAAATGTTGGTCCAAACGATTTAGTAGAGATTACTGGTGAAGTTGACCGTAACTTTATCTTTCCTACCTATATAGAGGTAAGAAGCATTAGGTTAGTGCAGTAAGTTGTAGTTGTTTCCAACTTTAAAGATGTAATCTATCAAAGATAGTGCAGGAGGAATGTTGTAGTGAAAAAAATTATCATATTAAGTTTATTTGTCTTTTTAGCTTCAGGCGCCGGCTTAATAGCTCAATCGGGCTTTACAGGGCCATCAAACCAAAGCTTAAATATACCGCAAAGTCAAAATGTGAGTGTGCAGCAAGCGCACAGTTTAGCTAATCGGGCTCGTGTTATTTTAAGCGGTTATATCGTTCGTCATGCAAGGGGTGAGCACTATGTCTTTCGTGATGACAGCGGTGAAATTGAAATAACGATTAATCGTCAGCGTTGGAATGGCTTGCAGGTTAGCCCCAGCGATTTAATAGAGATTAGCGGCGAGGTATCCGCCGGACGCAACCGCGCCTCCTTTATTAAGGTAGAGGGTATCAGGCTACTACCGTAATCTTTCAGGATTTATTATTTAAAATAAAATACATTATATGCCTATTAGTAAAAATATATGATTTATCTATTTAATGTTGGTTTTATCTCTAAAATTATGCTGTTATTGGAATATATCTCTTGACAAAAAGCTGTAAAAGTATTATAACAATTGTTGTCGATGACAAAGGAGAAAAATGTTATGAGAAGAATTATTTTAGTAGGTTTCTTTGTATTTTTAATTTCAAGTATTGGCTTAGTGGCTCAAACAGGTTTTACCGGGCCATCTAATCAGCAAGCGCAAACCGGCTCGCAGTTTCAAAGTGTTACGGTGGCACAGGCTCTTACTATGCCGCGCCGAACTAATGTTACTTTAACCGGTTATGTGATTAGCCACATTAGGGGCGAGTATTTTA
>Ga0131853_10016385_pt1 | contig 13524 bp, 13 predicted proteins | sample TergutLab28metaG_FD_92764 | JGI IMG/M metagenome (GOLD analysis project Ga0131853, IMG submission 92764) | Labiotermes labralis P1 segment gut microbial communities from Petit-Saut dam, French Guiana - Lab288 P1 (version 2) (version 2) | ecosystem: Host-associated > Arthropoda: Insects >... | reverse complement strand
TGCATTTTCTAGGCATTCGCTTCACCTCCTCTCGCCCTTTTCAGGAGTTGGTGTAGTAGTGCCTAGTTGATGCAAAATGATTATACCACAATAAATACAACGTGTCAAGGGATAATTCCGAAAATAAATATGTTAATCACATTCACTTGCAAACCAAAAACCCGGTGCTCTATAATTTCATACCGAGCTATGTTAACGACCGCAGGATAAATTGTTTCTGACAAAATAACTACTGAGCCGGGTATTTCAATGGCAACTAGCATCCTGAAAATACTTAGTACGAGCAACAGCAATAAATGAGTAACAGAAAACCTCACAGGAAATTTTAGCTTTCTCATTGTTAGCCCTAATAAGATAAAAGCGTTAAACCATAACACACCCATTAGAAACGAATAGATTGATATATAATGGTGGATAACAACCCCCATGTCGGCTAACCTTCTTTCATTTTCATAATACCCTCAATAATCACGTCATAATCAATACACTTACTAGACTTACCATACTTATCCATATTACGTATGGTCGAGAGTGTATAATCTTCAAATGAAATTTTTGGTATATATGACTTTGCATTATTAGTGCCGGTAGGTTTAGGACTTGAAAAAACAACAGCCTCTTTATCTATTAATTTTTTCATGATAATATGTATCGAGCTATCTTTCCATGTTCGCTTAATAGAAGCTGCAACAATTTCAGCGGATGTCATAGGGATTTTTTCAGTCCATAACAAAGTCATTATTTCCAACTCTTTCTTAGTCAGAATCATCTTGATAATCACCACCAACTAAACCTAAATAATTTTCTATAGCGACCCAAATGTTCTAATCTGACAGTATATTATGAGCAACATTTTGTAGAATTTTACAACATTATTGGATAAATGTCAATATTTTCAAGCAGATTTTTTATAAAAAATAATTTATGTTATGCCGCCTTATTCACTGCAACAACAGTTGCAATAAACGCTTCTTCCTGATCCTTAGTCATCTCTAACGCTTGGGCAAATTGTTTGGCGATAAAATGCCGGGCTTTAAACAAAAGTTGAACATTGCTTGAAAACATAGCATAGCATATCGGCCCGTAACTTTTGCATTTTTCAGGGTAAATTTTGCGGATAAAAGCAACGCGATTATACTTTTTCCAAATCTCCCACATAGAGAGTTTTACCTAACGGCGCAAGCACCCTCAAAACCGTGTCAAGTTGTGGGCTTGTTTCCCCTGCCTCCATTCGGGATATTATCGGCTGTTTTACACCGCTTAGTTGTTCAAGCTCTCGCTGTGATATGCCTTGCTCATTACGCGCTTTAATAAGCTCCCCAATAATAGCCACTCTCAAATTGCTTTCCCTGATTTCCTCTGCTGTATATATTTCTTGCCTAACGTCTTTCCATGTTCTCATTTATGCCCGCTCCTTTCCCTTATATCTTGCAAGTTTCGTTTCGCCTGCTCTATTTCACGTTTCGGGGTCTTTTGTGTTTTCTTTATAAAATGGTGGAGCAGAATAAAGCCTCTGTCCGTCCAGCTTGCAAAAAAATATCCGCCCTCTTATTGGTCTAAGTTCCCATATATCGCCATCTAAATGCTTTATGTATGGCTCTCCCGCCGCCTTGCCGTACTCGCTCAATACTTGGATATAGTCGTTAATTTTGTTATGGTTTATGCGGTTATCTTTATCTGTCCGTTGCGACAAGCCTTTTAGATACTCATATATCGGGCTGTTGCCGTCCTTATCCTCATAAAAATGTATCTCGAACATTATTATCCCCTCGCTTATATATATAATACTCAAAAGTTATCACGATGTCAATACCTAAAAGTTATCAATTTTATTTTTTAGAGCTTGCAACAAAAAAAAGTGAGGGGCAGAATGCCACGCCGCCGCTATGGATGTTGTAGATGCTTCTTTCGCTCAACTTGGTACTACCTCCACACCGCTGCGATTGATAATCAATGACTAACCAATACAAAAATATAAGCCCTTACCGATTACGGTAGGGCTTTTTATGGCTCAAAAATGCAGGTAAATCTGTGGTACAATTTTTACACCACATCCCGAAAAAGTGTACCCCTTTATGAAATGCTATGCAACGCACAAGAGGATAAAAACGTGATATTACGCCATTTTACGAAACAAGATGAAACACTATAAAATTCTAAATGTTATTCCCACTCACAAGTAGCCGGAGGTTTATCCGTCACGTCATATACAACGATCTCAATCTCTTTAAATCTATCGGTAATTTCTTTTGCTAGAACTTTGAGCTTATCTAACGAAACTTCGCTGCCTATTATGCCTGCTCGGCCTGTCATAAAGTCTTCTGTTACAAATGTTCGAATTGCGATTGAATAGCGCTTTTCAATGCCAATTGGGATTAAAACGCAGAATGTTTGGCTTACTTTGCTGTTAGCAATCGCAGACCTGACCATATGGTCAACTTCGCGTAGGAGCTCTGCATTTTCATCGTTAATTAACATCGGTTTTGTCGTTAATTTTGCGAGGTCAGCTTCCGAAATATCGCTTAAAACATATGCTGTGCGGTTAATCGTTTCTATTTCGTTTGTGATTTTTTTTGAAATTTCTGTTGTTTTATTCCAATCGAAAGATGAATGATTCCCACTTAAAAGCGCTAAATGCCCGTAGATTCTTCGCTCATTTCTAACGCCGACTGATCTGAGAGGTAGCAATTTGCCCAAAAGGCTTGAGCCTTCCATTATTTTTACAAAAGAAGCTTCTTCGCCATCTGCAAGTTTTTCTGTATTATCATTGCATAAAAGGCGTACGCAGAGTCCAGGGCCGGGGAAAGGCTCTCTTTCTGTGACTTCCGGTTCAAGCCCGAGAATACGGCCGACTTGGCGCACTTCACCTTTATACCAGTCCCAATTTGTTTCAACGATAAGCCCTTTATCACGTGCCTGACGCACGATTGAAACGTCGTTATGATGTGTCTTAACAACTTTACCCGAATAACCAACTAGCGAATTGCCGCTCTCGACTAGGTCAGGGCGGATTGTTCCTTGCGCGATAAAAGTTTTATCAAGGTCAAGCCCTAGCTCAACAGCCGTTTCATGAACAAGATGTATGAAAACATGCCCGATTATGTTGCGCTTTTCTTCGGGATTAGTAAGCGTTGTCATTGGGCCAATTGTTCTGCCTTCAAACTCAATTGTGCGGTTAAAAAATGCGTCTTTTGCATCGAGATGCTTAAGATGCTTAAGCCCTAGTTTTTTAAGACCTTCACAAACTGTCGCGCTTTCATTTTTGCGCATAAACCCATGATCAACATGTATTGCGTAAATATTATCCGCGTCAAGAGCTTTTAATAAAAGAGCAGCTGTAACAGCTGAATCAACGCCGCCGCTTAAAAGAACAATTACTTTGTTGTCACCGACCTGTTTTTTAATATGGTCTACCGATGTTTTAATCGTGTCTTCAATAGTGTACCTATCTTTAATCCCACAATCATCATTGATAAATTTGTTGAGTGATTCATCCGAGCAATCATCTTCCGAGTTGACTTGCTTAATAGGTACGTCAAATTCAACTGATTTGTCTCCCGGATCTCCCGAAATTATTATACCCGATGACTTTGGCAGTTTTTCTTCATCAGCGCCTATCGGGAAAATTTCAGTTCTAACGCCCATTTCTCTAATTTTGCGGTCAATTATTTTAGTGTATGAGCTGCCGCAATCCATAATTAATATAATTTGCATATATATTTTCTCCTTTGGAATAAGTTGTAATATGTATGATACAAAATATTGTACCACTTATTTAGCAATTTTTCAATCATAATATGCTCCGGGAAAAAAGTATTGATCCCTCACTTAAAGTTTTCTTACTAAAGCTTTAAGCGTACGAGTCATTTGGGCGAGCATTTGGCGCGGGAAACAACCACCCCCCTTAGAAAAGAAGTTACGCCACCAAAATATAGGAATGGTTTAATTGATGGCGCAATATACTGTAAAAAACGGAGGACATAAAATGAAAAAATATTATATACTGATTCTCATGATAGCGCTATCTGCCATGCTTATTAAAGGTTGCGCAGGAAATGAACCAACGGCGGTTGATGTTAGTACATATGAAAAAATCATCGAAATTTTTAACGAAATGGAAAATTTCAAAAGTGAAGCTACCGTGCAATATATTTCTAACAAAAACTCAAATACTTACAGAGTTATTATGACTAATAAAATGTCAGGTGAATATCGCATCGAAGTTTTGGGCCCTGATAATTCAGCGGGCAACGTGACAATATTTGACGGCACAACGATTGCTCAGTTTAACAAGCGAAACGAAGGCCGCATATTCGTTCTTGCAAGAGAGGACATGGCGAGAAGTGAGATTCTCGTTACATCTTTTATTAGAAATTACTTGGATTCAAACGAAACATCTGTCAGCGCAGGAAGTTTTGACGATAGCAAAAGCACGATTTTAGAGGTGGCTATACCCGGTGATCATCCATATTTGTCAAATGCAAAACTTTGGGTTGATAATGAAGCGCTTGTGCCGGTTCAGCTTATAATTTTTGACAGGGATGGCGGCGAAAGGGTTATTGTAACTTATGAAAATTTCGATTATAATGTAGAGCTTGAAGATAATATTTTTCACACGGGAGCTTAACATTATGGCAATAATTTATACAAGAGATATACCTAAAGCAGAGGATATATACGCGCTTTACGAACAACTTAACTGGAATGAATTTTTAAAGCTCACACCGATTGAGCTTCAAAGCGCGCATGCCGGGAGCTTTATTTGCTTAAGTGCATATGATGAAAATGAGCTCGTTGGAATTGGGAGAATCATTTCTGATGGAACTATAAATGCCTATTTATGCGGGATAGGTGTCTTGCCTGCATACAGAAATAAAGGCATAGGCGGCGAAATAGTTAAATCACTTGCGTTAAAATGTAGAGATCAAAAACTACATTTACAGCTATTATGCAATGACGAACTTATGCCTTATTACGAAAAACTTGGCTTTGAAAAGTTTATAAGAGGTATGAAGTTTAATTAACTTGCAAAATTCAAAATTTTATAGTATAATCTTAAAAAAGCAGTATACAAAAGAGGTGGTTTTATGGATATAGCAGGGCTTTCGATGGATATGGCTAGAGTTAATTTAGCTCAGGAAGTTAGCATCAGCATGATGAAGATGGCTATGGAACAAACCGAGCAAGTTGGGGCGCAGGTTGTTAATTTACTTGATAATCTAATGGCGGATGTCTCGTCTGCTATCGATGTTCGGGTTTAATTATAAAAATATCTGGGTGTGGCGTAGCTTGGTAGCGCGCTAGACTGGGGGTCTAGAGGTCGCAGGTTCAAATCCTGTCACCCAGAGTACGAATTTATGAAGGCAGATGCTGCAAAAACAAGCCTTTCGGAATCCCGAAAGGCTTGTTTTTTCTTTGAGAATAAGGTTAATGCTGTTTATAGCAAAATTATCTTTTAAAGATGCTACCCTCTCTATACAAAGTAAAACACGCTTGAAGCTGCGAAAAAAGTTTGCTATGAATTTCGGTTTGGCTCTTACATTTTATTGGCGGTTACATTCATATGCTCCTCAATACGCTTTGTAAGATCATTCGGATTTAAGCTGTATGAAATGGCAGTTTCTTTCGATATGATGCCTTTTAAATAAATATCCAGCAGACTCATATTCATTGTTCTCATACCCGAATCAACAGATGTTTGAAGAAGATTTTCTAATTGGAACGTTTTATTCTCTCTTATAAGGTTGCGTACAGCAGTATTGACAAGTAAGATTTCAAAGACAGGATGCCGTACTCCATCAATTGTAGGAACAAGCATCTGAGAAACAATGGCTCTCAATGTCATCGCTAATTGTATTCTAATTTGGTTTTGCTGAGTAGATGGGAAAACATCTACAATGCGCTCAATCGTAGAAGAGGCATCCATCGTATGTAATGTGCTGAATACTAAATGTCCCGTTTCCGCAGCAGTTATAGCGGCATGTATCGTTTCATAATCTCGCATTTCTCCAACCAATATAACATCAGGAGCTTGTCTTAAAACAGCACGCAATGCTCTTGAATAACTCTTTGTGTCCGTATCCAATTCTCTTTGGCTAACAATACTTTTCTTGTGATCATGTCTAAACTCTATAGGATCTTCTATTGTTACAATATGCTTTTCTTTTTCTCTGTTTATTTTATCAACTATACACGCCAAAGAAGTCGATTTTCCACTGCCTGTTGTGCCTGTAAAAAGCACAATGCCCCTGTGATAATTAGCTAAATTAACAATAGTGTTTGGAATATTATTTTCTTGTGGATCAGGTATAGAGAAGACAATAGTACGTATTACGCATGCCAAAGCAAAACGTTGACGAAAAACGTTTATGCGATATCGCCCAACAGAAGGAATCATAACAGCAAAATCATCATCTCCAGAGGAACAGCAGTCCATCGATCGCTCCTGAGACAAATGGTATAAAGCCTGTATAATATTTTCAGCGGTCTCGGAGTTAATGCGACTTTGGGTTGCATTGTGATATTTGCCTTGTATTTTATATACGATATGTTTGCCCGGTATAACAAATATATCAGACGCATTAAGGTGAATAGCGTCTATTAAAATCTTTTTTACTATCTCTATTTTATCAGTCAAATAACCTACCTCCAAAGTATTTTATACGATAAAATGACCAAATCCAAATGCTAGTTAAGAATGCAGAATAATATCTTGTACATCAATTTATCTGCTCATATACTTCTTCGCTTTCTTCTAAAGCATCTCCTAATTGGGAAATATATTCTATATACAAGATAATTTCCAAAATGATGCTGTCATTTGTACTCAAAGGCCTTTCTATAATATTTATGTTGTAGTTTATAATCCTATTATCTATATCATCACTAGCTAAGCCATCCAAAACCGAGAGAAACCCTGAGTAGTTAGAGATAAAATGCACTTGAAGCACAGTAGACCAGAGGGTATCAAACCTTTGCTCAGTGGGATTTATTATGACAGAAAGCTGCTGCGTATAAGGATAAATAATGGTTTGTATACGGTTAAGTACATCTATATCATCAAAGCGCATAGGAAGATCAGCTGTTGCTTCAGCCCAACTTTCTTCAATGTTTGCTAGCATGACTTGTGCGTTGTGAAAATCTAGCGCTAATTGTTGTGCAAAATCATGCTCAATCCTCAACACTTCATTTTCTTCTCGTAAGATGTCTCTGGTTGCAGCATATGGTGTGAAAAACAGGAAATAATACAACACACCAACTGCTATAGATACAACAATTATGCCTAATAAAATATGCCCTTGTTTCATTCTCTACTCCCTATCCCTTCTTGTATAGTAAGATTGATACTAAAATTGGTTGTCCCTGTTCCAACTTCCTCTGTATTACTTTCTACTAAGGATCTAGTTCTAGCATCACTAAAAAAATCGTTTTCACGTAAATAGTTCAGGAGCATTCCTGCATCTACAAAATCCATCGCCTCAACGCTAATGATAGCCGTATAGCCAGAAACATTAATTGAAAATATGTTATAAAATCCCGCATTCATAATAGCAGGAATAATAATTCGAGCTTGTGGAAATTCCGAATAAAAATTTAAAATGCTATCCATTTGTGATGTAACCATGACTAAGCGTGCCGCAACCTCAGCTGCATCAACCGCTTGATCTCTATAATATTCTGTTTGAGAAGCATACCTCGATCCTTCCTCTCTTAATCTGCTAAGGTTAGCGTTAGGAATAATAATTCCTAACATCAATGCAAATATCAAAACAGAGATTCCGATTATTCCTTTGACAATACGCTTACTGCCCGGAGCTTCTTTGATGACTTCAGCATTAAAATTCATCATAAATTTAGAAGCAACAGTTTCAGATAAAACACTAGCTCCATAAGCATCTAAGTAAGGTGCGATATCTTCTTTGTTCATTGTTGTTACATCGTCTTTAAGCCATGTGTCCATGTGATGTACAGGAATATACAGGCTTTCAGCTAAGCTATCAGCTAAACCGTTATCATAAGACTCACCCATAACCAAAAGGCATTCTAGGCTAAACTTTTTCTCTCTATAGTGCACATACTCCAAAATAGAAGTAATTTCGCCGATAACTGAATCGTGGCTATATAGCATTTCCTCGTTGCTTACATCTGCAATATCTTCATTATTAAGCGCGTGATTTATCTCTTTTGGTTTACGAGTCAAGTCAAAGTAACGGCTGCTATAGAAAATACCATCAAAATATAGCATTAAACTGGCAATTTTATCGTTAACATCTAAAATACCATAGGATTGAGGAGTTTGACTGTTAATTAAACAAGATTTATTAATGAGCTTGAATCGCACATTTTCTTTAATATCTAACCTATCAATCTTATAGCCGATTTTTGCTCTACGTACAGCAGTGTAGATAGCTGAAACAACATCTTTAGGTAAAGCTGCAACAATTACTTCAACAGTTGGCGCGCTGCTTTCCTCTTTTGGTTTATTATTTCGTATAATCTCTTGGCGGACAATATACTGAGTAGCAGTGTTACTAAAGAGTGATGACATTTCAGAAATTGCAGACATGTTCATAGAGCTCTGTGGTATTTCAGGCCATGTAAAATGGCGTACCAGGCAATCAGATCCACCATAAACCACAATACAATTGTAACCAATGCCTTTAGATATCTTTGCTTGGCTGCTTGCTATTTTAATAGCTTGCGTTAAATTATTAATATATTCTTTCGATGCGCCAACTACAGTATCGTTATCTATAGTTGACCTGCCTACGGATGTAATTTTACCAGAATTTATCTGCGCAATCTTAACATCTCTATCACCAATCTCCATGACAATAGTTTTATTAACTTGTTTGAATTTTGCGCTCGGAGGAGAGGGCTGCATATCTTTATTTGCATTGTCAAATTTAGGCTCGGACACAATTGCAGAATCTTTTGCTATAGCAACAGTTTTATCTCTTAAGTCTTCCTTGCTGTTATCAACTTGAGGTGTGGTCTCCATTCTTTCGTCTTTCGCAACGAAAACTTTTACATTTGATACATCCCTTAATTCTTCCTTGCTGCTGGTGGCTTGAGGCAATGTCTCCTCTCTTTCATCTTTTGCGACGAAAACTTTTACAGTTGATACATCCCCTAGCTCTTCCTTGTTGCTGCCGACTTGAGGCGAGGTCTCCGTTTTTTTATTTTCACCCATTTCTACAAGCGCTATTGTATCATCGCTTCTCACATTAATATCAGAATGAGGGCTAGCTTTACTTGCTTTTGAGCTACTAAATACAAATTCGATATCCTCTAATGCAGACGTTAATTTCTTTTCTGTATGCAGCTTGCTACTAGATTCGATATCGTCTTTTTTTGCTTCAAAGTACTTTTCAATTAAGCTTAATTCTGAGTAATCCAACTCTGTTTCTAAGAAAATCTCATTACTGCTTATCCCTAAGACATCGAAGGCACCGATTAACTCCTTTGGTGTTATATCGTACTCCATGATGATATCATACGCCTTTTTAGTCATCCAAATCCACCTCACATATCCCCGCCGCCGAATTCTAAAAAAGTTCGGCGGCGGAGCAGCTTTTATTTAAATTTTTCCATTAAAACTTATCTTTGAGCAAACTCGCTAATTCTATAGAACTGTGGACTGTTAAAATCAATAACAGCTCCTCGGAATTCAGTATCTATATAGTTCATTTTTGAAACACCAAACTCAACAAACTCTGCCCATAATTCAACAGTTTCGCCTGTAAAAATACTTGTATCAGATGCAGTCAATGTTATATGGCGGGTTATAGTTGGGTCGATATTGGTCAACGTGAGCCCCCACGGATTAATGTAGCCCCATACGTCCTGTACATGCCACGAGAAATTTATATCTTGAGGTATTAAAGCCTCTGCACCGTTGCTAAGCGTTGCTATAAAACTAATACTTCCACTTGGTCTAATAACTGTACCGTCCAAAGGAGTTATATCGATTGAAAAAGATATCAACATCAACTCTTTTTCAGCATAAATATCTGACAGATTAGCCGTTAAAGTATATTCACCGGCAAGTGCAGTATTAGATGCCGTAACTTTCCACACGGCCGGGTCATTTGTGCTTGATATCCCCGTGATACCTGCCCCACTGATGGTCCAACTCAAATCATCTGAAATTGCCGATAGTTCTATTGGGAAAAGATTTCCTTCGTCATCTTTGCCAAATACAGTAGCTCTAAAATAAGTCTCCACAGTTCTTACAATTCGATTGCTGTTACTATTTGTAATAGCGTCACTTACAACACCATTGTCAGGATCGTAGCGCAAATAACGTTCTATTACGATCTCATGTGGAGTTATCGGTCCTACTGGATTATCTACAACAACCAATTCAACTGAATCTATCAATGGCGGATTTTGTGATGAATATACATCTGTGATTGCAGTACTCACCGTCAATCCTACTACATTTGACAGAGATGTTGGTACAAAAATACTGGATACGCTACGATTACTCCCATTTAGAGCAGATGCCCCTCTAATTATATCAGCTTGCGCAGATGTACCCGGCACTGTTGTTCCATCAGCAAGACGAATCTCTTCAATTTCCCACTTCCATCCGCCTGTAGGCGTTGCGCCTGCTATTCCAATCCTATTTGTCAGTTCATCGACATTACCTGCAGCGTTGCTCAACATGCCGCTGAGCGTATACGGTTGGCCCCTCATAACGACATCCTGAGATAAATATTCAGATACCGGTATTTCCGGTAAAACAATGCTTAGGTCAGTTGAATCTATTAACACACTAATGCTAGCTGCTATGCTAGATGCGCCTCTAACACGCGCAGTAAAAGTTTCACTGCTGTTGCCGTGGACATGAGCGCCAATATTCAACACAGATCGACCCCCTGCATGATCTCCTGCTGTATGTGTTGATCTGCTCAAGTTGATTCTATCATTGGAGACCGCACCTATAGGAGCATTACCGGGTCTAGTCCAATCAATATTAAAATCTCCCTGATTTTCCATAGGATTTCCGTCCTGATCTAATACTACAACATGAATATCATTTAAATTCTGACCTTGTACAGCATCCACAGGGTCTACAATGCTCGTTGCGCCCGAACCCGTTCCTTGTCGAATCTCAATGCTCGTCGCAACTTGAGGCACCATAGGTACATTAGGAGGTAACAATCTAGGTAATGGTATTTCAAACAGATTGTTTAAATTATCTAATCTCGGAAACATAGGTAATGTGCTTTCATCTATAGTGCCGATTCTTTCAATAAACAAACCGCTAACTCCGCCGCCGGCTTGAATAATGCCTGTAGGAGGAGTCCATCTAAGATTCAAATTAGGGCGTCCGTTATACAACCTAAGGTACATGCTCTCATATAATCTCATAGAGAGGCTGCCGTTCCACCAGTTGCCAAAAGAGTTCCCCCAAGCGCTGCTTCTCCAGTTTTCGTTGTTACCACCTACAAAAGCAGCCCCAAATCTATCAGCAAAATTGCGCGTAGCCATGATTCTGCGCGGCGGAAGTCCTGTAAAAAGAGATTCAGGTTGAAGACTCTGGCTGCCTTGCGTTATAGATCCGGCATTTCCGATAAGAAGCCCGCTTAATGTAAATCCACTTACATTATTATTGCCTCTGTGCGCATATATGCCAAATAGCGTAGGGCTGCCTGGTATTCGCAATTCACCATTAACGTAAAGCTGAGGAGCCATGCCGCTAGCTCCAATAGAGCCGTTGCCTGAGATATTAACGTGCCCGTCAACATAAAATACAGCGTTTCCATTAAAATTTCCGGATATATCTACCGCAGCACGATTCATTATTTGCCTATTGTCCGATGAATTATGATTTCTAGGATTATGGGTTCCTCTAAAACGATGTTCACGACCATCTACATAAAATGCAACATTTCTTATAGTGGCGTTTTCGCTAATCTGCAAACGGCCTTGTGTGTCACCTTGGGCTTCATGAGAACCAGCAATAATAAATGTCGTTCCTGACTGAGGGCCAACAAAATTAGCCCCTTGTGCAACGGTAACCCTGCCTGTTACAAGCACAGCTCTCAAGTTAGGTAAATTTATATTGCCTTCGATATGCAAATCCCCTAAAACCAACAGAGACGTAGTGTTACTGTTAGGGACAGCCATTACCAAATCACCGCGATTATTATTAACGCGAGCTCCCGTTGGCACACTATTATTAGTAAGCCACCTCAAATGTGTAAGATGTCCATTACTACCACCGGGAGATCTCATGGCGTGAACGGCATTATCTAAATTGCCGCCAACCATCCCGTTACCACTATTCCAATTCTGCCATGAAACAACATCATTCCATACTCCACGGTCTAATCCTCTATCAAGACTGGATCCGCGATTACTCAATCCACTGTCAGTATTTGCTGAGATGATGCTTGATGTTATATGCTGTCTTCCACCAAAACCCGGACTGCTCTGCAAGCGCGGCCTTCCGACCCATTCAGGCACTCTTATACGAGTATCAGCTACAACATTGTTACCGGATCCTCTTGAAACAATGTTTGTCCAAAGCGCTGCCGATTCATTTGCAGATATTGAAGTGCCGCTTCCCCGCACAAACGATACCCCTCGTAAAGGCGATGACATATTAAATTCATTGCCTACATCATTTATTTGTACATTTGCGGGTTGCCTAAAAATTGGCTGAAGCAGATTATACCTAAATATATCATCCATCATGTCTATAAAGGCATCGTATACCATATTGCTCTCTATTTGTCGGGAATCTTCTCCCAAAAATTGAGCGCTCCAAGGGATATTGGTACTGTTAGAGGCGGCAGAAGCCGTTGTCCATGCACCGTTTGGTACGCTAGGTCTATGCCATAGCATCCAACTTTCTCCGGTTCTTAGTGATGAATTATTATTTCTTCCGGGGAAATGTGCCGCAGTAGCGTTACCGCCGGTGACACCAAATCTTTCACTTGGCGAAAAAACGGTATCTAACCAGTTAGCAGGCGGCTCTGCCCACAATGTTGACCTTGTGCTGGCTTCAAAAGCTCTATTACTAAAAGCTCCGACAAAAGGCACAAAATCTGTTGCAATTAGTCCAAACATAAGTAACAAAGCCAAAAAGCTTCTCGTGATCTTTTTTCCTTTTACTATACTATCCTTCCTGTTCATAAATATCCTCCTATTCTTTAAAATTAACACTTAACTAATTTTCCCAAACTAATCAACCATCCTGTGCATAGTTCAAATTCTATGGCGCTATAGGCGTACGCAAATCTATTGTCGCAACAAATTCTACATAATTAGGATTTGCAGGTAAGGGATTACCATCTAAGTCAACAGGGGCTCTCCACAAAACATCCACTGTTGTCCACAGCACTTCATCACCCAGTGTATCATCATAGACATGGCTTATAGAAAATGTGTCAATACCCATCCAAGAATTTTCAAACCCACCATTACTTTCATCGTGTAATAAAGCTGCCATATTCGGATGTGCCAAGACATATATTAGGGCATCCACCACCGCATCGCCAACCACGGTTT
>Ga0131853_10016383_pt1 | contig 13525 bp, 17 predicted proteins | sample TergutLab28metaG_FD_92764 | JGI IMG/M metagenome (GOLD analysis project Ga0131853, IMG submission 92764) | Labiotermes labralis P1 segment gut microbial communities from Petit-Saut dam, French Guiana - Lab288 P1 (version 2) (version 2) | ecosystem: Host-associated > Arthropoda: Insects >... | reverse complement strand
TTTTTTCTCTTCAAAATGCAGTTTGTTTCATAATTCTAACATATTTGGTTCCTGTATTATTCACATTTTATATACAGGGTGTGCTAAAATTAAAAAAATAATTCCGGCGCCAAAAGGTTAATCACATCTAACATGTTTTCATGGTGGACATTAGATGAGTGATTTTACAGCTTAAGGTGTCACAAGTCACTGCATTCACAGAGAAAGTGAATCAAGAGCCATATACAGAAAGTGAATCAAGAGCCATATACAGAAAAAGTAAAAACCATGGAACTGGAGTCAAGTTTAAGTCTTTTTTTTTTTTTTAATGTTGTTCAATTTTAACAAATTCTCAGCATTTATGGCTTCTCTGTTTATGTGTATTTATGCAGCAGTTGGAATGTGCAGAATGGATTTTGAGCAGTATTTTTTTTTAAATCTTGAGCTGTTTAATTTTATGTCACACTGCTTGTGAAGTACTGCGGTCACTTTGTCATAAGTCTGGTTTAAGATATGTTAAATCCTGACAAAATTTGAAGACCATGATCTTGGAAAAAGAGCAGGATGGATTCAGGCAACACTTGCTTCTGTTAAGTTCAGAGTGTTGCATTTACTGATATATAAAACAGATGTTGTTCCTGTCATTTTGTGTGGGTGTGAGATTTGGTGTCTTACATCAAGATTAGAACACAGATTGAGGGTGTGTAGGGCAGGGTGGTGAGGAGAATTTTTGGTGTGGGAGAGAGGTAGGAATAGGGAGATGCAGAAGATTGTGTAGTGATATTCATGACTGTTACCATTCACCAAATATTATTTTCATAATCATAGCGAGAAAAATAATGCATATGTGGCATGTAGCATGCATATAGTACTGAAGAAGGAAACACAAAGTTTGCTTAGAAAACTTGAACAGGAGGAACAACTTGGGACACTTGTGATGATAATGCAGAAATCAGTGTTTGAAAGAAATATTATGGAAGGATTGGATTGTTTTTGTTTGACTCATAATATGAGTCAGTGGAGTGTTCTTGTATAGATTGTAATCTCCATCAAAGTACACAGATGACTTTGTTGGTATATTGATACAGTGAATATTGTGTTCACAGTTTAATACGCAGTCTTTTGTAATGGTAATTACCCCTTAGGTTTTCTAAAATCAAGGTATTTCTTGAGTAGTGAAGCAGCCATGATGGTGTGCGGAAGCAGGGTTCTCAGTGGAGGTTGTTTGTTGGTCTTGTTTTTAAATTGTTTGTATAGAAAACCCAAACAAACAGCTTTTACCAGTTTTATGCAGTGTGAAATGCTGACAATAGATGTGTCCTGTTTCATATGATCAGATAAGGCAACAATGATTTGTGTGGTGTTGTTACAGAACTGCATGGGTTTAGTGGAAGGTGGAACTGGTTCCTGTATTGAGACATGTGTGGAATGTGATGTTGATGGAACTGAAGAAGTCAGTATTAAAGTTGAAGAGGCCATGGATATAAAGAATGAAATTCCAGAAGCAATAAGATCTTCTTCACCAATCAATACTGAACAAGAGGTAAGGCTTTGGGGTGGGTGTGTGTGTGTGAGATGGTGGCAGCCCATGCTTTTAGGCCATCTATTGCCCCAAAAAGAAACTGAAATTACACTTATCTATTTCCTGCTTTGTGTTATATTGTGGGTGCCTTGTAGCTTTTGAAATTTGAATTAGAATCCTGAAGAAGAGAGACAGTTAGGAAGTCATAGCCATTAATGGAAAGATAATATTGAAATGTATTTATTTTGCGAAGTGTTTTGGGAATATATGGATTGCGTTTGTTTGGCTGTGAATGGTAATCAGTGATGTACTGTTTTAAGACATCGGTGAAGAACAGCATTTCATATAAGTGTGGGTAACTTCCAGCTCACTGTTCCTGTCATATAAGAAATTCATGATAATGCCCAATTTAACCTTTTCGCATCGGGATTTAAATGGCTACAGTCCACCTTCGTGTACGACATCAATTTTTGCAAGACATTTAAATTGTAGCACATGGTTTATAAAAACAGTTAATATTCCGGTAACCAAAAAAATATTCAGTAATGGAATAAACGACTTTTTTTGGGAAATAAGACAGAGACATTTCTATGTTTGTCAAGAAAACAGTAATAAATTTAGTTCGGAAACAAACAAATTGTATGGAGTATGCAAAAATTTCTGTTTCTTTTACTTACATATTGGCTTGAGTCCCCAGGTTTTCTTAAGGAGGTCACACCTGATGTTGTTAGAAATGTACCTTTGTGTGGTAATCTTCAAAATGTGTTTTTTTAACGCACAGTCCCACTTCACACTTACGGCACTTCTCGAACGCTTTCTGTGTCACACCCCTGTCCTTACTTACGCGACACCTCAGCTGTGTCTCAGACGGGATAGGCCAATGTTTGCTGCTGCAGACTTCAAGCCTAGTGATTTGTGATTCGACATTAGGTGGTCTAAATAATGGCCTTGGTACTCTCCGTTCTGGTCCAGCATGTGCCAACGTATTCCTCTCTAGGTTATGTCTAAAATCTCTATGTGAAATCTTCTTACCCCCACATGAGGAATGAAGAATATAGCTATTGAGAATTGCCAGGTCTAACAGATGAAAGAACAGTTTTTTCGTCTGCTTGATTGTGCGACGGCTGATGGAGTAACTGTTGGCCATTCAGTCACCCTTATCCACATAGCCCATATCATGGTTATAATCCATCACTATTTGCAGCTTTGTGGCCTTTCCTCCCCCATTACAAAAATTACCTTCCGCTGGGGCACTGTGAATATTAGTCAACATGCATACATCTCTCTTGTCCTGCCAAAATATTACCCTCAAGTCAGCCCTGATCCTTACGTGAATGTCTCCCCTTTTCAGTTTTTTTGTCTTGGGTCTTATGTCTTGTGGCATGCCTCTCCTGTTTGGCCTGACAGTCCCACAACAGTAATTATGTTATTTCACCAAGTCATAAAACAATTCAGGGGAAGAAAAAAATTGTCCATGTATAATTTGTACCCACGTCTTTCTATCTTCCTCGTCAGTTCTGTCACTGTCACATGCTGTGCCATGCACTGTCCATCCTTCCCCAAGTATACTGTCATGTCATACGTGTATCCATTTGAGTCACAAGGTTTGAAAATTTTGATGCCGAAACGCTTGGGTTTTTTCGGTATGTACTGTTTGAAAATCACCCTTCCCTTGAAGAAAACAATAACTTCATCAATAGCCAGATTTTCGGAAGGGTTGTAAAATTTGGAAAATGTGGCATTTAGGATTTCAAACGGGTCTCGTATCTTCCATAGTCTGTCAAAATTTTCTTCTGTCCTATCAGATTCATTCCTGTTGTCAGTAAAATGTAAGTAACGAAGGATGTGAAGGTATCGGTCCCGTTTCATCTTAGTGCCATAGAAAGGCGTGTATAGTTGGTCTACTTTTGCCCATTAGTCTGTCAGTTTGTCTCTTATGCCATGTCCCATCTTTATTGTCAGTGCCAGAAACACAAACATTTTGGCTTCAATAACGTCAGGTTCAGGAGAGGTTCCATTGTCAAGTCTGTCTATGTAATCATGACAGTAGCACTTAGTCTCCACCACTAGCAGAGTGATGAGTTCTGCAAAATACAGAAGAAAAATGCCAAGTGGACTGGAGCTGTCATTTATGTGGGACGCTTCATTGTCCTTCTTTACTCTGGGCACCCTGTGCATGTGTGTGCTACACTGCTCTGAGGGCAAGAGTGGCATGTCCATTGCAGGGTTACTGGCTGTTGAGTCTGTTCACCTGGCCCACTTTCACCAGCGTCCTCTTCTTCAGAGGCACTGGACGAAATTGAACTGCTGGACTCCTGCCTACTGGCAGTTTTGCGGTAAGGTTGAGGTTGTGACAACCTTGGCTCACTTTCAGAACCTCCCTCAACTGAACCGATGTCGCCCGTAACTGAACTGACGTTGCTTGATACTCTCGCTTCATCACTATCAGTGCGAACAATCAGTTCAGGTATTTTTCGGGCCTGCAGCAACCTTGGCCACTTGCTTGGTCGACTCATTATGCCACCACTTATACCAACTGTCAAATGATTACTGCAAAGAAAAACGAGCTGTCTGTGCAACACTGGATCTAAACTCAGCCTGAAGTCTGAGAAACAAAATGCAATATCTTCGAGCTCTAAATGGGGCCCTTTGAAGAAAAGGATGGCAGATAAAATTCTGCTTATTGCAGCCTGTCACCACATTATCACTGTAACCTAAGTGCTTCGTAGATGCGCTCTCCAGACTAAACAGTTAGTCATTCACGAGGCAAATGCATAGAGCAGGAAAAATAAGCTTTGCATGTCCCAATACATCCTTACTGGCTGTAGGTACAAACAGCCTCATATAAAAAATGGATACAGGGGGTTTTCTATCAAGGGGCAAATCAGTCAGAGCATGAAGCTGGAAAAAAACTTCTAGTGTGATGCTAAGAATGAGTGAAGTTTCCCTAAATATCCCACGGCATTGAGAGCGAAATATTTAAATGGCTGAGGCTGTGGCTGTCCAACTGGTAAGATGCTTGAGCCCCGGGGGATTTTAAATGCCATCCTACAGCTAGGACGCACATACTGTAAAGGTTAATTGGAATTTCTGTCCATTTTTACAAATTTTTACACATCAGCAAAAATGTTTTGCTCATGGAGGGCTTGTTAGTGTCTTTAATATGCTCATAGAATAAAATGAATGCAAGAATATTGGGTACAGCAGTGACCCATGCATTTTGAACATAATCTTTTTGTGTAGCCCTTATGTTCATGCATTTAGCAGCCCCACACTTTGAAAATAGTTCAGTGTCCTGCTAACAGGTTTCAGCTAAGTGATCTGGTTTCATATGTGTTTTACTGCAGGAGAGGTTGTTATTGGAATAACATCTGACATCAACACATATACTGGATATTTATTGCAGTCTTGGTTGTACAGGAAGTAGTCTGCTTTAGAGTAGAGGCAGTAAGCCGTGATTTAATTTGCATCACTCTTAACGGTGTAGTAATTTCCACTCCGGGCAAGTGAATGCCTGATGGAGATGTGCAGTAGGATGCATTGTGGTGAGCTGGGCAGATAGCTTTTCTGTCAGTAAATGGCTCTCCTGCTAGTCCAGTCGGGCCTGGATACTGCGAGCAGCATTTCCTACAGCCGAGCTGGTTATGTTCGTTCAGTGCTGCATCACTACTCCTTTAGGTGTCAGCAGTGTGGTTATGCGGTCAAATATTGTTACTCCTTTGCCATGCTAGAATGTTATCTCCTTTTTTGTGGTGGGCATTGAGTGCCCTTTACTCGTTTTTGTGATTCTTACTCCTTTCAGATGAGCAGTGTAATTTTGTTTGGGAGCCTGGGCAGGCCGGTTTTATCCGGTGCTCCAACAGGACTGCCTGTTTGGGATTAGTTGGGAGAGTTTCAAGGAGTGGTCATTTGAACAACTATTGGTTGGTTTGTTGGTGAAGTTGCAGATTACATTCTCTTGCATTTTGACTGCGGATCAAGTTGCTGTCAGGCGCAATGGAACAACCGTAATGTTGAGCAGAGGGATGAGGGAGAGCTGCTGTATGAAAAGGGCCATTTCTGGATATGTGCAGTGTTCCCTCACATTACATATTGATCCAGGTGCTCTTACTTTTCTGCATCGTTTGATAACTGATTTTTAAAACACCACAGTTGTTCCGTACTCAAAGCCTCCTGAAGAAGCTGTGAGGAAGTAATTGGGAATTTTCTGCTGATGATAGCACATACCCAAGTGTATAACAACCATTCATGAGTCCTTGTACCAATGTGTCTACAACCAGGCTTCATAGCTATGGTGTAGTAAAATGCCCCTTTGTGGACAGCACTTGGCCACAGACTTTCCATTGTTTCTCGTGTGATTGTGGCTGTAGTTTTCTGCCCCCGAGCATGAAGCCAGTCCATCACTAGATTGTCTCCAACCCCATGCCTTTGGCAGTCTTTGTTATGTAGTGTGAAGTGCTATCAGATGCTCCCTTAGTATCTAGGAAAGTTAAATTGTAACTTCCTGTGTATGTCTAATCACATGGTGCTTTGAGTTTTCTGTTGACTTCCCTGGTTTGTATGCAGATTGGTGTAGATTTGGGGGACATGACCCAATGACTCACCCCTGATATTTGTGGTCACCAAATTTGCATCACTTTCTGCATGAAGGACTGTACACTAATAGGATGATACCCCTTAGCCTGTGCATAGTTGGCATTCCTTGGTAAAGGTATAGACGTCATCTTGACCGGCCCCCAGACTCTGGGTACATATCTCCTTGCTAGGCAGGCTATAATATGTACACACTTTGGATATCATGCAACAGATTTTGACACACTTAGAGTGTCCTGTTTATTTGCTTAACCCTTTAAATGCCAAGTTAAATCCCATTGCCATCTGTTGGCATTATTAAGAGCTGACAATATTCTCCATGTTAGCAGGATAAGGGTTAAATAAAAACAGTCTGGATTTCAATGTGTACAGCCTCCAAAACATATGTAGATGTGCCTTTCAAATGTCCCTGTCGATGCAAGTCACATGTAGCTGTGGGTGACGTGGCATACACGTATCAGATATTTTCATATCTAGTGCGCTGCAACACACACGCAATGCCTAAAATTCACATTATGAATTTCCTCTTTGTCACTCTTCTGACACCTAGGTTTTTGAGGAGGCTTCAAGGTTTTTGGAGAATCGGCGGTCCCCAGCCATAGTGTGTGCGTGGAATTCATCCATTTGGAAGAATCTGTTTAAAAAAAAACCCCCTGCAATATTTTATGATGTGTGCTGATTAATTACGTTACTCAAAATATCTGAAACCTTTTATGTTGGAGCCTGCCCTGTTTTCGGGTGTATGTATCTGCTTGTTAGGATGTTGACCTACTAACACAGTTAATGTCGTTTCGTAACAAAGATAATTTATCAACGGTACTTTTTTTTATTATTATTTAACAAACACTTTATATAACACTTCTAGCAAAATGGTGATAAATGATAACTGCCTCATGCAGCTCAATATTGTTACTTCTGTTATATAGAGCGTCTCATGCACACGTATCTTTGCTTTGAGAGTAAAGTTATACATGTGAATCTCTTATCACCTTTATGTGATTTGAGAACACCTTTATGTGATTTAACCCTTATCCTGCTAACGTGGAGAATATGAGGAGCTACTAATAATGACAGCAAATGGCAGATGGGATTTAATTCGGCGTTTAAGGAGTTAAGAACAATGAAACACCTCTGCCTCTTGCAGATAGAACACATGCCTGTGTGGTTTGCTTGTTCCTTCATGAACTCAAATGCTACAGTTTGTCTCCTTGTAAGAACTATGATTAAATGTTGCGGAAAACACAGTAACATTACTTAATGCCCTGTGCATTACCAGTTAACCCCTTGTTAATTCTGAGCTACACACACTGTTGCGTCCTACTCAGTGAGCCTGACTGTTAGAACTGCTTTAAGGTGACTGTCATGCAAGGAGGCTTTTGTCGCACTGAAGCCACACCACGCGCCTAACGCACAAAGAAGAGACGCCAGGAATGTCATCGTGTGCATAATCTTGAGCACAGGCTCTGTGATGCAGTGTATTGCACATGAATTCAAGAAATTCAAGTAAAATTAAGAAACAATTATTACACAAAATTTGTCCCAGGCATGAACACTTTAACTTTCCTTAATTGTTGAAGGAATGTGCCAGAATGCATTTCATACAGCACTCTACACTAAGTGTAATATAAATGTAAAAGCTGGTGTTTTATTTGAAGAAAAGATTGTACAAAAAATTATTTGTCATCTAATGAAGTCTTGTAAATAACATTTTTTTCAGATGCAATGGATTTTTTACTTAATATATATAGTTGGATGAAAGTAATTGTTCTTTCTATCAGAATATATCCTAATGTTTAACCTTTGTGTTTTTACCAGGGTACTCCGAATGAACAAACTCAAGTACTCGGTGCTGAATGCAGATATTCATGTGATATGCATAGGGTAGTTCATCCATATTTATGTGCAGTGTGTAATACAGCATTCAGTGAAAAGAAGATTCTTATAAAACTTCAACGCATTCATAGTGGTGAATGCCCTTACACCTGTGCAGTGTGTAAAAAGTCATTCAGCGATCACAACAATCTAATAACACATCATTGCATACATAGATGTGAGCGCCGTTATAATTGTGAGGTGTGTAATATGGCATTCACTAAAAAGAGCAATGTAATAACACATCAACGCATACATAATGGTGAACGCCCATATATTTGTAATGTATGTAATAAGACATTCATTTTAAAGAGCAATCTTGTACAACATCAACGCATACATAGTGGTGAGCGCCCTTATGCCTGTGAAGTTTGTCATAAGGCATTCAGTGTAAAGAGCAGTCTTATAAACCATAAACGCATACATAGTGGTGAGCGCCCTTATACTTGTGATGTGTGTAATAAGGCATTCAGTGTAAAGAGCAGTCTTAAAAAACATCAACGCATACATAGTGGTGACAGCCCTTATACTTGTAATGTGTGTAATAAGGCATTTATTGTAAAGAGCAATCTCTTAACACATCAACGCATACACAGTGGCGAGCGTCCTTACACGTGTGATAGGTGTCATAAGGCATTCAATCAAAAGGGCAGTCTTATAAAACATCATCGCATTCATAGTGGTGAGCGCCCTTATATTTGTAATGTGTGTAATAAGGCATTCACTGAACAGAGCCATCTGATAAGACATCAACGCATACATAGTGGTAAGCGCCCTTATTCCTGTGCAGTGTGTAATGCAGCATTCAGTCAAAAGAGCCATCTGATGGGACATAAACGCATGCATAATGCTGCTTGAACTTATACTTGTGATGTGTGTAATAAGGCATTCAGGCTAAAGTGCCTTTTGGTAACACATATACACATGTATAACAGTAATGATGCGGGAATGTGAATGACAATTTTTTGATTTACTTGGGGAGGTGTTGCATATATGCTGGGAGTTAAAATTGGTGGGACTGGAACATCAAATTTCACAGCGATGTTTGGTTGTGTTCTTCATTTTAAAGTCTCCATTTAAATAGAATTCCATCAATCTGAATGCTGATCCTCCAAAAATCCTGATAATTGTGCATCTGATGAATAGTCCCCAAGTGTGGAAGTCCTTCATAGAGGCCACCAACAATGTATCTACATCGACTGATGTGTTATTTCCTGACCCCCTGTCTCCTAATCCATCATTTTCTTCAGCTATACAGACTCCTGATCCACAATCTCCTGGTCTTTCAGCATCACCATTATAACCGAAAAAATTGACTGTACCCCCCCCCTCCCCAAAAAGAGGAACCTGGTGACCCTAAACAAGCAGAAGATACACAAAGGGAATACTCCTATGATTGTACTTCCCAAGTGTAGCAGCAGTAACAAAAAATAGCTGTGAGATCTTTGGTAACTAGAGGTATTTTTGGGTAATAAGAATGTTGGATTATTTGGTACGTGACTGTTTCCACAGAATTCTACTCCAGTAGCAAAATTCGCACCATCAGTATCCAAATAAGAAAGTTCTCCAAACATTTCTGCTTGTTATAAAAACAAAACCCTGTTACATAAGTCAACATTACGCTACAGACTACTGCACTACGTTAACTGTTGTTTTTCCCAGCACCTAATTTCTCAGTAGGCAGTTGTCCACCTGTTGATAATACTTTTCAGCAATGATGAAAATCTGTTAGTAGCACCTGCTGCTGTCAACACTGGAGTAATGAAATGGTGTAAATAACTGTCTGATATGATAATGCAATTAAGGATTCCATTTTGTGTAATATTTTTGTTGAATAAAATCTGTTTTAACTGAGACCTATAAAATGCATCTAATTGTTTGTAGAGAGGGATTTTCTGTTTAACACAGTTATTGTTTTATATAAAATGGTGTAGTTTTTGTACAGAATATGAAAAGAATTCCTCAACTATAATTTAACACCTAATTATGTGTCAAGGACTTCTTTTGCTTAATGAAAGTTGTTCTGCCTTATGTAGATATAACCAGGCCTAGGCCAAGCTAAGTGTTATCACTACCCAATTGTAGTTAAGTAGCCTATATAAATCACCACCAAAAATATAGTACAATATGTTAACCTAAATGCTGAATGATTTTTATATATAACATTAAGTTGGATTTGCCTCCAATAATTGTGGTGGTTTCAAAGGGCAGGTTGGTTGATGTGGGGGTCAGTTGAATGACAGATGGATGACAAACAGTTCACTATATTATGCTGTTAACTTTACAGTCATGTGATCCAACTACTGGACTTATATTCTAGCTCTCGGTCAGTCCATAACAACAGATGATAGTGAGTTGGTATTCTGTCAGACCAGTGACATAGCTAGGTTTATGGTGCCCGGGGCACACAATCAGAATGGCAAGTCATAATCATGAATTTAAAATAAAATTTTGCCATTTAAGTTAGCCATTTTGCACTCTTCCATCCAGGGTGTCTGCACCACTCTCTGTACACACACACACATGCACCTGCACTGCCCTCAGATACGAACATCTGACCTGACGATCAACAAGCTCAAACTCAAAATGTATCTGATTTTATTCTGATAATGTTTACTGTTGTGCTGACAGAAATAACTTGGTGGACCTTACAAGAGGAGCAAACGATGGGGTCCTTGCCAAATTTCGCAACTTGTTAAAGTACATTATTTGAATGCCAATTTGCCACACACACACACACCACACACACACACACACACACACACACACCCACACACACACACACCCACACACCACACACACACACACACACACACACCACACACACCACACACACACACACACACACATATGCACTCTACAGGTTCTGAAATAATGGACTAGTTTATTATTTACTTATTGTTAATATTTAAAGAATAAATTTACAAAAATATACTGCTAATTTCTGACGTTCCAGTATCTTTTTACCTGTGTGGATAAAAGGCTGACATCTTTAAAAGAAAATATTTATTACCTCTGGCAAATGTTTGTTTTACACCAGTTTCTTCCACTGGTCCATCATCTACTGATTCTGAGGACATAAAATAGTGATGACTCTACTGAGCACAGAACATGAATTATTTGGGCCTTAAGAATAGGGAACCCGTTCGTTCAGGTTCATGGATTTTTAAGAGCTCTGACCTGGTGTCCCACAGAAGTGAGTTTAGGATGCCAAATGTCCCAGGCCTTTTGAAGTCATATGAAAGTATGAAATGTTGGAGAATGTGTGAAGATTGTAATTTTCCCACAGTGGCAAAAACATCTACAGCAGTAGGACAGCCATCAAGCAGGCACTGACAGGAAGGAATAGGACAGGGAGAGGAGTTGGTGTAGATTATTTGTTATAGAGTGTGGACTGAGCTGCAAAGGATAAGGAATGGATATGAAAAGTGAGTAAGTGGACTGAGTATTATTATTGTGATCATCAAGTAGTGCAAATATACTATTACCAATTTGTTATATTTCTTATTGCATAAACCTATTAGTTTGCTCACAGTGACAAGTCGATGCCATTAAATTTCAGCAGTTCCTTTGCAGTCGTCCCATATACACATCTTCTACGTAAGCTCAGTGCCTACATTCTCTCTGATAGATGTGTCAGTTGGTTGTGTTGTTACAAAATTAGTGGTTATGTTTTGTCTGAATCCACAGTATTTATTTGATACACTCTGAAGTGCTTTCTGGTGTTCCCCAAGGACCTCTCTTTCTGCTTGACTTACTGATTTATTATTCTGCTTTGCAATTCTATTAAGAACTCAAAATATTTATTGCTTGCTGACACTATCGAAATTGCTTGTTCCATAAGCTCTGCAATTGACAGTACACTTCCACAATGTTATTGATTCTTTTGCGTTCGGTTTGCTGCTGACTTTATGGAACTTGATACTGACAAATCTAAAGTCACTTGTACGATGTTGACTATGTATTGTCTTAATCAAACAAAATGTTGGGACTCATATTTACTTTGACCTACTCTTCTTCTACAACTGAATATTCCTTATTGTTATATTACACCACAGTTAGTCCTCAGTAAGAATATGCCTCATCTGCCTGCAGTAACATTATGACTGCTAATGCCAATTTGCCGGAACACATCCAACAGAAGTCTGCAGCTCTATGCTTCAGTATTTTTTTTTCATTATGCTCCCTACAACTATACTAATGCACTTTATCTTCTAATGTTGCATACTTTATGATTCAGGAAGCATCAAATTGACAGCCATTTTTTTTTCATGCTCTTGCATGATCAGAATTTTGTCCTTCCTTGATAGATAATATTAGTCTGAGGATTCTGTGCCATAATATTAGAAACTGCACCCTGCTGTTTCACATAGCAGGCAGAAACTGGCCTTCCACTGGACATGCACCAGCTGCAAAGTTGGTATGAAATGACATTATATATATATATATATATATATATAATTTTTTTTTCACCAAACCAAGATTTCTTAAACACATGTTACACCATTAGCTCGTTTCATTATGGTTTTGATTACTTTTCAAAATTATGATAATATCTGAGTAACACATCCAGTTCTTTGTTAATTATTTCCTGGTGTTGTTTTTGAGTGTTTAGTTTTGTAATTGGCAGTTGCATTCTTGGGCTGGTACTGTATGAAATGAGAATTGAATTGTTGTTGTTGTTGTTGTTATTATTGTATTATTTGCTGACAGTTTCAAAATTTTTTGCGCTGTAAAGTTGCAATTGACGTTACATTTCCATAATCTGGAATGAATTCCATCCCTGGTAGGTGTGCTCATAACTTAATGCTAACAAAATAAAGATCAACTTTAACAATGAAAATTACTTCTATTACAGTTGACAACAGATTTCAAAAATTTTTTTGTATCTGTGACGAATGTTACAAATTTATTTGCATCCATGAAGTGAATTTATAACTGTCCCAAGCCGCCTTTTCTTCACCTTGAAGGAGCTTGTTGAAGTATTCGTCCTTGACAAGGTCTCGTATTTGTGGACCAATGAAAATACCTTCTTTCAATATTGCCTCATTTAGTCTGGAGAACTTTTCTCGTAAGTAAAGGCAGTTTTTTCTTGGTTCATGGCCTTCACAAAATTTTTCATCAGACCAAGCTTCAAATCCATGGATGGCAACAAAATTTTACTCAGTTCCACTAGTGGGTGATTTTCCACATTCATGATTCCTGGTTCCAGAGATTTTCTGGCAGGCCAATCATTTCTTGAGTAATGAAGAGACCGAGCTCTGCTGTCCCATTCACAAATGAAGCACCAATATTTTGTGAATCATTTTTATAGCCCAAGTAGTAAGGCAATCACTTTTAGGTCACCACAGATTTGCCATTTGAATTTATTGTAATTAATGGCTTGCATCAGAATTTTCATGTTCTCATATTACTCCTTATTATGCACTGAATGACCAACAGGAATATAATGTAGGTTGTTGCAATGTGAAGGATAACTCCTTTGAGACTTGAATTAGACAAGTTTATAGAGTCACCAGTACATAGGATTGTGATTAATATTGAGTGTTTGCATCAGGC
>Ga0131853_10016381_pt1 | contig 13526 bp, 9 predicted proteins | sample TergutLab28metaG_FD_92764 | JGI IMG/M metagenome (GOLD analysis project Ga0131853, IMG submission 92764) | Labiotermes labralis P1 segment gut microbial communities from Petit-Saut dam, French Guiana - Lab288 P1 (version 2) (version 2) | ecosystem: Host-associated > Arthropoda: Insects >... | reverse complement strand
ATTCCATAAGAAAGATCATTCTATCCAATCGTTGAAAAAGCTCATGTTGATTCATGAAGTAATACTAGTGGTTGGGCACGGCGTTGTCAATCCCAAGGTTCCCGGCCTCAGGGCAACAGCATTTAGCTTTTTCTGCCGCCAAACTTGAAAGCGCTCCTGGGATAATGCGCAAATCTTTGGGAAAACATCCCCCAATTTCGGATAAAACAACGAAAGACACCAAAAAAGATGTCTTTTCCCTCCGTGTAACTCCGTGTCCTCCGTGGTTTAATTCTTCCCTCCGTGGTTTTGAATCGTAAAAACGGAACCTGCGGAGTAAATGCTGTTGCCCTGCCTTGTGAACGAAATCGTTTCACCGCAACACAACTTCCGTCCTTCCGAATCCGCCGAGTTCCGGGTGCGAGAAAAAATAGTCGGCGACGGCCCTTTCCGTCTTCAGCCGGTCGTGAACGCCCTTTTGCAGGATACCGTCGCCGGTGCCGTGGATCACCGAAAAAGTCCTCAGGCCGCACAGGACGGCGGCGTCGGTCTGGCGGCGCAGCGCTTCCAGTGCCTGTTCCAGCCGCATTCCCCGCAGGTCTATCTCGAGGCTTGCCTGCGGCGGCCGGGCATAATCCACGCCCGCGATCTGCGGCTTCGGTTTCGCCGAGGGTTTTGCCGGCGCGATCAGGCTTTCCGGAAAGCTTATCCGGAGGGCCCCGATCCCGACCAGCCAGGTATCCTCCCCGCCGCTCTTCTTGCCCCGGCGCAGCAGCGTTCCCCGTCTTCCCGGTTCCCCGGCGAGAACTTCCATGCCGACGGCCAGGGGAAGCGCCTCCCGCGGTTTCGTCCGCACCTTTTCCTTCCGGCTTTCCCGCGCCAGCTCCTGCTTTTGGGCATCCAGCAGGGCCTTTTCCGCGCGGGCGTTCCGCTCCAGTTCGCCGAGGAATTCCTTCACCTTGAGGGTTTTCTCCCGGTCGATTTCCCCTTCCCGCAGTTCCCGGACGAGGTTCTCCAGGGTTTTCCTGCTTTCGTCCAGCAGGTTTCCCAGCCTGCCGGAAAATCCCTCGTTCAGTTCCAGCTCCTTCCGTTTGAGTTCCAGTTCCCGCAGGTCCGCCATCCGCTCCCGTTCCTCAAGCCGGGCCCGGTCGGTTTTCGCCGCCTCGTTCCGCAGGTCCAGTTTCCGGTGTTTTTCCTTGAGGCCGGCGATAAGTTCCGATATGTCCGAGTGTCCCCGATCGACGTACTGCCGGGCCTTGGTAACGATATCGTTGACAAGCCCGTTCCGCGCGGCGATTTCCAGCGCGCGGCTTTCCCCCGGAATGCCGGCGACGATCCGGTAGGTGGGCGAGAGCGTCCGCTTGTTGAATTCCACCGAGGCGTTTTCGACCAGGGGCCGGGTGTAGCCGTAATGTTTCAAAACCCCGTGATGGGTGGTGATTATGACCGTCGCGTTTTTTTCGATGAGGTGGTCCATAATCGCCATGGCGATGGCGCTTCCTTCCTCGGGATCGGTTCCGGAACCGAGCTCGTCCAGCAGCACCAGGGAGGATTCCGTGCAGCGTTCGAGGATGGAGGCGATGCCGGTGATGTGGGCGGAAAAGGTCGAGAGCGACTGCCCGATGGACTGCTCGTCGCCGATGTCGGCGAAGATGCCGTCGAAAACCGGAAGGCTGCTGCCCTCGTCCACCGGAAGCGCGAGCCCGATCTGGTTCATCATGGCGAAAAGCCCGACGGTTTTCAGGCTGACGGTTTTTCCCCCGGTGTTCGGCCCGGTGACGATCAGCGCGCGGATGGCGTTCCCGGTCCCGCCGGAATCGCCATGGTTTTTTGTCATGGCAAGGTCGATGGGCACGCAGTTTTCCAGGAGCGGATGCCGCGCCCGGACAAGCCTTACGCCGGCAGGCGTTCCCGTCCCGCAGAAGTTCCCTCCGGTTTCCAGCGAGTACCGGGCCTTCGCGACGACGGCCTCGACGTCAAGCACGGTTTCGTGAAAAATCTTGAGGTCGCGGGCGGAAGCGGCTATCGTTCGGGTAAGGTCGGCAAGTATTTTTTTGGTCTCGATCTCGAGCCTTTTCGTTTCCAGGAAAATGTCGTTGTTTTTTTCGACCACTTCCTGCGGCTCGACGAAGATCGTCTGCCCGCTGGAGGACGCCTCGTGCACGATGCCGGGAATCCTCCCCCGAAAGTTGGCCTTTACCGCCAGCACGATCCTCCCGTCCCGCTGGGACGGCAGCGGCGACTGCAGCATGCGCCGCGCCTCCTCGCTGCCCGAGTACCGCGCGACCAGCGCGTCCAGGCCGGAGCGCAGGTTCCGTATCCGCTGCTTGATCGCCCGCAGTTCCGGCAGGTCGCGGATGTTGCCGTCCCGATCGACGACCCTGAAGACGGAAGCGGCAATATTCGAACAGTCCGGCAGGGAGGCGAAATAGCGGTCGAGGTCCGGATGGGGAGCGAGCCAGGCGCGGATTTCCTCGCCGCGTTCGGTAAAAAGGGCGAGGGCGAAAACCTCCTCGATTTCAAGGGAAACGTTTTCGACGCCGAGCTTGCGGATAAGGGAACCTATCGGGGGAAGGTATTTGCGGGGATCTTCCTTGCCCTGCCGTATTCGGGAAATCACCGCCCGCACGGCGTTTTGCGTCGCGGCGGCCTTTTCCGCCTCCCATGCCGGAACTTCCGCCCGCAGCAGATCCGCCGTCTCCCCGCTCATCGAGCATGCGGCGACCCGTTCCCGTATCGCGTCGAACTGGAGCAGCCGGAGGGCTTTTTCGCCCGGATTCCCTTCGCTAATCGACATGGCTTTTTCCCGCAAGGTTGTCGAAGATCCGGATGAAGCTTTCGTAGCGGTCCTCGTGGATGGCCCCGGCATGGACGGCTTCCATGATCTTGCAGCCCGGTTCGTGCCGGTGCGAGCAGGAAAGGCCGTAGGTGCATTTGCCGGCAAGCGGGGCGAACTCGCGCATATACAGGATCAAATCGGCGGCCCCGATTCCGGTGGGAACGAAACGGCGGATTCCGGGCGTGTCGATGATCCAGGTTTCCTCGGAAAGCTCGATGACCGATGCCAGCGTCGTCGTGTGGTTCCCCCTGTCGTATTTTTTGTTGATGTCCCCGGTCCTGACGGCCGTTCCCGGTTCCAGCGCGTTGACCAGGCTGGACTTGCCGACCCCGGACTGCCCGGTCAGCACGGAACGCTTTCCCCGGAGAAGCTCCCCGAGTTCCGGAATCCCTTCCCCGGTCGTCGAGGAAACCGGCATTACCCGGTAGCCTATCCGCCTGAAGTCCTCCAGCCGTTCGTCCGCATCCAGGAGGTCCCCGTCGCCCTTCCGTTCGAGGTCGATCTTGTTGCGGACGACGAGCGCCGGGATTTCGGCGATGTCGGCCTGCAGCAAAATGCGGTCGATGAAGCGGGGCCTGAAGGGAGGGGAAGCGCCCGAGGTAACGCAGACGACAAGGTCGATGTTGGCGGCGATCAACTGGACGGCCCCGCCTTTCTGGTTGAACCGGCTGAAGACGTTTTTCCGCTCCTCGAAGCCGACGATCAGGCCGTATTCCGCTTCCCCCGAATCCACGCCGATCCTAACCCGGTCGCCGGGAACGAGGGCGTTGTAGAAATCGTCATGGCCCTTGAGGACCTTGCCCTTCAGCCCGCACCGGACGTTCCGGTCGCCGCCGTCCGGCCTTACGGTAAAGACGTTTCTCGAACCGGAAAGCACCGTCGCGCCGATCCGCTCCGGCATCATCCTTCCTCCGCCAGCGGGAGCCCGCAGCCCAGCCGCCGTGCCCAGGCTTCCCAGGCCGGCTCCGGAGCGGCGGTACCGGAAAGGAGGAACAGCGGCCTTCGCGGTATGCCGTCGTTGCCGTCCCGGCATTCGCCCTTTGCGTCCAGGAGCTGTCCGATCCGTGCCGAAATCCCCCCGAGCGACTCGAAGACGGCGACGTCGGGGGCGGCCTCGGCCCGGAATTCCTCCAAAAGGAACAAAAAATGCGTGCAGCCGAGGGCCATCGCGTCCACCGATTCCCGGCGGAACCGCTGCAGGTAGCCCCGCGCGATCAGCCGTCTTTCCTCGGCGGAGGAAGCCTCGAGGCGGTTTTCCACGAAATCGACCAGTTCCGGCGCGCCGATTCCCACGACGGTACGGTTGCCGTGCTCCCGGGCCAGCCGGTGGACGTACTCCTCCCGGACGGTAAGCTCGGTCCCCAGCACGCCGATTTTCCCGGTCCTCGATGCGAGGGCCGCGGGTTTGACCGCCGGCACCGTTCCCACGAAGGCGGTTTCCGGAAAACGTTCCCGGAGCGGCCCCAGCGCGGCGATGGAAGCGGTGTTGCAGGCCAGCACGACGATTTCGGGGGCAAAAACACGGGAGACCTTTTCGACCAGTTCGATGAGGAGCGACGCGAGTTCCTCTGGCAGTCGCCCCCCGTAGGGGAAATTCCTTCGGTCGGCGAGATAGGCCAGGGGTACCTCGGGGCGCTCCCGGCGGAACCGGTTGAAGTAGGGGATGCCCCCGATGCCGGAATCCAGGAAAAGCACCCGGACCTTTTTTCCGTTTTCTTCCATAGTACGGCGGGCGGAAGCCGCCCTAGTCGAACAGCCGGTCAAATGCGGACCTGCCCGCCGCCGTTCCGGCCTTCGCCCCGCCGGTCCGTTCCCGGTACTTGGGGTCGAGGGAAAACCAGTCGCAAAAATTCGCCCGCTCCTTGTCGCCCGGCGGTTCGGCCCCCGCCTCCGCGCAGTCGCCCCGCGAGCCCGGCAGGTAGAACCGGCAGTTCCTGCAACAGCGGACGTCCTTCCGGCAGTCCGGGCACGTCAGCGACCGTCCGAAAGGTTCCCGTTCGGTAACGGGCGAACCGCAATACCAACACATATCCGGATGATACCGCAAGTTTCGGTTTTTTGGAACCCGACCGATCGGCCAGCGGCAATTTTCGGTTTCGAGATACCGGTACGCTCGGAGGAGGAAATTCCTCTTCCCTCCGTGCAACTCCAAGGTCAATCCGCCACAGGTGGATTGGCCCGCCCTCCGTGGTTAAAATTCTTCAATCCGGAAGAAGAATCAAGGCCGGAGTTGCACGGAGTACGCGGAGTTTTGATCCGTGGTTCGCCCGAAAGTTAACGGGGAATTGTTGATCGGCGACCATGCATTTGTCGTGGGGATAATGCGGGGGCGTTACGGGGGCAGCGCCCCCGTTCGGGGGGTAGCCCGAGACTTGCTACGCAAGGCTCGGGCTCAGGGGGGCTTGGCCCCCCTCCTTGGTTTCCCGAATCACTTCCCCGAGATCGTGATCCCGTCGAAACAGCACCAGGGCAGCAGGCTCGATCCGTCGCAGGCGCGTTCCCTGGAGATTGCCGGGATGTTCCGCAGGGCTTCGGCGAGGTTGAAGGCGATCATCGTTTCCTTCAGGGCGCAGGTTATCTTGCCGCCCTCGATGAGGAAGCTGTTCTTGGCGATGCCGGAGACGTCGCCGTTGGCGTTGGGCGTGCCGCCCGAGAACCGGTTCAGCAGGATGCCGCGGTCGATGCCCTCGATCATCCGGGCCAGCGGCGTTTCCCCGGCGGCGACCTCGAGGTTGCCGAGCGCGGTGTTGCCGGAGCGCGGCTTGCCGGTCTTGTTCGAGCCGTACAGGGAAAGGGCGAAGGAATTGAGAATTCCTTCCTTAACGAACGTCTCGTCCCGGCTCTCGAAGCCGTCTTCGGTGTACGGCTCGCCGGCGACGATCAGGGGATGCCGGGGCGAGGTGCCGAAGGTCAGCTTGGGATCGGCGACCGGGGTTCCCAGGGAATCCTTCCAGCGGCTGGTCCCGTCTATCAGGCAGCCGGTCCCCAGGAAGCACCTCAGCATGGTGCGCCAGATCAGGTCCTCGCACAGCGGGGTTACGATCATCTTTCCGACGAACTTCCCGTCCACCGTTCCGGGATCGGTGGATGCCTGCGCCTCCTCCAGGCTCTTCCGCTGCAGGCCGATTTCCATAAAGGGAAGCTCCAGCGACCGCAGCAGGGACCCGTAACCGAAAAACGAGGATACCTTCCCGCCGTCCAGGGCGGAAAATCCGGCCCCCATTCGGTAATATTCGGTTTCCGAGCCGAATTCCACGCCGTTGGAGTTCAGGAAGAGGTTTTTCCCGCTGTTGAAGTCGCAGGTCATGCCCCGTATGGTGATTTTGGGAAAGTCGTCCCGCACCCGTTCCACGAATTCCTTGGCACGGGAGAACAGCCGGCCCATGTCATGGCCTTCGATGCGGCGGTCGAAGTGCCGGTTCTCCGCCTTGGGGGCGATGTCCAGGGCGTCGTCCGGCACGGCGGCTTCCGCAAGGGCCAGGCAGTCGGCCACGGCCCGGTCCACCGATTCCCGGTCCAGCCGGTTTGTCCGTATCTCGCCCTTCTTTCGGTCCTTGATCGCCATGAGGGACAGCCGGTCGGAAAGGACGGTCCGCAGCAGGCTGAACTCGCCGGCCTCGACGTTGAACTCGTCCTCCCTGTTTTGGGAGACGCGGCAGTCGGCCTTGTCCGCCCCGGCCTTCAAAAGCGATTCCAATGCGTAACGGGCAATGTCCTTCATCACTTTCCTCCTATGGCAAGCTCGCAGCGGATCGCCGGCCCGCCCATTCCCACGGTCATCGGCTGTTTCTTGCCGCAGAACCCGGCGGCTTCCCAGACGAAGTCGTCGGAAACCATGTCCACGGTCTTCAGCATCTCGAAGGCAACCCCGGAAATCGTCGTGTCCCTGATCGCCCTGCCCAGCTTGCCGCCCTTGATCTCGTACCCCATGGTGACGGAGAACATGAACTCGCCTGTGGCGTCGGCCTGGCCGTTTCCGGTCTTGATCAGGTAGTAGCCGTCGTCCACCCCGGCGATCAGCTCCTCCAGCTTGTTCCGGCCGGGAAGGATGGCGGTGTTCCTCATGCGGATCAACGGCTCGTCGGAGAACAGGAAGGCGCGGGCGTTGCCTTGGGGCTTCGTTTCGAAATGCCTGGCCGTTTCCCGCGAATGCATGAAATTTTTGAGGATTCCGTTCTCGATGATGGTTACGTCCTCGGCCGGAACGCCCTCGTCGTCGAGGTAGACCGGAAGGGGGCAGGTTTTTCCGAGGGCGGTGTGGGCGAAATCGACCAGGCCGATCAGTTCGCTGGCCACCGGTTTGCCCAGGTTGGTCCCCGCCACCGATCCGCCGAGGACCAGGTCGGCCTCGGTGGTGTGCCCGACGGCTTCGTGGGCCAGCATGCCGGCGAGGTCCGGATGCAGGACGCAGCGGCGGAGTCCGGCCTCGGCAAAAACGCCGTCCCGTTTGTCCATGAGGCGCCGGTGCAGCCCGTCCAGCTCCGGGACGAGCAGGGCCGGATCGGAAAACAGTTCGTCGAAACCGCCGAATCCCCCGAACGACTGGTACAGTTCCACCGGATGTCCCTCGGAGTCCTCCGCCGTCATCCCGACGTACACCGTGGTTCTGGGCTGGAAGAACCGGCCGTCCGTGCCGTCGATGCCGGAACCGGAGCCCACGGCAATGAGTTTCTCGATGTCCAGGCAGAAGGTCGTGACGTACCGGCTGGAAAGGTCCTTGTACCTGCCGGTAATCAGGGCGTCCAGGGCCTTGGAGAACTCGATGAGGGCGGCCTGTTTCGCCTGTTCCCTCGGTTCCGTTTTGGGCGGGACGTTTCCGCCGGCGACGGCCGGGAACGGCGGCCTGCCCCGGTTTACCTGCCGGTCCATGAAGAGGGCGTTCTCCGTGGCGGCGGCCAGCACCCGCCGCACGCCGTCCTCCGAATATTCGGCCATCGAGGCGAAGCCGGCGGTTCCCCCGCGATGCACCCGCGCCGAAACCCCGCCGGTCACGCTCTGTTCGTTGCCGACCATGTTGCCGGCCAGAAAGTTCACCCTGGAGACGGTGTTCGTCTGCGCCCGCAGTTCGGTCTGGTCCCTAAATTCGCCCTTATGGGCACCGATAAAGTCTTGAAGCATCGTTTCCTCCTGGGAATCATACTAGCACGCTTTGGAGGGGCGGGCAACGAAATTCTTGCCGTCCGTCAATCCGTCGCGGGCGGATCGGCCTTCCGCCTCACATGCCTTCCCACGAAATACCCGACGATTCCCAAAACGGCGATGGCGGCAAAGAGGGCGGCGGCCAAAAGGAACCTGCCCCGGGAAAGGCCGTATCCGGCAAGGACCGACACGAGAACCGCCGGAAGCCGGGCGGCGATGCTGAGGACGCAGAAGCGGAACGGGCCGATGCCGCTCAGGGCGAAAAGGTAGGTCAGGGCGTCCTTCGGCGTGCCGGGGACGAAGTACAGGAGCAGGATCAGGGCGGGGGAGTCGGCCGGGATGCCGAAAAAACGGTATTCGGAAAGTTCCCGGCCGCCCGAGAGGAGGCGCAGGGTCTTCCTCCCCAGACGCCGTACCAGGGCGAAGATCGTGAGGTTGGCCAGAAAGAGGCCGACGACGATGAGCGCGACCGCCCCGACGGGGCCGTACAGGGCGCCGGAGACGATCTGCACCGGCCCGCCCGGCACGAAGGCCAGCACCACCTGCAGGTACTGTACCGCAAGGAGGGCGAACCAACCTCCCGGCCCCAGCGCGGCGATCCGCTCCCCGAAGGCGGCGAGGGCCTCCGGGGAGCGGAGGCCGGAAACCCAGCGTATCCCCAGCGCGGTGAGCGCGGCGGCGACGGCAAGCAGGACGAGCAGACAGGCCAATCTCGCCCGGCCGATCCGCCGAATCCCGGCCCAAACGTCGCCCGCCCGCATGGAACTTCCCGGCCCGAACCTAGCGGAACCGGTTCAGCCGTACCCAGTCGGCAAGGGCCGCGGCAAGGTCGGCGGTTTCGGCTTCCGGCTCCTGCCTGCCGGCTTCCCGCAGGAAGGGCAGGACGACCTCGGCCTTCATCGCCGCCCAGTCGCCCGGCAGGGGACCCGGCGGAACGAGGAAGTCCGCCGGGGGAATCGTCTCCGGGAGTTCCGGGTAGAACATGGGAAAAACCTCCTCGGTAACCGGCCTCAGCGCGGAAAAGCCCCCGGCGATGCCGAAGGAAAGTTCCGTCTGCCCGAAGTCGGCGCTCCGCTGCAGCAGTTCCCGCTGGGTGTCCGCCCGAAAGAACCACAGGACGAAGGCCTCGGCCGCCTTCCGCCCCGCCGTCCTTCGGCCGTTCTCCCCCGCGACCAGGCCGAGAAAGGCGACGTCGTCGGAAAGGGGGATCGAATCCGTGCCGGAAATCCAGCGAAAACCCAGTCCGTCCCGGATGTCGCCGGTCAGGGTAAAGTACTCCGAGCTGTCCATGGCGGCGAGGAGTATCGCGGAGGCGGGGAGCAGGACGGCGGGCGGGGCGTTCAGGTACCGGTAGGTAAAGTCGTCGGTGGCCCGGATTCCGGGGTTCGCCCGCCCGTTCCAGTCCCGCAGGAAGCCGACCGCCCCGGCAAGGGCGTCCCCGTCCCAGCCGAGCGGGTCGTCCTCGACAAAGCCCGCTCCCAAAAGGCCCGCCGCGACAAGGGGAAAATCCCCGTTCCAGGTCGGGGAAAAACCTATCCTGGAATAGCCGGTCCCCGAACGGACGTTGAACGCCGCGCCCAGGTCCCGCAGTTCCTCAAGGCCCGTCGTCACCGGATCGGCGAAAAGCGGGCCGGAATCGGCGGCAAAGACGGCGAAGGGCGCGTTGAACGAAACCGGCAGCAGGTATTGCGTTCCCCCGAATTTCCCGGCCTCCAGCAGCGCGGGAAAAAAGGCCGCCCCGATCCGCTCCCCGGAACCCTCGGCAAGAAGCCCGTCCAGGGGCAGCCACAGCTTCCGGAACGCCCCGCCGTCCGACCGCCCGGCGACGACGACGTCCGGCCGGCCATGTTCCCCCGCGGAAAGCCGTGCCGCCGGAGCCTCGATGTGGAACACCTCGACCTTGTACAAGGACTGCGAGGCGTTGAACCTGTCCGCATAGAAGGCGAAGTCCGCCCTGTCCGTCCACAGCACCGCCACGCCGCCTTCCGCCCGACAGGAAACCAAAGCCGACGCCGCCAAAAGAAATAATACCGAAAGCCTCATTCGGGCCATGTTGCATCTTTGCCGGAAAACTGTCAATAGTATTCAATGATGCCCGACGGAAGCCAAATCATGAAGCGGGGGAAGTCTCCCCCCCACTACAGCCGAAGGTTGCCGCCTTGCGGCAACCTCCGGCTTCCGTTTCCCCCTCTGCGGGGCTCCGCCCCGCAACGCCCCGCCTTTGCCGGCAGGGTACCGCCTTTTCCGGCCGCCGTCGATTCCGGGGACCATGGCCGTCCGTCGCCGCGGGGCGTTACGGGGCAGGGCCCCGTTCGGGGGGTAGGGCCGGACCGAAGGGCCGGACCTCAGGGGGGCTCGGCCCCCCTCATGAATCCCGGGGCCGCCCGATGACCCGGGACAGCCGCTGCCATGCCCTCATCCTCAAAAGCCGGCCCTCCGGCGAGGCCGGTCTTTTCAGGGCCACGGTTTTCGGTGGGCCGAAGAGCCGGCTCCGTTCGTACGCCTCGCCCTTCCACTCGGGCCTGGCCTGGCTGTACCGAAACCCGGTGGGCGATTCCTGCAAGCTCGGCGATTTCGACGTGCGGTCCTGGAGGCCCGGCCTTCGGGAATCCTACGCGCGGGTGACGGCCGCCGACGCGGTCTGCGAGACGGTGCTGGCCTCGCACGGCGGCGGCGGAAGCTGGCAGTCCGCCCTGGACCTGGCCGAAACCGCCCTTGACGGCATCGCCCGCGCCGAGGACCGGCAATGCCGGCCCCTGTTCCTCCGGTTTCTCTGGCAATGGGCCGACTTCCTCGGCATCCGCCCGGACTTTTCCCGCTGCTCCTCCTGCGGCGCCCCCCTGCCGGAAAACGCCCGCCTGAGCTTTTCGACGAGGGAAGCCGGCATGGTCTGCGCCGCCTGCCTCCGCCGGGACGGGCCCCGCCTCGCCCCCCTGGTCGATACCGACCCCGCCTGCCGGACCTGGCTGCGGGCCCAGATTGCCCCCGAAACCGAGGTCCCCGGGGATATCCCCGCCCCGGCCTTCGCCGAGGCGAACGCCCTGGCTACCGGAGTCCTTACCCGCGAGTTCGGGCGGAAGCCGGCGAGCTGGGCCTGCGTTTAGGAACGAACAGGCAGGCCATTGCGAAGGACGTTTGCGACGCACCCGACGGTAATGGAATATCATTTCAAACAATGCGTGAATATTTTTAAAACAAAATCCATTCCCGCCCAAATTACCGTAGGCGGCCTTGGCAGAGGCTTGACATGCCGTTCCGCATTTGCTATGACTCTTGGACGTGCATAGGCGGATGCTGGAAAGAAAAAACCTTTACGGGCGATTGCGGACAAAGCTTACGTGCGGAGGTCATGACGATTGAATTTTTCGGCATGCCTCGTATCAAATAAATGGAGGTACCGTCCGCAGTCGGACTGCTTAAGGATTTTGCTTCGTGAGAATAGGTTTCCGAGCGCGCGCATCTTTGTGGTTACGGGCTAAAAAAGCCCGTTATATTCGTAATTCAGGAGATCATCATGGCTGCTGTAAGAAACATCTTAAGGTTCGGTTTGCTGGTGTTCGGCATATCTTTCTTGTTTGGGTGCAGAAACCCGGGGGCGCCAAGTCCTTCCGACGACGTCATCAAACCTACGGGAATAGAAATCACGACACTTCCAAAGGACGTTTATCGCCAAGGTTCTTCGTTCGAACCCCGCGGAATGGTCATCACGGTCCGCTACAGCGACGGATCGGTACGCAACGTGCCGTACGTCGGCAACGAAAGGAGCATCTCGATAGAAGGCGATCTGCATGCCCTGCTCGTGGGAGATCATTCCCTTACGATAAGATATTACGGGTTTACGGCAAGCCTTCCGGTGCAGATCGCTCCGGCAAACTCCAGGGTCGAGAACGTGGTCGTTACCCAAAACCCGAGCCGCACCGAATACGTCGTCCGCAACACGTTCGACTGGCGCGGCATGATAGTTCAGGCGAACTACGTTTGGGAGGACGACGGGAAACCCGCCCAGAGCAGAACGTTCGACGCGTTTCCGGAACACGGTTTTGGGCCGCCGGACTGGGAGCTTCACATCTATAACGTAGGCACCAAAACTGCCAGTTCAATGGACAAGGAAGGCGAAAAGGACGTCTTCATCAGTTACATGAACGAAAGGCCGGAGGAACCGTTCGGGATATCGGTAAGAATCCCCGAAGGGGCGCAACGCCTCGAAGTCGTGAACGCCAAAAATGAATATTTCACCGACGACGCTTTTGACGTATCCGGCATTACCGTTACGGCGTTTGATTTCCTGGATCATCCCACGGTAATCGAAACGGACGATCCCAAGCTTGGGATTTTCATCGACGGAATTGGGGAAATCGTCGATATTGCAAATCCGCCCTCTTTCATGAACGAGGGAACCTACCTCGTTACCGTCCGTTACGAGGAAGTCGACGCCGGTTTCACGGTCAACGTTACCCAGCGCCGGATTACGCACGTCGCCATCATAGAACCGCCGACCAAGCTTGAATATGAATTCGGCGAGGCCATCGATTTGAGCGGCCTGGAAATTAAGGCCGTCTACAACAACGGGGAATTTTATGACGTCGTGTACGGCCCGGCGACAGGTTCGTATTTTTCCCTGACCGCCGAATACGACGGGAATATGCCGGGGGAGCAAACCTTCGGAGTCGTCTACAGGGATTTTGAATCCGGCGACGTTTTTACGGTTACGGTTAAGGAACCGATCGTGCTTCCTTCCGCCACGGGGATCACCGCGGAAATTTCCGTGCCGGTCGCGTATTTTGACGGCGACGCTTTCGATCCGAACGGCATTGCGGTTACCGCCCACTACAAAACCGGGGACAGACGGATTGCGGCGGGCGATCTTTGGTTCAAAATTGACGGCGGAAACTGGTTTAGGCACGACGATTCCCCGCAAATTTTTGAAACCTCGGGCGAGAAAACCGTTATGGTTTCATACACCGATTTGTCCGACGAGGAACATCACGATTCGGTTACGGTAAGCGTTACGCGGACGGCGATGAACGGCATTTCCATCAAAACGCCGCCGTCCGCGGTTCAATATACCGTGGGCGACGCATTCGATCTTGGCGGTCTCGCGCTTTGGGGACACCACAACAATCCGAAAACCCCGGCTACCGAAATCGCGTGGTCGCCGGCCGCGGGAATTGGAATCGATCCCGCCGCTCCGGATATGGCTTCTCCGGCCGTTCACGTCCTCCGCTTTACTTACGGCGGCTTTACCACCCCGGATTTCGTTACGGTAACCGTCAACAAGGCGCCGCCCGCCAGGGTAACGTTCGACGCGGGGGAAGGAAGCAGGGCCGTCATTCAGCCGCAGTTTATCGACATCGGCGAGTTCGTCGTCGACGTACCGACGGCACCCCGGGCGGAACGGTATCCGTTTGACGGCACGGGATTGTTCGTCGGCGGGGATTACATCTTTACCGGCTGGTTTGCCCAAGATTCGGACGCGCCGTTTGATTTTGTGGGAACTCCCATAACCGGAGACATCACGCTGACCGCAAAATGGGGGAAACCGGATCGGGTTGAAAACATCGCCCCGAGT
>Ga0131853_10016379_pt1 | contig 13527 bp, 8 predicted proteins | sample TergutLab28metaG_FD_92764 | JGI IMG/M metagenome (GOLD analysis project Ga0131853, IMG submission 92764) | Labiotermes labralis P1 segment gut microbial communities from Petit-Saut dam, French Guiana - Lab288 P1 (version 2) (version 2) | ecosystem: Host-associated > Arthropoda: Insects >... | reverse complement strand
TTTTAAAGGCGAAATTTTGGTCAAAAATGCATGGTTTCAATACGAACCTGCACAACCGATATTAAAAGGAATGGACCTACATGTACCTGCCGGCCAAACCCTAGGGCTTGTAGGCAAAACAGGTGCAGGCAAATCCACACTGGCAAACCTTATCGCTCGTTTGTACGACCCGACAGAGGGCGAGGTTTTTGTAGATGGTACGAATGTAAAAGAAATGAGCTTGCACCAACTGCGCACAGGCATTGGCATCGTTTCGCAAGAAATTTACCTGTTTATAGGCAGCATTGCGGATAATATCCGCTACGCCCGCCCCGATGCTACTGTAGAAGAAGTCATTTGGGCAGCCAAAATGGCATCTGCACACGATTTTATTGCAAAACTACCCGACGGATACGAAACCCGTGTAGGCGCAGGCGGGCAAGACCTTTCCGGTGGCGAACGTCAGCGGCTCTCCATTGCACGCACCATCATCCAAAACCCGAAAATTCTTATACTTGACGAAGCAACCGCCGCCATGGACACCGAAACCGAAGGTAAAATTCAGGATGCTTTAAACAAATTACAAGCCGACCGCACCACTATCGCCATAGCACACAGGCTTTCTACATTAAAAGACGCCCACACGCTTGCGGTAATAGACGACGGCAAAGTGGTGGAAAACGGCACACACGAAGAGCTAATGCGCAAAAAAGGCGAATATCACAAGCTGTATACCATTCAAATGGAAGGCTTGAAAGTTATCAGCATGGACTAAGAGTTAGGAGCGAGACATGAGTACACTTCAAATGGATTTAGGCATTTTAGACATAAAAGAAACAGAGTTTTACGCTACTTCCGGCGGCTTTGTTGGGCTAAAGTATAAAGGCGAAGACCACAAACACATCATCCTGCGCCGCATTATGCCGCTGCAAATGCCCATGGAATATATTTCTATAGCCGATACAGAAAACAAAGAAATCGGCATATTAAAAGCCGTAGCAGACCTGCCCGAAGCGCAACAACACATCGTTACGATGGAGCTGGATAACCGCTACTATTCGCCGCAGGTGCTGGAAGTGCTGTCCGTACAAGATAAACTGGGCTACGTATACATGGAAATGCGGCTTAAAAACAAACAAGGCAAAGAATACACAAAAAACTGCGCCGTAAAAGATGTAAGCCGCAACATTCGTATGCTTTCTAACACCAGCGTTATTATCTTTGATGTGGACGGCAACAGGTATATGATACCCGACGTTACATTACTAAACCGCAACAGTATGCGGAAACTAGACGCATACCTATTTTAATAGGAGACCTCCTTTATGAAACAATTTATCTTTGAATACGACCTTGGATTAGACATGACCTTTGCCTCCGGGCAGCTTATATTCTCGGAGGATGGTTTTATTTCGTCCGTTTCCGCAGATGGCAACGAAATATTCCGCTTAAATGCCAAGGATATAAAAGAAGTAATGGTGCAAGCCGGTGTGGGTTGCGGTCTTTTGTATGCAAAATATGAAGATGCACCCAATAAAGTCCTTTGCCGCTTCTCCATGAGCGGCTTAAAAGAAGCCGGCGAGTTTTGCAAAATCGTAAACTTCTATAACTTAACCGGCGAAGCAGCTTTTCCGGAAGAAATAGAGAAACGTATGTGCGAAAAATGCGGCCGCCCAATGATGGCGGAGCTTCGTGTGTGTGTGTTCTGCTACAGCAAGCTAACGGTTATCAAGCGTGCCCTCAGTTTCTTTAAACCACAGGCAAAACCGGTTACTTGGTCGCAAATTATCGCACTCATCAGCCATGTACTATTCCTTGCATGGCCTATTTTCAATCGTATACTTATCGACAACCACCTTGAACCACGTGTTGGTACATGGGGGCAAATTATTCTTATAGCAGGGGCAATGCTGCTTACCCGTGTGGTAGGCGAAGGTATTTTTATACTCACGTCCCGTGTGTTTAACCGGGCAACCATTGCCATTGGTAATGACATCCGCTCGTCGGCGTACGCAAAAGTGCAAAGCCATTCTATGACGCTGTTTGCCAAGCGCACCCCGGGTGACCTTATACGTCGTGTTATGGACGACACCGCCGTGGTTAGCGAATTTATAACCGACCTTGGGCGTTGGGTCATCGAAATGGTGCTGATGTTTATTATCGCGCTGGTTATTCTATTTGCAATCAACTGGCAGCTTGCGCTGTTGGTGCTTGTTCCCGTACCTGTCGCGATTCTCTTATTGCATTTGTACAGCAACTTTATACGTGCACGGTTCGAGCGGCAATGGCGTAAAAGCTCTAAGGTCAGCTCCATTTTGCACGACATCATCAAAGGTATACGCACGGTAAAATCGTTCGGTAACGAGAAGCGTGAGATAGAAAAATTCCGTGAAGCCAACCGTGAGCTTGCAACCATAGGCAGCCAAAACGAAGCTTTGTGGGGCGTCATGTTCCACCCGCTTACATTGCTTGTGGGTGCAGGCGAGTTCCTTATCTTGTTTGTAGGCGGACGCATGGTACTTAACGGCACGATATCTCTTGGGCAATTGATTCAGTTCAACATGTACCTATGGGCAATTTATACGCCGCTACGCTGGCTGGTAAACGTGCCACGCTGGTTTGCAAACGCCACAACAAGCATGGTAAAAGTGTTTGAACTTTTGGACGACGAATCTGAAATTGTAACCAAAGGCGAAGCCAACAACCCGCCTATTGCGGGTAAAGTGGCGTTTGATAACGTATATTTTGGCTACAAATCTTACGAGCCGGTGCTAAAAGGCGTTAGCTTGGAAATTAACCCTGGCGAAATGATTGGACTTGTAGGCAAATCCGGCGTGGGTAAATCTACGTTAATAAACCTTGCCATGCGCCTGTATGACCCTAACAACGGCAAAATTACAATAAATGAAACCGACCTGCGGTCTATGGACACCGTCCACTTACATGAGAACATGGGCGTTGTGTTCCAAGACAGCTTCCTGTTTGCAGGCACATTTATAGAAAATATCGCATACGGCAAGCCGGGCGCAACGCTGGAAGAAGTTATTGCCGCCGCAAAAGCTGCCGAAGCGCATGACTTTATTGTAAAAACACCCGACGGATATAACACGCAAATTGGCGAAGGCGGGCAGACACTTTCCGGCGGTGAACGCCAGCGGCTTTCCATCGCACGTGCAATTATCAAAAACCCAGAACTGCTTATCCTTGACGAGGCAACAAGCTCGCTGGACGTAGAAACAGAATCGCTGATACAAGAAAGCCTAAACCGCATAACCAAGGGACGCACGACTATTGCTATCGCACATAGGCTCTCTACCCTGCGCAATGCAGACCGCTTGGTAGTGCTTGCAGAAGGCGGCGTTGCAGAAGTTGGTACGCATTCGGAATTGTTGCGCAAAAAGGGTATTTATTACGACTTGGTAATGGCACAAAGGAATAACAGCAGGAAACAGGAAATTCAAGAAGCGTAACTTGTCTGTTTTGGTGAAAAGTGATATAATTTTAAATTGTGTGGCTAACACAGCACAAAATAATTTTAGGAGGGATTTTTTCAATGAAAAAAATCTGTATGTTATTACTTATTGCGGCTATGCTTGCTGTTGGTGCGTTTGTGCTAACCGGTTGCGGCAGCTGGGAAACCGAAAACAGTCCTATTGTAGGCACTTGGGGCTGGGATCAACTTGGCGACTGGCGTTATGTATTTAACCCGGACGGCACAGGACACCGTGGCGAAGGCTTCGGCGCCGATTTCTTCGAATTTACATGGGATGCAAACGACTCTCGCTTGCGTATTAACCTGATTGGTGATTTGCCTGCCAACGCAATCCGCAACGAACAATGGAATTTTGTTATTGACGGCAACAGACTAACTATCGACAGCCGCCAAGACCGTAGTATTGTTTGGAGTTACATCAGACAATAATTGTAAAACATATAAGGCTATCGGCATTGCGCCGGTAGCCTTTTTTATAATTCCATGATACAATTTAACGGTAAATATTTTCTTTGGAGGTTTTTTAATGAAAAAAATCTATGTCTACTTATTGCTTACATTTATGCTTGTCGGCATATTCGCACTCACCGGTTGTAACGATGCCGGCGAAACTTATAACAGCCCGGTTGTAGGCACTTGGGGCTGGGATCAAGGCGACATTTGGCGTTATCAATTTAATCCGGACGGTACGGGCGACCGTGGCGTTGTTGGGCAGGACGATTTTAGAGAATTCACATGGTCTACCAGGGGAGATATTCTGCGCATAAATTTAATTGGTGAATTGCGTGACAATGTAACCCGTGACGAACTTTGGGATTTTGTAATAGTGGATGACGTGCTGACTATCACCAGCCGTCAATTAACTCATATTAGATGGAGCTATAACAGACAGTATTAAATTAACAAACAAGGCTATCGGTATGCACCGGTAGCCTTTAGCATATAACACAGGAGGCACTTGCCATGAACATGGAGCTATTTAAAAACCCCACAGCAGAATACAGGGGTACGCCCTTTTGGGCGTGGAACAATAAATTGGAAGAAGCCGAACTGCTGCGGCAAATAGATATCTTTAACGAAATGGGGCTGGGTGGCTTCCATGTGCATAGTCGCAGCGGGCTTGCAACAGAGTATATGGGCGACGAGTTTATGAAGCTGGTTGCGTCTTGCACCCAAAAAGCCCGTGAAAACAAGATGCTGTGCTATCTTTATGATGAAGACCGTTGGCCATCCGGTGCTGCGGGCGGCAAAGTTACCAAAGACTACGAATACCGAATGCAATACCTTACCATTTGCCCATACGGTCATGTGTTTAACGACCCCGTTGGAAAGACAACCGCACGTTACACCGCAAGCGGCAGACGCACGCTGCTTGGGCGTTATAAGCTAACGCTGCAAGATGGATTTTTGGCAAATTATCAAAGTCTTCCGTTGGATTACACTCCCGCCGGAGACGAAAATATTTGGGATGCTTACTTAGAAATTTCCGGCGACAGCCCATGGTTTAACAATCAAGCTTACGCCAACACGCTGGATAAAAAATCGATAGACCGCTTTATAGAAGAAACGCATGAAAAATATAAGCAGCACCTGGGGCATGAGTTCGGCAAAACGATTCCGTCCATTTTTACGGACGAGCCGCAATTTAGCCATAAACATGTGTTGCCTCGTTCCGATAGCCAATCAGTTATCACATTGCCGTTTACACGAGACTTTGACGAAACCTACACCGCTACTTACGGCGAAAGTTTTATTGAAAAACTGCCCGAAGTGGTATGGGAAAAAACCGAGCCATCGCAAACACGCTACCGTTATCACGACCATGTTTGCGAACGCTTTACCCAAGCATTTGCTGACAATGTTGGCAAATGGTGTGAAGAAAACGGCATCATGCTAACCGGGCATATGATGGACGAACCCACACTCATGTCGCAAACCGGCGCACTTGGCGAAGCCATGCGGGCATACCGCTCGTTCCACCTGCCGGGCATAGACATGCTGTGCGACTGGCGGGAATTTTCTACCGCAAAACAAGCACAAAGTGCGGCACGCCAATACGGACGCCCCGGCGTTTTAAGCGAGCTGTACGGCGTTACCAACTGGGATTTCGACTTCCGTGGGCATAAATTGCAGGGCGACTGGCAGGCTGCACTGGGCATAACGGTGCGGGTGCATCACCTTACATGGGTTTCTATGGAAGGGGAAGCCAAGCGGGATTACCCTGCCTGCATAGGCTACCAATCGCCATGGTATAAGGAATACCGCTATGTAGAAGACCATTTTGCACGGCTTAATGTTGCCCTTACGCAAGGCAAAGCCGTTTGCCGCGTTGCGGTTATCCACCCGATAGAAGGTTTTTGGACTATCTTTGGGCCAAATGATAAAACCGCCGCCCGCCGAAACGAAGCCGAGCAGAATTTTTCTAACATCATAAATTGGCTGCTGTTCGGGCATATAGATTTTGACTTTGTTTCGGAGTCGCTGCTGCCGGATTTGTATAGGTATGAAAGCGAAGGCTTGCACGGCGCTTGGCAGAGCCAAGACGCCTCCTTCTCTATCGGGGAGATGCAATACGATACCGTTATCGTGCCAAATTGCTTAACCCTACGCAGCACAACATTGGAGCGGCTAAAAGACTTTGCCAAAAAAGGCGGCAAGGTTATTTTTGCAGGAGAAGTGCCGACGCTTGTAGACGGCAAAAAGTCTAATGCCTTAGACTTTGCAACCAATCCAATTGCGTACTCTCAAACAGCTATTTTGGACGCATTAGAAGCATACAGAGAGGTAAAAATACAGCGGCAAAACGGCAGCATTGCAGATTGGCTAATTTATCAAATGCGTGAAGATGAGGATGGGCGTTGGCTATTTATCTGCAACGGCACAAAGCCACACAACAAAGATTTGCCGCACCGTGAAGAAGTGACAATAACAATAAAAGGCGAGTTTGCGCCAACATTGTACAACACCATAGACGGCAGCACTGCGCCGCTTGCAGCACGGTACGAAAACGGCAATACCATCATTGTGCAAAGCATATACATGCACGATAGTTTGCTTATCAGACTTGTGCCGGGGCGTGCAGCAATAGAAAGCCCGGCGGCTAATGCACATAAGACTGTTGCTACAACCCGCCTGCAACCCTACGCTTACCAACTTGACGAGCCAAACGTGCTGGTGCTGGACATGGCAGAATACGCCTTCGACAGTGAGCCTTGGCAGCCAAAGGAAGAGCTACTGCGCATAGACAATCTGCTCCGTGATAAGTTAGACTTCCCACGGCGTGCGCACGCTTGGGCGCAGCCTTGGACGTTGGAGGGGGATATCACCCCGCAGAATACGCTACGCTTACGTTTTACCATTTCTTCCGAAATAGAATGCGGCGACATTTGTCTTGCGTTAGAAAACCCGGAGAAAACCCGCATAACATTTAATGGTACACAAGTTACCGCTGCATCTGTCGGCTACTATGTAGACCTTTCCATTAAAAAAATCCCTCTGCCAAACTTGGAAAAGGGAGAAAATATTTTGCTGCTTGAAATACCGTTCGGGCAGGCCACCAATATAGAAAACTGCTTCTTGCTGGGCAATTTTGGCGTAAAGGTGCATGGGCAAAACGCCACAGTTACACCCTTGCCTAAGGTTTTGCCATTTGGCGACAGCAGCCAAAATGGGCTGGCATTCTACGGTGGTAATGTAACTTACAAGTGCAAGTTTGAATCCAAAGGCGGCGAAGCGATGCTTTCTGCCTCGTATTTCAGATGCCCGCTGCTTAAAGTGAGTGTGAATGGTAAAGAAAATATCATCGCCTATGCACCGTACGAAATTTCTTTAGGCAATTTGCCGCAAGGCGAGCATGATATAGAAATTACTGCGTTCGGCAACCGCATTAACACATTTGGTACGCTGCATTGCAGCGACGAAACCATGATATGGGGCGGACCTGATGCTTGGCGCACGACGGGAGCATCGTGGGCGTACGAGTACCAACTAACCCCGGTTGGCATTTTAAAAGCTGTGGAGGTGAAACAATGAGCTGCGTAAAAAATTGTGCATGTCCTAAAACCGAGTGCCCAAACCACAAAAAGTGTTGTGCCTGTGTAATTAAGCATAAAGAAGGCGGTAACTTACCGTTCTGCCTTCGCCCAGCTGATGAAGATAAGTAGAATGTATAAGAAGAAAGCGGCGTAAGCCGCTTTTTTGTTGCCTGCACAAATCTTAGACAAAATCTTAGACATTGTCATAGTGACTTTACAGTCTTTTTCACATAAAATACACACATCGAATAAATAATACGAGAAAGGAACACAAAAATGAAAAACAAGTTACTGCAAGTAGACCCGGAATTTAAGGCACTGATGCCACCACTTACAGAAGAGGAGTACCAACAGTTGGAGCAAAACATCCTTGCAAAACGGAAATGCCACGATGCGATTGTGCTTTGGGACAACACTATCATCGATGGTTTTAACCGCTTTTGCATATGCGTAGAGCATGGCATAGAGTTTGAAGTGAAGGAGATGAACTTTGCTTCACGAGACGATGCTAAGATATGGATAATTGAAAACCAGTTGGGCAGGAGAAACTTAAATGCAGCGCAGCGGATAGAACTTGCGTTGTGTAAGGAGGAGGTGTTGCGGGAGAAAGCGAAAAAGAACTTAACTAAAGGTGGGCGACCAAAAGCCGGGGAAGAAAAACCTTCACCAAAAAGAACAACATTACCGGAAGAACGAATGGACGTGCAAAAAACGCTTGCCAAGATTGCAGATGTTAGCCATGGTACATTGAGCAACTACATGCAAATAAAAAACAGCGGCAAACCGCAACTACTCGAACAAGTACAAAACGGTGAACTAAAAATAGGCACAGCGCACCGCTTGCTAATGCCGGAAATTGAAAAGCAGCTAGACCAAATGGACATCATGTACGCAAACATGCAAGCACAACTACCTCTTGAAGACGAAGAACACAACCGCAATATCATCCAACAACTTGAGAAACTGGCGGAACAAATTAGGGGATTGTTAGCACATTGAAATGGAAAATAAATTCTTGGCACTTTGTTTGAAAAATGTTATAATTTGTAAAACGAAGTTAAATTTACTTTATGGAAAAGAGGAGCAAGTCATGAGAACAAAAGCAGTGAAAAGAACGAAAGCAGATGTAGTAACAAAGCTTGTATGCTTGGTATTAGCCTTGGTATTGTTTGTTTCAGCAACCATGCCGCCTGCTGTAGGGGCATATGACTATCCGCTGCCGGACGAGTATTATGTAGGTGACGATGAATGCGCAGACGACGATGCCTACATAGCACAAGAAGAGCCGGAAGTAGATATTCCGAAGGACGATGAACTTGGCATTGAAGATGGTTTCGATTACAACTGGTTTTACAACCTGCCGCCGGAAGAAGGCGACCCGGTAAGCTTTTGGGATTTGCCAATATTATCGGAAGAGGAATGGCAGGAATTTAACAGAATTCAACCGTTTTCAACTGACGCACCAACAGTGTTTGTCAATGTTGGTGATGTAACAAGCACTTCTGTACGGCTTGGTGCAAATATAATTTTTACCGGTGGTGTAGGAATAACTATAGTGCAACGTAGTTTTTTAATTAGACGTGCAGATGGTGTAGGCGGCACAAGAAGATATGATGCAGAAACAAATGCAGGCAATGTATTTTCTCGTACAATTACGGGGTTGGATTCGGCTACCGAATACATTGTTCAATCTGTTGTTAGAAATAGCAATGGGATAGAAGGGGTAAGTTTTGAATCTAGGTTTACAACATTACCTGGTGTCGGAAACCAGCCAATCGTGCCTGACGCTCCACGCAGCTTGGTTGCAACAGCCGGGGAAGCTGGTGCAGGCTTAGAGTGGCTTACATCGTTTGACGGCGGTAGCCCGATAATACGGCATGAAGTGTCTATAAATAATGGCGGTTGGGTAAATGTAAATATAGCAGCAGGTTTTTCCGAACTTATTGAGCTATACAATGCAGAAATAGCACCGACAAATGCAATGGTGTCCTTTTTGCCAAACCTGCAAGTTGGGCTTTTGCACTCGTTTAGAGTACGAGCCGTTAATGCAGTTGGTCCAAGTGAGCCATCAAATACTGCATGGGCAACGCCTTTTGCCCCGCCACCACCAAGGCTGGAGCTGTTAAGAACCGAAGATTGGGAAGTAGCTGCCGCAGGTGGTACTATTACCGTTGGTGTATCATCTAACAGGTCATGGACTGTAAACACGCCGGCATGGATAAGCGTTACCAGTTCAAGCGGTGCAGGTGAAGGCACATTTACCGTAACAGCAGCCCCTAACCCTTTGGCAGTGCCAAGACAGGGAACAATAACGGTAACTACTTATAGGCAGGGTGCGCCTTCGTCGGAAATACTTACGGTAAGCTTTAATGTGCGGCAAGAAGTGGGGGCTATATTGTCATTTGACGTAAACGGTGGTGTGGGTACTATTCCACCTATTGGTGTTGCACCAGGGATGGCTATTGGCAACAGGTTGCCTACACCTACACGCCTTGGATTTACGTTTGCGGGTTGGTATACTGCGGCGAGAGGGCCTGTTGGCGGCCATATAGTGCGGGCAACAGCAGAAGCTATAGTGCATGGCGATGTTACACTTTATGCTAGATGGACTATTTGGCATTCTGTTCCGGCTTTCGACCAAAATAATAATGAGGTAGAAATACTTGCTTTTTGGCCAGGTGAAATAAATGTTCATTCACGTGTACAAGGCGAAGTTCATCTTGCCAGCTTTCCTTTTAACACCTTGGTTAATGAGTCTCGTGCTGCATGGTCGAATGCTTTGGGTATATCTATTGGCTCTGCTGCAACTGTGGCAGGTGCGCAAATACGTGCGATTGGTGCAACAAGAGCGTGGCTGGATTATAGAACACAAGGCGCTTTTCCCAGTTCGGCTGCCGGGGCTGTACCTATGAGTTGGGGACCCGATCCTGTAGGCTCATTTATGGCAGATGGCATAAATAGAAATGTGTATCACCTTAACGGACCGCTTTATATGTATGTGGTAGAAATGTCGACGGATCCTGAGTTAGCGATAATTGGAATACCTGCTTCGAATGATCGTAACAGGCTTTTAATGGTGACACTACATGAGATGGGTCATACATTAGGGTATGGAAGCCATTCGCCTAACAGTAGATATATCATGTTTGAAACCGCACATACTAGTACTGTATTGCAGCCTAGAGAGATATTTCATTTGCGGCAAGTATATGACTGGTTTAGAGTAGGAGATAATTGATATGAAAAAAATCTTGATATTAGCTTTAGCTTTTTGCACACTTTTTATCGTTGCTTGTAGTGTGGGTGGGGACATTGCCACCAAGGTGGAGCAACCTATTGAAGCATCTGTGGCTGAGGATAATGCGCCTCAAGAAGAAACGAGAACGGCTACTTTTTTTTCTTGGCTTCCTTTTGATGTTGCTGTAGCAGGAGTTGCTACAGATGTAGTAGTAGCAAGATATATAGGACATAGGCGGTTTGGCAATGCTTTAACAGAATTTGAATTTGAAGTGCAAGACATAATTTTTGGCGATACGCCGGAGAGGATATTTATATATATAAATGCAGGTCAAGCAGAGATTTCCGGCGGTTTGTCGGTTGGGCGTATTGGTGCGGAAAGGAATATAGATACAGTAACGGACTATTTGCTGATAATTTATCGACGAATTTCACCTTATCATAATCCGGACTTTCCGGGATATATATATGGGGTTGTCCATAACACCTTTATAGACTTAAACAGCTTTGACCGCAACGATACATTGCAAGACAGTTTGCCGTGGCAGTTGTACGATATGGATTTGGGCGGCGGAATAGCCTCCCGCCAGCAGATAATATCATATGTAAGCGGGTTAACTACAACAAGTGCTCGTAATCGTTTGGCCCAACAAATTTTCATTGTATCCGAAGAAACTGAAGATATCATACTCGGTTCGCCAAGTGTTTTGGTAGTGGAAATAGGTGAGCCGTATAGGTTATCAAGCTGGCCGTCACACTGGCACTCCGACTGGATGTCTACTGATGTTTATTACGCTACTGTTGTGCAAATTTTATCAGGTGATTTCTATGTTGGGCAAGAAATTCAAGTATTATTTTTTGCCGATACGGTTCTTCCGGGAGAGCAGCATATTGTTGCTACCGGATATCGAAGGGGGAGTTATCCCTTGAGCTTCACCTCTCCACACAGTCTATTCCCAACATCTAAACTAGCCGAAATCATTTACATCCTAAACCCACCACAGGCTGTAAACGTAACCGGCTATGTGGACACGATACGCCCAGGCGGTAGCCTGCAACTTGCCGCCACGGTATACCCGCCGGAAGCTCCCCAAGCTATAACATGGGAGGTAAATGGTCATGCAGGTGCAACTATTAACACCACCGGGGCGTTATCCGTAGCGTCGGATGTTCCTCTAAACACAACCATAACCGTTACAGCCACAGCAACCGGAACAGAAGTGCGCCGCAGTATAAACATGACCGTATCGGAAACAGGTATGGTTGGCGGTGGGCATAGAATACCGGGCGCACCGGATACCCCGCAAGAAGAGCCTACTCAATACCTGCAACTTATCTTCACCGTAGGTCACCGCAACTTTCTACTTAACGGCGACATCCGCACCGGCGTAGGCGCACCATTCTTAGACCCGGCAACAGACCGCATGATGATACCTTTACGCACCGTTGCAGAAGCCATAGACGCAAACGTCCGCTGGGACGACGATACTCGTAGCGCAGTAATCTACCTGCCGGACGAAACACTAATCATCCCGGTAGATATCCCACTGCCCGACGGAATGGGCAGCACCATCATCGTATACGACCGTGCATTCGTCCCACTTCGCTTTGTGATGGAAGCACTTGACGCAAATGCCGAATGGGATGAACCAAACTTACAAGCAATCATTACTTTCTATTAAGCAAACAAAAAAGATGCCTTGCTTTGCGAAACGATGTTTCACTCTGCAAGGCATCTTTTCTAACACTTTTCAAAGTTTTTGGTATACAATGGGAAAGATGATGTTTTTTGAAATGTTAACACAAACTGGTTTAGAGTAGGGAATAACTAAGATGAAAAATATATTGATATTCGCATTAGTTTTTTATGCGCTTTTTGCTGCTGCTTGTAATATAGATACTGATATGAAGGCAGACCCTCCGGCTGTAGCAGATGTTGGTGTGTCGCAGGAGGATTTAACTATATATACATCATTTTCATGGAATCCATTTGAGGGTGCTGTGACAATGATTGCTACAGATGTAGTGGTAGCAAGGTATGTGGGACATAGACAATTTGGCAATGCTTTAACAGAGTTTGAGTTTGAAGTGCAGGAGAGAATTTTTGGCTATGCACCGGATAGGATATTTATATATATTGAAGCTGGCCAAGCACGTATTTTTGGTGGTGTATCGGTGGGGCAGCAATGTGCAGAAACATCGATAAATTCTGCAACAGACTATTTATTGGTAGCTTATCAGGTGGTTTCTCCGTATCACAATCCGGATTTTCCGGAATATGTATTTAGAGTTTTAAGAAATTCTTTTATTAATTTAAACAGCTTTGATAGCAATGATACAACAGAAGAAGATTTGCCTGATAAGCTGATAGGAATGGATTTGGGCGGCGGAACAGCTTCTCGCCAGCAGATAATATCGTATGTAGGGGGATTAACTTCCTCTTATATGCAAGACCATTTGGCGCAGCGAGTTTTAATTGAGTCCGAGGTTATTGAAGACATAGTGCTTAGTTCACCAAATGTTTTGGTTGTGGAAATTGGCAGCTTAGTTGGTGGCCGTTCTGATGATTGGATGTCGACCAATATTTATTATGCCACTGTTGTGCGAGTTTTGTCAGGTGACTCTCATGTTGTCGGGCAAACAGTTGAAATAATATTTTTTGCCGATACAGTTTTTCCGGGAGAGCAGCATATTGTTACTGTTGCTTACGAATTTGAAGGAGGAGAATTTTTAAACTTCACCTCTCCCCACAGCTTATTTCCAACCTCTCAACTAGCCGAAATC
>Ga0131853_10016378_pt1 | contig 13527 bp, 15 predicted proteins | sample TergutLab28metaG_FD_92764 | JGI IMG/M metagenome (GOLD analysis project Ga0131853, IMG submission 92764) | Labiotermes labralis P1 segment gut microbial communities from Petit-Saut dam, French Guiana - Lab288 P1 (version 2) (version 2) | ecosystem: Host-associated > Arthropoda: Insects >... | reverse complement strand
GCTTGTGGAAATTGGTGAAATGCCGTTACCTCACTATATTGAAGAAGAACAAAAAAACACAGAGCGTTACCAAACTGTATATGCAAAAAACGATGGTTCTGTAGCTGCACCAACGGCTGGTTTACATTTTACGGAAGAACTTTTGGATGAAATTAGAAAAATGGGCGTAAGTATAGCGCAGGTAACCCTGCATGTTGGCATAGGCACTTTCCGTCCTGTTAAAGAAGATGATATAACCAAGCACCATATGCACAGCGAATACTGTCGTGTAGAGCCTGAAGTTGCGGATTTGATTAACCAAACCAAAAAAAATGGCGGCAGGGTTATCGCCATAGGCACTACAAGCTGCCGCACAATTGAAAGTCGTGCAAATGAAAATGGTGAGGTTATTGCAGGGGCTGGCAAAACGGATATATTTATATATCCGGGGTATAAATTTAAGACGATGGATGGGCTTTTAACTAATTTTCACTTGCCAGAGTCTACATTAATTATGCTTGTGTCCGCTTTTGCAGGACATGCAAAAACAATGGAAGCTTATAATGAAGCTGTAAAACAGGAATATCGATTCTTTAGTTATGGAGATGCAATGATTCTATTATAAAAAGGGGTTGATAGTATGAGCAATAATATCGCTGCAAGCGGCGCACTTAACTCTCCCGGAAGTGGTTACTCTGTTCCGCTTTCCCAAATAGTTTCCGAATTTAATTTAGAGCTTTTAACGCCGGCATTAGACATTAGCAATAAAATACTAACCCAAGTAAATATCAACAGGCCGGCACTTCAACTTGCAGGTTTCTTTGATTATTTTGATGCTTCTCGTTTGCAGATTATTGGTATGGTAGAGCATACTTATTTGCAAAAGCTTGAAGAAAATTTTAGGAAGGAAAATTTGCGGCGTATTTTTCAGCATAATATCCCTGCTATTGTGGTTTGCCGTGAGTTAAATCTTTTCCCCGAAATGTTAGAATTTGCTGAGCAATACGAGGTTCCTATTTTATCCACCAACTCTGCAACAACGGATTTTATGAATGAGGTAATAAGCTGGATGAAAGTGCAGCTTGCGCCACGCATTACCATGCATGGCTGTTTGCTGGATATTTATGGTGTAGGAACCCTTATTATAGGTGAAAGCGGTGTTGGAAAAAGTGAAACCGCTCTTGAACTTATAAAACGCGGGCATCGTTTTATTGCGGATGATGCTGTGGAAGTAAGACGCGTATCTTCTGAGACTCTTGTTGGCTCCTGCCCGGAAAATATTCGATATTTTTTGGAGCTTAGAGGCATAGGTATTATAGATGTGATGCAAATGTTTGGTGTGCAATCTATTAAGCCAACTCAAGCCGTGGATTTGTTAATAAACTTGGAACTTTGGGATCCGACCAGGGCATATGACCGCCTTGGCCAGATTGACGAATTTACAGAAATACTGGGCAACAAAATAAACAGCCACTCCATACCAATAAGGCCGGGGCGAAGCCTTGCAATACTATGCGAATCCGCCGCAATTAACCATCGCCAAAAGAAAATGGGCTATAATGCTGCCGATGCACTAACAGAGAGAGTTATGAAACTAGTTCAGTCATCTGGAAACGGAGGCCTTCAATTTAATGGCGCATATTGATTTATCGAATTTATTATCAAGCTTACCGGGAGAGGTTTTAACAGAAGAACCGCTTTCTCGTCACACGTCCTTTCGCGTGGGGGGACCAGCCGAAATTTTTGTACGACCTAAAACTACGGAAGAAATTATCCAAATAAGGGAAACTTGCTGTAAAAATAATATTCCAATAACTATTTTGGGTGACGGTACAAATGTATTGGTGGCAGATGCTGGGCTTAAAGGCGTTGTAATATGTACCAATAGAATGAATGAAATTGAAGTATATGAAAATGGAAGCATTCGTGCGCAAGCCGGGGCTAGGCTTTCAAGAGTTGCGGAAATGGCATGTAGGTCGTGCCTTACAGGTTTTGAATTTGCCTCTGGTATACCGGGCACGGTTGGTGGTGCAGTGTACATGAACGCTGGTGCCTATGGTCATGATATCGGCGAGTTTTGTGAGTCCGTAATACTTTTTGATAATTGCATTATCAAAAGAAGTGGTGCGGAAATGGAGTTTGGTTATAGGAAAAGTTTTGTACAACAGAATGATGTGCTTATACTTGAGGCATTGTTTAAACTAAAACATGGTAATGAAAATGATATACGAGAAAAAATGAACGAGTTAAATGCTAAAAGGCGAGCGTCACAGCCGGTAGATATTCCTAGTGCCGGAAGCACATTTAAACGCCCACCGGGTTTTTATGCAGGTAAGCTAGTACAAGATAGCGGATTTAAGGGATTTTCTATAGGTGGTGCCCAGGTATCAGAAAAGCACGCTGGGTTTGTTGTTAACAAAGGCAATGCAACTGCTCAGAATATTTTTGATTTAATTCAAGCTGTCCGTAAGGGTGTGCACGAAAAATTTGATGTGTGGCTTACGCCTGAGGTTAGACTCTTGGGATTTGAATAATAGATATCTAATAATCGAGGTGGATAATGCGCATAGTAATTGTAACGGGTATGTCTGGTGCGGGCAAAACTACCGCCCTAAAAATTTTTGAAGATGCGGGGTTTCACTGTGTGGATAATTTGCCGCCATCATTTATGTGTCAATTTGTTCAGCTTTGTTTGGAGCGGGACTCGGGTATTACTAAGGTTGCTTTAGGTGTGGATATACGTGGTGGAAAAATGTTTGAGGATTTTTCTATGGGTATTCAGGCCCTTGATTCTATTGATATTGAATACTCCATTTTATTTTTAGATTCCTCAAACGATATTTTGCTAAATCGCTATAAAGAAACCAGGCATTTGCATCCACTGGCTAAAAATGACTTAATAAGTGTGGGTATTACAAAAGAACGTGCGTTAGTTGAAGATATCAGGGAAAAGGCAACGCATATAATTGATACAAGCCATATTTTGCCTCGTCAGTTAAAGGATAAAATTTTAAATATTTTTACAAATCAAACAAATACCACGCGGCTTCTTGTTAATGTTTTATCCTTTGGTTTTAAGTATGGCATACCTAAAGAATGTGACATGGTTTTTGATGTGCGATTTTTACCAAATCCTTTTTACAATCCGGAATTAAAGCCGTTTTCTGGACTGGATGTGCCGGTTAGAGATTATGTAATGGGACATGATGTTAGTATACGTTTTATGGATAGTCTTTTAGGCATGTTAAATTTTTTAATACCGCATTATATAAGCGAGGGTAAGAGTCAATTAATTGTTGGCATTGGCTGTACCGGAGGGCGGCATAGGTCTGTTTCACTTGCAGAAGAGTTGTTGCGGTCGCTGATGCTGCAGGATTATTCGGTTGTAGTGCATCACCATGATATAGACAAAGACCAGTCAAGAAAGTGAGTTTTGTTGTGGAGGGGAAACATAAAGATGTCATTTTCACAAACGGTGCTGGATGAGCTTGTACGTGATGATAATTTGAGTCAAGAACTTGATCATGATCGTGCTTTTGTAAGGCAGTGTTTTATATATGGTGGAAATGTTTCAAACCCAGGTAAAACATATCATATGGAATTTGCATTGTCTAAAGAGGAAGCTGAAAAACTGGCAAAAATATTTGTAAAATTTCAACTGAATCCGAAAAAGCTTGTACGAGGGGGGCAAAATGTTGTATATATAAAGGAATCTGAAGGAATTGCAGATGTTTTAAATATAATGGGAGCGCATAAATCATTACTTGAACTTGAAAACATGAGAGTTGAAAAAGACGTTAGAAATACAATAAATCGTAAAGTAAATTTTGAAACTGCGAATTTAAATAAGACTGTAGGAGCGGCACTTGACCAGATAAATGCAATAAAATATATTGCACAAGAAGTAGGGCTTACACAACTATCTAAGCCATTAAAAGAAATTGCAAAACTAAGGTTAGAAAACGAAGCGCTAAGCCTTACAGAAATTGGAGAACTTGCCAACCCGCCTATAGGCAAATCTGGAGTAAACCATCGCTTGCGAAAAATATGTAAAATTGCCAGAGAACTTGAAAAAAATAAACTTAATCAAAATAAAAAATGAAAGTAGGGGATTGAATTGGTTAATCGTATAGTTGAAGTAGGACCATCATTTGAGTCTAGTGCGGTTGCAAAGCTGGTGCAAAAAGCAAGCCAATTTAAAAGCCATATATCATTGGTGGTGGAAGAGAAAACCGCTAACGCAAAAAGCATAATGGGAATTATTTCGTTAAATCTTCAAAGTGGCAGTAGAGTTAATGTTGTTGCAGATGGTGAAGATGCTGGTATGGCAATACCCGCATTAGAGCAGATTATTGGAAGTTAATTAATTATGTAAAGGCGCGCACTAAATTGCGCGCTTATTTTTTTGTCACTTTGTCGCTTATTTATGTTTAATTTTTAAATTTTTCCCTAAGACCTTCCGCAAATCATAAAGTGTATGGAGTTTATGGGGCTTACCTATGAGTTTTTCTATCATTTCAGGATCATAGTGAAGGATTAATAACCCATTAAAGCACATTTTCAAAAAGGCATCATCTGTATAATTGTCGAAAAATCCTTGTAAAACCATAGGATCAAGTCCTGAATCTAAGGCTAAACATGCATGTTCGTATATTTTGGGTGCAAGTATGGCATCGGCAAAGTCTATAATATATAAATCACCATGTGGTGTCAGCAGAAGGTTATCCCCACATAAATCGCTGTGAATAAATACATTTTCACCATATGTTTGGGTGCTAATATAATCAAGCCGCTCTTTTTTAAATGATTTAGAGTACGTATCCCAGCAGTGATAATACCCATTGACATCTAAGGTATTGATGCCTTGGAATGGTTTACAATGGGTGTTCATTTTTTCAGTTATGCTACGCAGTTTATGCCCCAACTTAATTTTTTCTGAATCAGTCAAAGCGGCAATATCTACGCTATCTATATACTCGGTTATCAAATAGGCGAAATGATAATTGTCTTCTATGATACCGCTTGCGATAACCTTAGGCACAGGTATGCCTAATTGATTGGCTCGTTGCGTTGCAAGAATTTCTGTTTGCGGAAGCCTTTGCTCTACGTTGCTTTCAACAGGCGCAAATATCTTGATTACATAATTACCAGCCTTAAATACGGCGTTTGTTCCGGGAGGTAGGTTCTCGATTTCCGTAACTGCTAGATTTTCTTTTTTCAGGATATGTTCGATTAGCGGAGTAAAGGCAGTAATGGACTGGTGTATATCTTCCCAATCACGCTGACTATTTAGGGATTTATTAAATAACCTCATGTCGTGTTATAACCATGTCACTCGTTGGTCTAAGGGTTTACGTTGGGCAGGCTTTCCCTGCGTTTCGGGTATGCCAATTGGTAAAATGGTACGCACCTGCTGTGTTTTGGGGATATCTAAAATATTGGCAATGGCTGTGTCGTTACCATTTAGGCGTGACATTCCGTCATACCAGCAAGAGGCATAACCAAGCGCTGTGGCAGAAAGCAGTATGGTTTGCACTGCGGCGGCGTAATCTTCAATTTCAAAATCAAGGCCGAAGTCAAAAGTTACTTTTTCTGTGGAAACAACTACCATGGCCGGGGCGGTACGTGTTGCGTCTGATGAAATGATGTCCGCTAGTTTTGTTAGTAGTGTGGGGTCTGTTACAACTGTAAAGTATGATGTTTGAGCGTTGCAGCCGGAGGGTGCGTTTGTTGCCGCAGAAATGATTTTGATTAAATCCTCTTTTGGCACAGGGGCGGAAGTATATTTTGTACGATGGCTGTAGCGGGAATTTATGATTTCAAAAAAGTTCATGTTTAAACCTCTCCTTTATTACTGAGTAATGCGTTGATGGCAATCAGGTAATGTACTGGGAAGCCGTTTTTATTTGGTACTTTATATGCGGGGTTAAACTGAGCGTATGGTATGGACTTGCGTCCGCCGGTTTTGGCATTTTCGTGGTGCATTGCTAGATCTTCACTTGGCAGCAGAAAAATTTCGCTTTTGGTTTGAAAATGTACAAGTAAAAAGCTGATGCCTTGTTGTTTTCTGAAGGATTCCATAAACTCTATTTGGTGTGCGTGGATATTTTTTAGGGGTAAGTTTGACTGCCGGGTTTCTTTGGCATCAAAACAAATGGGAATGCCTTGAGCCACGCCTATGAAGTCGATGGTGCTTTTTTTTTCGAAGTAGGCAGAGGTTATTGTTCGGGATTTATTGTCTACGGCCACAGGGGTGATCGGGGTTGGTACTTTTTGTATTATTGCTAAGCCCTTTTGTGCATACAATTGGTTTGTAAGGTCTATTAATTCTTCAAATGCGCTGCCTCGCAGCCCGCGTGTATTCCACAGTGCCATTAGGCACCTATGTTTATCAGTTTTGTACTTAGTTCTTTGCGTTTTTCTTCAGGCACATCTCCAATGGCCCATACAAGCGCGCCTAGTACACTTGGTGCGTCTAAAACCTTTGTTACATATGGTTTTTTATAGTTTTCGTCCAAAAATTGTTCTAGGGCTGTGACCAAAATAGACTCAGGATTTTTTTGGAATAGGGAGCCTATCAGCACAATTTCTGGAGGGGCATTATATGTGAGGTTATCTATAATGCCAAGTACGCTTTCACCATAGGCTTTTGAAGATGTGGTTAAAATGTCAATTGCGGCGGCGTCACCTTCTTTTGCTGCTTGAAAAACCATTTTAGATACGTCAAGGTTAAATCTTCTGCGGTCCTCTCCCCAGACGTGATGGTGGAGCGCTTCCATGAAGTCGCTTTTACTGGTTATTTTCATTCTAGTCATAAGCATGTCTGTTAATTTAGATGCAGGATAGCGCTTGTATAAGTTACCAAACACATATGCAATTGCTTGCCTGACTACGTACCCGCCGCCGCCAAAATCGCCGGTCACATCGCCCATGCCGCCAATTTGTAGGGCGTTATTATTTTCGTCTAGACCAAAAACAGAAAAGCCTGTGCCGGATACGCAAGAGATGCCGTATCCATTGGTAGATGCAGCTTTTATGCCTAAAACGCAGTCGTTTTCTAGGGAGAAATCTGTAAGACCTAAGCCACGTAGTACTTTAGCGATTTCTGTCTGCTGTGTTTTAGTGTCAACCCCGGCCATGCCAAGTGCTGCGCGGGTTATGTTGGCGGTGGTTATGCCATGTTTGCCCAAAAATTCGTCAAACATTTTTTTTAGCACGATGGACAATTCGGCGTAACCGCCTTCCATGACTTCGTAATTGCTGCCACCCCCTGTATATAGGTCAACTAGTCCTGTTTCGGGCTGGTATAGTGCGATGTGGGTTTTTGTATTTCCACCGTCAACACCTAAAAAATATGTGCTCATTTGGATCCTGTCTCCTTTAATATATTTTTTGTATGAATGAATTTCCAATATTCCATTTGCCATGGCCGAGTCCGTCGTAAATGGTTGCGGCAACATCTGCAAAAGTGGTGCGTGTGCCAAGGTTTTGAGGTTTTGCGTTTGCACCACAAACAAGTACCGGTACATATTCTCGCGAGTGGTCGGTAGATGGCATTGTTGGGTCGCAGCCATGGTCGGCTGTAATAATAAGCAAGTCATTTGGTCGAAGGACTGCAAGTATTTCTGGCAATTGTTTATCAAATGTTTCCAGTGCTTGTCCATAACCTTCTGGGTCGTTTCTGTGACCGTATTTCATGTCAAAGTCTACTAGGTTTGTGAAAATTAGGGTGCTTTGGGTGTCGTGTTTTAGTGCATCAATGGTGGCTTGTATGCCATCTGCGTTGTTTGTTGTGTGATTTGCATACCGTACGCCGCGATTGCAGAAGATATCTTCGATTTTACCGATGCCTAATGTGTATTCGTCGTGTGTTTCTAGTGCATCAAGGAGTGTTGTTCCTGTGGGTGGAACCGCATAATCTTTGCGGCCTTCTGTGCGTGCCCATGCGCCGGGTTTGCCGATAAATGGACGTGCAATTACCCGGCCTACAAGTAGATCATCAACTAGTATTTCGCGGGCAATTTCGCAGAGTTTGTACAAGTCGGGTAGGGGGATTATGTCTTCATGGGCTGCTATTTGGAATACGCTATCGGCAGATGTATATACGATTGGCGCGCCTGTTTTTAGGTGTTCTTCCCCGAGCTTGTCCAATATTTCTGTGCCGGAGGCTGGGTGGTTGCCTAGCCATTTTTCTTGGCGTCCGGCGCGGCGTAGCCACGCTCGCAGCATTTCCTCTGGGAATTTTTCGTAGGACTTAAATGGGGGGTCCATAACAAGCCCCATTAGCTCCCAATGGCCACATGTGGTGTCTTTGGAGTGGGTGAGTTCTGCCATGCGTCCGTATGCGGCGGTTGGTGCGGTTACGCTTGGCAAGCGGGAGTTTTCGATGTTGCCTAGCCCCATTGCGTATAAATTGGGCAGGTCTAGCTTGCCGCGTATTTTATAGATATTGCCTAGTGTGTGGGATCCGACATCGCCGTAGTCTGCGGCGTCTGGTAGTTCGCCAATTCCTACGCTGTCAAGCACGATAATGCATACTCGATTAAACATTGTAAAAAATCCTTTCAGGGTATACTCATTTCAAAATTAAAACCTGGCTGACAGGGCTATGTGCCGCGCCATTAGCGCGTGGAAGCGCTTGCTTCGTTCATTGCGCTAATAGGGCGCGTTTTAAGCAGTAGGCAGATAGGATTTTAATTGGAATTAGTACTAAATGAAATTTTCCAGTTCGCTTAATTTGCTTATTGTATAAGTTGGCATAATGCCTATAGTATTTGGGGTGCCGCGATAATTAAACCAGCAGGTATCTATTCCAGCATTAATACCTCCGGCAATATCTGCCGAAAGGGAATCTCCAACAATAAGTATTTTATCCTTTATCACATTAGGAATATGTGAGAGGACGTGGTCAAAAAATTCCTTGTCTGGTTTTTTGTGTCCGACTTTTTCCGGAACAAAAAAATCAGTTGCATAATGCTCTATTGGGGAGTATTTCATTCGTGCTTCATGGGTTTTTAAAATTCCGTTAGAAATAACAAAGATTTGTTTACCGTTTGCAGCTATTTTTTTGCATATTTCTGGCGCGCCGTCAACTAAAATTGAGCTTTTGCCAAGTTCGTAGAGATAACGTGCATTAAAATCCTGCGGATCGTGCTGTACACCAATGGCATCAAATAAGCGGGCAAACCTGACTAGTTGTACATCTTTTATTGTATATTCGCCTTTTTCATAACTTTTCCAAACCTCTGCGTTTATTACTATATATTGCGCATAAACTTTTTCAGAATAATCAAAGCCACATTCTTTAAATAGTATCTTTAGGGCACGAATTGATCCTTTGTCAAAATCGTAAAGGGTGTCGTCAGAATCGAAAAGGAAAACATCATATTTTTTCATAAGTTTGACATCTTCTTTCTGCTGGTTTAAGAACTTGCTTTAGTATAGCAAAAGCCGTGCCATAGCACCACAATAATTTTAAAAAGTCCCAAAAAACCAAATGCGGGATAAACATATGCAACAATATTAGAAAAACCAATATGGGAAAATACCAATGCTGCAATACAAATCCCGGCTGCAATTTTAATTCTACCGGAAAACCCCTGTGCTTTTAGCCATTCTGAAACCGCGAAAGCATTACAGGCCGCTGTAGTTATAATTGCGGAAATTAAAACTGCTAAATAAAATAGTCTAAAAATATCTCCATGGTATGCAGCTATGTATAAGAATGGAATTTCCAAACGCATAACCGTTGTGTAGTGTAGAAAAATTGGTAGAACCATACATATTCCAACCAAGGTAATAATACCGCCGCCTAAGAGGCCGCCGATCATGGCATCTTTTTTTGTGGTTGCTATTTTAGACACTGCCGCTAAAATTGGCACACCGGTTACTAAATTATAGGAGGCGTAAATAACCGCAGACAAAATCCATGCGATGGTTAATGTACCTGCTGAAAGTATTGCAAAAACCGGTCGCGCATATGTAAAGAAGGAGAATAACCCGATAAAAATACCTCCAAGCAGCATAAAAGGGGCAAGGTATAAATTAATTTTTACAATGCCGTTAAGCCCACAGCACAGTACCAAAAATACAAGAAGGGCAGTTATTAGTGCGCTAAGAGAAAATGAAAAACCAAAGGCTTCATGTCCTGTGGCCCCGGCTCCGGCAAGCATGGCAACAAGAAGGCAGAATAGAAATATAGATACCATGCATTCCATTAATTTGCCAAACTTTGGGCCAAATAAATAGCACATGAGCTGGTGGTAGTTTTCTAGCCCCTCTCGTTTGCAAATGCGAAGCACTGCCCAGCCGGTAAATGCAAATAGCAGGCCGGCTATCATTATGCCAAAAAGTCCGAGTCGCCCAAAGTAAGCAAAGTATTGCATCAGTTCTTGGCCGGATGCAAAGCCCGCGCCTAAGAATATTGAACCGTAAATTGCTGCAATTTTTAATCCGGTATAGTTTTTCGGTTGTAGGGTAGTTTTTGGTTTTAAATTAAATTTCATATTAAAAACCCCTTTCATAGTAATGTATGAAAGGGGGTGATGGATAAGACCTATAATATCGTATTCATATTAGACTACTGGTAGATCACTAACCTCAAGAATGCCACTATTTACTTGCGAATCTTTGTAAAAACCTACGCTTGCAAGAGGCAAGGTTTCAAGATACTTTTTTAATCTATTTGCCATTGGTTTGAATATTGCATATGTGATTCCGCCAGAGGCAACCGCCCCTACAATGGGGATAAGCTTTCCGATACCTTTTGCGAAAATAGGCTTTGTCATTTTTATACCTATTGCTTTGGCTGTTGTTTTTACAATGGGGTATATCATTCCTTGTGTAAGTGCTTTACGAACCAATTGCTTAGGTACATTTTCAGCCGCCATTAGTGCAATTTTTGAAAGTGCCATGTTTGCCGCATTTACACCTGCCATTGCACCAATAAATAACGTAAGCTGGTTTGATGTTTCATCATCAAGGCCGCCTTCATCATTGAACATGTCTTGCCAGCCGTACAAATAAACGAGCTTTTGCATTATCCTGATAATATGAGCAAAAAATTGTGCAGCATCCGCTGGAATTGTTGCTGCCATGGCAAAGCCACCTGGTATACCCGCAGCGGCAGATATGGCGGACACTTTTATTGTTTCACTGCTTATACATGCCTTTGCAATACGGTCAAGTTCCTCGCTTTTTATGCCGGCTTGTGCGGGATTTGTTGCTATCGCATTATTAACTATATGCGTATCGTAAAATTTTGAAAGTTCTTTTCTTAGAAAGCTTGAGCGTTCAATTTTTACACCTGGAAATTCCATTGCTGAGTGTAAAATCATTTCAAATTTACTATTTTCTACTTGGTTTTCATGATTGTTCATAATTTTCACGTCCTTCACTTTTGTGATAGTATCTTTTACCACAAATATCGTAGCATGAGGTTTTCATATTGTCAATTGTGAAGGTGGACATTTTGTGCTGTTTTTAATAACTCGCAACAGACCCATCTGCACGAGATTCTGTACCCCCTGCGAGTACGCCGGTTTCGGGATTTCTCCAGATTATTTGTCCGCGTCCAAAACTACCGGAATCTACGCACATATTCACATGATGTCCGCGGCGGGTTAATTCATCCGCCACATGTCTGGGGAAGTGATGTTCAACTTCAAAGGATTTGCCTTGTAACCATTGCCAACGTGGCGCGTCAAGTGCCATTTGTGGGTTTAGGCCAAAATCAACGGTGTTCATAATCACTTGCATATGGCCTTGTGGCTGCATATACCCACCCATTACTCCAAATGGGCCTATTGGCGTATCGCCCTTGGTTAAAAAGCCGGGGATTATGGTATGGTAGGTTTTTTTGCCGCCAAGAAGGGCATTTGCATGGGTGGGGTCTAGGCTAAAGTCTGCACCGCGGTTTTGCAGTCCAATTCCTGTGCCTGGTATTACAATGCCGGAGCCAAAGCCCATGTAATTACTTTGTATAAAGCTGACCATATTGCCATCCCCATCGGCGGTTGCAAGATATACTGTGCCGCTTTTGGGTGGTAGGTATGGGATGGGTTCTTCTGCTGTGTGGGTAATTTTTTTGCGTAGTTCGTCTGCAAATGCGTCTGATAGCAAATCTTTTACGGATACGTCCATGTATTCTGGGTCGGTTACGGCTTTTTTGCCACAGGCGAAGGCAAGTTTCATTGCTTCAAATTGCTTATGATATGTTTCCACGTCGTGTTTTGCAGTTGGTGTTATGTCAAAGCCTTTCATGATGTTTAGGGCAATGAGTGCGACAATACCCTGGCCATTGGGGGGAATTTCCCATACATCGTAACCACGATAATTTACAGAAATGGGGTCAACCCATTCAGGGTTAAAGCCTGCTAAATCGTCACCAGTTAAAAAGCCGCCGTGTTTTTGTATAAAATCATCAATTTTTTTGGCCAAATTACCTTGATAGAAGCTTTTAGCATTGGTTTCGCCAATTTCTGAAAGTGTAGCGGCGTGACCGGGAGACGACCACACTTCGCCTATTTTTGGTGCGCGTCCTTTTGGTGCAAAAGTTTCAAACCAAGGTGTAAATTCATCCCCTTTGCCAGCTCTGGTATATGCATTAAATGCTACGTTCCAGTACTTGCCTACAATAGGGGATAGGGGATAGCCGTTTTGGGCATAACTTATTGCAGGTGCGAGGGCATCAATAAGAGGTAATTTGCCAAATTTCTGTGAAAGTTCTGCCCATGCACCGGGTGCGCCGGGTACAGTTATAGGGACAAGTCCTATTTTTGGCATTTCGTTATAACCCATTGCTTTTACTTTTTCGATAGAAATGTTTTTTGGTGACTTTCCGGAAGAATTAAGACCGTGCAGTTTACCCTTTGTCCATACGAGAGCGAATGCATCGCTGCCAATTCCGTTTGATGTAGGCTCGACTACGGTTAGACAAGCTGCGGTAGCAATTGCGGCATCAATGGCATTGCCGCCTTTTTTTAGCACATCAAGCCCGGCTTGTGCGGCCAAAGGCTGTGATGTGGCTACCATTCCATTGGTGGCGTAGTGGGTGTTACGCACAGATGGATATGGGTTTTTTAGTGGATCAAAATTAATTGTGTTCATACTTTGACTCCTTTTTTATATTTGTAATATACACTTCCAACGACGTGTATTGTATTTTTCAAATGATGCGGCTTCAAAACCGCATTTACGGTAAAAATCTATTGCATCGTCATCTGTTTCTGCGCAAATTGGCAGTTTGTGTTTTTCTGTTAGGGAATCTATTATTGCGCGGCCAATGCCGTGGCCTCGGCAATTTTCGTCTACGGCTATGTGTAAAATTTCTAGAGCGGTATCATGCACTTGAAAGCCACAGACGCCCAGAATTTCTCCATCTTTAACCCAGCCAAATAACTGTCTGGATGTGTTGTTGCGATAGGCTTCTAATGTCGTAACCGCAGTTTCTATAGTGGTTGGATAAATGCAGGCGGCGAAGATTTGATGCATGTTTGCGTTATTCAATTGGTCCTTAATGTTGCAAAACATTTGAATCTTCCTCTCTTT
>Ga0131853_10016374_pt1 | contig 13528 bp, 7 predicted proteins | sample TergutLab28metaG_FD_92764 | JGI IMG/M metagenome (GOLD analysis project Ga0131853, IMG submission 92764) | Labiotermes labralis P1 segment gut microbial communities from Petit-Saut dam, French Guiana - Lab288 P1 (version 2) (version 2) | ecosystem: Host-associated > Arthropoda: Insects >... | reverse complement strand
TCTATCTATCTATCTATCTATCTATCTATCTATCTGTCTGTCTCTCTATCTGTCTGTCCGTCTTCCGGTCCGTCTGCCGGTCCGTCGGTCGGTCCGTACGTCCGTCCGTCTGTCTATCTATCTATCTATCTATATCTATCTGTCTGTCTGTCTGTCTCTCTGTCTGACCGTCCGTCCGTCCGTCTGCCTGTCTATCTATCTATCTACACACACTTTTATATAGATCCCTATATTATAATACAATCTGCCCATTACCGAAGCATTACATTCCTATCGTGTAACTCTGTTATCCGTCGTGTGACAAGAGCTGATTTGTTACAGAACTTTATTTAGAAAGTAATTTATTGAAAAACTACAGCTTAAATTTATGGATGAACTTTTAAGAGTTTAAAACGTTTCGCGGAACAAAACAATGAATGCAGTTACAAAATATAAACATAAAAATAGCAAAGTACGCCACAGCACAACGGACTATAATTAGTTACAAAATTGTGTAACGCAGCATGGAGGTACTCGTCTCGGAATTGCTGCTATTGTACATTCACACGCATAGTTATTGTAGTTCTTATTTTAATAGCTACGTGGACAGTGGGACGGTCTGTGTGAAAGAATATGTTGTGACTGCCTAACGTGCCTCGATTAAACATGGATCATTTACAAGCTACTGCATACTGTTGAATTCAGAATTTTCAAAGGGCAATAAATTTTCTTATTTTTCACCACAACACTTCACTGATCACAAGAATGACATTTTATAAATCTTAATCCGCAAATGTTTTGTTTTTAATCACATATCGTTTGAACATACCCATCATATTCTGATATAGTTGAGTTATTTAATTGCGAAAATATTTGTTTCATTACGAATTATTTTGCTTACGTGAAATACAGAATAACTTCCAGTTCTGATAATGTAACTGAGTGTTGCTTGTTCTTTAGTAGTAATCAGTGTACAGTGCTGAATATATTATATACCTCTTGACGTTCAGGTGACCGTGCATCGTGATAAATTCTTATAATAAAACCAACTCGTTGCACTTATTCCTCAAATTTATTTTTGGAATAAAATTCTACATGTTTCGGACAGTTCCTCTGTCCATCATCAGGAGTTTTTCACTGTACACACAACAGTGGTGTATGTCATACAGGTTTGCTGTGTGTACAGTGAAAAAAACTCCTGATGATGGACAGAGGACCTGTCCGAAACATGTAGAGTTTTATTCCAAAAATAAATTTTGAAATTAGTTCATCTAGTTGGTTTTATTATAAGAATATGTCTCTTGATTTGCTCTGCTTTTAAGTTTCGCAGTTCTGCGTATTTAGAGTACTTTTTAGAAAAGTTTTGCATCGTTCGGGAAAAATATTTAAATGCCAGCTTTAGGTTTCTGTGACCGTATATCGTGAGCAAATTGTGAATAGAGAGAGAGAAAACCAACAAGATGCAACAATAAGATGTTTATTATCAACACTGTCTCTACATGTTTCGGGCATCATTATGCCCAAAACATGTAGAGACAGTGTTGATAATAAACATCTTATTGTTGCATCTTGTTGGTTTTTTTTTCTCTCTCTCTCTCTCTCTTCACAACTTAAATGCCATCCGTCCGTAGAGTCAGGATCTTCCAAATACTCACCGTCGCTGACGGGTTAACGTAGGTAAGAAAACTAGTCGCTACATTTTTGTTCAGAACTGTGAAGTCGTATAAAAATTTTGCATCCAGATTTTGAATCAGCTATCAGAATTTGTATAGGAAACTGTTGTTCTTGTGTTTCACCATAAACTTGTCCAAATGTGGCATTCAGTATTATGCAACAGACATAAAAGAAACGAAACTTGCAAAAATTATGTGTCAATAAAAAGAGCAAAGAAACGGAGCACAAGTGTGCACAATGGGCTACACACATTTCACAAATGTGATCCTTGTGAATTTGCATTTCCTTATAACCATACTTTATTGCAGAAATCTAGCGGCAAAAATTGTGAATAACAGTTCTTCAGAGTCAGGGGTATGTGCTAACACAACTAATGACAAACTATATTACGAGCGCTGTTACTAATAACAGTAATAATAATATTTCCTTGTGTTGCGTCATGCATTCAACAGTAACGTTGAATCTTCTATTTCACACCCAAATGCAGTGTTCCGTGGGTTGTGCACGAACAGACGTAGATAAAAATTTTTGTTGATTATCTTGTGTTAAAGAGTTTAGATCGAAGACCCAGGCGGAGATGGGTGGATAATATTTAAAAGGATCTTCAGGAAATAAGATGCGAGGTATGGATGGAATTGATCTGGCTCACAGCTGGGACTAGTGGCGGGCTCTTGTGAATGTGATAATGAACCTTCAGGTTCCACAAAATGCAGTGAATTTCTTGACTAGCTGAGAACCTGATAGTTTCTCAAGAAGGACTGTGCTCCATACAGTGATTGAGTTAGTTAGGTGGGTGGGTCGGTGGGTGGGTGTGTAGTTACGTAAGTAGTTAGGTAATTAGTAAATTAGTTTCAATTGAGGTCGATTGAGTGTAATTTGGGGGGAAAACTGATTGGCAATTTTTTATCTACATAAAAATATTATGAATCTTTCACTCTTCTTTTTACTTGATGCTAAATTCTCATGGCAAATATAATTTATAAAATCCGCTACGTAGAGGAACGTAACTTCACGTTAATAAACACAAAGTTAGCTCATCTTACAGCAAATTAACTCTTTAATGCAATTCACTCAGTTCCCAGTTTGCTGCACATTTTATATTTTATAAAGTTCTAGGCTTCTTTTAAAATTGCCTAATCGGGTGCTTCCTTATTTGTTTTCTTCTCCAAACGTTATTAGTGAAAAATCAGGAAGTTTGAAACAGGTGGGGCATATAGTAATTGCAGGGAAATTGGGGTTGTATGTAATATGTCTGAAAATATGAAGCGAAACACAAAAGTGGGGTCCCAGAAATATATGGGATTATATGGATATCTGTATTAAACGTTTAGGTTATGGGGAACTGTTTTCAACTGGCACAGAACACTGGCTCTTTTGAACACTATCCTGCAGGTTTGGGGTTCTAAAAGTGCGACTGTTTATCAGATGAGCAACTTCAGATTTTAAAAGTGAATCCTAGTTTTTTCATATTAATTAACACGGCAGGAAATGCACGTATAGGATAACACTGAGGCGATTTCATGCAACCATTTTGCAGTGGCCAAGCAGTAAGCATTACATATTCCGAGTTTTTGTCTGTGTCTGTAGCCTTAGGTATCCAGAATGCAATGCGCATGCGCTATATTGTCATTTGTGGCCTGCCCGGCTGCACAGAATTTTTCCACATCATCTCACAAAGAGCAAGATTTTTTAAAAACGTTATTGAACACAAAATGTGTGTTTTGATTTTCTCTATAACTTTTGTCTGAAACATTCTACATTCTAAGAAGAAATGAGCGAGATGTGATCAAAAATGTATATTGGTCTTCATGTAAGTACCCGTTATTCTTGTCCGATTTTAATAAAATTTAATTTTTCTCTACATAATTTCGAAAGACGCTCAGGTATTAAATTTAATGAAAATCCGGCCATTGAGAGCCAATTGGTTCCACGGACGGACGGATATAGATGACGAAGCTAATAGTCGCTTTTCGAAATTTTTCGAACACGCCTTAAAACGTCGTTCAGCTGTTGGATATAGGAGGGGGTGCTGATAAGCCCTTAACCCGACCAGGAAGGAAACAAGCTACAGCGACCAAACTCGCGATTTATTCAACATACTCCCCACGAAGCCCAATACACTTCTTGACCCGTTGCTCTAACATTTGCAAGCCACTCAAAAAAATTCAGACGCGTTTCCGTCCAACCAGGTCTCCGCTGCAGCAATTAATTCCGCGTCGGACGAGAAATGGCGAACTTTCTATTGTTTTTTTTCAGTCCAGGGAACAGGTGGAAGTCCGACGGGGACGGATCCGGAGAATAGGGTGGGTGATCAACACATTGGAAGTCCAGGTATGCCAGTTTCTTCTTGGTTGCAAGTGCCCGGTGAAGAAGTACAAAAACAAGACCCCCCCTTGGTGATCTTCCCGCGGCGTTTTTCCTTCAAAATGTCCTTCAATTGCAACAGCAGAGACGAGTAATACTCCGCGTTGATAGTTTGGCCCTTCGGAAGATAATCAATGAGAAGGATGCTGTCTTGATCCCAAAACACATCGAGGCGAGAACTTTTCCAGCGGATTTTTGCACTCGGAATTATTTAGGACGGGGTGAGCGGCTAAGCCGCCACTCCATTGATTTTTGCTTTCTCTCCGGGTCATAGTGATATAACCAGGTTTCGTCCATGGTCACCAATCGCGACAGGAAATCATTTCAATCGTGCCGAAGAAGTTCCAAAAGTTGCTCAAACGAATGGCACCGTTGTCGTTTTTGATCAGCTTTCAGGCATTTCCGGACCCACTTCGCGGAGAGCTTCCGCATGTCCAAATCTTCATTAATGATGGACCCAACTCGCTCACGTGAGATGCCCAGTTGCTCAGCTATTGATTTAGCCGAAGTCCAGCGGTCTTCCAAGATTAGCTCGTGAATTTGATCAATAAGCTCCGGGGTGGTCACTGTTTTGGGTCGTCCAGGACGAGGCGCATCACAGGTGGAAAAATCAGCACGTTTAAACTGGACCACCCAGTTTTTGACGGTTGCCTACGATGGTACATGTTCCCTTAATGTTTCTGTCAGAATGGCGTGAATTTCCTTTGGCGCTTTGCCTTGCAAGAAATAAAAACTTTATGACATTTTGTTCAAATGGCGCGCGTCGCCTGGTATTTTTTATTTCAGCCCCTGTAACAAGAAAAGACTTGCAATTCGGCACATGAACAGACCCCTCTTTCCAATGACACTATCGATTCCGTCCTACGACTTCGGGAAGTAAGTCGGGCTAAGGACTTATCAGCACCCACTCGTAGCGTGTTTAATCACTAGATATCATTGCACGCTGATGGAAATTCCAACTTGACGTCTTCAGGGATTACGTAATGACATTATAAAATGAAGCCAGCGAAGACTGGATATAACCTTAGGTGTTACTGACTGATGATATAATTCAAAAAGGGGGGTAATTTATATGAGTAGGAATGAAACTGTCATTTTGAATACAGAACGGGTGAAACAGTTGAAGTCATGAGCCCTGAGCTCAGTACAGAACAGCCATCTTTACAGAATCTCTGCGTCATATGAGAATGTGTGGGAGCGGGGTGGAGTGACTTAACAGGGAGAAGGCACAGACTCGGCGGAAAGGAAATGAGGAAGGAAGGAAAATCGCTGTAGGCCAGAACGTCGTGAAGACTAAGCCGTCGGAATGGGAGACTGTCTCACCCCAGTCCGCAGCCAACTTTATCAGAGATAGCAGAATTCCCCCCCTGGCGTCCTGTATCTGTAATTAGCTAGGTCCCGTGGCTGTAACCGCGAATTCAAGTTGAATTCAATCTCACTACCTCTTTGTGCACGCACCCCACACTCCCACTTATTTATGTTTTACTTCCCAAATCTTCTACTACATCTCGTTCACTTCAGTCACTATCTAACCTAACTCCCCTTCAGTTCTTTCCAGCTTTTCCCACAGGAAGTCGTTTCTTGTGAAGTTACCAAGTGTACGCTTTCTCGCAAGACGTCACGGTACAACTCTGCACAGTATCATCACCACTCTGAAACTTGCCTATGTCCCTAACGAACGATTTCCAAACTGTCCCGGGTAAACCTAGAGTTTTCGTGCGTTAATTTTTAGTGGTTTGCAGCTGTGGATGGCGTTGTTTGAGGGTGCGTCAGTACTTCAGTCAACACAGAATCGATAGGTGAGTGTCAAGTCGCTGTGAGACCCCACGGCTTATCACTGTGCGTTCCTCTTACTCCATTCTGCCGCCTATATGAGTAGCGCAAACTTTGTGTAGGTGGCTTGCACCCACAACCGTAAGATGCAGGAAGTTGGCGTCTTTTCCCTGTTCATACCCGTCGGAGTCAAGCGTTGTAGTCGATAGTCGCGCTTCGTGTCCTTGCTACAAACATTTTACACTGAAGTCACACTAGTTCTTGATTTGGGAAGTAACAGGTCATGTAATACTGAATTATGAAATTATATGAATCAAAATTATACACTACATAACCAGTACTTCAGCCGAGGACTACCGGATATACACGAAGCTCAACTAATTTAACTGTCCTAACAGCGGGCAGTATTAACACTTAGAAGACTGGCTTTAACCCTTGTAAAGTGCATGCGCCGTCTCCGGTAAAAACATGTAGGTTAATTCTGTACAGGGAAATAGTGTCTTTTTGCCGTTAGCATAACATGGGTACATTCTGTGAGCAGAACACAGGGTGTATAGATGTGAGAGTAACCACTGGGCTTGAAAAGGCTATCACCTTAGCCACCCGCTTTCGTTACTAGTAATGGATAAATGGCAAATGATGGATTTAGATTCTGAAGAATCATTCCAGGTAATGTCGTTTCTGTTTACGTGGATGACAGGAAAACCACAAGTAAACTTCAGTCAGTATGCCAGCCGAGCCTCACGTTGCGCCGAGTTGTTCGGTAGGTTGCCAGCCCCAGTAAGATGATCAAATCAAAGTGTGTTAGATGGAGGACCTGTGGCTTACACAAAGTGCATCAGAAACGTGTCGAACAATTTTGCCAGAAACTTAAACAGACGGTATCATTTGAAATGTAAAAAAGTAGGTGGGAATATAAGATTAAAACAGATGTTAAAAACACAAGATATTGCCTCAAGTTGTTCGGTTTGTGACAGGGTCCATTGGGTACACAGTATGAGCAGGGAGTTAGAACGCTGGGTTCCATAAAACGAGGGGAATTCCTTTCATGGCTATGAACGTTCTCAAAATGGCTCTGCTCAATAACAGTAAATGGCTCCCAGAAAATAGGTAGCTTTAAAACAAACATTCTAAGGAAGTGAAAAAAGCACGCAATTGCTGTAAATATTTTGGTCTCTTCAGAATAGGTCTGTCATCGATAATAGTGGCTGTTGCTGTGGATTGGAAAGGGATACCAAATTACCAACTGGGTGCTCTTCTAGGTCTGATAGCCCTATATTAAGTAGGGTTACCAAAAATGAAGTGGCTAAGAAATTCTCATGTGGAATGTTTAGAGGTATTTGGAGCAGTGCAATTATGGTTAAATACAAATGAGGTTTTCTTATGAATCAGAGTGGATGAAAACCGAAACTGCATGGCGACGTTCGATGCTAATCTCCTACATCGAATTTAATAAAAATATGGAAAAGGGCCTTCATCTATTTTTAACATGGATCAGCATCGCCGAAAATAGGAAATGTCTTGGAAGGTTTGGTGTGGAATTTCAAAACTTTAGACGCTATCACTGTGTTGCAGGCGGACAAATGGACACTAGTTATAAACAACAGTCCCCTTTCCATGTAAAAAAAAGGACTTTTGCATATATCAGATATGCAGATTTAATATTTTATACAATTACAGTATGTCAATATGGAAGCAGAATGTGAGCCAAATTATTTAATTAATAAAATTTGGGCGCCTTAGCAAAATTTCAGAACGCGACTGTTAGCTTCGTCAAGTCTGTCTGTCCGTCTGCCCGTCACTATGTCCGTCCTGCCGTCTGTCTGTCCCTCCGTATGGAACAATTTGTCTCCCACTGGGTGAATTTGGTGTAATAATTGAGTAACTCGACAACCTGCACGCTGTAACAATAAAAATTAAAAATATATATTTGAGTATTTTTCGAAAATCTGTAAAGAAAGTTACAGTTTAATTCAAATCTGGCAAGAGTAACGGGTACTTGACATGAAGATGTATGTAGATTTATGATAAGATCTCGCTCGGTTTTCTTTATATTGAGAAATGTCGCAATTAAAGAATTTGAGAAAATCAAAACATACTTTTTATATTCAATAACTTTTTTTTTCGAAAGCTATGCCGTTTGTGAGATAATTTGGAAAAATATGTTACAGCCAGACAGGCCACAGGTGACAATGTGGAGCATGCGCTTTGCATGATGGGCACCTAAGGCTACAAACACATAGTCAGAGTATGTAATACTTACTGCTTTATCCACGGCACGAACGTGCTTCAAAGTGACATGCGTACATCGACTGTCTTATTAATTTTAGCGTATCAAAACTAATGGAACTTTATTCACTTTATTCCGAGCTGTTACGTGACCCTGATATTCACACGAAAAGTCCTGTTTTAGGGGACTTATCTCTGTATAAACGAATCATCCATCCATACAGATTTAATATTGAATTCCATTACAACATATCGTTATGGCAGTAAAATGTGTACCAAATCATTCTTTTAGGCTGTACACTTAATACGTTTTGATTTTGGCGTAACAAAATTACAGGCCATCTATTCGCTTTATAATGAGCCATTATGTGGTCCTGATATTCACCATCTTACCTTCACAAGTCGCTTAAATTAGCGCATTACTGAACTTAATTCCACATTGCTGCAGCAACTTTCGGTCGTGTTAAAACTTCCAAGTCCTGCAGGAAACATTGTTTTCCAATATACGGCGTGACGTTAACCACACTTCTTCGCGCAACACAGTTCGCCAAACGTCCGTGGTTCTTTGAGGCGTTTCATTAGTCCGGGGCAAATATGGGTGCTGTGTTGCGCAAGGAAGTAATTATTTTGACGCGGGCTAGGAATGGTGTTCCTTCAAATACGCCGTGGAGAGAATTCCCCCCGGAGAACAGTTGTGTACGTAGCTTGTACGTAGCTAGTAGCTACCTATGAGTTGTTTACATAAGATTGGATGTACCTCTTAAGTATAATAGAAGACTGAAATACAGCTCTATTAATAATTCAAGGAGATGCAGTATGACAAACTGGCGTCCTGAATTATATTCGGGCACTCCATTTTTCTTCCCGTTCGGTAGATGTGGTGAGTGACATTAGTAAATGCCTTCATTAGAGCACCAAAAATTATTATTTTCATCATTATCTCGTTTGGGGTCCGGTAGAGTGCAGCCAGTATAGACACTCACTACGAGCTGGACGGTCCGACCGTCGAATCCTGGTTGTGGCGAAGTTTCTCGCACCCATCCAGACTGTTCCTGGGGATCATCCATCCTCATGTACAATGGGGTAGCAGGTCTTTTACCCGCGGGTAATTCGGCCGGGGCGTGGCGTTGACCGCCCATCCTCATCTAGTAAAAGCAGTCCCGTTACAGCCCTGGAGTGGCCCAGAGGGTTCCGGGAAGTTAAGGTTCCCAGATTTCATGACAACGGCACAGGATGATGGTAAGGTTGTCAGCCTTACTCACGGGCCGCCTTTACCCCCAGAAAATGCTCCTATCTAGTACTGGGGTTAAAGAAAGAGTAGAGCTATAACTCCACTCCCCCTCTGTGACTTCATGACAAGTTATAAGTGAACTTTTCCTTTACGACGACATGTTGTTGACGTAATTTAATTATTGTGACTATTGACTGCGTGATAGATGATGCAGAAAAACTGCTATGGCCTTGTCAGTAACATTAGAACAACGCTGCAGACCGGATTACTTTTACCTCGTAGGTATAGTTCACTTCCTCTTTATGGAAGTCATCCCTTTGTGTTACTAAACAAACTACACTTACACGGCCGGACACAACATATGTTTATTTAAAGTAAGGTTGCGCCTGTAATGTATGCAACATGTTTCGGCAATTTCTCAGGCCACCATCAGGCATGTCAGTACAAAAATGTTATAAAGGAAGATTTAACAAGATAAACTCTAAGGCACATACTCGATTTTAAATAAATCTGTGTTCCGTTCAAAGGAATTAATTGTACTTTATTCACGTCCCCATTCGCACCTGCACCACATCAAACCTTGACATACACTAAGCAAAACCCGAAACAAACGATACCGAACTTACTGGTCGTTAAGTAGTATGTGTGAACCTGTGTGTGTGTGTGTGTGTGTGTGTGCGTGCGTGCGTGCATGCGTGTGTGTGTGTGTGAGCCCGTGTGTGTTTGTGAGCATGTGTGTGTGTCTGTGTGAGTGTGTGTGTTTGTGAGCCTGTGTGTTTGTGTGTGTGCGTGCATGCGTGTGTGTGTGTGAGCCCGTGTGTGTTTGTGAGCCTGTGTGTGTGTGTATGTGTGTGTGCGTTCATGCGTGTGTGTGTGAGCCCGTGTGGGTTTGTGAGCCTGTGTGTGTGTGTGTGCGTGCATGCGTGTGTGTGTGTGAGCCCGTGTGTGTTTGTGAGCCTGTGTGTGTGTGTGTGTGTGTGTGTGTGTGCGTGTGCGCGTATCTCTCAAAGTAAACATTATGCAGGTTTAATTTTAGGCACTTTAATTTGAAGTTCTCGACATAAACTAGCGGAATAAACATTTTGATAAACTGAAATTACTTTCTAAACATAATTTATTTAAACAAGCTAAAAGGCACGACTCTGAGTCAGAAGAAGTTCTAATACTCGCCTTCGAGATATTTGAAGACTGAGGTAACTGCTTCAAAAAGAAGGATATTTAGTGATATCAGGATCACTCAAACAAAATCGCAAAACACGGAGTTTAAAAAATGCACCTTACGAAACTTTACTAAAGATGGTGACATCGCTGGGTTCGCTGTTTGAAGTCTAAAGGAGAGTACTTGGAAAGGGAAGACGTTGGTTAGAAGAGAGACCTTGTTACTGAGAGATACATTTGTTCCAGGTACTCTCTGATCGTTCTGCACGTTTTGTTTCAGAGCATGTACATTTACACAGCTGACCTGCCACTGAACGTTGCTCGTAATTTAACATTGCAACACGATACGCATTCCATCTGCAAAAATAGATCCATAATGTGGTAGCTGTTCAGGATTTCAGAACGTAGAAATATTAATAGTAAACTACATTTCAATGTAACCAATGAGTAGGAACGTTCATTAAATATGGCGCTATGTAGCAAGTGAGAGGCAGTGACTAAATCAAGTTATTTCAGTGACAGACGGTAATAAGTTTGTATAATATATTATGTACCGTCAATATACAATATACATCAAGATAATATGCAGTAATTACAATTAGGTTATATTTGGCTACATGTTTCGGCCATAAACGGCCATCTTCAGGCCAACTAAGAACAATATTAAGGTACAGTAAAAATAATACTCAATGGGATCCCATTTCGTTCAAATTAAAACATGATAAAATATGAAAATTCTTACTTATGATTAAAGCAGGGAAATAATATGGTAGAATGGTAAAACTAAATCTTCATGTACTGTGTTCGGGCCTCACTATGGTTCATACCCTAATAGTATTGTGTATATGTCAACAGCAAAGTGGAATTCGTGTGTCGTTATCACAGTAGATAGGTACTTTTTGCCCATTGTGTCTCGTATGTATATGTGGGATCACACAGTTGTGCAGACCAAGAGTTGTTGTTTGCATTCACCAAGTCACTATCTTCCAGTTGTGTTGATTGACTCAACATTAATTACAAGAATAGTAAAACAACTGGAAGATAGTGACTTGGTTATTACAAACAACAACTCTTGGTCTGCACAACTGTGTGATCCCACATATACATACGAGAAGCAAGAGGCAAAAAGTACCTATCTACTGTGATAACGACACACGAATTCCACTTTGCTGTTGACATATACACAATACTATTAGGGTATGAACCATTGTGAGGCCCGAATACAGTATATGAAGATTTAGTTTTACCATTCTACCATACTATTTCACTGCTTTAATCATAAGTAAGAATTTTCATATTTTATCAAGTTTTAATGTGAACGAAATGGGATCCCATTAAGAACTATTTTTACTGTACCTTAATATTGTTCAAGTTGGCCTTAAGATGGCCGGTTACGGCCGAAACATGTAGCCAAATACACCCTAATTGTAATTATTGCATCTTGTCTTTATGTATATTGTCTATTGACGGTACATAATATATTATACAAATTTGATATACACAACGGGATGGCCTGTCTCTCTCTCTCTCTCTCTCAAAAAAAGACGGTAATAAGGCCTACTTTTTATAATATATATATATATATATAATTTTTAATGTTTTGTTGACCGTGCATCGTGGTATATCCGTATAACATGAACCAGCAAGATGCACTATTTTCTCTTAATTTGTTTCAATAGTAAGCCCCTACATGTTTCGAGCAGGCTTGCTGCTCATCATCAGGAGGATCAACTGTGTATAAACAGCAATTTGTGTAGTCATGCGTTATGTTGACTGGCAGCAGCAGCAGCCAGTCAACATAAAGCATGACTATACCAACTCCTGTTTATACAGTGTTGATCCTCCTGATGATGAGCAGCAAGACTGCTCGAAACATGTAGGGGCTTACTATTGAAACAAATTAAGAGAAAATAGTGCATCTTGTTGGTTCATGTTATACGGATATATATATATATATAACTTCTTGAATATCTGAGTGACCGTCAGCTTCTGAGGATGGTTAAGAGTAAACTGTCAGCAATTTTAAGAACCCACTACTTTGGACACCCATATCCTCATATTTCTTCTGCCTCGCGAAGCTATATTCCGGCGTAATATTATTTCGTGGAGAACGCAATTTCTCCTGCCTGGTCCAGTCACTATGAAGATGGCATAGCCCCAGGAAACAACTGCACCATTTTGTCCTTATTGCCACCACAGCTTGGCCAAATTTGTTACTAGCGACGTTGTTTGATTCTCCTCATAACGCTTTGCGTGTTATCCTAACTTGAAGACTCGTCTCTCTCATGTCTGACCTCTTTCTACCAAGAAAAGAGCAACACGAATGTGCAAATATTTGTCACCACTTCACAAAATGGGAAACAATGGCTGATTTTCTCCTCTGTATATTAACCTCCTGTTTACATGACAATGGTGGTGAAGACTTAATTCCTTCGGGATGTTGCGCCGTGTCGACTGGTGCATAGATACTGACGTTTCTAGCGTCGTAATGCCTGTCATGATCTTGGTCAAGCTGTGCCCAAGGAACTGTATCTTCGGCAACACTGCTGCGAGAACTTCAGATCTCGCACCAATCATAGTGGCAGGCTAAATTTAAAAAAAAGAAGGTTTTACTCTTCACGAAATATTTATTTATTCGCTCTTTTGCTTCCTGTTTCAAATTATGATGTCTTCGCTTTTCCTTAATGCTCGTCCAGTAGTTGCTTATGTCGTCTTCCTTGTCTTCCCATCCCTTTATGTTTCCTTATATCTTTCATTCAGCAACATGCTTTAGAAGGCATTTCCTATGCAAGATGTGACCAACACAGTCAGCTTTCCTTGTTTTTACTTTACTTAGGAAATTTCTTTCCTCCTTGACTTATTGTAACACTTCTTTATTTTTCACATCGGTCCAAAGGATCTTCTCCGGACTTCTCCAGCACCACGTTTCAAAATTTTCAGGATATTTCTTACCTATTTTCCGGAGTGTCCAAGTTTCTCAAGCTAAAAAGCTGGGCTCCAAATTTATCATTTCATTATTTTCTTCCTTAAAATTAAGTATAGTTTGCTGGTGAAAAGATTCTTCTTCTTCTTCTTCTTCTTCTTCTTCTTCTTCTTCTTCTTCTTCTTCTTCTTCTTCTT
>Ga0131853_10016372_pt1 | contig 13529 bp, 9 predicted proteins | sample TergutLab28metaG_FD_92764 | JGI IMG/M metagenome (GOLD analysis project Ga0131853, IMG submission 92764) | Labiotermes labralis P1 segment gut microbial communities from Petit-Saut dam, French Guiana - Lab288 P1 (version 2) (version 2) | ecosystem: Host-associated > Arthropoda: Insects >... | reverse complement strand
TCCGACAGGCACGTCATCCTGACACGTGGTGGACCTAGGTTCAGTTCCTTGCAGATGAAGAGGAAGTTCTCTCTTCATCGCTTTGTTTAGGGAAGTCCTCGATCCCACTCCGTCTTCCACCCAGAAAACCCTTCCCTTGTGAACATCACCTGTATGTATTTCGTAATTTTAAAGTGCGTGGGACATCATTTCAAGTGTTACATAACATGGGTCTTCAAGCCGCGAACCGCGGGCTCCATGCGGCCCTCCATGTAGTATTATGCGGCCCGCGACGGTCACACACGTATAAGTATATAAGTATAAAAATTACACAGTAGTTTAGGCGGTTAGGTATACCACGCCATAAAAGAGTGGACGTCCATGTTACACACAATTTCGTTACACTAATATAATTGTTAATTAATGCTGTTACATTACCAACACAATTTCATGAATCATACGTCAGAACTCCTTTCACATGTACGATATAACCCCACAGTATTGTCACTGATCTCCTCAAACAACTGTCGGATTGAACACGGTTCCAAACAGACAAAGTATTTCCTGAAGCCTCCATTTAACAACTACCAAGCAAGGTGTCAGTACAGTAATTTGTCACATATGTATTCCGGAGTCGTCGGATTGATTCTCGGCACTAACGTAGAGGATCTGCATTTTGTTTCACCCCCCCCCCCCTCTCCTCCCTCGGAAACACCAGGACATTACTACACCGAAATACGCTACGATACTTTTCTGCCCTGTCCGTTCCACTTCACAGCAAGTAATCATCTTTCGACCTCAAAGCCTTGCTAAAAAAATTTCTGCAATTAATTCATCGTCGCTAAATAACCTGCGATTCACACATTACTTGATCGATCGCCCATCTATGAATCCACCATCACAAAATACGCCAAGGCTTCGTTTTATACCAAAGGCGTCTTCGTAACAAAGTGAGCGTCAATCAAAAAGTTGTAAATAAAAAGCAATATTCCCATAAGAAAAAAAGACGTAAATAAATGCAAATAAACCAGCCAAAGGGCGTTAAACCGAAAATGAGAGGGCATAAATTAAGAAGTGGTGTAAATAGGTAAAGGGGGTTAGAGCAAAGAGGCGTAAAATAAACGGTGTAAAAACAAGGTCTTGGTGCATTGATGAGTAAAGAGAAAAATCAAATGACGATATGATAAAACTTGGCGCTTACTAAAAATCGTTAACAATTGCGCGTTCAAATATAAAATGTGGAATTCAAGATATGAGGAATTTTGGAACGTGATAATAAAATCCATTTTTTAAAAACACTCTTTGATGTATCTGAATTCGGCCTACGTATCCGATAGGAAGCAAAGTTCTGGCAGCGACAAGAAACATTGATCGGCTCGTTGCTCCAAGTTCAGCTTCAGCTGTGGAACAAGACTCATTGCGGCAGCAAGGTTACGGTCAAATCCCCCGAGATAATCTGTATATAAGGAAAGCAAATTGGTTTTGCCTATAACTGCTACATTAATAATGGAGCTACGTACAGGCATTTTAATTATCTTCATTTATTTATATTAACTATGTTTCCTTGTGTTGTCAAACAAGATCCAGTGAATCTAATGTGGGTTTACAATATAAATGAAGTGAATGGCTAGTCTTTACAGCAATACAACAGGAAGAAACTGCGAATTTAACCTACATCCAAAGTGAGTTGTCTAGTATTTTATTTCATTCGCTTTATATACACATATATTTATTTATTCTTGGACGCTGCACGATCAATTCCTCTTATGAAAACATGATACTGGCAAAGTTCAACTTGCAAAAATAATATATTTGACCTTAGGCAAGGCCTTGTACAATACATTTTAGTACCCAGGTGTACACATTTTCCAAAAATCTAGGATCCAACTCAAAATGATAGGCGCCAGATATAAAACATGTTTCATAATGAAGACCAAAAAAAAAAATAGGTATCACCGTACAAATTGAGTCGCCATGGTGAACTGGCGTCCGGGATTTGGGCACTCCTCGTCTAGTACGAAACGCCTGAGAGCTATCTGCAGCACTTCAACACAACATGGTCAACTGTACTGACAAAACGCCTCTTTAAATAAATCACCCCTCTATTCCGATGCATGGCCGTAAAAATGAAAAGAAAGCTGGAATGAAGAAAGTTATGTAAGCCGAAGAATACTACGTATGAGTGCTACTGGAGGGGGGGGGGGTAAATTCATCTTGACTTTACACCTCGGATTTCATAAACAACAGACGTGTCTTAAAAACAAACGACAGTGAGACAATATGGTGTGTTGTATAGGGTCATTATTTTATCTGACAACTATCAGCTTCCATATACCATGGGTTCGTTCATTTCCTTAAGGTAGCTCACTCAGCCGATCGCCCACACTTGCGGTAGAATATCAGCGGGAAGTGACAAACGACACTTGTCAGATTTTACCAGTGTTTAAAAATCAAGCTTTTGCTACTAGTCTTGTCATACTAACAACTAAAACGTTTGATTGTCGGTCATAAATGCGGGATAGAAATGTTCTTATTAGACTCACATTTCAGTTGCGGCACGACATGCTGATATTGTAAATACGTTTATTAAGTCCGAATTACGCAGCTCCGAAATCGCATGACATCGGATTGTTACATCCAATGTGTGGGTAGCACCACGTGTCAAATTTACAGAGCACTTAACCTGATACAGAATTTAGAGACCAAGGCAAGTTAATTTGAAAACTTCTGTGAGTGTTGTGAGATTATTTATTGATTTACAAATGGCAAGTGACTGTGAAAGTGCAACAGTTCCAATGTCATGAACCTAATGAAAGTTCTAGACAAAAGAAGTCAACAAAGCAACCATACATATAAAACTAAATTTTTTTTCATGGCTCGACAGCCCTAGACGGCCTAGTCTCCTTATCGTTCAGGTTTCGATATCACATTCAGACACACCACATTCGGTAGAAATCCTATTGACGAGTGATTGGCCCGTCGCAGAGACCTCCCTATACTGACAACACACTCAACACTCACAAGAGAGAGATATCCATGCCCCCGAAGAGATTCGAACCCCACAATACCAGCAAGAGAGCGGCCGCCGAGCCATCCCTTAGACCACGCGACCACTGGCATTGACGTACATTATGAATTAGGTATAATAAATCTTACAATTACAAAATAAGGAGATTTGTATGAATTATATTATAAACGCGTATTGAATTTGTGGAGGAGTTAGTTCGTCTTTGTTCGCTCAACTAATCAGTAGTCTATTACATCCAGTCCGCGGTGGCACAGTGGCTAAGGTGCTGTGATACAAATCGGAAGGTCGCTGGTTCGATCTCAGATGGTGTCTTTGAAACTTTTCATTGACATAAAATCCTTCCGATCGCACTATGGCCCTGGGGTTGACTGAGCCTCGAACAGAAATGAGTACCAGGAGCATTTTCTGGGGGTAAAGGCGGCCGGTGCGTAAGAATGACAACCTTACCATCATCCTGTGCCGTTGTCATGAAATCTGGAAACCTTAGCTCCCTGGAACCCTCTGGGCCACTCCAGGCCTGTAACGGGACTGCTTTACATTTTATTATGTCCAGTGCCTTCGACAGGACAGGAAAGCCGCTACGAATTACCGGGGTCTGGCGGTCCGGGGCCCTACTGTGTTCTGTCTGTTTTTGTCTTTCGCGGTAGTATAATTATCTGTCCATTGAACAAATTACCCCTTTCAGTCCAAGCCCAAGACACAATGCAACTATAAAGTCAGTCATTCCAATTTAATTGAAAGATTTTTAGCCGATCCGCCTCTAGGGGCCCAAAAAACTTTTGTTCACCGCGATCCGAACCCGCTTTCGGAGGTCCTGATTATGTCTCACTTACACTGCGGTGAATATCCGAATTCATGAATGACTACGGTGATCCAGCATTCGTAAAGACGACCAGGATTCGAAAACAGATTGAAACGTAGCACAGTGAAGCATACACATAAGAAAGCCTCTAGACACATTTCTCGACACTGCAGTGGAGTTCAACTATGTCTGCAGTGAATACAAATTCCACGCTATTGAACTTTAGCAATGAATAGTGTTCCTCTCACATGACTGAGACCTTCCATCCAAAGCTTTAAAGCGTCAACACAAATTCATAAAAGCGTGCCCTCTTTTGTGCACTTCGCTCTGCACATAATAACCTTAAGCAAATAAACACTCTGTTCGTATAGTGCTGAAATATGCATGAGGTACATAATACAGAGCACAGAAATCAACTGCAGGTTTGCAGCAGCAAGTACACCTAAATGTATATGTGGCCTTTAAACTCAGAACATAAAACGCATATCAAAGATTTATTTATTCACAAACTGATGCACTAGTGAGTTGTCTTAAAAAACAATATTAAACTTTACATTAAAACTTACATTAAAACAACTCCGACATGTTTCGGTGTTACAGTTAAACCACCATCAGGGAGCGCATTAATTCCCTGAGAGTGGTGCAACTATAACACCGAAACATGTCGGAGCTTTTGACGTTTTGCTGACCGTGCATCTCAGTGTATTTATCTCAGTAATTAACCAACCTGATGCACAAAATTTTTGTGCATCAGGTTGGTTGCCTCGACATGTTTCGAGCACATGTGCTCGAAACATGTCGAGGCATGAAATAAACTTATTGTAAAACAAAAATTTTGTGCATCAGGTGGGTTAATTACTGAGATAAATGTCGGAGCTGTTTTAATGTAAATTCTAATATTGTTTTCAAGACAACTCACTAGTGCATCAGATATTGAATAAAAAAAACTTTGATAATATCAAGATGCACGGTACGAATGAGAAAAATAAAACGCATAATACATATATATATATAACGTTTCAGTTCACATTATGATTAACCGCTAGGGCACATACAGCCTGCACTAAAACTACCCTAAAAAGCCAATTCTTCTCCACATACGTCCTAAACTCCCGTTCTACGCTTAGCTCAAAATGAGTACTACAAAAGCTCTTTAAATCTGCACATCGAGCAAATCTTTGTTGTCGAATTCGGCAACTATATAGCGTCACATTATTGTCTAGTAGTCAGTAATTAATAACAAAAGATGTGGAAAAAAGATATCGCGGCCTACTTAAGAATGGGAAAGCCATGAAAAACCTCAGAAAAATTAATTTGTCTGTTGAGATTCGAAATCGGGAAATCCAGAACGAAAATCAAAAGCGTTACCTGTTAATCGAACTTTCTTGGCAGAAAAAAAAATTCGATCTAAAATTTCGAAACATTCTTCTTTAATGCGTGGGCGAAACGAAATAAAAAATAATAAAATAACAAATTTCGTCTGTACACAGTGCAGTATTTCTTCTCTTTACTGGATGCGCGAGCAGCAGACCTATAAACGCAATAAATGAAAATCGAAGCTTGCGATGATGCAACACTGCTTTCTCCTCCTTGTGATGTGTCTATTAAAGACTCTTTATTCCTCCGTCCGTCTGTCCATCCATCTGTATAAATACATCAATTCAAGAACCGCTGAAAAATCTTCGTCAAATTTGAAATTGCAGAATTCTAGTAGAAACTGTCAATTCATTTAAATTCCTGTCGAATTCCGACAAACAGAACAGGCATTTCACATGAAGATCTGTATGCGTTTCCGCGTTCCTCTCCAGTTTTGCGATAATTACGTCGATCAAGGAAGGAAAGAAAATTTACGTAAGATTGTATTAAAAAAACAATGCTTACACCATGAAGGTATGTGTACACAATATTAGGGGGGCAGCGTTCAGTATTTTAAAAGACTAGCATTAAATTGGAAGGAAAATAAAAATAATCTCAAATCAAATAAGCAAATTTCTTTATAGTAAAAATGTGCCTCTGCAATCTAGATGTCTACAGCCTACATTATTATTATTATTATTATTATTATTATTTGTCAAGTTTACTTTGCAGCAATCTTCATGGTCACAGTTTGCATATTCAAAGAAGTACTGACGTCAACATTACCCAGCAAGGGGAGTGAATCAATCGAAATTTTACCATTTTGCAACTAGTCACAGATATGTAGAGGACTGGCATAATACTTTCGTTGAATTTTCAACGGGTATCCCACTAGTACGCAAATCATATTCCTGTAAATGAACGATGATGTATGGAGATAGCCCAAAATTCTAATAAAACTGCTGTTGGCTCTAATGACATGACGAAATGTAACAGAAATATCAATGGCGACAAAGGACAGCACGTGGCAAACATATATTTCAGATTTATACCACTTTAAATATAACTGCCTTAATACAAATCACAGAAATGTTCGTAACATTACGAACTTTGACCACTTTTCACATTCATTTCCAATTATACAATTCTGGCGACTGGACAGCAGATACCATGAAAGGTCCTAAATTTTATGTTTCTATGAAGAAGGCTGGAGTGTCAATACGCCACTGTAATTTAATAAGTTACTGTATGTGGAAGGTGATTGTTGATAAAGATCGGAGACAGGAATGACGACCCTCATAAAAACTACATATTTGAGTCTGTTATACAAAGCATGTCTCGCGTCGATGTTATTAAAACAACACGATAAACAAGACAGATAACGCAGTTGTACGAAAGAGGATCTAATCAAAGGTTTTATTATATTGTTGAGGTAGGAATTTTGAAATACTGGTCGGTGTACAAGAACGTTTTGATGGCTACAATATTGCCTAGAAGTTAGAAATATCATAAGGTTGTGAGACGGCAGTAAAACATTACTGGTACAAGCTCAAACATTTGTTGGTATGTAACTTACAAACACAAAGTTATCTGTTGTGAGAGATCAAGGGTCATCACAGACATCACTCATACAAGGTCAACAGAAATTTCCTAACTTACCCTGCGGCCAGCTATACAATTTTAATTGCATTCAGAGACATTCAGTGGAGGGTAAGTTAAACAAAGTTGCAGTGCAGTAAGAATCAACAAACATTAGCCATTTAATTTAACCCGTGCAAAATAATCCCTCATAAAAAGCTGAAAGTTGGTCAGTTGGCTTCGTTTCATAAAAGCCGAAGGTACAATACCATTTTCAAAGTAGCTACCCGAGCAATGTAGTATAGCAGTATTCATTCTTACTTGCACGAAATTAACAAATTGTAAAATAAATCCAAAAAGCTTGTTGGTACAGAAAATACGCCAAATTCAGTAATGCCCAATTGTCTGTGTTTGAAGGTCAAAATCCGTTTTAAAACTTAACATAGCAAGATTTATCATTCCATTTGCAGGTCTGCTGCATCTGTTAGCCCAGCGATACCACAGTACGAAATTACAGTTTCACTGACGACAGTGCGATCTCTTAGCGCAGTGTTACTATAATCCCATTAAAGAGAAGAGGGAAAATCACTACTTCTGCTACTGCGTATAGTAGTTTCATCTTATTTACGACATGCACTATAGTGTTGCAGCTTCAGCTATGCGTCTGTTATGAGCACTTTATGGGGCAGTGGACTGCGTGACTGTAACTGAAGATTGTACTTTCTATCACCACATTTGTCGTATTACGCAACCCAGATATTAAGCATTAAATGTTCCTACGAGCGCCAGACTTTGAATGAAGCGATTCCACACTGAGACTCAAAGAGTTATAACAACAAAGACGAAGGTTACAAAACCATAGCTGCATTGCCACGCAGTCAGGTATCTTCTAACAAAACATACTTCCACAGAAAACACGTTTATTTACACCGTCACGTAACCACAATTGCATGTACAAATTATCAAGTAATGCTAACTTGACTTTTTAATTAAACACAGAACATGATGCACGATTCAAGATAAAGCAAAATTTGTTCGTGTGTGTGCCAAGAAGGTAGGCCAGGATAGCGCAGTCGGTATAGCGGCTTGCTACGGGTTCGACGGTCCGGGGATCGAATCCCGGTGGCGGCGAGATTTTCCGCACCTGTCCAGACCGGGTCTGGGGCCCACCCAGCCTCCTATACAATGGATACCGGGTCTCTCCCGGGGGTAAAGCGGCCGGGACGTGTCGTTGATCACCCACCCACACCTAACGCAGAGGTTAAAGAAAGAGTAGAGTTATACCTCTACTCCCGCTCTGGGCCCTCGTGGCCTGTTCTAGGGTGAACTTCACCTTTTCCTTTTATCTTTTATGCCAAGAAGGCACACGGAGAAGTGCATGGGTAGCGCCACCAATTGTAATTGTTGGAGCTAGAGCTGCCCCTACACTTCTCCATATTAACATCGACATTACATGAAGGTGAGTGGTCAGCTTCACGCCCCTTCAGCATTACTCTCGGAGAAGAATCCCCCGGTATTCAAAGAACAGCAGAAAGAATGGGGCCAGAGCCGGTATGGAAGCTTTTGAAAAGAGATAAAAATCTTGCGCCAGCTGGGAATCGAACTACGAATCTCCGGACGTCCACCCCTAACCAAGTTGCAATACCGACTACTCACTGTGCCTTTCAGGGATTTAGAGCTTCAGTATGTACTTAGTCCCATACACAAACAAATGATTCGAGTCGTGTATGTTCTGCGAAGTACAGCGTACCTCTGTGAATAAATAAGGGGGTTTATCGTATTGTAAACGTTGCAAACTCAAAGAAAACGCCACAACTACATAACAACTTCGCGTAACAACAGCTGACGTCGAGACGAACAATTGGCTAATTCTCGTTGTTACACCCGGGTTAACAAATCCTTCTACAGCGCAAGTTTTTGTTCGAACGGAAGTGCCTAATTCGTCTGACAACTGTGCTACGCATCCAGTGCCATATTTTTTTAATTAAGGCAGTTTTATCTGCTATAATTAAATGAAGAGTTGGTTTGGATAGTCTCCTCTGTGAAAAGCTCTAATGCTGGGGGCGTAAAAAGTTCAAAAACCTATATGTCATCTCAAAATTATAGCCCCCGAAGGGTGACACGAAGCAAAGTCCATGCTGAGGACCACAAAAATTAGGTGCCACAGCACAAAATTTAGTCACCACGGCGACTTAGCCTCCTACATTAGTGCACCCCTCCTATAGCATCCGAGTATTTTACAGCATTTCCCACAAACTGAATATTAGTAAGTGTCCAGAACCTGCACATATGTTTTGTGAATACGAACACTGTAATTCAAAAACTAAGTATATTTTCCACGACCCGCGGAACACATTCGACACATTTTCTCGAACGTGAGTTACAGAAATTTAATTAAATGTCATCATATCAAAGAACGCACTTACATAAGCCACATATCTGAAATTACATGAAAACATCCAATTTTCACTTTTAACACGTATAAGAGACAAAAAAATAAAAACTTAGGTGCAGTGTATTTTCACATAACTTTAGTAATTTAATCCTATGGAAGAGGGAAGTTTGGACATCTGTTATAACGTATCTATAATTTCACGTATGTGATTAAAACCAAAAAAATAAGTTTATGTGCTCTTGTCTAATACATTCCTCCCTGTATGTTTGTCGTAATTTATTATTATTAATATTATTATTATTAACAACAACAAAATTACTACAGTTGGAATAATTTGCATCATGTTATTTGTAATCATGAACTGCATAAACCAAATCGGTAAAAACATTACAAACAATTGTCAATATACAGTCATGCCACAGTATAGTAAGTTGGTCAGAAGAAGGGATAAACCTACGCTTATTTCCGTCTCTGTTTGGGTGAGTTTCACGTTCCGGCCCCTTTACTCACGTCAAAAACGTTCGCAATAAACATTAGATAGGCCCCATAACCATTACCAGCATTATCGTGCATAAACGTTTCGCATAAACGTTAGAGGGTTTCCAGAGCCATTCTTAGCATAATCCTATAGAAACATTTCCAGTAAACCTCAGGAAGATCTCACAGGAATTCTGAACATGATCCTACTGAAGTGTTTCCAGTACACGTCAGAGAATTTCCAGAATCATGATGAAAATGATCCTGCAAAAACGTATCCAATAAACGCTAGAAAGGTTCCACAGCAACGTTTCTGAACATTATACATAAAGGTTTCCAGTAACCGTTCGGGAGATCCCATACCAATTCTGAACATGATCCTACAGAACTGTTTCAAGTAAACATTAGAGAATTTCAGAACATTATCTTGCAGCAACGTTTCCAATAAAGGTCAGAAAGGCTCCACAGCAATTCTGAACGTTACACATAAAAGTTTCTAATAGCCGTTAGAGAGATTTCACAGCCATTCTGAACACTATCCTACATACACGTTTCTTGGAAACGTGATAGAGGTTCCACAGCAATTTGGAATATGATCGCACAGCAAATTTTCCAATAAACCTTAGGAAGGTCCAAAAGGAACCGAACATGATCCTACAAAACCGTTTCCATTAAACGTTAGAGATTTTCCAGTGCATTTCTGAAAATGATCCTACAGACATGTTTCCAACAAGCGTTAGAAAGCTTCCACAGCAATTCTGAACATTTTACAGAAAAGTTTCCAATAACCGTTAGGGAGATCCCAGAGCAATTTCTGAACATGACCCTAAAAAACATTTCCAATAACCGTTAGAGGGGTTCCACAGCAATTCTGAACACAATCCTACATAAACTTTCCAATAAACATTAGAGAGGTCCCAGAGCAGATCTGAACATGATCCTACAAAAAAAGTTACCAACAAACTTTAGAGATTTCTCAGGGCAATTCTGCACATGATCCCACAAAAACTTTTCCAGTAAATGTATGAGAGGTCTCAGTGCCATTATAAACATTATCATACAAAAAGATTCCCAAGTAACTTGCTAAAATTCGACACCAGGCCGTTCAGAATGTAGCAGCTCACTGACTGAGTCTATTATGTCTCTAAACAGAACACTAGAACACTAGAACTTGCACGTACTGTTGGTGCACTAATTTAGCAGGTAATGTCCGAATACTCACGCTGGTTCAACTCGTACAAACATAATGACCAACCCAGGTAGAGTTCTATGTATGAATATGTAATCAGATTTCCTAAAATAACAATTAAAAGTTTCTAGAGGCGTAAGATCGTGTTCCATACACAGAAACCCTGTGAACCACTACGTTCTGATGGTGTCGTATGAACGTTCTATTTCATGCTGGCTCCCCAAGAGACGTTAGAGTGACAAGGAATGGACAGTAGGCGGGCCAGACGTGGAAGCGTATGAAGTCTATTTTACAGCGTTCGCACAGCAGTCGTAAGATCCACAGGACAGCTGGCTCCTGCCATGATAGCTTCCCACGAGGAAAACGAAACGAGAATCACATGACACAGTCCGCCTCCGTGAAAGTGCGCTGGACAGGATGAGCTAAAGAACTGCCGAGGAAGCACATTCGTAGCTCACTTTAGTATTTTAGAGCTCGCCGGTATTTTACATCACAATGTTTGGTAGTAAAAAGCCACGAATTTTTTCCGCAGAATGTACTTATGAGCTTGGTAGGATTCTTAGAGTAAGCAGTAGCTATTTTTCTTCGCAGTAGAGAATCATGTTCTTTAGTTAAATTCAGTGCACTCATAGTCTAATCAATCTATCAAGGAATAAACTCATCAATAGTAATAAGCGAAATGCTTGTTCAGTTAGAAAGTATGTTACTACGTGGATGGATTTTCTTGTGTCAATTGCCTTCCCACAACGTCGAAACACTAGCCAGCATCGTAACCTTGCCTGAAGCTCGACACCCTCTAAGCCTTCTTATACGACTATTCTTTTAAGAGTTCAGTGCGAGCTGTGACATGCAGTAACTCCAAAAGACGCTAAAAAGGGGCTGCTCTAGCAAACATTGAGTTCTGTATACATTCGTTTCTCCTCACCATAAGCAGAACAAAACCGCAGTCCAAAAACATCCAATAAAAACTACAAATGTGTTATTTAAAGCATATAAAAATTACATCCAGACCAAAATGGCAGTCGGACAGTATTACGGGAAAGTCTGGCTCCATTTTTTACATAATCTCTTAACAGTACCGCCTAGTATACTGAAACATTAAATTAAAATAAGCGAAATTATATCTTAGGCTTGTTGTGCGACACAACACCCTGTCTTATATTAATGGGAGAACTGGGTTGGAATGAGAACAGTGTTGTGTGGTGAACATACTGACGAAGGAGATTGGGAGTAAAGGGACTAATGATCCAAATGGACAGAATTTGTGGTTCTCCCCAAATATTATAAGTAATTAAAAGGAGATTAATAAAACGGGAGGGGCACGTCGCATGCATATGGGGGGGGGGGAGAAAGTTCGTATAAGGTTTTAGCCGGAACTCTGATTAATAAACCTAAGCATAGATAGGACAATGCTAAAATTAATCTCAAGCATAAATAGTGCAAAGGCGTGAACTGTAATGGTGTCGTTCTGAACAGGGGCCAGTGGCCAGCTATTGTTAACATGGTAATGAAACTTCGGTCTGCATACAATGGAAAATTTCCGACCAAGCAAGCGACTATCGGCTTCTCATAAGAAATACATTGCATAGAGTTACGTACTTAGCACACGACCCTTTCCTAGAAATAAGAACCTTACATACAATAGGATCTTCTCAATATTTAATTACGATCGTGTGGTCCGAGCAGAAGTCTCACAATTAAAAATTAAAGTTTATTTTTTACATCTGTTTTCCTCCAGTCCTGCTGGCTGTTACAAAGACACTTCAATGCAGCGTTTACTTTACTGTCGTGCTGTCCCTGGGCGTGGTGCCCCATAAGCCTTGCGCTGAGTTAAACTACCACATGCACGCGAATATCACCCTCTCCTCCCAGCACACCAACACGTGTACTAAAATAGACAAATTTGATCGATGGCAGAGCTCCTTTGTTCTACTGTGACATACTCTGCGACAGTGGTGCCGGAAGGACGGCCAACAAAGGAGAGAAATGCTTGCTCATACGGGCATCATTATTAGGTAAATAGCAAATTTATGAGAAAAACTTAAGAGACTCTACATGTTTCCGTCTGCCAGAAGAGATAAGTGTAAGTCGCAAGTGCAGAATTGTATAACTTAGTTTTATATATATATATATATATATATATATATAGAGAGAGAGAGAGAGAGAGAGAGTTATAGTTACATATACACTTAAAAAGCTAATTTAAAAAATATGTAAATATCTAGAGGTTGCATATCTTCACCAAACAAGTAAATGTGGATTTCGCCCGAGCGAAATGGCACTAACATACGTTCTACATAAAAATAATGTAACTGAAACGTCAGAATTGTTTTACAGAAGAACTACAACGCTAAGCCTAGAACTCAGCACTAAAGGGTGACCGAGTTTCTTCAATGACAGAAACAGTAAATGACATCCACATTCTTTACGCCTCAACTGGCATACAAGTCACACCACATGTCATGCCAGATTAATGTGAGACACCAAAATTAAGTTCCACACATATCCGAACATTAATAATAATAATAATAATAATCTCATCTATTTTAGCGCAGTCAGAGAAAGAGTAAAGGATTTTTTTTTCTATTTTCGTTGTTACACAGTGCATGTTGTCAAGTCACTCAATTATTTTACCAACCACTGCACATATATAAATTTATAAAATTTACACCTTAAAACATTAAAACATTAAAAACGCTCCGACATGTTTCGGTCCTAGGACCAT
>Ga0131853_10016371_pt1 | contig 13529 bp, 4 predicted proteins | sample TergutLab28metaG_FD_92764 | JGI IMG/M metagenome (GOLD analysis project Ga0131853, IMG submission 92764) | Labiotermes labralis P1 segment gut microbial communities from Petit-Saut dam, French Guiana - Lab288 P1 (version 2) (version 2) | ecosystem: Host-associated > Arthropoda: Insects >... | reverse complement strand
TCCACCCTTAACCATTCCAACCCCTCCCTCTGTCGCCCAGCCTTCTCTTTTCTCTTCCCCACTCACTCACTCCACCCTTAACCATTCCAACCCCTCCCTCAGTCACTCAGCCTTTTCTTTTCTCTTCCTCACTCACTCACTCTACTCTTAACCATTCCAACTCCTCCCTCCCTCTGTCACCCTCTTAGTCTTCTCTCCTCCTCACTCACTCCACCCTTAACCATTCCAACCCCTCCTTCACTCAGTCACCCTCTAAGTCTTCTCTCTTCCTCACTCACTCCACCCTTAACCATTCCAACCCCTCCTTCACTCAGTCACCCTCTCAGCCTTCTCCCTCCCTAACTCCCCGCACCCTTAAGCGTTCCAACCCCTTCATCTTTCAGTCCACAACTTCACCGTTCCCTTCCTCACCTACTCATTCCCACTATTGCTCTTAGGACTATATTCCATTTGTCACTTGTTCTGTTCGTCAATATCACATTCCCCTTTTCGCCAGACTGTTCTCCAGCACACCCATCATCACCGTTCCTCATTTTCCCATATTTCACTCATTAAATTTATCCCTTTCTTTTCCTTACTCGCTGTCCCTTTCGCTCCCAAAATTACTCTTGCGTCTCTCTCCTGTTTTACTCATTCCCTAACCGGGCCCTTCCTCGTCTCGCTCATATATTAATATGAAGCAGGTAACTTTCAAGGCAAGACTACGTAAAAGTGAAATGCAGAGAAAATACTATAATTTCGATGGGTTTTAAGCATAAATGACCAAGTGTCTTGTAATGGACTCTGTTAATGTTAGTGCACTCCACTACATGGTTAAGTCGCCCTTCTGTGCACAGTAATGTCCTTCGACCACGACTGATGTCATTCAGACGTAGATAAGGTCACAAGCAGCCGGACAATTGAAATTGCAGTTCTAACTACAGTATATCGGCGAAGAGCCACACATTTTCTCATGTCCTAAGTCACCTGAAAAGCCAACTTAATTGTGACAACTGGTAAACTTTTCCTTTTTGAAAGGGTAGCTGAAGAAGACGTTCTACAATGTAAAACCCGGTATTACACAGATTCATAGTTTTATGTTGTGCTACAGTTGAGACTCTCTTCACTCTGATGGTGGCAGTTACAACGCACGTGGCCTTCATGCAATGGTCAGTTGCTGTCTTAGCATGTCTTTCGCTGACAAGTAGCAGGGAATATCGTGTTATTGCAGCGAATGTTGGAATCACTGCTGGTTTATTTCTCAGTAACTCAAGCTGACCGCCCTGCTTCATATTCTAAAAACAACATTTCGCATCTCGGCCAATAGACTGACGTTTCCTATCCGAGACCTTTGCTCAGTAGCTTCAGGAAATTCGTGGAGAAAGGATTTTTTCTTATATTTATGTCCTAATAAATTGTTTACTGCTATTGGCGCCCTTCAATACACGACGTTGAGAAAATGCTAAATAAGTTGGCAACCAGGAATCATTGCATTAATTGGTTAATATACGTTAATTATGGGATAGTACCTTCAAACAAACAGCCGCTGCTTCATTCCATACTCGTATTCCTCCCTGTTCACCAGTCAGTCTCTTCCTTGGCTTGGTGCCATGAAACCTATGAAGTTGAAGAAATGTTCTTAAATGAAATTAGAAACAAATAAGGTACAAATAATATTTCAAAATTTATGGATTATAACGAAGGGTAGTGGAGGAAATTGTCTTCCTTATTGAAAAACCCCTCTCTCTATAATAATTAACTAGAATCAATTGATACAGACGTCTTTACTTTCACAATTACAATGAAGTGCCTCACATCACTTCAGAAGGTAAGTACATTTTGAACTGTTCGCAAATATGCACTACATCAGCGGCAATGACGGTCTCATCACGTACATGTGTACATAGGCTTCGAATGACACGTGCTAGAATTGGAATCAAAACTTAAAAAAAAAAAAAACAGACCCGTGTCTAACATAACAAGGTACCTGAATCAAAGACAGAAAGTGCGTTGACGTAACGGAAGGCTTATGGAAATATGTCCAAATAAATTAGTATGGGGCATTCTGAAAGTTGAAACTGTGTTATTATATACTATTACGACTTGATTTCTACAACTAAAACAGCTCCTCCTCCTCCTACCAATACTACTACTATTACTACTACTACCACCACCACCACTACTACTACCACTACTACTACTACTACTACCACCACCACCACCACCACCACCACCACCACCACCACCACTACTACTACTACTAGCACCACTACCACCACCAATACTACTACTACTACTACCACCACCACTACTACTACCACTACTACTACTACTACTACTACCACCACCACCACCACCACCACCACTACTACCACTACTACTACTACTAGCACCACTACCACCACCAATACTACTACTACTACTACCATCACCACCACACTACTACTACCACTACTACATCTACTACTACTTCTTCTTTTTCTTCTTCTACTACTACTACCACTACTACTACAACTACTATTACCACTACCACTACTACTACTATTAACACCACTAACACCACCAATACTACTACTACTACTATTACTACTACTACTACTACTAGTAGTAGTAGCACCACTATCACCAATACTACTACCACCACCACTACTACCACTACTACTACCGCCACAAAAATAACAAAAATAACAACGAAGACTTTGAGTTATAATATCCTAATCAATACACAAAAGCTTATCATCCAGGGCCAAACACGAGAGCGCCAAGAGTGGCACTCTACTGAATGACAATTCTATCTGACCAGGTGCACACCATGATGGCATATGGGAAAAAGTAGGTAGCCTTTGCGGCACCGGAAAGAAGTCCTCCGTAAACCAGTTGAACAGGAGGCTGGATGTGACCGACAGCCGGTCTGGACGCTTTGGAAAACACAAAAAAGTCTCTATTAGCTGCTGGGAATTAGGCCACAGGTCGTCGGTTGTCCAGCCCATAGCGCAGTCACTGTAGCAACTACGATATCCCGCCTAATACTCAAGTTTGTACCATGCAAATGTGCAGCAAAGTTTGGTCACTTCTGTTGCTCTAGCCAGCCGCAATCATCCAACATGTCACGCATAATTTCCATCGTGATACGACCTTTGTCTTCCAGTCAGCAAAGACGAAGAACGCTGCACTGGAGACATATGGCCTCTGAGCCACACCACAAGCACTGCTCTGAGAATTAACCACGGCCTCTTTTTATGTTGCACTTCAGTATAATTTGGAATAATTTAACCCTCAACGTTGTTCAGACAAATTAGAGGTTTGCTCCTGATTGGTATAGAATGTTTGCTGGTGTAATTGTTACAATGAGGTCATATCACCAACACACAGCTCTCAGTAGATACGTCGAGCTCTGAAATCTGCAACACGGACCGCCAAGACCAACGATGAACCCACCTCGACTGCATTCATAACTTACACACAAACAAGATATGGCTGACTCAGCAGAATGCTGGCCAAACGCAACATCAAAATCGTCGCTCCATCACCAAGTACAATCTACAGCTACCTTCCACGTGTCAAGGATTCTTTGGGATTAAGAATGCCGGGTGTATACAGGGTCCCATGTGAATGCGGCAAGGTCGACCTATCCAAATCAGAATAAAAGAACATAAAGGACATATACGTCTAGCACAAATAGATAAATAAGCAGTAGCGGAACACATCATCAACCAGGACCATATTATTATACTACAGGACACTAAACTTCTTTCTGCTAAAACCGGATACATGGGCCGATTCATCAGGGAACCAATTGAGTTGGAAATGCACCCACAAAACATGAAGACAGAAGAAGACCTAACCTTAAGCAAATCCTGGAAACCCCTATGCACAAGCTTAAAGAAAGAAGACAGCCATCTGAAACACAATACTTTGATCTCTACCATCCCATGGATCCACTTCCTCACTCCGACACAATATCAGGTCAGGATGGAAGAGCGTTCAAACCTGACCTCGCTAGCAGATAGTCAACATAACTAGCATGACAAATGCCAATTACTGTGAATACAATATTTAGATTCCTGATGATGGACAGTAAGTCTGTCCGAAACGTGTAGAGTTCTTTACCAAATAAAGTTGAGAAATAGTGCGTCTCGTTGGCTTTTAATATAAGTATTTATCACGAAGCACGTTCCTCTGAATGTCAAATGCTAGGATTAATTCCGAACCGAAATATTAATAATCCACTATGTCATCACCATCATCATGATGTTCATGAAGGGTTAGGCGTGTTTCCTGTTCTTTAATCCTCAAGATGAAGTTGGTCCATCCATCTGTTCCTCGGTCGTCCTATTTTCGTTCCTCGTTTTGGTTGATATTGTAGTGCTTGTTTTGATATCCTATTTGTGTCCATCCTCTGTACGTGTTGTAGTCACTTTTCCTGGTACTGTTTTATTTCCTTTACTATGTTCTGTGCTCCCGTTTTCCCCCTAATACATTGATTCTTTTAATCCATTAAGTGTTACTAATAATTCCATATTTAAATATATTTAAATACAAACCTTCACAACATCACTCATATTGAAATTACTGGCTTCAGCCGCGGTGTAGATGAAGTCTTCGTTCTTCTGGGCTGTTACGCAGCGCATGCTTGTTTTTGTTCGCCGACGTTTCAGGACAGCGTATCGGTCCCTTCGTCTTAGACTACTTGACTCTTGAAGATGGGACCAATGGTCTGTCTCGAAACTTCGGCAAACAAATACCATCATACGCTGTATAACAACAGAACAGCGAAGATCTCACTGCTCACATCTGTGTATATGTGGTTACCCTGCAGGCTGTGCTGCTTTCAGCCAGACAGAACGTTCGTCGTGAAACTCTGACCGACTTACAAATTAATGTAAATTATTTGAATAAAGGTAGACCAAATTGATGACACTTGCTTTATTATGTCAATTTACTGCTCAGCATGTTTCAGATGTTAATACATCCATCTTCAGGAGCTTGCGACTACTTGTTGTGTTGTGGTGTAGGCTGACTTGAGGCGTGTTGGTGTTATGTAGCGGGATTGGCTGTTGGTGATTTGGTATCCGAGTGCAGGCTGTGGCTGTTGGTGATGTGGTATCCGAATGCAGGCTGAACCACCACGTAGTGGTTCAGCCTGCACTCAGATACCACACCACCAACAACCACTCCCGCTGCATAAAACCAACACACCTCAAGTCAGCACAACACAGCCTACACAATAACGCAGAAAGTAGTCGCAAGCTCCTGAGGATGGATGTATTAACATCCGAAACATGTTGAGCAGTAAATTGACATAATAAAGCAAGTGTTATCAAGTTGGTCTACCTTTATTCAAATATCAAGATGATGCACTGTTCAATACGCATAACGTAAATTAGTTTCCAAGTCTTCTTGGATTGTTTGATCCAGAAAATGACTTCACTAATTTCCTTCGAAATGTCAGGAAGCCTTTACCAAACCCAGAAATTTTAGAATTTTCAGCAAAGAGGATGTGAGGAAATCAAATGTCGTGATATTTAATTATGAATTGAGTTATACTTATTGTGTACTTGGTTAGCGATATACTGTAACATATAAAGTGCACAGATGAAGACACAGTGACGAATGTTCATGGTGTACGTTGTGAATAAAATATAGACATTTATTCATAATGTTTTGAATGGGGAAAATACAATGAATGTTTTAATTAGTGGAAAAATGGTGCAATGCGTATGAAGTGTTGAGATATTACATAATCAACAGTAATACACACTTTGATTCACGGATGGCCAAGGCAGTCACCCCAAGTCTTGGTACAAGGGATACAATCCAGCACGAATACAGATAAAATAATCGTGTTTTGAGCAAAGAGCAAACGTTAATTCGAAGGCCCTTTGGCAATTATTTCCAGAAGGCCGAAATAATGCCAGGCAAACACAAATGGCAATATTATTCTGATTATGAACACACGTTAACATGATACATTTTTCTGTGGATGGGTCCAGGGTTATATCCTTTGTACAGAACAGGACTGTCAATGAATGCGACATTTTTTACCCAAAGGCATACAGTTGTCACCATCTTCTTCTTGTTCTTTTGTTTTATCAATCTACACTTTCGAAATAAATTAAGTGTAAAAGTGGAATTACATCATCTGAATGAGATGAGGGAGGGATTGTATGCCAGCCGCCTCAAGGGTAAGGGAAGGCCATTCTCATAGCTACTCCTTCTGGATAAGCACCAAATTGATAAGAAATGTTCACACTTTTTAGCCTTAATATATGGGCCTTCAAGGAAGATGAACAAAAATATCTTTTAATTTCATACAAAATTAACAAAAATATCCTTTAGTTTCATACAAAATTAACAGTTCACGGCGCGCATAAATGATCATATTTAGACACACCACCCTTGCAAGGTAATCAAACGTAGTTATTATTAATAAATCGAAAGCCTTTTTTACTTAATTACTGGCAGCTGCACAACCCATAATTTCCCTTTTACATCTTTTAGAAATAGAGTCTGAATGTGTCAACAAACAAGTTGTGAAATTTTGGTTTATACTTTTTGCGTCTCTCAAGTTATGATACCGCTCTGCACAACGTCCATTGGCCTTAAGAACTCCAGAGGACGAGAACCTGGGGGATGAAAGGGTGGGTTTTGCTGCGGTAGAGTGAGGCGACTGACCGGATGATGCGGGACTCACACACTGCACTCACTTCACAATTACAACGAGATAAAAAACGACGAAAAGAGCAAGAATATCGGTCGCTCCGCTGCGGATGTTCGACACAGCCAGTGCGACTGACAGTTGTGTCCCTCATCCGTTACTAAATTTGAAACAAATGTACTGTTCATCACAACCAAACTTCTCCACACTTACCCTGACAGAGTTTTAGATCGGAGAGCAGCCTAAATTTATGCAAATTTTATAATAGGCCACAGAAATCGAAAATGTGTTATGTTATCAGTGATAGTGGAGAGGCACCCACCCAAACACACGTGGACTCTTGCTACTATATTTTTTGGAAGTAATAAGTAAGCGACCTCGTAATATTGGCGACAACAACATAGAATATACAGTATTTACTAAAAACTGATAATATGTCCAATATTCACAGTTTCGTTCTCTTTAAGTCTTAAAATCGTAAGAGTAAACACCATCTTCTCGTATTCTGCTATCTGTACATGTCAGTTCATCAAATCACTTCTCTCAAGAATTGAAAACTGCAGAATTTCTTCAAAATGGGAACAGTCATTAGATCATTACCAATATTTCACTACAAATGAACACACTGGGGAGCACACTGTACCTTCAGGTGTACAAATTCTCAAAATCTTCCCAAAACCACCTTGAATTCCACTCTGAATTCTTCTTGCACATATGGATCAGTGAAGTTTCCAGTAAATGAATGTGTATCACGCAATTTGGACTTCTCGATTCCACCGGCCACTGAGTCACTTCTTTAATCACAACTCGCCTGAACACTTTCTTCGATTAATCTCTTATGTACAAAGACAAAATTAACTACACGTGTCATTGTGGCAGGTAATTATCCTGAGTTTCGTTTCAACCAACGAGCTCATTTGACACTACGTCATTCTCCTAACCCACATGGTTAAAGTTACATATTAGGCGAACTCTGACACGTGACTCTGAAAGTTGTGCTTCAATTTTTCCTTTTAAAACCATTACGAAGCCTAATGTGCCTCGGGAGAACTCTGTTTTCCCGTCGTGTAATTTTACCTGTACTCACTGTTAGTGTCTGGACCGAAACTTAGTAACGCCCACAGCATTACGGAACTTACAAAAAATTATTGAGCCATCCGACTGTCTGTGAACGTGAGGGTTTCACACGTACGAAGTGAGAACTTTAGGCACAATGTTGAATAGACGATGAAATTACTTCCAACATACCTTTCAAGTATATTTCCTTAGTAAAATTACTCTAGGCCTAAATCAATATGCGCTAAATTTTGCACAGAAAACTCACATACTGAGAAAAATATCTGGACCCATTTGAGTGTTGCTGTTCAGTGATATACAAATCCAAGTCTTAATAATGTAGCAAATTATTATAAATATGTACCGAATAATATTCTGGTAATAAAATTAATCGCATTTACCATTCACAAACACTCTGATTTCCCTAAGCAGATTTATACAGCTTCATTCAAATCTGAAGGTACCATTCATTTGTAACGTAACGTAACGTAACGTAAAGAGAGGGTCTTCATTCGCTCCATTTGGAAGAAGAATTACCAAAAAGCCAACAGAAACGGGTTCCGCGAATGAGAGAGTAACCCTTGTTACTGGACATCGTAGATGTCGTGAAGGTACCAATTTTATTCTAAACAAAATCAGGGTTACGAACAGGTCCATTATTTAGGATTTAATTTTCAAATTCCAAAAAATGAATCCACACACAATAAAGCATCTCAGATCAGTGCTCTTAAGACAGTCGAAACTCCCACTAAATACCTCCCGATGAGCGTTTCCCCCATTAAATATCGCTTAAATGCGTTGCAAATTTGCTTAAGATCCTTTCTTGCAAATCAGATACATGCAACTTCCAAATTTAATTGATACGTACATCTGAACAATGTTAACTGTTTAGCCCTTAGAAATAAAGTCTCAAGATTTTCATCCGCTTCAGGTTATCCTTGTTACGATGCAGTCACTCTCTTCACTTGCCTCTCTCACGAATTCTTACTGAGCTCAGCAACCCGACCACCGACACTAAGTGTTGAAATATTACTTAAAGTGCATAATGAAACATGTTCGCTATCGGGTCGAAAAGGGGCGAGGCTTCCTACACTCGATGTGTTATATATTTCAATATAAAGAACTGGGTAGAGTAGACTGTTGTCTCTCTCGCTGCACTCACGTCACTTATCTTGTCGCCATGACGAGTAGTGGCAAAACGACGAACCACAGCATCACGTCGATACCGGAACCGGAAGACGGCTTTATCCTTAGAATAGCAGCCATCTTGTCACCTGAAATGACAGAAGTAACAAAACAGCGAGAAACAAAAGCAGTTCAGAAAGAGACTCGTGTGGCCAGCACCAAAGTCTCTTTCAGTTAACGTTCAGAAATAATTCAGAGCAGCGCGAACAAAACTAAACATAGAACAGATTGTTATTTCAGAATTAGTGTCATTTGAAAAGATGGCATCAAAGATTAAGTATCGGCAACAGGCTTGGTCCGATAATAAGACATTTTGGATCGTGTCCACAGTCGTCAATATGCAAACTTAAAATATAACAACTTTTTAAATATTCAATGGCTGAAACCCTGGTTTCTATATATGTAACGATACGCAACATTTCACCTAATGCGCACTGTATAAAATTAAAAATATACAAAGGTGATGTTTTCAATTGCGGTTATTTTGAAAAATTCTAGGAACAAAAATATAATCCTAAAAAAGTACAGTAAGAAATTTATCAGTGGCATTATTAACATTCAGTGGGGGACAGCGGTAGTACAGTGGTTAAGGTGCTGTGCTAGAAATCGGAAGGTCGTTGATTCGATCTCAGGTTGTGTCAGTGGATTTTTCATGGACATAAAATTCTTCCGATCGCACTTAGGCCCTGAGGTCGACTCAGCCTGTAACAGAAATGAGTACCAGGAATATTTCCTGGGGGTAAAGGCGGCAGGTGCGTAAGACTGACAACCTACTATCATCCCGTGCCGTTGTCATGAAATCTGGGAACCTTAACTTCCTGGAACCCTCTGGGCCTGTTCAGGCCTGTAATGGGACTGTTTTATTAACATTCAATATGAGGCCTATTGTTAACTTAGTAAATTCCTCTTCGTGATTAAAATTCTTGCCACACCCAGACGAAAACACACAGTAGAACAAAACAGCGTCTAAACGTTGTTGTGTTGCCACAATATGTTTAATATGTCTCAAGAGGTAAGACAAGAGTGAAGTCTGGAGATCGAAGTGGCCAAGTTCACTGATCTGACAGATGCTCATGTATTGCCGTACGGAAGTGTGTCAATACAGCAGGGAGGTTGCTCTATCGTTTTCATTTATAAATTTATGCCATGCCCACTGATTAGCTCCAAGTAGATGTAATTATTTTCCAGACCGATGGAAATGGAAAGGAGGAGAAAATGTGTAACCTTTTCGCCTCAAGCCATCGGAAGCAAAGAACCAAGGATGCGGATGTTACTGTAACTACAGATGTTCTCAGTCAGGTGTGGCAAGTTCTGAATGCCCATTGACCTTAAAATTGAAAAAGAAAGTTAAAAGTTTAGGTTATCAATTCGGTAATTTCTCAGTTTTTGGTGTTACGTATAACTCTGCACAGTGTTGCTTTGTGAGTGGATAACCATTTCGGAAGAATAGACGATTTCACCTAAAGTATCAAAGTAAACTGATGAAGCTGGCAGGTTATATTGACAGATTACAAAAAAGGGTTATCTTACTCGTAAAATAATTAAACAAAAGCATATCATGGTAAAGAGGGTTAGGAGGAAAGAAGAGGGTAGACAAAAGCACTCTCAGTAACCGAGCTCGTGTTTTCCTCTTTCCAAGTATTAAGTATTTCAAAATATTAATACTTAAGGACCGCGCTATGCCTTTAAATAGTATTCGTAATTCTGGGAAGGCAAATTGTCGATTCAGAAATGTCTGGTGCAGACAGCTCAAAAACGCAATTTTATAAGTAGCTGCAACTCGTGTCTTCTATAAATCTACACAATAAGTGGAAAAGTACATTGTGCAAGTGAACACAGGAGGCCACAATGGAGACTTATGTACTGCAACAATCAGAAAAATGCATAGTAGGCTCTCAGAAGTATCTCTGGACTTCATACGAAATACTTATATTGTATTACAACCTAGGGATTTAATATACGATTATGCTTTACACACTACTCGTACAGAAAAAGAAAATAAATTACACCGTACCCCTGTTTCTCTTGATGACCCATACTGGATGTAGGGAGTTCGGAGAAGATGATCAGATTTAAATGCCAAAAATTACCTAATTTTCGTATTAACCTGCTTAGTAACGCACAGGTGGGTTAATCGTAATTCGTGACTGAATTACAGAATATACAAGCCCACCAGCCACCCCTGTCCCAGGCAAAACTTTCAATCACTTCCATCCTAAAGAAAATCCGGTCATTTTTAAAAGTGTAATTTCCATCATTTAGCCTTGATGAGACGTCTAAAAGAAAGCAAGATAACTTTTATAAATATACTTATATAAATATGTTAAGTACTACAAAATATGGCATTTAAGGTCATGAGCTAGTAAAAACAGCAATCCTCCAATGCACAATCATTCCATGCTTTAGCTGCCATATCTGTGTGCGACGAACACGCAGCTAATCCTGTTTATATACACTCGTGTGTATGGTAGCCACTAGCACACATTTAGGAGGAGATGAGAGATCAGTGTGGAATACAAATTAGGTGTATAATGTCAGCGTATCATGGTGTGGAAAATGAAAGGGGATGAGGAACTTTGTAATTGGTCATTAAACACATATTCTAAGTGACCCATCATAATTGCTTCAGAAAAGACTACTGGATGTTGGCGTGTAAGAGAGGCTTCCATTACACACAGACAGACAGATGGACAGATAGACAGACGCGTTTTAAGGCAAGATTAATAGACACAAAATTTGTTCTTATGCAGTGCGAAACATCAGGAAGTCATTACAGCTGAAAGTACGTGTGTTTGTATGTAAGGAACACGCAAAACCACGCGATGTTCCGGCTTTCCCTTCGAGCAGCAAACTGGTCGCTGCTGGTCGCAGGAATGTTGATACAGTTGTACGGTTTAGGGACTCGTAGAAATAATATCAAAAAATGAGAAAGCTCTGTCAGTGTTTCTGTTGTAGAAGATTTAGTGTATGATTAGAAGTAGTTTAATAACAGTTACTTGCAAACTATTTCAATTTTCTATTACGACTCAACAGGAGAAACATATTAAAAGCTACGGGTTATGTACTAAGGTAGGTTTTGATAATGTGAAAAAGAAGGTAGGGATGGAATGAACATTTGTCTTTCAATGAGAACACAAAAACAGGGTAGGTTTTTTGTACGGGTGTTTCACACACAGATACCACGAGGAAGACGATGAAACTTATGTATAGATAATAACAAGAAGCACGTCAGATTACAACCATAATGGTTGACACGCCAGTTTACTAAAGATACCCTTACGTAAGTACGTTTCTCTCATGGCACTGTTTCAATGGGAAATTGTTATCTCAAAAAAGAACCTAGAGTAAAAACGTTAGTAGGTCAATTCAATTTTGTGTGTTACAATTCAATTCAATTCAATTTTGTGTGTTGCAATTCCCATTTAAATTCTTCTGCACAAAACCTTTATCAAAATTCATCGACTTTCTCTAAGATCCGTTCATTACCAAATCTGTCCTGTCGGTATCTTGTTAAGATTGACACTATAGTAACAAAACTGTATCTACAGTGAATGCCAATACGGGCCAATCAGTTACACAAAATGCCCAAAAAAAGCAAGTTTTGTTCACTACATTCGAGCACAAATTTAGCCATAGCACAAATTTTCTCCATCATGTTCTATGACACACGTAACATTTAACATACGGTCATGATGTCCCGTAACATGTTGTCAAAATAGACTGTAGGGAAACATACGGCATGTGGATGAAAAATGTGGCTATAAGTTTATTGATATAATTTCCAATCGTAGAGCGTACAGAAGGAAAATTACCACTGAACAAAACCTTTATTCAGTTTTCCATTTGAAGATGATAAGGAATGAACAACTGGGGGAAAGAAAAACTTTTATTAGGACAGGCCACAATTACTGCTTAACTGAAAGCTCTGTGGGGAAAAAATGTATCATGACAATTACATTCTGGGTAACAGGGCGGACATTCGTCTGGATCTCATATTTAAAGTGTAAAGAAACAGTTTACATTGTAAGAAATACATAAAAATTAAGGTTACTATTTACGTCAATTTCTCTAAATATGCCGTCAACTGAAGCAATTGAAGAGTTATATTTCATAATTCCGAGATTTATGTTGAAGTCAACGAAAAAAATAATAATTTCTGTATTACTGTCATTGGTTCATAATCTCTGGCACCGCAAACTACAAGCGCATGAAGGCAGACACGGATAAATACTGGCCAACCTGTTCGTATTAATAAGGCATTTAGGTTGCAAAAATCCTAAACAATCACACGGTTTTGAAATGTGTTGCCATTCCTCTATCATTCGGTGCAGAATCTTTTGTCTTCCAGGTTGCTATCCAAAAATTTAAACATCAAGATATATACAACTGTAATTTTGCCTGTTGTTTTGTATGGGTATGAAACTTGGTCGTTGACATTGCGGGAAGAAAGGAAGTTGAGGGTGTTTGAGAACATGGTGTTGAGAAGAATATTTGGACCTAGTAGGGACGAGGTAGCGGGGGAATGGAGGAGACTGCATAACGAGGAGCTAAATGATTTGTACTCCTCACCCAATATTGTGCGGGTGATAAAATCGACAAGAATGAGATGGGCTGGGCATGTGGCGCGTATGGGTGAGGAGAGGGGGGTGTA
>Ga0131853_10016370_pt1 | contig 13530 bp, 10 predicted proteins | sample TergutLab28metaG_FD_92764 | JGI IMG/M metagenome (GOLD analysis project Ga0131853, IMG submission 92764) | Labiotermes labralis P1 segment gut microbial communities from Petit-Saut dam, French Guiana - Lab288 P1 (version 2) (version 2) | ecosystem: Host-associated > Arthropoda: Insects >... | reverse complement strand
TCGGGACGTCCAGCACGACCGGACCCGGTACGCCGCCGAACGCGCGGCGGACGGCCTGCGCCGCCAGGTCAGGCACCCGCGCCACCGTGGTGGCCCGCTGCGCCCATCTGGTCACCGGGTTGGCCGCGGCGACCTGGTCGATTCCGCTCTGCAGCACGTTCAGCTCGGCCTCGCGCTGCGGCGGAGAACTGGTGAGGAACAGCGTCGGAGTCCGGTCCAGGTGGGCGTTGGCGATCGCGGTGTAGGCGTTTGTGAAGCCCGGACCGGACGTACAGAAGGCCACACCCAGGTTCCCCGTCGCCGTGGCATAGGCCTGCGCCGCGTGCCCGGCCGGGGCCTCATGCCGCGTGTCGACAAGGGTGATCCCGTGTGCGGACATGCTCATCAGTAGGGCGTCGAGGTGGCCGCCGTGGACGCCGAAGGCGTGCGTGACGCCGGCGTCGGACAGCGTGCGAGCCAGCAACTCACCACCGGACAACTTGCTCATAGGACTCCTTCGGGGCGGACGGTGGGTCTGCACCCGCGGGCCGCGCTGCAGGGCTCACGGTGGCGTGGCTAGCACGCTACATCTAGACTCGGCTTCTATTCAAGGTGCGCGCCCAGGGAGTTGACTGGCTGCCGGACAGGGCACGGAGCCACGATGACCCGGCTATCAGACTCCTAGAATTGACTTCCAGTGATTGGGTGCCGGCGCGGAGAGCTTGTTTCTCGCGGAGCTCTCCTCGCCGGCTCCTACCCGGTCGTCAGCCGTCGTCGATGGCGGTGGGTCGAGGTTGCCCGTTCGCACCGAGGTCGAGGTTCCTGGGCGCGCTCGACCCGGATCGCCTCATGGCCGCCGGTACGGCCCACTGATCACCTGTGTCTCGGTGAACGCGCGCAGCCCCCACAGGCCGTTCTCGACACCGACGCCGCTCCACTTGTGGCCGCCGAACGGCAGGTCCGGCCGCACCGCCGTGCCGTGGCTGTTGATCGTCACCTGGCCGGCGTCGAGCTCCTCCGCGACGGCAGACGCACGTTCCCCGTCCCCCGACCAGACCGACGCGGTGAGGCCGTACCGGCCGGCGTTCGCGCGCGCGAGTGCGTCGTCTATCGAGCGGTACGACAGCACTGGCAGGGCCGGGCCGAACTGCTCCTCGGCGACGATGGCCGCGGCGTCGTCGACCCCGTGCAGAATGGTCGGCGAGTAGAAGTAGCCCGGCCGATCGAGCGCGTAACCGCCGGCCGCGATCGTGCCACCCTCCGTGCGCGCCGCCTCGACGAGATCCCTGACTCGCGTGAACTGCGCACGGTTGTTCACCGGGCCCAGTTCGACGTCATGTGCGGTGCCGTCGTCGACCCGAACCTGCTTGGCGATGGCCGCGAGGGCCTCGACGAGGTCGTCATGCACGCTCTCGTGCGCGTAGATACGTTTGACGGCAACGCAGGTCTGGCCGTTGTTGACGAACGCGGCCCAGAACAGTTCCTGCGCGACCGTCGCGACATCGACGTCCGGCAGTACGACCGCCGGGTCGTTGCCGCCGAGTTCGAGGGTCAGCCGCTTCAGGTCGCCGGCCGCGTCGCCGGCCACGAGTTTCCCGGTGGCGGTCGAGCCCGTGAAGCTGATCTTGCGGGCCAGCGGGTGCCGGGTGACCGAAGTGCCCAGCGGGTCGGGGCCGGTCACGACGCTGAGCACGCCGGGCGGCAGCACGTCGCACAGGATCTCGCCGGCGGCCAGCGTGGCCAACGGCGTGTAAGGGGACGGCTTGACGACGATCGTGTTCCCGGCCCGCAGTGCGGGCGCGATCTTCCACATGGCCAGCGCGAGCGGGAAGTTCCACGGCGTGATCGCGGCGACGACACCAAGCGGGCGGTGGTGCACCTCCGCGAAGCCGTGCTCGTCGTCCTGGACGACCTCGGGGGCGATCTCCAGGGACGCGAAGTAGCGCAGCCAGAGCGCGGCCCCGTAGATCTCCCCTCCGGCGTCCTTGAGCGGTTTGCCCTGCTCGGCTGTCAGCGTGGCCGCGATGTCCTGCCCGGCCGCTTCCAGGGCGTCGGCAGCCGCGAGGAGCGCGGCCCGGCGGCGGTCCTCGTCGCGCCGCCACGTACCGAAGGCGTGGTGGGCCGCGTCGAATGCGCGGTCGACCTGTTCCGGCGTCGCCGACGGGGCCGTGGCGAATACCGCACCGGTCGCCGGGTTGATCACGTCGAAGGTGTCGGATGTGGTCAAGGCGTTCTCCTTCGCTCGAGCCGGGGCGGACGCGATCTGGTCCGGCGAGGATGTGCCGTTGGGCCGGTCGAACGGATCGCACCCGGGAGCCCGATACTAGAACAGGACTCTACTCACGTGGTAACGCTGACGACATGAGTCCTCAAGGTCAAGCACCACTACCGATCGTAACCTGCTTGCCATGACAGAAACAGCGTTCTAGTCTGTGAGGCGTTTCGGTCGGTCGGAGGACCGCGTGGACAACTCAGCCAATCCCGACGGAGGCTCCCATGGGTGACCTGTCATTCCGCCTTTTCGACTGCGACAACCACTATTACGAAGCCCTCGACGCGTTCACGCGACACCTCGAACCGGAGTACCGCAAGCGGGCCATGCAGTGGGTGACCATTGACGGCAAGACGCGGCTGCTGGTCGGTGGGCGGGTCAACAGGTTCATCCCCAATCCGACGTTCGACCCTGTGGCCAAGCCGGGCGTCCTGGACGAGTACTTCCGCGGGCGCAATCCGAAGGGGGCCGACCCGAGGCAGCTGTTCGGCGAGCTCGAGCCGATCCGCGCGGAGTACCGCAATCGTGATGCCCGCCTCGCGCTGATGGACGAGCAGGGCATGGAGGGCGCGATCATGCTGCCGACACTCGGTGTCGGCATGGAGCAGGCGCTGATCAACGACCTGCCGGCCGCCCAGGCGGTGTTCCGCGCGTTCAACCGTTGGATCGACGAGGACTGGGGATTCGCCTACCAGGAGCGGATCTTCGCCGCGCCTTACATCACGCTGTCGGACCCGGCCAACGCGGTGTCCGAGGTGGAGTGGGCGCTGGAGCGTGACGCGCGGTTCGTCGTCATGGTGGGCGGGCCGGTGATGACGGAGGCCGGCTTCCGGGCACCGGGTGATCCGCTGTTCGATCCGTTCTGGCAGCTGGTCAACGACTCCGGGATCACGGTGTGCTACCACGGCGGCGAATCCTCGTACAGCAAGTACCTGCAGGACTGGGGGGAGAACGGCTTCGTCGAGGCCTTCCGGGCCAACGCGTTCGCGTCGATGGTGTCGGCCGATCCGTTGCAGGACACCATCGCCAGCCACCTGGCGCTGGGGCTGTTCGCGCGTTTCCCCAACCTGCGGATCGCCACGATAGAGGTGGGCTCGGCCTGGGTGTTCCACCTGTTCGAGAAGCTCACCAAGAGCTACGGGCAGGTGCCGCACCTGTTCCCCGAGGACCCGCGCGAAACCTTCAAGCGGCACATCTGGGTGTCGCCGTTCTACGAGGACGAGCTGGGTAGCCTGCTCCGGCTGGTGGGCGCCGAGCACATCCTCATGGGCTCGGACTACCCGCACGTCGAGGGCCTGGCAGAGCCTTCAAGCTACATCAAGGACCTGCAGAGCTTCGGCTACAGCGACGAGCAGTGCGAGGCCGTCATGCGCCACAACGGCAAGTCCCTGTCCGTTCGCCGACCTGTCTGAAGCCACGACGCGTCAGCCGCACGGAAGGGAGGCCCAAGGTGCGTATCTCGAAAAACAGCGTGGTCGGGCTGCTCCTGGAGACGGGCGAGGAGGACCTGGCGGTGTTGCTGGCCCGGTCTGACCTGCCCGAGCAGCTTGACAGCGACGCCGACGCCGATCGGCTGGCCCGCATCGGTCTGGGCCCGGACGAGGTCAGCTCGCTGCTGCCCGCTGTGACGAGCAGCGGGCACCAGCGCCCCGGGCTGACCGCCCGCGAGGTGTCGGCGCTGGAGCAGGCGATCTCCGAGCGGTGGGCCGATCTGGTGACCGCCTGGGTTGCCGCACCCGTCATCCGGTCCAAGGAGTCCGAGTGAGCCTTACCGCCGCCGACAACGTCGGCACCGAACCGGGCGCAACTGCCCACCCGCTGGACACGATGTTCGCTCCTCGCGGTATCGCGATCGTCGGAGCGAGTGACCGCTCCGGCTGGTCGAACTACACGCTGGCCAATCTGCGGCAGGCCGGCTATCCCCACCCGATCCACCTGGTCAACCGCAAGGGCTCGACAGCGCACGGCGAGCCGACCCTGCCGTCGCTGGCCGGCATCGAGGGCAATGTCGATCTTGCCTATGTCCTCACCGGCCCATCGTCACTGCCCTCGATCATGCTCGACGCGGCCAAAGGCGGCATCCGCAACATCGTGGCGATCGCCGCCGGGTTCGGGGAGATGGGCGCCGAGGGCGCCCAGCGCGAACACGAACTGGCCGCCCGGGCCGACGAACTCGGGTTGAACCTGCTCGGGCCCAACAACCTCGGCTTCATCAATACCGCTGCGGCCACCGCGCCGTGGAGTTCGATGATGCCGTGGCCGCTGGAAGCGGGCGAGATCGGTGTGCTCTCGCAGAGCGGCGCACTGGGCATCTTCCTGCTGAATTACCTGCAGAGCCGGGATGTGGCTGTCAGTCACCTGATCACCTTGGGCAACGAGGCCTCGATCACCGTCGCCGAAGGCATGGACTACCTGCTGGCCCAGGAGCAGACGAAGGTCATCGCGCTGTACCTGGAGTCGGTGCGGCACCCCGATCAGTTCCGCGCCGCCGCGGAGCGGGCCCTCGCGGCCGGCAAGCCGATCGTCGCCTACAAGGCTGGTCGAGGATCCGTCGGGGCCAAGGTCACCGCGGCGCACACCGGCGCGCTGGCCGGGGACGACGCCGTCTTCAGCGCCGTGTTCCGCCAGCACGGGATCATCCGCGTCGACATGATCGAGGATCTGGTGGCGACGGCCGGGCTACTGAGCGCCTACGGCGAGCTGCCGGGCCGACGGACGGCGTTCGTCACGGCGTCGGGAGCAATGTGCGGGGTGATCGGCGACATGGCCGAGGAGAGCGGGCTGGTCCTGCCCGAACTGGATCCCTCGACGGTGACCGCGTTGCGTGACGGTGGCCTGCCCGAATTCGCGACAGCGCAGAATCCCCTGGACACCACGGGGTACGTCGTCATCGAGCCGGAGCTCATGCCGAGGTCCGAGGCGGCTGTGGCGCGTGATCCCGGCATCGACATCCTGGTGGTCAACGGCACGGTTCCGCAGACGCCCGAGGCCGTCGCGTTCATGGCCGACAGCCTGGAGCGCCGGCGCGAGTTGCTGGCTACGGCTCCGGTCCCGGTGATCCCCATGGAGTTTCTTCCGACCGAGCGAACCGCGTTCGCCCGCGAATTCCGTCGCAGCGGACAGATGCCGTACGTGGCCGACTCGTACACTCGGGGCATCCCGGCGCTGGGCAAGAGCATGTGGTGGTCCGAGCGACACCGGGCGGCCCGAGCCGGCGCCGTCCCGGACCCGGCAACGGCCGTCGCGGCGATCGACGTCGACAGCAGTCGGCCGTGGTCTGAGCGGCAGGTGGCGGAACTGCTCGCCGCGCAAGGCATTCCGGTCGTCCCGCAGCGCCTGGTCACCTCGCCCGAGGAAGCCGAGCAAGCCGCTCACGACCTGGGCGGGCCGCTCGTTCTCAAGATCTCCTCGCCGGACATCGCGCACAAGACCGACATCGGTGGTGTCGTGCTCGGGCTGTCCGAGCCGACCGAGATCCGCGAGGCGTACGCAGCCATGATCGAGCGGGTCAACAAGGCCCAACCCGGCGCGCGTCTCGAGGGTGCGGTGCTGAGCCCGCTGCGTCCCGGGGGCGTCGACCTGATCGTCGGCGTGGTGCGAGATGCCGTGTGGGGACCGACCCTGGTGGTCGGCCTCGGCGGGGTCTGGGTCGAGGTGCTGCAGGACAGCGCCATTCGCGCGCTTCCCGCCGCCCGTGGCGACATCCGGGAGATGTTCAACGACCTGAAGAGCGCGCCACTGCTCGCCGGCGCGCGCGGAGGACCGCCGGCGGATCTGGACTCGCTGACCGGGGTGATCGCCGCAGTCGCCGATGTGGCGCTGGCGCTGGGCGATCGGCTCGAAGCCCTCGAGATCAACCCGCTTCGGGTGCGCGGCGATCGGGTCGAGGTTCTCGATGCTTTGATCAGGTGGGCCTGACCGCGTTGCCTTAGCTCGGCTAGACGCGAGTTCCACCCAGCCCTACGAGTGAATGGTGGTCGAGATAGCATGTCCGAGGTGGACAGCTTCTGCGTGCTGATGCTGCGCTTGACGCTCGCCGCAGTGTTCCTGGCCCACGGGTACAACCACGCGTTCCGCGGCGGGCGGATCGCGGGCACGGCCGCATGGTTCGAGTCGCTCGGGATGCGCCCGGGCCGGTTGCACGCGTGGGCGGCCAGCATCACCGAACTGGGCGCCGGGGCGCTGCTCGCACTCGGTCTCGCCACCCCGTTGGCGGCAGGCGCGATACTCGGCGTGATGGTTGTCGCGCTGATAACCAACCATCTGGGCAACGGCTTTTTCATCTTCCGACCAGGTGAAGGCTACGAGTACGTGCTCGTCCTCGGCCTGGTCGCGCTCGCGCTCGGCGGGCTCGGCGGCGGACGTTTCTCGGTCGACCGAGCGCTGGACATTCTGGGCGGCGGCTGGTGGCAGCTGGCAGCCACCGCCGCCCTCGGGCTCGGCGGCGGCGCTGGACAACTCCTGGTGTTCTGGCGGCCGCAGCGTCGACCGGCGCCGACCGAGGCGGTGATCGGCTCGTGATCCGGAGCGCGGGCGGGAATGCGCGGTCTCGACGGCGGCGACGCGCCGGTTGCTAGACTCCGATATCAGGTCCGAACTCGATGCGGAGAGTGAAATTTTGCAGATCGACGGTCCGCCGGCCGTGGAGACGCTAAACGCCGATCAGCTGGCCCGCCGGCAGAGCATCGTGCATGCCGCCCTGCGGGCGCTGACGAACAGCGACTACGAGCGGGTGAAGATCTCGCAGGTGGCTCGTCAGTCGGGGGTGGCGCTCGGCACGCTCTACCGCTACTTCGCGTCCAAAGAGCACCTGTTCGCTGCCGTGTACCTGGAGTGGCAGGACCTGCTCAAGACCAAGGTCGAGCGGTCCGCGCCCAGGGGTGCGACCGAGGCCGACAGACTTCGCGACGTCTTCGACCGAGTCATCCGCGCCTTTCAGCTTCAGCCGCAGTTCTTCGGGGTCCTCTTGATGCTGCAAACGACGACTGATCCTTACGCCAACGAAATCTTTCAGGACTCCGACGGCCTCTACCAGGACATCGTCTACTCCGTCTTCGACGGACCCGCGGACACGGATCGAACCGCGATCGTCGCGACGATCAGCGCGGTGATCTACGGCGGGCTCACCAGCTGGGCGATGCAGCGCTCGACGATCAAGGATGTCCGAACCCAGCTCGACGCGACGATTCGGCTCATCTACGAGTACTGCCCCGAACACTGAGCTGTTTCCCACCTCGGTGTCTTGCGTGGGGGTGAACCGTGAGGACTGCCTGGACGAAGGCAGGTCGCCATGTCCCGCCGATCCTGAGTAGGCCGAGGCCGGCAGGTGCCGCGTTCGCAACGCCGAGCGCTCGGCAGGCCGAACAGGAACCGCAGGGCCGAACCGGGCACGAGCCCAGACGGGCAGGCAAGCGCAAGCTCCGGGCGGACAGGTTGAACGGGATCGTCAACCCGCCTACCCGGAGCTTCGCCTCTTCCTACGCCCAGCCCCCGGCCGGCTCAGCACGCCGCCAGCCAGGTGGGAAACGGTTCGGTGCGCGGTCACTCGTCGGTGAGCAGGATCAGGGTGGCGCTGCGCTTGTCGGGTGGCAGCGCGCTGACCGTGACTGCGTCGAGGTCCTTGACCCGCAAGTCGGCCCGTCCGAACAGCACGTGTCCCACGCCGAGCGCGTCGCCGGACGGCCAGGGCAGCGATGCCGGCAGGTCGCTGCCGGCCTCCCGCAACAACAGGTTGTGGCCCACGTCCCAGGTGATCAGTGTCCAGCGCTCACCGCGCTCGACGACTGCGCCGGTGAGCAGCTCGACGAACAGCTGCTCGGCTGCGGGGATCCGCTCGACGGTGAGTGCGACCCAGCTGATGGTGCGCGGCTCGCCTGACAGCTCCGGAAAGTCGTCTGGCGGCGCGGGCCGGCCGATGCGGGCCGCAAGGCGCTCGTCGTCGGCTTGCGCGAGCTGGATCAGGGTGCCGACGCCGGCCTGCTTGGGGTGCAGGAACGCCTCCTGCCAGTCCGGCGAACTGATGCGGCCGCCCAGCGTGCGGATACCCAGCCCGGTGATGTCGTGCAGGGTCCGCTCCAACGAGGGCACCTTGAAAGTGAGGTGGTGCGGACCCGGACCCCGATGATCGATGAACCGTTGCATGAACCCGTCGGGCGAGCTGGGCGCGATGAGCTCCAGGCGCATGTCGTGCCGGTAGGCGAGCTGACAGGCGGCGAACTCCCCGCCGTCGCCGCCGTGCGCCCAGCGCCCGCCGAGGTCGCGGGCGTAACGCTCGTAGCCATCCGCCCAACGCCGTACGCCGATCGAGAGGTGGTCGAACCTGATGCGGTCGTTGGGCATGGGTCTCCCCCGTGAGCGACGATGTCGATGCCTCTCAAGGTAGAATCTGATTCTTGCGCATGCAAGCCCACCTCAGGCCTGGAGGCGCCGCGACAGACTCCCACGGACAAGGAATACTCCCTCGCCAGCATGATCGATCGAACCTTGGTCTTGACGCGAACTGAAACCTCGTTTCATGGTTGTCCCCAGGTTGCAGAGTCGCTCAGGAAGGGTCGCTCATGGGTATGCCGTCCGGAGTCCCGATCATCGACACCATGATCGGTTTCCCGCAGGAGGGATTCGAGCAGTACGACTTCATCCGCCGGCAGGCCAAGGACCGCGGCTCCAAGCAGGACATGCAGTTCCCGGTCGAGTACATGTTCAAGGAGGTGCCGAAGGGCCTGCCGACCTCCGAGCCGATCTCGGTGACGCTGCACGAGATGGACCGGTGCGGCATCGAGATGGGCCTGATCGGCGTCTCGGACGAGACCTCGCGGCTGGCGCTCAAGAAGCACCCCGACCGGTTCATCCCATCGGGCTTCCTCACCGACCCGAACGATGTCCCTGGGACGGTGCGCCAGGTGCGCCAGGACTACGAGGAGTTCGGCATCCGAGCCACCTCGGTCTTCCCGTCCGGCGCTTTCCCCCAGGTGGCCATAGACGATCCGAAGATGTACCCCGTCTACCAGACGTGTGTCGACCTGGGCATCCCCATCTTCTGCACCGCGGGCGTACCGGGGCCGCGGCTGAAGTTCGGGCCGCAGGAGGTCGCGCGCATCGACACGGTGATGTATGACTTCCCCGACCTCGTCTTCGTCACCCGGCACGGCTGCGAACCCTGGGAGCAGCTGGCCTGCAAGCTCATGCTCAAGTGGCCCAACCTGTACTACTCGACTTCGGCGTTCGCGCCGAAGTACTACCCGCAACAGATCGTCGACTACGCCAACACCCGTGGCGGCGACAAGATCATCTACGGTGGCTACTTCCCGATGGGCCTCTCGCTCGAACGGATCTTCACCGACATGCCCGGGGTGCCGTTCCGCGACGAGGTCTGGCCCAAGTTCCTCAGCGGCAACGCACGGCGCGTACTCAAGCTGGGCGAGTAGGGGGATCCGATGGGTATCGCGTTGAACGAGGAACAGCTGGCCCTGGCCGAGTCGGTGCGCAAGTTCACCGAGCACCGCGTCAAGACCGCCGCTACCCGCGCCGAATTTGACGATCTCGCAGCCGGCATCTGGCCGGACCTGTGGCAGCCGATGGTCGCGCAGGGCTACCCCGGCCTGCACCTGCCCGACGAGTACTCCGGCCAGGGTGCCGGCCCGGTGGAGCTTGCCGTCCTGCTCGAAGAGACCGCACGGGCGCTTGCTCCGGGATCGTTGCTGCCGACCGTCCTGACCAGCCTGGTCATCAGCCGGTACGGAGCGCCGCAATTGGTCGGGGCGGTGCTGCCGCGGCTGGCGACCGGTTCCACCGGCGCGTGCGCGACTGCGCCCGACGGGCTCGAGGCTGTCGCTCGCGATGGCGGTTGGGAGATCAGCGGGCGCAGCGCCCCTGTGCTCGGAGCGTTGAGCAGTGAGTACCTGGTGCTCGGGGCCAGCGCGCCGCAGGGCCCGATCTGGTTCGTCGTCGAGCGGACCGCGTCGGACACGGTGAAGGTCGAGCAGGCCTCCGGCGTCGATCTGACCCGCGACGTCGGAGCCGTCACGCTGGCGTCGCACCACGTCGCGCCCGATCAGGTTCTCGCCCTGGACAGCCGGCAATTGCGCACGGTCGCCGCCGTTCTGTTCGCGGCTGAGGCGGTGGGGCTGGCCCGCTGGTGCCAGGAGGCGGGCCTGGCCTACGCGAAGGTGCGCGAGCAGTTCGGCCGCACGATCGGGTCGTTCCAGGCGATCAAGCACAAGTGCGCCCGGATGTTCATCGAGGTCGAGCTGATGACCGCCGCCGCCTGGGACGCCGCCAGCGCACTGGACCAGGATGCCGAGCAGGCCGAGTTCGCCGCCGCGGCCGCCGCCGCGGTCTGCCTGGGCGGCGCGGTGGACATCGGGCTCGAGACGATCACCCTGTTCGGCGGCGTCGGCTACACGTGGGAACACGACGCGCACCTGTACTGGCGCCGGGCCATCTCGCTGGCCACCCTGCTCGGGCCGACCCACGAATGGCAGGAGGAGCTCGGCATCCGGGCCGACACCGTGCGGCGCACCCGCGAGCTCGACCTGGGCACCGAGCCGGCCGGGCTGCGCGCGGAGGTCGCCGGGCAGATCGCCGCGATCGCGGCGGCGCCCGAGCAGCCGCGCCGCCGGCTGCTGGCCGAGGCCGGTCTGGTCTCGCCCCATTACCCGCAGCCATGGGGCCGGAACGCCGATGCAGTGACCCAGGTGATCATCGGCCAGGAGTTCGCACGCGCCGGACTCGCCCAGCCGTCGACCGTGATCGGTGAGTGGGCTCTGCCCACGATCCTGGCGCACGGCACGGACGAGCAGCGCGAGCGGTTCGTCGCGCCGACCCTGCGCGGCGAGATCGACTGGTGTCAGCTGTTCAGCGAGCCCGGCGCCGGCTCGGACCTGGCCTCGCTGCGTACCCGGGCCGAGCGGGTCGATGGCGGCTGGCGGCTCAACGGGCAGAAGGTGTGGACGTCCAATGCCCAGGAGGCCGATTGGGGCATCTGCCTGGCCCGGACCGACCCGGAAGCCCCCAAACACAAGGGAATCAGCTACTTCCTGGTCGACCTGCGCTCGCCCGGGTTGCAGGTCCGGCCGTTGCGCGAGGCCAACGGCGGCTACCTGTTCAACGAAGTGTTCTTCGACGACGTGTTCGTGCCGGACGACCGGATCGTCGGCGCGCCCGGCGACGGGTGGCGGCTGGCCCGCACCACTTTGGGCAACGAGCGCGTGAGCATGGGCACCGGACTGTCAGGCGCGCACGTGCGAGCTGCCGACGTGGCCCGGCAGCTTGGGGTGGACGGTCCGGCCGTCCGTCGTGACATCGGCCGGTTGACCGCCCGGGCCAACGCGTTCGAGGCACTCGGGCAGCGCGCGTTGCTGCGGCAGGTGACCGGACTTCACCCGGGCGCCGAGTCCAGCGTGCTGAAGCTGGTCGCGTCGTGGAATACCGCCGACCTACGGCGTACCGCGCTGGGCTGGTCCGGCGCGGCTGCCGCGGTGATCCCGGAGAGCGACGGCGGCCCGGCCCAGGCACTGCTGTCGGCGCCGCCGGCGCTGATCGGCGGCGGCACCTCGGAGATCCAGCTGAACGTGATCTCCGAGCATGTCCTCGGCCTCCCCCGCGGCTGACTTCGCTGAAATCGGAAGTCAGTTTCCGCCATCGATGCTCGGTCGATGGCGCATCGGGGATCCAACGTCGCACCACCCCGAAGAGGCAATATCTTCCAACTGATCGCTGGCAAGAGATCCCGACTCACTCGTTGACGTGGCCGAAACCTGGTTCTAGTGTTTCTGCCACATTGCTCCGACGTGACGAGACGTTGCCTGCCGACCTGCCATGAACGGAGAGACCATGCCTGGTTTTGCGGGAAAGGTCGTCGTCATCACCGGCGGCGGCGCCGGAATCGGCCGCACGTTGGGCCAGCGGTTCGCTGCCGAGGGTGCGTCCATCGTGATCGCCGACGTTGATCACGCGGCCGGCGACCGGATGGTGGAGGAACTGGTCGCGGCCGGTCGTGAGGGCCTGTCGTTCCCGATGGATGTCCGTAACACCGAGGCTGCGGCGCGCATGGCCGAGCGGACGGTCGACACCTTCGGGGGGATCGACGTTCTGGTGAACAACGCCGGCATCCACCTGCACCGGGCCGATCTGCCCTACACCCTCGAGGCCGTGCAGGGGTGGCGGGACATCCTCGACGTCAACGTGGTCGGAGCGCTGCTGTGCTCGGCCGCCTGTCACGACGCCATGAGCGCCCGGGGCGGCGGCGCCATCGTCAACATGTCGTCGATGGCCGCGTACGGCGGGAACGGCGCCTACGGCATGTCCAAGCTGGCGCTCAACTCGCTGACCGTCAGCCTGGCCGGCGCCTACGGCCCGGACGGGATCCGGGTCAACGGCATCGCGCCGGGACTGGTCGACTCGGCGGCCGCCATGCAGTGGTCGGCCGATCAGGCGCAAACCGGCATGAACATCAAGAAGTTGATCGTCGACGGTCAGGTGATCAGGCGCCAGGGACGTATGGACGATCTGGCCGACCTGGCCCTGTTCCTCTGCTCGGAGCGGGCCAGTTTCATCACCGGCCAGACCATCCTCGTCGACGGTGGTTACACCAAGAAGCCCTACTGACGGACCGTCAAGTGCCAATGCCAATGACACCAGGAGGATCCGCATGACACAGCGCAAGGCAGTTGGTTGGGCCCTCGCGGCGCTCACGGTGGCCGGGCTGACGCTGGTTCCCGCGGCCCAGGCCGAGGCAGGAACGGTGACCGCGAGTGGGGCGACCCTGTCGGTCAACGATCCCACTGCCACGGGCACCCCCGGTACCACCAGCTTGCTTTCCTTGCAGCAGGCGATCGAACTGACGAAGGGCACCCTGAGCGTGAGCTCGCTCAGCCCCGCCCAGCGGGGCCAGGTGCGAGGTACTCCCGGGGCCGGACGAACCGATCGGATCACACTGACCGTTCCCACGATCGTCGTGCCGGCGGCAGGGCAGCTCCCCCCGCTCGACGATAACGCGCACGACATCCTTGACGGCAACGCAGCCACGCTGAAGGCGAGCGAGGCCAAGGGCACCGGCCTGGTCGTGTCGAGCTCATACTTCCGTCTGACCAACCTCACCATCGAGGGGTTCGACACGGACCTCGGCATCGACCCGGCCGGCCGGTCGCTGCGGGACGTCTCCGTCGACCACGTCCACCTGAGGCCGGTCGAGGGGGTCACCCTTGCGGTCGGGTCGACTCGGAGCAACGGACGCCTCGACGGTCTGTCGATCACCGACAGTTCGTTCTACGCCGGGCCGC
>Ga0131853_10016369_pt1 | contig 13530 bp, 7 predicted proteins | sample TergutLab28metaG_FD_92764 | JGI IMG/M metagenome (GOLD analysis project Ga0131853, IMG submission 92764) | Labiotermes labralis P1 segment gut microbial communities from Petit-Saut dam, French Guiana - Lab288 P1 (version 2) (version 2) | ecosystem: Host-associated > Arthropoda: Insects >... | reverse complement strand
TTATCTCAGTATTTAACCAACTTGATGCACAAAATTTGTTTCACAATAAGTTTTATTTCATGCCTCTACATGTTTCGAGCACATGTGCTCATCATCAGGAGGTCAAAATTTGCATTACACAGCCTCTGGTATCATCACACCTATAGGTGACCTACTGATGATGAGCACATGTGCTCGAAACATGTAGAGGCATGAAATAAAACTTATTGTGAAACAAATTTTGTGCATCAGGTTGGTTAAATACTGAGATAAATATACTGAGCAGCACTGCGCGGTCAGCAAAATGTCAAAATTCGAAAACCTCTGTTCTTATTCTCAAGGAATTTGATGTTTTGGTGTTTACTAAACGTTTATCACGTGTGTCACTTTATTTTAATACCTGACAGAAGTAACGTAGACTGTGCATGAAGACGTACTTAAGTTGATGCGTATACTTTGCATGTAACTTGCTGCATATTCTTCTCAGCGAAAAATGTTCCAAATAAAACCTGTATGGAAAAAATGACACGCGTTTTATCTCATGTATTTTTCCGCCATAGACTAAATCTAATGGGTTTAGAGATCAAAAAGCAGGAGGGACAAAATGTATTGTTGTATATTTTTAAATAGTTCGTTACCCGACTTCTATGCGTAGTACGGCAGGACGCCTTTCCATCTCCTTGAAGACCCATTTCAGCAACTGGGCGGCAAGTTTCTGCACTTCTTCTGAGGCACCAAATAAATTTAAAAAAAAAAACTGTTTATGGGCGATATACGATTATTATAGATTGTGAACGAAGCAACAAATAATTCATCCACTCTATGTTTTGTGACTTGGTGGCTGGCAATAACCCGCTTGCAAATATATTAAGCCCTTCGAGTTGTTACACTAAAAATCTAGGAAAGCCAGAGCTACAGGGTGTTAATTGTACTATTACGCCATGTTAACTTCACAGTCCCCAAAACTTACACGTGCGAGATGGAATTGATCACCGGGCGCGTAATTATGACGGGGGAAGTGGTTGACCTTGAACACCAAGCGAGGTGAAGCCGTCGTTTATTGTGCCATAAATGAGTGTTGCGTGTTCTGTTTTGATTAGGCGGAATAAGGAACATTCTTAATATTGTGTTTAGTGAGTACTGTGATGTACAAAACATACTGTATTGTAAAGAGAGGTTTATTCTAAGAATGGTTACTTGTATAATGCATTCTTCCTTTAAACGAAACTTACTACAAGATGAAATTACATCAGCATAGCATAGAAACTATATACCACTGTTACATGTATACCATCGGAAAGCTCCCGTTCGTCGTGAGAGGGCAGTAGTACACAAAAGTACGCTGGATGCAAAGTGATGTTGCTTCCTGACGTGTTTAGCTGTACAGAAGCACGATCAAATGCACCAATGGTTAGACGTTAAAGAGATGGTTTATTTTCCCCACTGCTTTCCAACACGTGGCACATGGGCTGTGCCTTGCGTGGCGTGACGTGACCCTAAAAATGTCACGTGAAGCCTTCTCAAGACAAAGCGAAATGTATTTTTTTTTATTTTATATATTTGCCACAAAAGTTTGCTCTTTCTAAGATAATATAAACGATTATTATTATTATTATCATTATTATTTTGACAACCACAACACATTGCAGTAGCCTTATTTAGGTAGGATATTTGAACTTCAATATTACAAATTATGCTATCGCGGTTAGGTGTACAGCTAAAATTTTGCACTCCAAATTTTTTCAAGTCATAACACACAATTATGCATACATCAAACTCTTTCTTTCTTCTTCAGGTGATTTTCCTTTTGGGGCTTAATACGTGAGTTTATTAATTACTTGGTTTGAAGTTCTGAAATGTGCCTATACAAATAAAATATGCTCAGTGGCACATCACATTTATCGTATGGAGGAAGTGGCACATGGTGAACAAAGAAAACGAACATCACTAATATTACGCGTTTGGTCTTTCGACGGTTGGTTAAGAGTAAAGAAGACATAAGCTGCACAATCCTGTCTGTACCAGAACATTTTTAAAAGCTTTCAATGGCGCGTACGGTCCGCTAACAAGTATTTTACAGCTGTTCTAGAATTCAGGAAGTTTTACCTAAGTGTGTTGTATTTTACGGAATACTACAAAATTCAGTGGCCACGTTTCCTCTCAAGTGTCTCCTTAGACGGATAAACTTCAGTTACTGAACCTCACCGAATTAAAGTGACTGAATATTACTTATGACATTGTCTACTAGTACACACATAATGGGATAGAAGTACTTTCTATAACATCTAATTGCACAAATATAACTGGATGCAAGTACGTATAACGCCTGTATTGGTACTCATAACGCCTCTATTGATACTCATCAAGGGATGCCGTTATCTTGCAACGCGTCTAATTTTACCTTTCTAATGGGACTTAAGTAGATATAAATCGTCTAATGACTGGATTGCTCTGACTCAGGATAGGGACAGGTGGCGGGCACTTGTGAAGGCGATAATAAGCATTCGGTTTCCAGAAAATGCGGGAAATTTCATGACTAGCCGAGAACAGTTTAGCTTCTCAAGAAGGACTCTGATCCGTGGAGTAAGTAAGTAAGTGAGTAGTCTAATAGTACTCAAATAATGGGATGTAATTTCTCAGTGACGCGTTTAATAGCACTCTTATCATGAGATGCAAGCGTTGTGAAACACAGCTGATCACCGTTTCAAAGTTAATTATTCACCAACGAATGCAAAAGTGATTGTCTTTAAAAAAAAAAAACAATATTAAAATTTAGAGTAAAATGTTAAAAAAATTATTTTAACAAAGTGCAACTTTAGCAAGCACGGATAATGAGCTCCCTGAAGATGATGTGGCTGCACCGAAACATGTCGGAGCTATTTTAATGTAAATTTTAATATTGTTTTTAAAGACAGTCACTTGTGTATTCGTTGATGAACAATAAACTTTGATAATATCAAGATGTACGGTGCAAATGTAAAAAAAAAAAAATCTGATGAACAACATTAAAGGGATTTGAAAGATCTAGGTAAATTTGAATGACGTGTTCAAATACAGTAGAATTAATTAATTTCAATGCAACGTACACACACACACACACACATCAATAACATAAGAGTGAAAACCTGTGGAAAGACAATCAGTAATTTTGGCCCATAAATAAAGCGGATCGTAAGTTGCTAAAAAGTGAAAAGTAAAATGAAATTATATCCACAAAAATTAGATGTCTTGATTGATACAATTAATCTTGTTTTCGAAATATTTCCTTCAAAAGCTTAATGCGGACTGTGGTAAGTTCAGAGACCGTTATTAACAGGTCTGTTTCCCGAAACACGAAATGTAGGTTATTCCTGAAACTAGTTTTACCAGTTAGAGCTGCATCTAGATTCACCAAACTATTATATAGTTGTAAAACATATCCTATTTTAAAAAAATAAGAGTTACAAATTTTTTAAAAAAAAATACATAAGTATTTTAAGATATCGCACTTATCAAATGATGAAGTCTGTGATATTTACTGTACGCGTCACCTAGTATTCTTAGAACAGTAACATCTAGGAGCGTGTAGTGGCATCGGAGTGCAATATTATTGCGATCTAAGAGAAGGGTCGAGTATTTTCTGTGAGAAAACTTTGCAAAGTCTCTACTAATATGACTGAGAATAACAAAGGGGGAAAATATTAACATTTACTGTGATAAAATACAGTGCGAAAATGAAATTTGAGCTTAGGCCTTTATTTAATTTTTCTCGTAATCAAAGACAGGGAAATTTATACGTTTTTTTATTCTACTTAAGGCCATTTGTTATGTGGCAATTATTGTTGAGGCTCGTTACATGAGATTTTTTCGGAACTTCAGAGGTGTTTTACTTACGTGTTTTGAAATGTGTGTTTCACTCCCACTTTACGAGAGACTCTGGTTCTGAAGTTTATATTTCACCATTTATGAAAGGTTTATGTTATTTTATATGATGGCTAACAAGAAGTGAATTCTAGCTGTTACATGGCTGCACACTCTGCTCTTATGACACAGGTTTATTGCTATTTGAATGTGATTATAGCTAGTAGAACCATACATTAAGTGATGTGCTGTATATTACACTGGAGGTATTTTTAATGCCCATTCAACTTGAAACTAGTGTTACACGAAAGCAACACACTGCCTGCTAAATCAACGTCCTGTACACTATGTGGCCTAAATGAGCAACTGAAAATTTGCGTCTTCTTCAAAACAGAAAATTTTTAAATTTATTAATACGACATTTGTGATAAATCGTATGAGTAATTTAGTCCCTTTTTCTCTTACTTTCCACAATTTTTCCTGTTTTCCTCTGTACTTGTTTTCTTCCTTATTTTTTTTCCATCGTCTTTTCCTTCTTTGTGGCAGATGTTCTTATTTTTTTCCATCGTCTTTTCCTTCTTTGTTGCAGATGTTCTTATTTTTTTCCATCGTCTTTTCCTTCTTTGTTGCAGATGTTCTTCTTCGTTTCTCTCATTCTTCTTTTTCTAAGTATTTTCCCTTCTTTTATATTTCTCCATTTCTCTTGTTCTGTTTTCTTTCATTCTCACTCTTTTTGACATTCTCATTTTTACTTCTATCCTTACTTTTTTTAGCTCTTTCTTTTTTAATCTCTCATACGTTATTACTTTATCTCTCCTGCCATCAATCTTTCTCTCATTTGTTCTTTCTTGATGTGTTTTCCTCTTTAAAGAATACCAATTTTCTTGCAGATCCATTTAATTTTATTTCATTCAACTGCCAATAGTGTAAAAAGAACAAGCTTTAAGAACGTAGTTCTTCAGCCTTGCAACAAATTATTGACTTCGTCAAAGATTTCATCATCTACATCTCAATATTTCACTCTGCCAGATCACATCATTATAATAAAGTGTAATAATATTACTACATTAAAACCGTCCTTTAGCCCTTATTAAGACTTCAGAGCAGCATCTTACACCAAAATTTTCGAGTAAACAAGAGAGGCAATATACGTATAAGGTAGCATTGAGGCGCGTTCGCGTAACCATTGTTGCCGTGAGAAGCATATTCTGAATGTGTGTCTACATTCTTGCATTATTCATCCCGCATGCAGCAGTATATTCTGATGTGCGGTCTGTCTCGCTGTAACATATTTTTCCACATTCTGTCATAAAGGGCACGATTTTCGCAAACTTTTTTGAATACAAATGTGTGTTTTAATTTTCTGTACAACTTTCCTCTGAAATATTGCTCATTCTAAGAAGAATTCAGGCAGATATGATCATAAATGTAAATTTGTCTTCATGTAAAGTACCCGTCATTCATGTGACATTCTAATCAAGCTTCAATTGTCTTGACAGGTTTTCGAAAACACCCAAATATCAAATTTGATGACAATCCGTCCAGTGGGACCGAGTTGTTCCATGCGGACAGGCAGGCGAACGGACGGACGGACAGACAGACAGAGATGAATAAGCCCAAAATACCTTTTCGCAGTTTTACAAAAGCGCTTTTAACATGGCCTGTGTATAGCTTTCTTTCTTTCATAATGTCGGACTATAATTTCCTTTTTCTTGGTGGCATTGTGTTATCAACTTATTCAGTAAACCTTTTATTAACGTAATTTTCGCCATTCCTATTATAGTTACTTGTTTGTCTAAATAATGCCAAATCTTTGCTTTAAAATGCAGAAAATGCTTCGAATGCAGAAAACAAGAGAGTTCAATTTTCCAATAATATTGAACCTTTACAGAAATACTATAACTTCAACTCCTTGGGTGTCTGTAGTTGGTGCTCAGTGCGTTCAGTGTGCTGTCGAGATTAGGCCACATAGAGGAATGTCTTCCCGATGTTTCGGCCAGTACTACGGTTGACATGTTCAGTGTTAATTTGAGTTGAGTTCAAAGTCGCCGCCTTTCCTTGAGCACTAAACAAATGAGCTAGCCACTCCACCATATGGTCAATTTAAATATAACATACATGATGTATTCCAGGAAATTAAATTGTTGTGAATCTCAATGAAGTAGGCCTACGTGCCTTTCTCATGTTCTTAAGATAGCTGATTGAGTATTACGTCATAAAAGGACTGTCTCTATTGTACTTTGTAACCCAAATGCAGTACATTTATATAGTGCATACAGAGAGAAGAAATACAGCAGGTATTATCAGTATCTACCGATTAATGAATGTGAAGATTTTTTTAATGTGCGTGCGTGCGTGCGTGCGTGAATATGTGAGTGACTGAGTGAGTGAATATGGAGAGACGCAAATTTTAATCAATATGTTTATCAGTGCGTAGCGCGTGTATTGTTTATCCACACGTGTAGAGCACATTCGTTGTCAAGAAATTTTTCAGAACTCATCTTGCGTTTTGTACGCCGTAAGCTGCTTACAACAAACAACAATATTATCAATGTGAACAACGGGGAAATACTGACAATTATGAAATGATGACTATACTAGGAGATGGCCATTATTGATCTAGCCAATAATGATGACGCATCCATCCTTCCCCCCAATCTATATAGCCCCCTCTTCCCCCCTTCAAATGTCATTGCCCCCTCAATATATTTTTCCAACAGTGATGGGGGGTGGGGTGTATGAGGGTTGGATGTTGTATCACGGGGGCGTGGTTTGTGAAGGGGGTTGCAAGTCGGGGTGGCCGTGACAAACCACAGAACAATAATGGCTGACACGAACCGGAGTTCGAACTCTGGACCAGCCCAGCAATGGAAGCTGTTTATAGCAGCGTCCCCCCCCTCACCCCGTTCATTACTGTGGTTGTGAGAGAGAGATGGAACGAGGAATAGTCAAGGGACAGTGCGTGTGGGGTCCCAGCCACCCAAACCTCAACTGCTTGTTCTTATTTTGGTTGTGATTTTTTTTTTTCAAATTTTGGAGGACATTCATTGTGTTCACCAAATTGTTGACCTTGAACTGTGTTGTCGAGTAAAGCGAAAATTATTTTACAAGTAGTTCCAAATACATTTAACCAAATACTTTAAAATGTTATAAGAACTCAGTGAAATAATCATCAGAGGCAAATTGTTGCTGTGAGAAGGTAACAAAGTAATACGTAATTCGGAAAGTCAGAATTTAAATAATACGCTCATGCCTCGAGGCACTGTGGCGAAATATATCTCACGTGAAAGTATTCGAGCACAAACTTCAGGTCAAACCGTCAGAAATTCTGAAAGTTGCATTAGTAGCTTCCTCTCATATTTGTAAACTCTCCTTACGTTCGTTTTCTCAGACGCCTCTTCTCTTTTTCTCGTTTCACCATTAACTGCTTTTTATTTCCTCCCCTTTCAACTCTCCCACAACCCCGCCTCTTTGCCTCGCTTCCTCCACTTCGCGAATTGGAAAACAGGGGGAAAAAAAACCTTTCTAAAATAAAAAAGGAAGAAAAATGGTAAGGAATATCGAAGGAAATCCTTAATGACATGGGCGTTTGAAGATTCATCAACCAATTGGAGAGCAAGGAAAAGCTCTTATTATTGCGCAGAGAGATGGAAGAAGATGCATATAAAAAAAGGTAATTGGACCAATCACAAATAGAAGATTAATGACTCAAGACGCACCACTCTCAATTACTAGTTAACCGGAAGTCTACATTAAGGAATATGACTGCTTTATGTTTACAGAACCCAAAGTTACGTAGCAGTAAACTCCTGGGAGATGTGGAAGGCTTAATTCAGGGTGCTTCGAATTTGATGTTTGTTGGACCATGCATCATTGTGATAACTGAAGAATAAAAAAAAAAAACAACTAGATGCCACTTATTATTTTTTTGTGCTTCTTATAGGCTCAACATGTTTCGGCCACTACTATGTCCATCATCAGGAACTCGCGACTATAATGTTGATTACCACATTGGTCGTTTCGTTCTTGGTTTCTTGTAGGTTGGAAGGTTAGATGCTGGAAGGTTGGAATAGGCTTTAGTCTGCAGCCCGGAAACTACTCCAACCTACCCGCACCTATCCTCCAACCTACAGCAAACCAAGAACGAAACAACCAACATGGTAATCAACATTATAGTCCCGAGCTTCTGATGATGGGCATAGTAGTGCCCGAAACATGTTGAGCCTATAAGAAGCGCAATAAAATAATACGTGGCATCTAGTTGGTTTTTTGTTCTTCAGGGTACTTCGCCTGTGAGATAGGTAATTGAACCAGAGATTATTGCTTATAATCTCTCTACCAATATATCTGTCCACCTATCTTCAAGACAGTATTCATCATGATCACTAATGTCACAGCTTCGGTGTCTGTGCACAATATGAAGGCATATGTGGGAGGGAAAGTATACCTCCATCTTCAGGTCCTCCCAGTTTTATCCCCGAGGGAAGCCCCACTGATACACATTGTGAGATCCTGAAATCTCACAAGTCGTGAACTATGACAGTTTAAGTCGAAAAATATAATAGAGAAAGAACAGACAAGTTATCCTTGTAAAAATCTGCATATATATATTCCGTTAATTTCGTCACATATATTTTTGAATGATGTCAAAAAGTTGCGAGCACCTACGTTACTAAATTTTATAATAATGTCTACTTGTCATGCACATGAAAAATATCGCTTTATGCCTGAAACTTCCTCGGAAATACGCTTTCGTTTTTCAGTCTACCGTTGTATTCAAACCACATCCTTGTCTGAGACTGTCTTATGTTAAATTATATGAATTTTTGAACGTTCGGATGACGTTATCGTGGACGATTTTTTTAAATTCATGTACACTCTCTTAAAATAAAAAATAACGTCACTTATTTTGTAGGATCTTCAAACGTTTGGATCAGTTTGTTTATTTTTAATTCCTACTTAATTGTCTTTATGCATGTACACCGATTTTATGAAATCGAATATCATGATGTTGTGACAGCAACATCTAAACAAGCAGCCCGAAAGTGTCAGCTGTGCCGTTTACTGCAGTATCCCTGAATTTGCTCGGCGAGTCTGATAAAATGTTGTCCTTGTTTTGAGTTTCGAAATTGCTTTCTACAGCAGGCAACACATCCGTAAGCGCTAGTTCGCCAACTCCGTTCTCGTTTGCGTTAAAAGAATTGCATTTGATGAAGTCGTACTAGGATAGTTGAAGAATAAGAGACCAAATTTATGTCACTAGTTACTAAGTTTTATTTAATTTCTTCTATGCTCAACATGTTTCGTACATTAATACATCCATCAACAGAAGCCTGCGATTTTTCTATTGTATCACCACATCGGTCGTGTGTTCTTGTTTCGATGTGTGTTGGAGTTTCAGTGAGGCTGGGTTGGGCTGGTATCTGTGTAGCAGGCTTAAGCTTTCTGAACGGTCGTTGTATGAAGCAAAATCAAAGTTTTAGATACATTTTCATAGGCATACTTGTTCCAGTTCCTAATACATGAAGCTGTACGAACAGAAAGGGAGCAGATGAACGCTGGCAAGTGCCATATAGCGTCACAATGCATTCACGTTAGCTGAACTGTCCCGAAACGCATAACACTTAAGAAACAGCAGTATTGGACGTAAGATTTGAAACTTAATTTTTCTGAATAAGTCTTTGCTCCAAATATTTTTCGTTTTGGTAAACATTTAGCCAATTACGCACAATTTAATGTCGACGTGAGGGCAGGAATTAACCAGTTTATATCTTAAGTGCCTGTTGTTTTCGACAAATGTTATTTACACTTTTCGATATCAACTCCTATAAAAATCCGGTTTGACCGTTCTTGCGTCCTATGGTGACTACGAACGGAGAAACAAAAGTCGAAGGGATTTTAATGTTAATTTTAACATCATTTCTTTTTCGGTTAAATCATTAGAAACAAAAACCAGAAGATGAAATGGAAAATATAGTCGATGTTAATGTAGTTTCGTAAAATATATCACAGAGACTCTTTATTAATATTTTTTGCTTAAATGAGAAAATGTATAAGAAGCACATTTTTAAACTATCTTGTATGTAAGCGGGGAATTGGTGGAATGGAGGGTGGATGGGTTCTGTCTGCTTGCAAGCCGTTAGCATTGCCTAAGAAGCACGCAGTAATGGGGCATGAGAAATAAAATGGGGAAAGGAGAATGAAAGAATGAAGAAGAGAGCTTTTTAATAGTTCCGTTTTGGAAAGTAAATCAAAAGACAAGGTTTCCTTTTTTAGCCCTCTTGCTTCCTTCCCCATGCCACTATAGCAACACTACCTCTCAACTCACACCCCTGCTCTGGTTTATTACTCTCCTAAAATACATGTAGTATAGGCTTACATAAAATTTTGACTTTTACTTATGAACATAGTGTTGGTGGATCCTACTTTAATAAATTTACAATTCCTGCATTAAAACAAAAACGCATACACTTAATATTATGATCCTGCTCCTTATGCATTAAATATTAATACATACATAAATAAATAATCAAACGAAATATATGCAAGCTTACCTGTCGCCTGATATTATTAAAGTGATATAATCAACATGGAAGGGATTTAGCTAGAATTCAGTACGTAGGGTAAGACAATGGAAGTATGCAGAATTGCAGCAGGGAAAACATGGTCAGTGTAAAGGAAAACAAGGCAATGAAGTTATTCTTACTTAAAACACGTTTTACTAGTGTGAATTGGACTCATTTGGCTCAGAATATGGTCCACTATCAGACTTCTGCGTAGACAGTAATGAACTTCCCAAGTCCATAAAACAACCGTTTCCTTGACAGGCTATGCAACTGTAAATTGAATTGTTTCCATCCCGTTGTGTATATATACCAAGTTTTTTTATTAAGTCCACCGTCTTTGCACAACATATATTGTTGGCCTAGTAAGGCCGAAACATGTAGCTTGTTTAACTAAACATTAGCCAACAATATATGTTGTGTAAAGACGGTGGACTTAATGAAAAAACTTGGTAAGTAACTGTAGTTTTGCGAGTTTTGACGTTTTAGTAGCATAGGATTCCGTTCTTGGAGGTCATGAACTTGCGATCGCGGAACAATCGAATACCATCTCTTCGAAGGGTCAATAGATCCCGTGAGATGATGAGATCGTAAACTCCTCGCATATCTCTTGTAGCCTGGTTATATAATTAATTACTGTAAGGGAGATGGTGACATCTTACATAATTCTCTGTACATATGTGAAGTTGGTGGGATATTGTATAAATCAGATACTGGATATTTTGTACTATGACCAACAAATGCACAACTATTTCACAAATTATCACACTCCCACATGTTTCGACACTATCGTTTCATCTTCAGGGAGCTTGTAATCAATACATTGCCAAGTTACACAAGTATTTAAAATGCAGCTGTTGGTAATTGTGAAATAAGGGTACATTTGTTGGTCATAGTACAAAATAATAAAAGATGCACGGTACATGTATTAAAAAATAGATAATGGATATTTTTGTATTATGATGCATGTTTGATATAGACCCACTTGACATGTCGTGATTTGGCTGTAGTTCTTCCGCATGAGTTTGGTGCCATTAGAAGACTCTGTTCTTCTGAGGAGTTACACTGTTGGCGGTGCTTACAGGCAGGACCCTTCCCAATAGCATAGCATCTCAGAAGACCAGAATCCCGAACATCAGTGCTGTGGAAACCTTAGATAGACTGGCAGGCGTCTTCTGGCTTCCATTTTCGAAATTTTAATGACCAAGACTGAAATGTATTATTTTAAACACGACCTTGTGTATGGTAGTTACGAAAGGAGTGATTGTGGTCTATTTCGTTTGCGTTAGACCCAAATAATATGCACACCATTCACCCTTTTATGATGCCCACAGCAGAGAGTAGAATAATTTACAGATATTAGGGTAGGCTGCAGTGGGCAGCAGATGACAGTTTCAGCACGCACACTGACAGTCTGATTCCGCATTTCTTGTTCGGATACCATACGTACGCTTTCAGGCCCGCATTATCCTGTATACATGTGAAGATTACGTTACTTTGTCTTTTGTTGCTCACGTAAAGAAAAAACAAGAGTCTTTCTTTTTATCGGCCGGTTTGAAGTTGTGTGCAATGTATCTTTGCCGCCGTGTGTCTGGCTGGATCCAGCAAGCGGTGTGTTGCAGTTTTGACGGTAAAAGTAATAGTGGCTTATCTCTCATAAGTTTCCAAACGTTCACTTTGGATGCTGCTGAAGTGATGGTCTTCTGCGATCTTATACAGCGAAGGATAATAACTTTTTTTAAAAAAAATATTCGGTGGAATATACTGCTTTCACGAAAGGTGGACTTTCACTGATAATGTAAGAAAAATGCAGCCTTTCTACGCGATGTTTGTTTTACAATTATAAGAGAGGGGACAATTTGGGGGATCTGGGAGTAGATCGATGATAATATTAAAATGTTTTCTGAAAGTCTTAAAATATTTGGAGATAGATTTCAGCCGTCTCCAGATTATATTCTTGTTGATTGAAACGCCGATTTTCATAACAAGAGGAAGAATATCTTGAACGGCTGATCATTTGCAAATTTTTTAGAAGTATCGGACATTATTATCGATTGTTTTTTGGTGATTATTTCGTCAAACCCTTTAAAAAGACGTAAGTCTCCATTCCTACATACGTCATTAGGTTTCGAAAGACTTGAAGGCCTTTATTCCTAATCCATTCAACTGTTGCTACTCGAACATAAATTATTCACAAGTGTTTTTCACTGGCCCACCGTCAACAATTTTTTTTTATATTTGACCTTCAATAGTGACAAAAAAACGTGAAAACACGTAAGAGACGACAAACATCCATGCCTCAAGCCAGAACCAACCTCACGGCTGCAGTACTGATGTACCTGGTGCCGCAGGCATGCTAGACCGTGCGGTCAGTACTATACTGCTGTATTAAAATACTGCAATAAATAATCCCACGGCCAAGGACCTCCTTTAGATACTAATCATTCCTCAATTAGTCAAGAAATTCCCCTCATTTTACCGGGCACGGAGATTCATTTCCGCATATAAAAAGAACGTACCCCTTGCCCCTATCCTAAGCCAGCTCAACCCACTAAAATACTGAAATACTTTACATTAAATTCAGAGATGTATTAAATAATATTACTAATTACTTAGGCCATAGTCTTTAGCCACTTGTCGCTGTGTAGTTATGTCAATAAATTGTTTCAAATATTCAGTAGAAAGTGTGAAATGGCGCATTCCTCCCATATGTAAAGATACAGAACTTTCTTTTAGGCCACCTAAAAGAAAGTTACGAAAAGTTTTGGACAAGAAGTTTCGAATTGCATTTCGCAAAAGCCAGTTCTCGCCATTCTATTTTTCGTCTTGTAACAAATCTCCAACTGTAAGATATTAAACACTCCATCCCCTTCTTAATAAGAATTTTAAAAATTCAGACTTTACAAGCAACATTTGCTACAAAATCTTGGATGTGCGTAGTAGGTCTTTGAAACGCTTCTACCTACACAGGACAAGATGGCTGGAGAAAGTGGCCATGCATCTATACCACAAAGGTGTATACTATACTCCGTGGCCTTAGTCCGCACGCGAACTATACCGACAGAGCGGCCGCCGCCGGTCGGCGAAGTTAGTGCCAACTTTTGCGGATAGAGGGGTATCACGTGGTCAGCGCAACGGGTCCCCACAG
>Ga0131853_10016366_pt1 | contig 13531 bp, 11 predicted proteins | sample TergutLab28metaG_FD_92764 | JGI IMG/M metagenome (GOLD analysis project Ga0131853, IMG submission 92764) | Labiotermes labralis P1 segment gut microbial communities from Petit-Saut dam, French Guiana - Lab288 P1 (version 2) (version 2) | ecosystem: Host-associated > Arthropoda: Insects >... | reverse complement strand
TTGTGAGTGCGGTAATGAACCTTCGGGTTCCGTGAAATGCGGGGAATTTCTTGACTAGCTGCAAACCAGTTAGCTTCTCAAGAAGGACTCTGCACCATGGAGTAAGTAAGTAAGTAAGTAACCCTATCCCATCTGTTATCCTTGGCTAGCCTGTGGAAGCAACAGGGTGGATCCAACACATGTAGTACCATGAAAGAAACAGTTAAACAAAGACTAACAAATAACCAGATAACAAACAGAATTCACTATAACACAAAGTCAATTCAGCAAGAATTGTGCTCAAGTTTAAGATCTTATGTTTTGCATGTTGCTGACAAGACTCAAGATGTATACTAAACTATGCAAGTTTACCCTACCAAATGACCATACAAAGACACTGTCCCAAAGCCCTTAACCAGACAGAATTTTTAATTCCAGGCCAGGACGGAAATTAGCAAGTTACTTGAAGGACTTGTCAATGCACAGTGAAGTTTCAGGCAACACAGAAGGAGGGTAGGTGAAAGAGGTTCAGGCATGATGGTAAGGGCATTATGTCATTAATCACAGGTTACCATCGTTAAGTTAATCATCACAGCACAGAACATTCTTGGTCATAGTCAGAAATGATATGTACATGCTTTCTTGATAGCCTCTGTAGGTGTTCCACATTTTCAAAATGGCTGCCTTTCATGAAACTCTAGTTTTAAAAACAGCAGACAATTAAGTGATATCTGGCATGTAGGATGGGTGTTCCATTGTTGTGACTTGCTACTTGGCTTCTTATCTACTGGAAGCTTTTGTCATTTGGTTTTATGGTCATACTGGAATACCCATGACTTGTCACCGGTGATATTTTACATGTTTGTTTTTGGGGCGACAGCCCCCAATGGGCCAGGGCCTCCTCATTCATGAGGTTTCTAAGTCACACACAATGATGCACCACAGTTGGTAGGACTCCTCTGGACGAGTGATCAGCTCGTCGCAGAGACCTCTACCTTACAAAACATGACACTCACAGCAGACAAACATCCATGCCCCTGGTGGGATTCGAACCCACAATCTCAGCAGGCAAGTGGCCATAAGCCTACGCCATAGACCGCACAGCCACTGGGACCGGCAGTATTTTTCATAGTATGCCACTTTTTTAGTTTGTTCAAGGTTGACGAAGATTGCAACATTTTCAGAAGTTTTCATTGGTTTTTGTGGTTTTGGGTCAACCAGATCATTGTTCTTGTCTTCTGTTCTGTCTAGAAGTGTTCTGTGCCATTCTTGTATGCAAACATGAAACAGTGTTTCACCACCATAAATACCTCTGAACATACTGGTATATTTGGCAGTGGTTTTGTTGGAGTTGGCTAGGAAATGATGTAATGCTCTAAATTTCTATCACACATTTTCTAGCAAGGGCAGTGAAATATATCTTACCCAAACTCTATTCACAATTTCACACATATGTGTGCTTTTTAGAACCAGAAGAAAACCATACTGTCTGATTTTGGGTGGAGCACTGCATAAGCTAAGCATTCAGGCTCATTTCATGTTTCCAGAACTTGCACATTTCCCATTATACATGTTTCCAACCTGTATGATGATTTTTAAGAACTCACTTTCTCCTGATGCAACAGGAAGCAACTGCAAAACCCCCATGGCATGATGAAGAAATGCATTCATTAAAAAATCCAACTTTTAAAGCCATGGGAATGACATTTACAAAGCAAAATTACATTCACAAAGAACTTAAAGAGCAGATTACATTTAGAAAATGCTTGTAAGGATGTAGTTCTAAATCACAGTTTTCCAAAACTCTCACAGATTAAAATACACAAAACTATAATAATGTGTGGGTGAACAACACAAGGAAATTAAAATGGACAGGTCATGTAAAAAATGTAAGAGATGAAGTGCAATTTAGTTGGAGGCCCCAACTGGACAGACAGTTTGGGAGACCTTAATATAGATGTGACAGTAATAGTAAAATGGATTATAAAGAATTGGGTTTAAAATGGATCCAACTGGCTTCAAGTTTGTACCATTTATACCACGTGAATGACTAGCAGGACATCCAGAATGACATAACATGTGGGTATTTATTATATCAGCCCCCACCACACACACTTTGCATCCTACAAAGACTGAAAGGGATGTTGTACTGGAACCAGAAATCAGTATATTGCTTGCTGAGTGTGAATAAGAATCTTCCTTTATGGTCCTGCATGTGTAGAATAAGTCTTCATCCCATTACTTACTTAATTACTTATTCCATGGAGCAGAGTCCTTCTTGAGAAGCTAACCAGTTTGCAGCTAATCAAGAAATTCCCCACATTTTATGGAACCCGAAGGTTCATTACTGCATTCACAAAGTGCCCGCCATCTGTCCATATCCTGACCCAGCTCAATACAGTCCATACCCCCACATCCCACTTCCTGAAGATCCATCTTATTATTATCATCCCATCTACGCCTGGGTCTCCCCAGTGGCCTCCTTCCCTGTTTTCCCCACCAAAACCCTGTACACGCCTCTCCTCTCCACCATACATGCTACATGCCCCGCTCATCTCATTCTTCTCAATGTTATCACCCGCACAATATTGGGTGAGGAGTACAGATCATTAAGCTCCTCATTATGTAGTTTTCTCCACTCCCCTCTTAGGCCCAAATATTCTCCTCAACACCCTATTCTCAAACACCCTCGGCCTACGTTCCTCCCTCAATGTTGGCAACCAAGTTTCACACCCATACAAAACAACAGGCAAAATTATAGAGTTCTGTATATCTTAATATTTAAATTTTTGGATAGCAAACTGGAAGAGAAAAGATTCTGCATCGAATGATAGCAAGCATACTCTGACTTCAATCTGCTCTTAATTTCTTCCTGAATAGAATGAATGAACTGCAGAAAACTATGTGCCATTTATACTTCAACATAATAGTCTCTATGCCCTTGTGGCTGTCCCAATTTTATATGTAATTGTGCCAAGGTATTCTGGATTGGTTTGGGGAGAAGCTCTTGGCTCCAAAGAATAAATTACAGACAGTGTGAGACTACTGTTCATGACCATGCTGCCATCAGTATAGTGCGATGTAAAACTGCAGTCTTCTTACTTTGTTCCACTTCACTAAACCACTTGAAATGATTGGCAAATCTTCACTGCAAGCTTGTACACTGCACAAGAACCATTTCATGACAGCATATGCCAAATCAAGGGACCCATATGGGAGTGTAATGTGAAGGTACATGATACCTACCAAGATTTTCAACATTAAGATGAAAATCTACAAACATCTCCACTTCTACCCCACTCTTGCCTGTGGGGTGGGTGCGGTGGGTCCTGGTAACGTGAGTAACCTATGTTAAGTTTGAGGTAACCAACCCCTTCAACAGCATGGGTCACCGAGCAGAAAGAGCAAGGGGGTCCGATCATAAGGGTCCATCAGATAGGGTAGGAGGGACCCTTGAGTTTGGCTGCAACCCTCCTAGGACAATCCAAAATCAAACCAAGGGTAGATGATGCTCTGGAAGCTGCGGTGAAAGCAAGTTGTATAAGGGAATAAACCCTGATAAAAAATCCTGGCCCTTCAGGTTGAGAGTTTAACAACAGGCTAACCCCCCAGCTAAGTAAAAATCTACGGTTATGAATTCCTCAAAGGAGCCTCAGAAGGATGGGATAACTGATGATGAGTGGATCTGGAAAAGGAATATGAAAATTGGAATGTGGAATGTAAGCAGGATCCACTAAAAGTGCTTCCTAATGAATTGTTAAATTTAGACTTTGACATAGTAGCGCTTCAGGAAACTTGGTTGGAAAGTGGTATCCAAAAATTTGATAACTTTACTTTATTCAGTAGTGGATTAGAATGTAAAAAACATGAATTTGGTTGCGATTTTTATGTAAGTGGAGAATTTTTTAAATATGTTAAAGATGTCAAAATTATAAATGAAAGAATATGCTGTTTGAGACTAAAAGCCAAATGGTTTTCATATCCTCTGATAAATGTCCATGCACCAACAAATGAAAAAACAGAAGAGATAAAAGAAGAATTTTACAATTTATTAGAGCAAAATATAAATCAAATAGCTAGGTCGGACATTAAAACAATACTTTGACATTTTAATGCAAACATTGATGAAGAAAGCATATATAAACCCACCACTGGCAATGAAAGTTTACATAATGAAACTTACAACAATGGAATAAAAATGATTCAGCTTGCGACATCTAATGGTTTAAATGTAAGGAGTACAATGTTTCCACATAAAGATATTCACAAAGAGACATGGTATTCAGCCGACAGCAGGACAGTGAACCAAACAGATCACGTGTTAATTTGTAATGGATTCAGGAGTGCAATGACAGACATCAGAGCACTAAGGGGACCAGACATTGGATCAGATCACAACTTACTGAAGATAAATTGTAAAGTGAAATTAAGGGTAAAAACTGGAAATAAATATAATGAGAAAAGAAAAATGGTGAATATTTTTCAAAATCCAAAGTGGAAACAAGAATATGCTATAGAAATTAATAAGTTTGAAATACTGGAAAATTTGGACGATGAAGATACTGATACTAATAATAATGAAAAATGGGAAAACATTAAAACAATAATCAAGGAAACTAAACAGCAGCTTATAGAAAAGGATAAAGGTACAGAAACACTTAAAAATAAATGGTATGATGAGGACTGCCAATTTGCAATAGAAGAAATGAAGAAAGCAAGAGAAGAGTGGTTGACAAAAGGAAGAAGGAAGACCAGGATTATCACAATAAAAGAAAAGAAGCTCACAAAATAATTAGGAATAAGAAAAAGACATACATGAAAAAGGTAATAGAATCAATAGAAGAAGATCAGAAGTGTAATAACACAAGAAAAATATATCAAACAGTAAACCAATTTAAGAAAGTACATCAACATAAATTTAGCATAATGAGGAACAATAAAGGAGAATTGGCCATAAATACAAAGGAGAAAGCAGAAATATGGAAAGAATATTTTGACAAATTACCGAAAACATAAGAACCAAGGGAATTAATTACAAAAGGAAATAAAGAAACTAGCTAAGCTGAAATTGAAGTAGAACTCACTATAGATGTAAAAAAGGCAATAAGAAAGTTAAAAAATAACAAGGTGGCTGGAACTGATGGAATACATCCAGAATTAATAAAATATGGAGGAAATAAGCCACTAAATAGAATGTACAAATTAGTAAGACAAATCTGGGAGGAGGAAAGGATACCTGAAGAATGGAAAGAAACAATAATAGTTCCTATACACAAAAGAGGAGACAGATAGGTGTAAGAATTACAGGGGAATAGCACCAGGAAATGCAGCTTATAAAATTTTGATGAATATAATATTGGGAAAAATTAAACCATATATTGAAAAAGTTATGGGGGACTATCAGAATGGATTTAGAGATGGAAGATCTGTAATTGACAACATATTCGCATTGAAAATAATAAATGAGAAACTTTGGGAGTATAATCAGAGTGTACAATATTTATTGATTGATTTTCAAAAGGCACATGACTCCATACATAGAGATACACTATGGGAATGTAGGAAAGAATTTAAAGTTCCTACTAAATAAATATGTGTAAAACACGTGTACAAAAGACAAGAAGTGTGGTTCAAATAGAAGGAACATTGTCATCTTTTTTTGAAAATAAAACAGGCTTCAAACAGAGTGACCCTTTATCACCAATATTATTTAATATGGCATTACAAAAAGTGATACAAAGTATAAAAATGATTCCTAGTGGTATAAAGATTAGTAAAGAAGAACTGAATGTATTAGCATATGCAGATGACATTGCATTAATTGGAAAAAATGAAATAGAAATAAGAAAATTTTTGTAGAAATTGAAAACATTGCCAGAAAGTTCGGACTACAGATAAGCCAAGAAAAGACAAAATATATGGTAGTGGAAAGGAAAAACAGTTTAAAGAAAAATAAAATAGGACATTTGAAAATAAAAAATTACAAATTTGAAAGAGTGGAAAATTTTCAGAATTTAGGAGTTATACTTAATGGAGATAACAATAACCAGACAGGCTTGCAAGAAAGAATTAAAAAATGCTAACAAAACATATTTTATGCTACAGAAATCTTTTAAAAATAAAAACGTATCAAAGAAACTAAAATTAATATTAAAGAACACAACAATAGACAAAACGTTAACATATGCATCAGAAACTTGGCCACTAACAAAGAGAGATAGAAAGCAATCGAACATTTTTGAAAGGAAAGTGTATAGAATTTTAGGCCCAGTATATGACAATGAAAAAGAAAATTGGAGGATATTAACCAAAAAATAAATTTATGCAAGTGTTTAAAAACCTACTATAATAGAGGCAATAAGGTTAAATAGATTACATTGGTTTGGGCATGTACAGAGAATGGAAAAAAATAGAATTCTCAAAAGGGTATTATATGTGCATTTGGGAACAACAAGATTGAGAGGTAGACCAAGAAACAGATGGCAAGATGAGGTGAGAGAGGATGGAAGAATAATTGGTGGAGAAGGGTGGCAGGAAAAAGTACATAACAGAGAGGAATGGAAGAAACTCCTGAGAACGGCAAGGAATCATCGTATTCTGCACATGCCAATGGAATGAATGAAGTATGCCAAATCAAAGGAAGCCAGGAAAACATAGGCTACGGGCTGGATGATATGGAGTTTGAATCCTGGAAATGGCAAGAGATTTTATTCTTCTCCAAATCATCCAGACTGCCCCTGGAACCAACCCAGCCTCCTACTCAATGGCTATCAGGATTCTTTCCTGGAGGCAAAGTGGCTAGGATGTGATGTTGACCACTTGCCTTCACATAGCACCAAGGTTAAGGAGTCATATAGCTGTACCTCTGCTTTCCCTGTATGTCTTCATGGTGTGGACAAGAACAGCTTTACTTTTTGTCCCTAATCACACACCAAATGCCAAAAAAGAATGCTGGTTGTTTGCCTTATGATGCTTACAGAATGCTGCAGACATACTCAATATATGTAGAATGAACAGTGAATTTTATCCAAAGGATAACTGAAGACTGCTAAACATAATTCCTACATTGCTTACAGAAAGACTTACAGAATAACCTTTCGCTGGTATCAAAATTCAAATCAGAATTTGTGACTAGTACTTCACCTTCAGGCTGCAGAATCCCTAACCTCTGGGAAGAAACCAATCAAGTGACTAGTTCCCACCAATATCCCCTGACCAGATTTTTCCTATACACTGACATACAGGAAAGACATAAGGCAGATTAATGGTCAGAATTTCAAGTTAATGATTGGCAAATTTGGAAGCTCTATTTGATGTGCGAACTATAGACCATGGGTGGTCACATCCCGCAATTTACCTCCAATGAATCTTCTTAACAACAGTGCTTTCAAAACATGTTTACTGAACCTTTCAAACTTGGTAAATAATGATACAACCCCAACTAAAAATTCAATGCTGCAGATTTAAAAGTACAAGTGTTTCTAGCAGGACACCTCAAGCAGAAAGTTAATTAGCACTTCAGTAGTACACCCCAAGACAGTTCAATCCACCTCACAACCTGTTTTTGCAAGAACCTTCTTAATATCCTCCCAACCCTTGATGATTTCACTAGTGAGCTGTATTCAGCTTGGTTGCTTAAAAACAGGGGTGTATGGCATGAATTCACCTGGCTTAGTGGCAGGTTCTTGTGAACTTTAAGTTCCGTAATATGTACGTTTAACTACCTGAGCATCTGTTACCACCTCATGACAGTCTCTGCTGCATGGAGTTAATAGTCAGTTATCCCACACAATACTTTTTATGTTAATGAACTTCAAAATTCAGACAATCTTGATGGCACTTTATTACTTATTCCTTAGTCCTTTTCTATTACTTTTCATATATCCATTATGTTCCCTTCATAACTGCTCAGAATATTCTTTCTGGTCTTTTTAGGTGCATTTGCAAAATTGTGAAAAACAACTTTAAGTTTCAATATTTTTCACCATCAGTTTGTCTGTGTGGAACAACTCGGCTAGCACTGAATGGGTTTTCATGAAATCTGATATTTGAGAACTTTCCAAAAAATTTGTCAAGAAAATTCAAGTTTGATTAAAATCTGACAAGAATAATGGGTACTTTATATAAAGACCTATGTTCATAAATGACAATATCACTGAATTCTTCCTAGAATGATATGTTCCAAACAAAAGATGTAGAGAAGACTAAAATGCACATTTCATGTTCAATAAATCCCTTCCAAAAATCACGCTGTTGATGTGATAATGTGGAAAGATATGGCAGAGCCAGCCAAGCCAAAAATGACAATACAATGCATGCACTTTGCATGCCAGATAACTAAGACAAGAATACAGCCACGCACCCAAAATATTTTATAATTATTGCATTTCCATGGCATCAATGTTTATGCAAACATGCCTCAATGTTACGTTATGCCAGGCTCACTCACCTGCAGCTCACAGGCAACATGTTGCCTGTAACCTAGTGTTGTGTTGTCCATGGAGACATTTAAAATTAGACTATTTTAACCCTTTCCCTGGCTAAGCCAGATAGAACACTGAAGCAGTTCCACCTGTTTCCTAGCAAACTATAACAGAAGCTAAAAATATACATATAAGTGTACATATATTTATCTATTCTTCATGTTGCATACTGAATTTCATGTTTCCTGCAAGCAGCCCAAATTTTCCTGAAGATGCCTGCACCACATAAAAGGTTGAGTGGACTTGTGTTATACATATGTTGCCTGTCATGTTTAGCGTTTTATTTAGTAGCATCAGTATCCAAGACCAGGGATGCATAAATATTCCAAAAACCTAGGAGCACCCTCAAAATTCTAGGTGCCAGAAAGATGACATGAAACAAATTCCATGCTGTGGACCCATATATATTAGGCACAGCTGTGCAAAATATATTAACCCTCCTAGTCGAGCAGTATCTCTCAGATACATGTGACTTTTGTTTGTTTCTTTGAATATGGGAGAAGTGCACTGATGTATGTCTGAATTGCTACCTACGTTGCCCCTTAGAAGCCAGTACAGTGGGTTTCATGTTCCTAATGCATTGTTTGGCTGTATTTAGCAGTGTGTATCTGAAAGACACAGCAGAACTGTGTTACTAGTGTGGTGTTACTTTCTGGCGCACGTTATGGATCACTTGTACCCATGTAATGCAGAGGATACCTAGCATATTTGTACAATAATATTGTATGATGATGTAAATGATAATGAGAGCATTGATGAGAGGATGGAATGCAATGGAGACTATGTGGAGCCAAGGGAAGGTGACTCGGGGAGTGGAGAAGACGCTACGTCAGATGATAATTGCTGCAACGAAATGGATGCAACTGACAGCTGTTTTCATAGGAAAGGATAAGATGAAGTGGGGCAAGGTAAAAAGTTCTACACACATTCGATGCAGATGGCAGAATATTCTAACAAAGTTACCAGAGGTTATTGGCCAAGCAAGGAATGCCACTATGCTCCTTCAAACATGAACTGTCATGACAGATGAAATTTTAGATAGCATATTCCAACACACAAATCAGTATATTATTATCCAACCTAACTCCAGCCCTAAAAGTGATGCCAAACTTACAAACAAAACTGAGCTAAAAGGTTTCATCGGTCTTCTGTGCAACGAGCAGAGTCTGGAAGAATTGTGGGGTACTGACAGAGATGGTATCAAAAGATTTTGCTCAGTGATGAATCTGAGACACTTCAAGGTCTCAATCAGATGCATTTTGAATAAACTAGAGTTGCATCCATAAAATTCTTCACCTTTTATTAGCAGAAACCTAGAATGCATCTCAAGGATACATGCGACCAACTACGTTTATATTAGGGTTGCAAATGGCTTAGGGTTAACCTGGGCAACCTAACACCTGGGATTTGTGCACCCTTGTCTGAGACTGTAGCATTGATGGCAGATGAATGAATATAAATAACAAGCATTGGTGGAATGATGACGGGAGACAAATGAGTATTCAGAGAACAACTTATACTTGTGCCACTTTGTCTATCACATTCCCAGCTCCTCTTTTCTATTCCTGGCTCTGAGTTGCCAATTTCCCTGTTCATGACACACACCCCTTTCCTACATCACCTACCCATTTTCCACTGCAGCTTATGCTCACCCATAACATTGAACACAGGTTCCCTGCAACATTTGTAGCCACCACACTACATGATGTCACAGCCTAGATCACAGTTTATACCTGTGTCAACCCTTGTATTTTGTGGTGATAATAAGTGATTTCATTTTGCTTGCTGAAAGACGTTCAGCCATGACATTCTGACTTCCAATCAAGTAACTGTTTATTTTAGTTTTGGTAAGTAACCCTAAAAATAAACAATTAAAATACAATCACTGACATTTATTAGCACATGTAAATGAAGAAAAAATGCAATCATTACAAGCATCTTTCATCCAGAATATGCCTGCAAAATATTCACGATGTCCACTGACTGGAGATGGTGTTCATTAACATAACTGCTTCATTATACTGTTCTGCATCTGTAACATGTAAACACAATCACTAGTTTTTAATTCAGAAATATCAGAATGTTAGTTCAAGAAAATTTCAGTTATTATTTCTGAAATTTTTATTTTATGTTTAATGGCTAACATGGTTAAATGAGACATCAAAATGGAAACTTCACATAGAACATAAAATTTCCTCCCATCCAAGAAAGAGTTCAGCCCACAAGTACCTCTTACAGAGCCCCTTTATAGAGAGAGATTCTCCATTCCCTGAGCCTTCTTTTACATACTGTATCTTTCAGGGTCCCCCATATAGGAGCCCTCCCTCCCTCCAGAGAGAGAGAGAGAGAGATATGCCCTGTTTCCAGAATCTTCTTTTACCTGTCTCTCAAATTCCCGGGAACAGAAGGCCCCCTCCAGGTTACCTTATTGAGCCCCCTATGGAGATGCCCTTTCCAAAGCCTTCATTTACATCTCTCGGAGTCCCCAGGGATGGAGCCCTCCAAATAATCACCTGTCTCTCAAAGTCCGCAGAAAAGAAGCCCCCCCCCCCTTCCAGGTTCCCTCAACAGGGCCCCTAGCAAGAGATGCCCATTTCTAGAGCTTTCTTGTACATACCCCTTGGAGTCCCTAGTAGAAAAGCTCTCCAAATAATTACCTGTCTCTCAAAGTCTCCTGTAAAGGAGCTCGCACCCTCCAGGTACCCCAGCAGAGCCACGTATGGAGACAGATACCCCTTGCCAGAACCTTCTTTTACATATTCTTTTAGCCAGAGTAAAGAACAGCATCATTCTAAACCCATTCATCCCAGCCTCAGTCCCCTCTTCTGCCCCAAAGCTGTCTGTAAATCAGACAGGCCCTAAGAGGTCTGTAGGAGCTATTGGGCCATGAATCCAGTCCTCCCTGGATAGAAAATAGCCAGATTGAGACACTTTAGGTTCTACTTGTGGAGCTCTTACAAAATGAGATGCCCCATTTCCACAGCCATTCAATCAGAGTCTCCAGGTAAGGTCTCATGGAGCCCCTCACAGACAGAAGGCCTACCTAAGATACAGTGCAGCCTGGTTCCCCAGGAGGATCGTTTATGGCACTGCTATTACTGCCTCAGTGCCATGCAGCCTTCAGCGCAATACCTTCCACTATGGCTATGGTAGACCAGAGCCCCACCAGCCAGTATTTGTTGAAGTAACCCTCTACAGGGTATCCCCTCCACACCTGTTACCACCTCCAATGTGACCCAGGGATCAGACAGCCAGCACGTAACCCCCCCTCAGGGCAGTCCCTCCACACCTGTTATATCTCAAAAAAAAGCCTGAGGTTTTATGGGAGGCATACAAATGAGAGAAAAGGTAGATGGCTCTGGGCCTGTTAATATAACAACCTGATATATTTGTACTGAACATTCTCAGTGAGGATTGCATGACAAATGCAGCAAAGTTCAAAACTTACAATTTGTGAGTTACATCCTCATATAGCTCAATTTTTAATTTAACATTTTTAATTTATGCAGCAGATACATTATTCTTAAATAAACCAAGGTGCAAAATACTGTATCATTCTATGCCCTCCAGTATATGACATTTAATTTTTAATCTGCAAATCTTCATGAATTAATATTCACGGTACCTTTAACCATGAATTACAGTCATATTATGTGTATTCCACATGCAAAACCTATATCAGCAACAATGTTTACTGGCCTGAACATACCCAGTTTGGTCTTTTCTACATGTTGAGGTTTCCACCCACCTCCATTACTGTACTAATTCTACAAATACTGACTGACAAACTGTACTTGGCTCCAACTGCTGAAGACCTACCAGTACTTGAATCTCACATTCCTCTCTACAACCTCATACCTCAGAAAATTCTTAGCTATATACCATCTGATCATTGTGTCATACCCCACTCAGTAACTTTCAAACTGCATAACTTGAATGTGTGGCCTATGAATGGTAGTTTGGGAAGAAAGTCTTACAAAATATTTGTTTCAAAGTATCAGCCCTGTATGTCTGGAATGCGTGAGGAAAAGCACAAAAGCCGTCAATGAGGAAAGCTGGTCTTCCAGCTGAGAATCAATCTGGAAACCTACAGCATACAAAGCATAACCAAAATATTAATGAATTATGTGGCATATAAGATAATTTTATTAAAGGTGCTTACAACTCGCAAACCGTCAAACACAACATACTAACCAAAATTTTTATTAAACTCAGGAGGAAATGATAGGTAGAAATCACTTGAAACAGTATTTTTTCCTTGTACTGTTCCATGGAACTCCACTAGTCCTATCACAGGTTCATGTAAGGGCTGTTGCATTTTCACTGTCACTACCTGGTTGTCAACTGTTTTGATCTCTAATGAAATTCCACTTGGATGAGTCTGCAACAAAGAAATGTGAATCTTATGCGTATTGGACCGTGCATCATCTTGATATTTGAATAAAGGTTGACCAACTAGATGACATCTAGTTGGTCAACCTTTATTCAAAAGAAATGTGCTTGTGATCAGATGACAGCAGAGCTTCTCAATAACCCACATGATGGGTGCTGTGAGCGTAACCCATTTTAAACAGTGCCGGGATGGAGTTCAGTTTTATAATCACATAAGCACAGTCTGCACAAGGATGAACACAAAAGTTCCCCCAATTTCCCTACATCAATCAGTCAAATGACAACATTCTGAACCTACATTACTACATTTGTAACACAGGTCAACTTCCATAAAGTTTCATTATCCTTTACAAGCTACTTTACTTCCTTAAGGAAATGGCAGAATAACAGTATAACCACATAGTTGATGTCCCCTCCAGTTCAACCAGATGACTGGTTTTCACATTATTTGGTATAGGCATTATCCCATTGAAGGACACCAGTCATATTTGCTAATTGACTGTCGTCTTCAGCAGCAGCATGAGAAGTACAAACACCTGTGAGAAAATGAGAGATACTAACACCACTGGATCAAGAGTTAAGAAATTATGTATGGTAATATAGCCTCAAGATCATATATACAGTCTTTCCGAACATGAAAATTTCATAGGCTGTAACCTAACAAAATAGTGGCTGAA
>Ga0131853_10016365_pt1 | contig 13532 bp, 16 predicted proteins | sample TergutLab28metaG_FD_92764 | JGI IMG/M metagenome (GOLD analysis project Ga0131853, IMG submission 92764) | Labiotermes labralis P1 segment gut microbial communities from Petit-Saut dam, French Guiana - Lab288 P1 (version 2) (version 2) | ecosystem: Host-associated > Arthropoda: Insects >... | reverse complement strand
TTGCCCGTCGTAGGGGCGAACAGTGTTCGCCCCTGTTATACATTGGCAGAATGACGCCCCGACGTCCCGCACGCAATGTAATAACCACCCGCAATGGGGCGGGCGCACACTGTGCGCCCCTACCCTACAGGGGTACCTATCCTCCCCATACACTTCCACACCCACGACACCAGCAGGCGCACACTGTGCGCCCCTACGGGGGTGCCTGTCGTTCGCCTGTCACCTCGTTTCGAGGGGGCTGTCAGGCTCCGCCTGACTGGGGGAGGCCCTGCGGCATACCTAGCGCTGAGTACACTTGAAGTCGAAAGAAATCTATGCTACAATAACAGTAATTTTTCAAGAATTTAGGAATACGCAATGAGAACTGATGTATTGGGCGTCGGATTTGACAGTCTGACCATGGAACAGGCCGTAACACAGGCCTTAGAAGAAATCGCAGCCCGTAGCGGGCGCTACATTGTGACCCCCAACCCGGAGATCGTCTGGCTCTGCCGGAAAGACAAGGCCTTGGGGCAGATCATCGGCCAAGCGGCACTGGTGCTCCCCGACGGGGTGGGGATCACCCTGGGGGCAAAGATTTTAGGTCGCCCTCTGGCGGCACGGCTCCCGGGGATCGATTTTGTGGCCAACCTGTTGGCTGAAATGGCCCGGCGTGGGCAATCGGTCTTCCTCTACGGCGCAAAACCCGGCGTCGCGGAACAAGCGGGAGAATCTCTCCTGATCCGCTATCCCGGCCTGAAACTCGTCGGCACCGCTGACGGCTATTCCGACGACCAGCCCACTATCGCGGCAATCCGGGCCGCAGAGCCAGATATGCTCTTAGTTTGCCTGGGCGCACCGCGCCAGGAACAGTGGATGGCACGCCACGGGGCAAGCCTGGACGTGGGCCTCATGGCGGGCCTCGGCGGTGTCTTAGACGTATTCTCCGGGTCGGTGAAGCGGGCGCCAAAGATATTTCAAAAGTTAGGGCTGGAGTGGTTCTATCGGCTCTGCAAAGAGCCACGGCGCATAGGCCGGATGATGCGGCTCCCCCTATTTTTATTCGCCGTAATCGGCCAGAGAATCCGGAGGAAGTAACCCATGCCCCTAATTGTATTTGAAGGCATCGACGGCAGCGGCAAGAGCACGCAATTTCGCCGCCTTGCCGCACATATGGATCAGGCGGGTGCCCCCTACTCCCGCCTGGTCTTCCCCCAATATGACAAACCCAGTTCGGCCTTGCTCCGCATGTATTTAGACGGCGCATTCGGCGCTGATCCCGACGCTGTAAACCCCTATGCGGCCTCTACGTTCTACGCAGTCGATCGCTACGCCTCGTACAACCGGGTCTGGGGCGATGCCTACAAATCCGGGGCTACAATTTTAGCGGATCGCTATACCACGTCAAACATCGTCCACCAAGGGGCCAAAATCCCGGCGGCGGACCGGCTTCAATTTTTCCGTTGGCTGGACGAATTTGAACACGATTTAATGGAACTTCCACGGCCCGATCTCGTCTTATACATGGATATCCCCACTGAAATCGCCCTGGAAAATATGCGTACACGCCAAATTGAGACCAACACCCAGGCGGACATCCACGAGGCCGGGGAGGCATATCTCAGGCGCTGTTGTGAAACAGCCCGGGCCGCAACGGACTTTTTCGGTTGGCACCCCATCCCATGTGCTGCAAACGGCGTAATGCGCCCGGAAGAAGAGATTCACCGGGAGATTTTAAATATCCTGTCCTCCGGCTATGATCGCTAGGGAGAAAGCCGCCTTGCGAATCGCATTGCGGCGACGGACAGTTGCCATTCCGGCAGATATCCGCCGGGAGGTCGACAGTGAAATTACCCGGCGGGCCTTATCCCTCCCCGCGTTCCGATTAGCGGATACGATATTTTGCTATTTCAGCGTGGGCGCGGAGATTGACACCCGCCCCCTATTGGAGCAGACCCTGCGACTGGGCAAAACGCTCTGCCTGCCCCGGTGCCAATCCGGCGGCACAATGGACCCCGTTGCCGTATCGGATCTGAGGGCGCTCACGGAGGTGTTTTTCGGCATCCCCCAACCGGGGGTGGATGCCCTGGCTGTCCCGCCGGAGTCCATCGATCTGGCCATCGTACCGGGTCTCGCCTTTGACCTGTCTGGCTATCGCCTAGGGCAGGGCGGCGGATACTATGACCGGTTTTTGCCAAAGCTATCTGGTGTGGCCGTCGGCCTCTGCCGGAGCGCCGTGTTGCTACCGAAAGTCCCCAGAGACCCCCACGATCAACCCATATCAATTTTGGTGACGGAAAAAGAGATTGCGGAGCTCAAAATTTGAGCCCCGCAACCTCGGGCGCATCAACTAGCAGCAGCCGCCTCTCTCGCAACCGCAGCCGCCAAAGCCGCCATCCCAGCCGCCACCCCAGTTGTTGCCGCCACAGCAGCAACAAAGGATGAGGATGATGATAATGATCCACCAGCATTGACCACCGCCAAAACCAGTTCCACAAAACATAATGTACTCCATTCCGCCGCTGCGCATCGGCTGTAGTGTAGTGATATATTTATAAATCCCGTATGTTTTGCCCCTCTTTGTCTGCGCAGTGAACTTCATCGGACAAAGAGCCCTATCTTTTGTGGATCAGCCGGAAAACCTTTCGGCTTTCTGCCTTCTGTGGTATCCTATGCAGAGGGCGTATCAGAGGTTACACAGCAAGGAGTAAACTACATGTCTGACAAAAACGATTACTGGAAAGAAATATTTGAAGACAACTTAGACGATGTGGGTGTATCGCCTTTAGACAACGCAGTCGAAGACGCGGACACCTTCCAAATCGACGAGGCCTTTTTCGCCTCGGATGAGGATTACAAGTTGCTCCGTCCGCCTGTCTCCGATACCAACGTAATCCCGCCCGAAGTGCGAGATGTATCCGCCTATACCAATGGCCACTCGAAGGGCGCCGATGCATTCGATGAAGGCGGAAACACGGATGAAGATGAGGACGACTACCAGTTCGATGCAAGCATCTTCGACCTCGAGGACAGAGACGACGAGGCGTTTGAAGACGACGACCCCTACGAAGAAGACGACATGGAGGACGACAGACCTCCAAAAGGCGAAGAGCCCTCCGTCCAGCTCGTCCGCAGGAGGCGGACGGGGCTCATGGGCGGAGTTATGTATGCCGCTGTCATCATTAGCGTCAGTATCATCCTGGCCTCTGTGGCCTGGATGGTGGCGGACGATGTCCTCGCCTTGACAAAAGAGGAGGTCACCGTGGAGGTCATCATCCCGGACAACTTTACCATCGGAGATGTGGCTGAAGAGCTCTACGCCGCCGGGGCCATTAACTTTCGGCCCCTATTTACCTGGTTCGCTTACTTCTCCAGCGCCGAGGATCGGATCCAGCCTGGTCAGTACCAGTTGACCATCGCGGATTATCGCGCCATCATCAACCGCCTCAACCAGAGGACGGGTGAGCTGATCGAACAAAGAGTGATGATCCCCGAGGGCAGAACCATGCGGGAGATCTTCCAGATTTTAGAGGACAACGGCGTATCTACGGTGGAGGCCTTAGAGGAGGCCGCCGCCACGACTGAGTTTGACTTTGAATTTTTACAAGATATCCCTATGAACACCATGAACCGCTTAGAGGGGTATCTGTTCCCCGACACCTATGTTTTCTATCTGAGGCAAGATCCTGTCCGGGTCATAAACCGGATGTTGCAAAACTTCCACACCCGGATGCTGCAAAACGACATCTATGATCTGGTCGAGGAGAGCGAGTTCACCCTCCACGAGATTATCAACATCGCCGCCATGATTGAAAAAGAAATGGCGTCCGTGGCGGAGGCGCCTACCATCTCCTCCGTCATCCACAACCGTCTCAACGTCCCCATGATGCTCCAGATCGATGCCACTATCCAGTATATTCTGGGCGATGACAGGCGGGAAGTGCTCCACGCCGACGACCGCTGGATCGACAGCCCCTATAACACCTACGTGGTAGACGGCCTACCCTACGGCCCCATCGGAAATCCCGGTGTGGCGTCCATTTTGGCGGCCCTCCAGCCAGCCCGTACCAACTACTTGTTCTATGCGTTGCATATAGACGGCCACCACGAATTCTTCCCCAACTATGAGCGGCACTTGGCCTTCCAGCAGACGCCAAACTTCGCCCACTATGGCCGGTTCTAACCGGCCGGAGCTCCTGGCCCCCGCCGGGGACCTGGAGCGGCTCCGATACGCCCTGCGCTACGGGGCCGACGCCGTGTATCTGGCGGGCCACCGGTTCGGGATGCGCACGGCATCGGACAATTTTGACGAGACGGGCCTCCGCACTGCTGTGGCCCTGGCCCATGACCGGGGTGTGCGGGTCTATCTGGCCTGTAATATCATCCCCCGCAACGCCGATCTTTCGGAGTTGCCGGACTATTTCGCCCTGGCCCAGGAGATCGGGATCGACGCCCTAATCACGGCGGATTTGGGCCTGTTCACCATGGCGGGCCGCTATGCGCCCAAGATCCCCCGGCACATCAGCACCCAGGCGGGGATTTTAAACGTAGAGAGCGCCCGGGCCTGGCACGATTTGGGGGCTGCCCGGGTGATTCTGGCCCGGGAGATGAGCCTTGCGGAAATCGCCGAATTATGTGTAAAAAAACCCCGGGATTTGGAGACGGAAGTCTTCATCCACGGGGCCATGTGCGTCTCTTTTTCCGGACGGTGCCTGTTGAGTCAATACATGGCGGGCAGAGATGCCAACCAGGGTAACTGTGTCCAATCTTGCCGCTGGAAATACCATCTGGTGGAGGAATCCCGCCCCGGTGAATACATGCAGATCACCGAAGACGGCGGGACCCATATTCTAAATGCCCGCGACCTCTCTATGATCCGCCACCTGCCAGAGTTGATCTCCGCCGGGGTGGATAGTCTCAAGATCGAGGGCCGGGCCAAAAGTTTCTATTACGCCGCCGTGGTGACCAACGCCTACCGCAAAGTCTTAGATGCGGCCCTCGCCGGACAGGAGCCGGACCCCCTCTGGCTCCGTGAGGTGGAAAAGGTCAGCCACAGGCCCTATTCCACCGGATTTTTCTACGACCCGGAGGGCGGCGGCCAGGACGTATCCGACGGCCTGTACATCCGGGGCTGTGACGTGGTGGGCGTAGTGGAATCCTGCGACCCGGACGGCGAAGCGCTCATCACCCAACGCAACCGTTTCTTCGTCGGCGAGACCTTAGAACTCCTCACCCCGGACGCTCTTCCCGTATCGTTCACACTCCAAGAAATGCGGGACGGACGGGGCAATCCCATCGAATCCGCCCCCCACCCCATGATGCCCGTCCGCCTGCGATTGCCGAAATCAGCGCCCCAATATTCGATCTTGCGGCGGGATGTGTGAGTTAGGAGGATATCCCATGCAACAATCCGTAAAAAGCTTTATCAAAACATATCAATTACAAACCGACGCCCAAACCCGATACATCGACCTGGTCTCCGAAGTGGGAGAGCTGGGCAAGGAGATTGTAAAATCCACAGAGTATGGAAAAAAGCCATACGCCCCCACTTCAAGCGCAACGGACGAGTTGGGCGATTGCCTCTTCTCGCTGTTTGCACTCTGCTACGAGATGGATGTGGATGCGCAAGCGGCGCTGGAGCAAGCTCTGGCGAAGTATGAGCAGCGTTTTGCGCAGAAGGGTTATGTTGGCTCGGGGGGATAGCATGAAACACAAAAAGACCATAATAATCGCCATCATCATTATCGCACTACTCATATCTGCGGTACTATTCTTCCAATGGACGAACCGGGGCTACAGCTTGGGGATCAACCCGGACGAGATTTATCGCATTAGCTGGTGGTCTTTTCGGAGTTCACCACCGGAAGTAACGGACAGGGATGAAATTGAGGCAATCGTAAGACACTTAAACGCCTGGTTGTTAATCGAGAGAGTTCCACGAGTGATTGGCGGTGAAACACCTGATATGATAATAACGCTTTATGGCGCAGACGGAACGCAAAAATGGTATTTGTCAGTACGCGAAACAGGAACTGTTCGAACGGAGGATGGCAATTGGTATCACATTACTGGAAGCTGGTCTCCTGTGAGCTGGTTTTCAGAACGGTTTGGATGAGTATTTTCGGCAATAGACACACATTTTCGCATAACCGTTACATGGATTGCCTACGTTATTGGCTCTTGTTTTGAGGTTTGGCTTACTGTATAATGGCTATAGTAATGTAGAGAGCATATATTATACGGAGAAGTGTAAGGGCGGTATAACAGATGAAAACAGTTTTGACCCCCCAAGCCGCCAAATATCTTGGTCGGCTGAATGAACCCGTGAAAAGCAGAATACAGGAGGCTTTAAGAAAGTTAGAGCAAGAACCGCCGCAAGGAGATATTAAGGCGCTGTCAGGGCAAGCCGGATTTCGGCTTAGAGTTGGCAGCTATAGAATATTATTTGGAATAAAAGCTGACACGATTGTTGTAACGGATATTGCCCCTCGTGGGCGAGTTTACAAAGGGAGGTAGCAATGATGACTGTAAGACAAGAAATTCACGCTTATATAGATGACATACCAGAGAGCAAGCTAGTGGCACTGAAACCTCTGCTTTTCGCTTTAGCTGACGAAACGGTTGTGATTGAATATGATTTAACCGAGGAAGAGCGTGCACTCCATGCCAAAGGCATGGCAGAATATGAAGCTGACCCGGATAGCTTTGTAGCACTGGATGAAATTTGAGGCCATGTACGAAGAAAGTCCTGTGCTCATACAGTTACAGGACTTTTTTATTCCGAAAGATAGCATAAAGCACACGGAGGCACACCAATGAACTACATCGACACCAACAAGGCGGCATGGGAAGAGGCCTTCGACCATCGCCGTCCGGCGTGGACGGATAACACGCTCTTGCGCCTCAAGAGTGAGCCCTTCGCCTTTTTTGACTCCGATTTAAAAGACATGCTGAAACACATGGATTTTCACGGCAAAACTGTCGCCCAGTTCTGCTGTCACGACGGCAGGGAGCTCCTGTCTCTCATGGACGGCGGGGCGGCGCACGGCATCGGGTTTGATATTGCCGAAAATATGATCGCACACGCAAGGGATACGGCAGAAAAAGCCGGAATTGCAAACTGCGCTTTCCATGCATATAACATCCTTGAAATCCCAGAGCAATATCATAGTCAATTTGATTTTATTCTATTCACAATCGGCGGGATTATCTGGTTTGAAGACTTATCTCTGCTCTTCAAAAAAGTGTCAAACTGCCTGAAAGACGGCGGAGTACTATTAATCAACGATTTCCACCCCATGGTAAATATGCTCCCCCTGCCGGGGGAGCCGGAGTATAATCCGGACGATCTGCACCGGGTCGTACACTCCTATTTTACAAAAACGCCATGGATTGATACCGGCGGCATGGGGTATATGTCCACGCTAGAAAAATCCAAGACGTTTACAAGCTATCGGCACAAGACGTCGAATATCGTCAACGCATTGATCGAAAACGGCCTGACGATCACCAGATTTGAGGAATATGAGTATGATATTATGATTGAAACCCAGGTATATGAGGGCGTTGGCTTCCCCTTGTCGTTTATCTTAACCGCAAGAAAGGGAAACACCCGGCTCTGCGGAGCCACCCTCTTTAAAAAAGAGGGCGAAGACGAAGGATACTGCAAACCCCGCCCTCTTTCGTATAGAGGGTGCCGACAGCAGGCGGCGGGTGTTTCCCTACCTTAAAAAAAGTTTTTCCTTGTCGGAAACGACAAGGAAAAACTTTTTTTACACCTACGCAACTGGTATAATTGTTAGTTGATCCGCTCGGACTCCCAGTTCACTTACCACGGCCTCGGTGATCCGGGCCACGGCCACTTGGCTCAACCCTTCCGGCGGCGCATTGACGATGACGCTGACGCCGTCTTCTCGGATGAAGACCACACACTGTTCAAATTCCTTGGCCATCAAGAGATTTTCCAAATTGGCCTCCTGGAGGGAGTGGGTCGCCATCACTGTGAGCGCGTTTACCGCACCGTCGATCTCCTGCTGGGATGCGGCGCCCATGGCGGCGGCCTCCTGGAGCAAGGTGCTGGCGCTGTCTCTGGCCTGGGCGCGGGTCAGGCGGGCAGAGTCAAAATAACGCAGGGCGGCGGCGCTGATGCCGGATTCCATGTCCTCCCGGAAGTACAGACTGGCGGGATCATCTTTCCGCTCACCTTCTTGTCTCTCGTTTTCCCCGTCCTCCCGGAGGGTATCTTCGTCGCTCTGTCGGTTTTGCTCCGTCTGTTCCGTTTGGACGGGATTTGTCGCCGTCAAGTCCTGCCCTCGGTTGTAAGACCAGTTGAGATAGACCGCCACTGCCACAAACAGGAGCACCGTGATAATCACTGCGTTGCGCTTAAATACTTTCATCGTCCCTCATTCCTCCCAATTTATAGGATCTACTCTGCCCCCATTTTCGTCACCGTGATCCGATCCGTTCCCAGACCCGTGAGGGCCGCCACCGCCTGGGTAATTTGTAGCCGCACCGTGGGATCATCCGCCCCCCGGCTGACAATCAGAGCCCCCTGGTACTCCGGGTATCGGTACCGCAGGGTCACCTCCGATTGGGTTCCCTGGCCCGTAGAGACGGTGACCGTCTCCCGCCTGCCGGAACCGTCCTCATTGACTGCCACCTCCTGTTCCAGTGATGTCCGCAAACTCAACACGACAACCACCTCCCCCGCCCCCTCGATCCGAGACAGGGCTCTGGCGATCCGCTCTTCCTGCTCGGCCAGGGCAAATGCCAGTGGGTGCGCAATTTGCTCCAGGGCCGGCGGCGGCTCCGAATCCCCGCCGCCACCCGTGGGCCACAGGATAATGAGTAGGCCCGCCAAGAGCACCAGGATCACGTATTTGTTCTTTTCCACCACCTTGATCACAGGCCCAAGTCCTGCGGGCAGTTTCGCTCTCTTCTCGTTCATTCGATTGCACTCCAATGTTGTCGCTTGGCCGGAATCCCGAAGGTCGCGGCGAGAAAGTCCTCTAACATCTGCCGCTGGGCCGGTGTGTACCGCCCTGTCAGCCAGACCTCAAAGGGATAGGGTGTGCGGGCCTCATCGAGCATGGTCTCTACCCGGACAGTCAGGTCAGACAGCCCCAGGGCTTCGGCTTTGTCCAATATATATGTCTCGCTCCGCTCTATTATGATCCAACTTGTCAACCTTTCTTGGGAATATTCCACTTCTCTGATCCTCGCCTCCAGGGCAAAGTCGTATCCGATCATATGTCGGGCATAGGCGTCGTAGTCAAAGTCTACGATGGGGGCGATGAGGACGACGATGGTCATCATCCCCGTCACCAGCCCCACGACGGCCCGGCTTTTGCCCTTGGGTGTCAGGGCCAGGGCCAGCGCCGCAATAAACGCCGCCGCCGTGAGGCCCAAGACCCAGGTTCGTATCAGTTCTGTCATCCCGTCACCATCCGCATCATAGAGAGTATGGAAAAGAAGATCATCATGGCGCCGGCCCCTACGAGGCCCACCATCATGCCAAAGGCGGTACCCAAATCCCCGATCAATTCCCCGATTTTCGGATCTGTCACCGACGCGGACACCGCGGCGGCGGCCTTGAAGAGTAAGTAGTGGGCCCCCAACTGTAGAATTGGGAGCAGACATATTGCCAACACCACCAAAAGCCCCATGACCCCCATGGCATTGCGTACCAGGGCCGCACCCGCCACCACTGTTCCCCCCGCATCGGCGATAATACCCCCCACTACGGGCAGCGCCGTGGAGATAGCCGTCTTTGCCAGCCGGGTCGCCACCACGTCGGCGGAGGCCGAAACTAGGCCAATCACGGTGATATAGGTCACAAAAGCGATCATAATCACGGTAATCAGTGCTCCGGCTACCCATTTTAGGAGGCGCACCGCCCCCTTCAATCCGCTGCTCCCCATGGCGGCGTTCCCGATGGCGGCGGCCATATAGGCGTAGATAACAGGCAGAATCACCCGTCCGCTGACGGTCATGAGCACGTCTAAAAAGAGTACCGTGCCGGCGTATTTCACCGTCGCCGAGGTAAAGGCTCCGCTGGCCGTCCCCGCCGCCGCCAGGGTGGGGAATAATACCTTGGAAAAGGCCTCCAACTCCTGAAGGGTATCGGCCCCCAGGCCAATAAATGCCCGGCTGGAACCCAGGGCCGCCGCTGAGACGGCCAACACCCCCAGAAGAGATACAAAGTCCGGCACCTCGGCACCGGAACCCTCATAAATGCTGCGCAAAAGTCCCACTAAGATGGCGATGACCATCACGGTAGCCGCACTCCTGGCCGCCTCCCGCAAAACGCCCCCCAGACTGCCGACGACGTTCTCCCATATCCCGCTCATTCCGCCCGTTATGTCCGTCCCGATTTGTAGGGAGACCCCGTCGAGAAGCGGTCTGGCCCCGTCGGGTACGGCTCGTCCAAGCTCTCCCGCCCCCAGGGCATCGGCCTGCCGGTCAATGAGAGCCTGCTCGTCCACTGCCAGGGCTGTACCCTGTAGCAGGATCAGGAGCAGGATTGCGATCCATAGCCGCCTCATAATAGCCCTCCGATCATCTCGAACACGGTCTGCATCAGGGGCAGGGCAATATAGATTGCCGCCACGGTACCCATGAGTTCCACCGCCGAGGCGATGGCGCTCTGTCCCGCGTCTTTGCAGATATCCGTCGCCAGACGGGTCAATATGCCGATCCCCACCGTCCCCAGCACCGGGCGCACAACCGCCGGAGATAACCCCGCCGCCGCCCGGAGCGTCTCGGCAAATGCGAGCACCGTCTCCAAGACATCTACGGCCAGCACCACCACCAGGACGGCCACCGTAAGGGCCAGGATCAGACTCATCTCCGGGCTCTCCCGCCGGATTACGAGACAGATCACCGATCCCACAAGGCCCAGCAGGACTGCTCGAATTACCAGTTCCATAGGCTAAAATCCAAACAGGCGGCGGATGAGTTCAAACAGATTGTATATCTCCTGCACCACAATCATCAGCACCACCACCAACCCCGCAATGGTGGTCATGAGGGCCTGATCCTCCCGCCCGGCCCGGCTCAGTAGCGAGTTGAGCACCGCGACAAGAATCCCCACCGCCGCAATCCGAAAGATCAGGTCTACATCCATTTGCTTGCTCTCCTTATCTTAACGTAAAATAATCAATCACCCCACAGAGCAAGCCCTGCCTAGAACCATTTCATACCCCTAATGTAGGGGGCGGCGCCCTCGACGCAAAAAGGGTGATGGGTTTCTCGTCCTACAGTAAAATAATTACCACGAACACACCCGCTACAAGGCCTAAGGCTGCGTGGACTTTTCCCCGGCTCCGGCGTTCTTCTATGGCGGCTTTCCAAAAGTCTTCTATCCGCCCGATGGTATCGTCCAAGGCAGACCGCTGTTCCTCCACGTCGTATCGGCCCAGGGTGCGACCTAAGTCCGCCAGGACCTGTGCCTCCCGCTCTGTCAAAGCAAGGTCTGTGGTCTGCTCCACGGCAGCTTTCCAAATGGAGTGGAAACTCCTGGTCCCGATGGCCCCCATCTGTCGGGTGACCTGGGCGAAGAAGTGATCCACAGGACGATCCGCCTCGTTTTGAAGTTGCTCCAACAGTTCCGGCATAGGGGTCATCCGGTCACATATCTCGCGTTTCATGGTCTTCAGAGAGGTCAATATCCCCGACAGGTTTCGGACACGCTTCTCCATCTGCCACACACTGGTCAACCCCATGGCGGCAGTCGCACCGACAATCAATATCGCGCCGATTAATCGAAACATCGCTTCCCCCTATCTCCGTCGCTGTATATATCCGCTTCCCGTCAACTTTAGTGATGCTGATCAGCCGGGTGAACAATCCCCTGTCCAATAACCGGCGGTACATGGGCCGCCGCATTAAATCCTCTACTCCGTTTCCGTGGGCCGTGGCGAATAAAATCACGCCGCAGTTGGAAGCGCTCTGGAGGGCCTCGGCATCCGCCGGGGCGGTGATCTCGTCCATGGCGAGGATCTCCGGGTTCATGGCCCGCAGTAACATCATGGCCGCCTGGGCCTTTTGGCATCCTGCAACCACATCGGTATAGGCGCCCAGATCCATCTGGGGCATACCGTCCCGCATGGCGGATAACTCCCCCCGCTCGTCGGCCACGGCCACCCGCCTGCCGCTCGCCGCACACTGGCGGATCATATCCCGGAGCACGGTGGTCTTCCCACCACCCGGTGGGGAGAGGATCAAAGCCGATTGCACCACCCCATCCGCCGTGATCCGGGGCAAAATGTCGTCTGCTACGCCGTGGATTTCTTTCGTGATCCGAATCACGGCGGAGCTGATATGTACAAACCCCGTCACCGCACCCTCCCGGGAGGCGGCTTGTCCGCCGAATCCCACCCGAAACCCGCCCCGGGCCGTTATGTATCCGTTTCGCAAACTATCCCGCACCGCATGGGCCGAGGCGGCGGAGGCGATCTCCAAAACGGAGGTCAACTCTTTTCCCGTCACCGGGATACTGGAAAATATCCGCTCCCCGTCTGGCAAGAGCACTGTAGGCGACTGACCTATACGCAGCCGGAACTCCTCCACCTGGGTCTTGTCCATCTCGTCCATGAGCCGTGCCGGACCCCGCAGGGCGTAGGGTAAGAGCTCCACCGCCTTGTCGTACCGGGCAATTAGGTCTAGTATTGTGTCCATGTTGATCTCCTCTCCGCCACCTTGCCTGTCCTAGTCCATATGTATTAACCTGTCGGCAGGTTTATGCCTAGAGTTTGATTCAAAAAAACCGCAGGACATGATGTCCTACGGTTTTTTGTGTTGTGTTGCCCTCTAACTGTGCGCTGTACATATGTAAACGTCCTTTCCATGTTGTTTTTTACGCAACACCTTGAAGGACTTGACCGCACATGGTATAGCATTTATGCGGTTGACCGTAAGATGAATTGCGTGTGGGGAAGTGGCGTAATACGTTTACCGACGAGCGCCGCTTCCTTCTTATTTTTCTTTGAGCGATTTTATCCCATCCCGAATAGCTTCCGACCTTTTTTCCCCTGTCCGTTTGCAATATTCATCTAATATATGCGCATCATTTTCGCTAATGCGAACGTCCAAACGAATAGGCTTTGGCTCATCAGTGGGCCGCCCTATTTTTTTAATCGGCACATACGACCCCCTTTCTACCGACAAAAGTCAAGACTTTATTTTGATATTGTTAAAGGGCCGCATTTTACAGTCTTTCACAGGCTCCTTTTCCAAAGGAGCGCATAGCGATATTCCCAACGAATTTGAAACGGCGCTTCAACCACTCCGGCGGCAAACGCTCTGTGATCCTCGCTCGGTAGCCCAAACAGGGTATATAACTCCTGCCGAAACAGGACATGGCTATCTTCCACGATTTGATCCGCAGCACGCTCGGTGAGCACATATCCTTCCATCTGCGCTTGTAGCACTTGCACAGCGGCCACGTCATCATCGAAAAACACAATGACGCTGACAGGGCTATCATCCCTGGCCAGCGCATATGCGCCCTCAAAACCCACGAGTCCTTGATACTGCTGCTCATACTGTAT
>Ga0131853_10016364_pt1 | contig 13532 bp, 11 predicted proteins | sample TergutLab28metaG_FD_92764 | JGI IMG/M metagenome (GOLD analysis project Ga0131853, IMG submission 92764) | Labiotermes labralis P1 segment gut microbial communities from Petit-Saut dam, French Guiana - Lab288 P1 (version 2) (version 2) | ecosystem: Host-associated > Arthropoda: Insects >... | reverse complement strand
TGTTGCAAAAAATATTGCTAAAATTAATAATCTCACGTTTTATTCCTCTTCTCTATTTTCCACTATGTTTATGGCTTTTTCTACCCAGTCAAGTCAACCGTTTTGCTCCTCGGAACATCAATAGTCGGATTATATTGAAATGTCATTCGGTAGTCAATAACAACGCTATTAACGAAAAGGGCTAACCCGAAAACGCCTCCGTGTTAGCCCATTACTTCATTAATACATATCACTAGCCTTACCAAGCGAATCTACAAAAGAGCGCATTTCTTTTTTTGACTGTATTGTATGCACATGCCCTATAACCTGATGTTTTCCTGTGTCAGACAAGGACGAAAAGTATTCCATTGCAGGTTGGTTTAGCGCCAAGGCAAAAGTAAATCCTATAGGTATTTCTACTGCATGTGTGTTTTGGTTTGTACTCATAATTATCACCCCTTAATTATTTTAAGCGTAGGCGGTAATAATATTCAAAATAATTTCCGAATATTTGCAGGGGCTTTTTTTGTATAGTATAATAAACGGACACAGTTACAAGAACATGTCTTAGAAATTGCCACAACTTTAAATATACATCCGAAAGGAAGATATAAAATGTTAGACCAATTAACAGCAATACAAACCAACACACAAGCCGCTATAGAACTTGCAAAAAACCCGCAAGACATTGAAAACCTGCGCATCAAAACCCTAGGAAAAAAAGGCGAACTAACGCTGCTATTAAAAAACCTAGGCTCCTTACAGCCAGAAGAGCGCAAGGAAATGGGCAAAAAAGCAAACGAGGTGCGAGATGTCATAACCTCAAGCCTAGAATCCGCCCGCACCAACCTGGAAGCCATAGCCCAAGAGCAAGCACTTATTGCCGAAGCTGTGGACATTACCCTACCAGGCCGGAGTAAAACTTTAGGCCACATTCACCCAATAACATCTTTTATGTGGCGTTTGGAAGATTTGTTTATAAGCCTTGGTTTTGACGTTGTGGAAGGTAACTTTATTGAAACAGTGTACAACAACTTTGATGCACTAAACACCCCGCAATCCCACTCTTCCCGTGACGAAAGTGACACATTTTATATCGACGAAACGCACTTGCTACGCTGCCATACATCGCCGGCGCAGGTGCATATAATGGAAACTGGGAAGCTCCCAATCCGTGTAATTTCCCCGGGCCTGTGTGCCAGGTATGACGATATTGACGCAACTCACACACCTGCATTCCATCAAATGGAAGGGCTTGTAATAGACAAAGGCATTAACTTTGGGGATTTTAAAGGCATGATGGAAATTATAGTGCGTTATGTATTTGGTCCGGAGGCAAAAACTCGCTTGCGCCCCAGCCATTTCCCGTTTACAGAGCCTAGTGTAGAGCTTGATATTTCCTGCTACGCCTGTAATGTAGACAAGCCCCGTGCAGATTGTAGCGTATGCAAGGCCAGCGGCTGGGTAGAACTTTGGGGCTGCGGAATGGTGCACCCAAAAGTGCTGGAAATGTCGGGAATAGACCCGACGGTGTATAGCGGCTACGCTTTTGGGCTTGGAATCACCCGTATGACAAGTGCGCAGTTTGGTATCCCGGTTCTTAAGCCGTATTATGAGAATGATATGCAGTTCCTCGGTCAGTTTTAACAGTCGACAATAACCAACTGAAATAATGAGAGGGCAATTTAATTATGAATATTCCACTATCTTGGCTAAAAGAAGCCGCACAAATAAATGACACAACTCCAACCCTTATTGCCAAAATGACAGAAGCTGGCAACGCTGTAGAAGGCGTAGCAAAACTAGGCGAAGACATAACTGGCGTAGTGGTTGGCAAAATAATTTCCTTAGAAAAGCACCCGGACGCAGACAAGCTATGGGTAACACAAACCGATGTTGGACAAGGTGATACAGAGCCACTGCAAATTATCACAGGTGCAGACAACCTAAAAGTAGGCGATTTTATACCCGTAGCCGTACACGGCTCCACATTGGCCAACGGGCTAAAAATAAAAAAAGGCAAAATGCGGGGCTTAGATTCCAACGGGATGCTGTGCTCTATAGACGAGCTTGGTTACACAGTGGCAGACTACCCGGAAGCCTGTGAAGACGGCATTTACGTATTCCCAAGCGGGCACCAATTAGGTGCAGACGTGCGGCCAATTATGCAACTTAACGAAGATGTTGCGGACTTTGACATTCTTTCCAACCGACCAGATACAAACTCTATAATGGGCATGGCAAGGGAAGCAGCCGCTGTATATGGCAAAACTTTGGAACTGCCAAGCATTCAACTAAAAGAACAAGGCGAAGGAACCGCTTCCGACTTTGTAACTGTGGAGATAAAAGACCCTATGCGCTGCCCACGCTATATCGCACGTGTAGTTAAAAACGTAAAAATAGGCCCATCGCCGCAATGGTTGCGTCGCAGGCTTTCTACTTCTGGCATTCGGCCAATAAATAATATTGTAGACATAACAAACTATGTAATGTTGGAATACGGCCAACCACTTCATGCATTTGATATTACAGCTGTGGCTGTAAAAGACGGCAAACACGGCGTAGTCGTTCGTACTGCCGCAAAAGGGGAAACATTTACAACCCTAGACGGCGAAGAGCGTGAACTAACAGAGACAACACTGCTAATTGCCGACCACCAAAAACCAATTGGCATAGCAGGTGTTATGGGTGGCGAGAATTCTAAAATAACAGACGAAACTGTAACAATACTATTCGAATCTGCAAATTTCGATTCCGCAAATATCCGCCAGACCTCACGCAGCCTTGGTATGCGTACAGACGCTTCTGCTCGGTATGAAAAAGGGCAAGACCCTAACCAAGCTCTAAGTAGCGTAAACCGTGCAATGGAACTTGTAGAATTGCTAGAATGCGGAGATATTGTACCAGGCATGGTAGATGCATACCCCACCCTGCGGGAAGAAAGAGTAATCTCGTTCAAGCCTTGTAGTATTTGCAACTTGCTTGGCGTACCACCAACCGACTTAGACCCGGCTAAACAATGCGAGTATCTGTCCCGCCTTGGCATAGCAACCCGCGACTGCGGCACTTATATGGAAGCCATACTACCCACATTCCGTGCAGATATAACCGGCGAAGCAGACCTTGCGGAAGAAATTGCACGTTTCTATGGCTTAAACAACATCCAGTCCAGTTACGAACAAATTTTAAGCGGGCAATCTTTGGCCGGCAATGTTGCAGGCAAAACACCACAGCGCCGCAGGCAAGACAATATCAAGCGTACTATGGCTGCCCTTGGTTATAGCGAAGCACTGACATACCCCTTCGAAAGCCCAAAAGTATTTGACAAGCTAAATACTCCGCAAGGGCACCCAATAACCGTTGCCGTAAAATTGAAAAACCCACTGGGCGAAGACTTTAGTATTATGCGTACCCTGCCATTTAACGGCTTGTTAGAAAGCCTTTCCCGCAACTACAACAAGGGTAACGAAAATGTTTCCCTATTCGAAATTGCACACACTTATTTTGGAGCCAAGGAGTTTGCAGAAAGCCAAGGCAGTGAATACAACCCTATAGAAAACGGCCCAAGATTTTCCGAAGACCCGTACTTGGCGCTTGTTTCTTATGGGGAAAATGTGGACTTCCTATCTCTAAAAGGGGATGTAGAGATGTTAATATCTACAATAACCAACCGCCCCTGCGTTTACGAGCCGTTTACGTGCTTCCACTTTATGCACCCGGGGCGTACTGCAAAAATATCTGTAAAAACAAGCCCCAATCCACGAGACGAGGCAACTTACCTTGGTGTATTTGGTGAACTTCATCCTACCGTTGCAAAAAATTACGACATTGGCACACGTGTATATGTTGCTATGCTAGACATGGATGCGATTCATAAAATTGCGGAGGCATACAAATTCAAATTTGTAAACCCGGCAGTATATCCACCATTGGCCCGTGACCTTGCTTTTAAAGTAGAAGAAAAAGCTACTGCTGCAGAGCTGGAAGCCGCAATACGTGAAAAAGGCGGGCAACTTCTGGACCAAGTGGCGCTGTTTGACGTGTATCAGGGCACACAGGTAGGCGAAGGCTACAAGTCTATGGCATATTCCCTAAAATTCCGTGCAAGTGACAGAACTCTTACCGTGCCGGAAGTCCAAAAAACACTAGACGCTATTTTGGCCAATTTACAAAAGAAACATGGGGCTGAAATAAGGGGGTAGCCAATGGAGGTAAAACTAACAGCATATGAAGGTCCTCTGGACCTTCTGCTAACCCTAATACGCAAGCATGAAATAGACATTTATGATATCCCAATATCCTCCCTTACAGACCAATACCTGCAAGAAGTTGCAAACATGCCACCGGACATGGCTCGCCTTAGCGAGTTTTTGGTCATGGCTGCAACGTTGTTAGAAATAAAGTCCCGAATGTTGCTTCCACGCCCAAAAGTAGAGGCAGACAACGAGCCGGAGGACCCTCGAGAGGCACTTGTGCAAAAACTGCTGGCATACAAGCAAGCCCAAGCCATAGCAGAGCAGCTTAAAGCGTACTTCCCAAAAGGGGAAAAGTTAACCAATCGAGGAGACAAAGAGCTGTTAGTGCAACTTAGCCAAGATGCAAAAGCTACATTTGAAACAGATGTTACAACCGTTGCCCAGCTAATGACAATATTTACGGAAGTAATGTCTCGCAAGGAAAGCCGACGGGACAAAGTGCGTGCAAGTTATGGAAAAATGCAGCGGGAACGGTTTACTATAACGGAAAAGGTTTTGCATATTCAGCAAATACTAAGGCAGCAGGGGCGTACAAGTTTGCGTATGCTGTTTATCGACTGCCACGGTAGGAACGAAATGGTTGTTACGTTTCTTGCATTGTTAGAAATGGTGCGCCGTGGGGAAATAATGACTGCACAATCAGATTCGTTTGCGGATGTGGAGGTTGTAGCTTCCTTACAAAACCTAGAGAGGACCTGACTATGTCAAAGGAAATTAAAGAGGCACTGTATCAACAGCTGCAAACAAACAACCCGCAAATTGAAGCGGTCATTGCTAAATACATTACTGATGATATTGTAAAACAGCCCATATTGCATTACATCGAATGGCTAAAAGTAAATGAAATATCTCCATCATATTCAGACTTCGAAGGCCAATCTCCTTTTTGGGAAGTAGCCTATAAAGGCAAAAAACATTTTATTGTTTGGGACGGCAAGGATGCAATAAGTATTATGCTACAAGCCACTTTCACAAACGAATTTCAAACCACAATTCTTGAAAACAACTTGCAAGATACCGTTTTAGGAAATTTACAATACTGCTCACGCACCAACGGTAGCAACTGCAATAATTGCCACCTTCCACTTGGTGCAACAGGCGTTGATGAGATAATTTTTGGTAAAGAAATAAAAAACCTTTGCTGTGGGCAATTTATTACATTCAACAACCCTAGTGCCGAAATAATAGAAGCGATAAAAAGCCTTTTATAGTAATTTCCTTGCATATAAAAAATCAACTGGTTTCATTTTGAAACCAGTTGTGTTATAAGCACCGCTTTCCCTAAACGCATACCTCCAGGAGAAACCCAAATGCAAATATCCGAACGAGAAAAAACATTAGAAGCCATGCTTTTTGCAAGCCCAGAAAGCGTTCCGCTGGAAAAACTGGCGGAAGCCCTTGGCTGCGCTATACCCCTAACCCGTAATTTGCTAACCCGCTTGGCAGAGGCCTATACAAAAAACGCCTCCGGCATTCAGTTGCATGAGGTAGATGGCGCATACCGCTTATGCACAAACCCTGCATATTACCCTGCCGTACAGCGCCTTTTGCAAAGGAAAACACGCAATGCCTTCACCCAGCCAATGCTGGAGGTATTGTCTATTATTGCTTTTAAGCAGCCCATAACCAAAGGCGCTATAGAAGAAATACGCGGTATAAGCTCTGATTACCATGTAAACAGGCTGGTTGAGGTTGGTATGGTAATAGAAAAAGGCAGACTAGATGCCCCATACAAACCAATACTATTTGGTACATCCGAAGACTTCTTATTATTTTACGGGTTAAAAACAGTTGAAGAACTTTTAGAAATGTGCGCAAATATAGAAATACCAGAAGACGAAATTACAGAACTAACCGGACATGAACCAAGCGAAGCAGAACCAGAAGAAAACGAAAATATAATGGAAGAGGAAAGCGAAAATGATAATGGAAGACTATAGCAGAATGAACCACTATTACACAAAACGGGACGGACTGCTGGCTTTAGGCGTTTTTATCGTAAGCTCCTTACTATTTCTGGCAGCAGGCTTTATTTTACGAAGCACCGGAATGCGCCTGTTTATTCACGCAAGTATTGTAAGCGTAACACTTGTACTTATAGTAATACTTATCCGCAAAGACGAAGTTCGCTCTATTGGTATATCGTTTAAAAACATGTGGAAGTCTGCACTTTGTGGTTTGTTAACGGGTGCTGCATTTTTCTTTTCCATGCGCCTTGTAATGGGTGCCTCGTTATTTGAGCGAGCGTATGGCGGGGTTGACATAAGTAATCGTTTGGGCGGCAACAGGTTCCACCATGTGCTGGAAACGCCGCTTTTAGAATGGCTCCCTATGGCTTTTGTTTTTGTACTTATTACCGTTGTGCACCAGGAAATATTGATGCGTGGATATGTACAAACCCGTTTGTACGGGCTTTTTAAGTCGGAATGGGCGGCCGTCATTATTACTGGCTTTTTGTTCGTAGTTTTTTTTATGCCACTTAATACAATTTTATTTGGCGAAAATATTAGCTGGATATTTTTAGAATCCATACCCACACGCATGTTGTGGATGTTTTCCTTGCATTGCTGGCTCTACCTTTTGTATCGGCTGTATAATAATTGGGCCGGCCCTGTTATTTTTCACATTTTCTTTAGCTTTCATAGCAATATAACACTTGTGCATTCCTATGTTTTTGGAATAGGATAAATAGCAAATAGCAGGCAAACAATTTGAAGGGAGACATATCCATGGCAGGATGGGACACATTAAGAGGTTTATTAAACGAAGAACTGAAACAGCGAACAGAAGAAGGTTGCGACACGTCAGGGTTTGATGGAAAAATAATTTCGGCAGGGGATAGTATAAAAGCACTAAACGCTGTTTACGATGAACTAATGGCCCTTGAAATTAAAAACGATTACCCCTATGAAGAGCCTTCGGATCTGGAAAAAATAAAGAGCTTGCGCCCTAAGCGCAACGACTTTAATGTACAAACTTACGATATTGACTACGACTTTTTCTATGGCGCATGGCTTGGCCGTTGTTGCGGGTGTGCCTTGGGCAGGCCCATTGAAATGTGGCATTTTATGAACGGCAAAGATGGTATTAGCGGGTGGGAGCTTGTATATGAATGGTTTAAAGGTGCCAATGCATACCCCATAACAGGATATACCCCACAATACTCTGCAGCGGCTGAAAAATATGGGTTAGAGGCCATCCGTTCTATTGCCAGCACAAAGGAACACATTAAGTTTATGGAGACGGACGACGATATCCGGTACACTGTTCTGGGCCTTAAACTTATGGAGGAAAAAGGCGTTAATTTTACACCTATGGACATAGGTACACTGTGGCATAATAACCTTACATGTAATATGGCTTGCACTGCTGAAAGGCAGGCATATATTAATTTTTCTGCCGAAAAGGACATGCTAAGTGCATCAAGCACAAGTGAGGAAATAGAAACGTTTATTGATTTTGTAAGAACGTACCGCAACCCTTACAGGGAATGGATTGGAGCCCAAATACGCATAGACGCATATGCCTATGCAGCGGCGGGACGCCCACAACTAGCAGCAGAGCTAGCTTGGAAGGATGCAGCTTTTTCGCATGTTAAAAACGGAATATATGGCGCAATGTTTTGTGCAGCAATGATTGCTGCCGCATTTACGGAAAAAGATTCGTTAAAAATAATTGAAGCCGGATTGGGGCAAATCCCGGAAAATTGCCGCCTGACACACGATATTAAAAAGGCAATAGAAATAACCAAGGCCGCAAAAGACCAGATAGATTTAGTAAAAAACATATGGGAAGCTTTTAAGCACTATAACCCCGTTCACACCAACAACAATGCTGCCCTTTGCGCTGCCTCAATTTTATTTGCCGGCAACGATTTTGAAAAGGCTATTGCCACATCCGTTCTTGGTGGCTGGGATACGGATTGCAATGGTGCTACGGTAGGCTCGATTATGGGGGCAAAAGTTGGTGCAAAAAATATCCCTTCCCATTGGGCAACTCCGCTTAATGATACACTTTATTCGGCTATACCAGATTTTCATCCTATAAAAATTAGCGAATGTGCAAAACGGTCTTACAACGTATATAAGCGCATATGATATTGCTATAAAAGGAGAAATGTATGCAGGGTCTATTCACGCTATTTAGAAAGATATCGAACGACGAGGCTCATTTTGCTACAGAGCTAACATTGGAAAATATCAAACTACCCGAATTTTTGCGGCTCTGCATGGACGCCGGCCAAGCAAATGAAGTTTGTGCATATTTGCAAAACGTATCCAACGCAGAAGACATTATTGATAAACAAAATTTTTTTAAGGCACTAATTTCATCCGATTTTTTGCATGATATGTTTGCAAAAGCAGAAAAGGAGTTAATGCTTGCAACGCAACTATTGGAATTATTTCATAAGGAAAAAGACACAACTTTGAAGCTCTACTATTTCTACCGGTTTATGGAAGTATATCTTATATTGCTCTATGACATTTCTACAAGCCTTGAAAACAATTCTAATCATGGCTCTGTTCTTGCGGGTTTTGCAAGCGGCATAACTTCGTTTTGCCAAGAAGAACCTGTACAAGCCGCACTTAGGGATATAAGAACAATCCGCCGGGTATTTGAAGCCTCTGCCACTAAACAGGATTTTGAAATTCGGCTTTATGGCAGCAGCCTGCTTGGGTATAATTCCATACCAGTTGATGATGTTCACCAAAACCTGGGAGGGCAGCTGCTTGGCCTGTTTTCTGATTTAGGCATGGACGTTTCTAACGTAAACAAGGCTAGGCACCTTGAAGGCGATACCGCACATTCATATATATGGATGATTATTAAAAACGACAGCCAGCTCCATAAACGGCTATTAAATTACTACGAACAACATAAACCGTTACTTGAATCTATTACAATAGACGCCGGAGATATTCCTACAATTTTAGGCATTAAGGCATTACATGATTTTTTGGTTGCGCGAGAAATTCCTCTCTGCTTTCCAGGCATTGCACCAAGGGGTAGCCGTGCAGTAACAATACACAACTGCCACGACCTTTCTTTGTTTGGGCAAAAAGCAGAAAAAATAATCCCCAACCACTTTATTTCCGATGGAGAAGAGCGGATATTTATACTAACAGGGGTAAACAGCGGCGGCAAAACCACCTATTTAAGAGGGCTGGGCGTTGCCATCGCTTTTTTTAATGCAGGGTTATTTATACCGGCCACAAACGCATGTATACCATGTTTTGAGGAAATGACAGCACTTTTTGCAGGGGCCACGCCCAATATTAGAGATGGGGCAAAACGTTTTATTCATGAAAAAGAAATTGTGTATAAGGCTATAGAAAACTCCAAGCCTTCATCGTTCATTTTAGTTAATGAATTATTCTCCTCCATAGACGAAAGAACTGCCCTGGCCGAATATGGACAAATAATAAACTTGCTACAACAAAAAACTTGTTTTTGCCTTATGATTACCCACTACCAAAGCTTGCCAGAGTGGGTGCAGCCATACCCAGAAATTGTTAGTTTAATGGCCGCAACTGGCAATAATAACGAGCGGCTATATAAAATTATAAGGTCGCAAGGCAGTTATTCTAATGTGTTGGATATACTACGCAAATATGCCCTTACCCCGGACTTGCTAAATAAGGAGGTCTAAAATGGACAAAAAAGCATTAGCCGACTTAGGCATACCAAATTTTTTGCACGATATCTGCCCCAACGAAAAAACAGTAAACCACGTAGAAACATATATGCGAGCCATGCAACAGGACAAAAGTATAATTGTTCAAAGGCAACGTGAAATGGCAGATTTTATTAATAACCAAGAGCTCATGAGTATTATGGTAAAACATTTTAGAAGAATTGACGAGTTGAAAGACCGACATAAAAAGGAGCGTTTAACCGCATTTAAATCCCTTTCATATGCCACCCATAATTCTAAAAAGGAGCAGCATACACAAGTAATAAGCAATATGAATTTAGTGGCAAAATATGCAGAGGAATGTATAAAAGTGTACCACGACTTCCCCGTGTATGTAAGAGATCTGCCATTTGAATCCGCCATGTTTGTGAATTTGAAAGAAACGCTGATAAAAATAACAGAGGGCGAAAAAAGCAAGCGGCTTATGGCTTTTTTGAATGACTTTAAAACGTTAGCAAGTGTAGACTCACGTTACCTAACAAAGATGTCTGTTGCCTATAAAATGAATGACGATTTTACAAAACTGTCGTGCAGCATATCAAATTTGCTGTTTGAATTTAACCCCACAGCAAAAAAAGTAAAATTGTGGGGGAACACTAAAGAAAGCGCTGCAAAATTTTTCAAAAAAAATGAAGTGCAGCGCAAGAAAGACGATTTTACTAGAGCAGAAGAATTTTTTTCGCATACGGTCATGAGTGGACTTAATTATTTGATAGACCTGCTTATGCAGTTTATACAATTCCTTCAAAAGCCCTTTGAGCAAATACAAAGAGACCTGCCGCTTTACGAGTTTGCCATGTCTCTAGTGCGGCATTATAAAACGCAAAATATGCCATTCTGTTTTCCTAAAATAGTAAACCCAGAGCTTGAGCCCGGCGAGCACACTTATGCCATAGGTAGCAATAATATAAATGCCAGTGCTCTAATGGTATTTGATGGCGGGGGTGAAGCCGATTCATATCAATTAATGCAAGAATATGTGCGGTTGCAGTTGTTTGCGCAAGCTGGGTTACCGGTTGCGGCAGAACAGGCACAAGTTGCTATTGTGTCTGACATATTTGTTCAATTTGCGTCTAGTGAATTGGTGCTGGGCAGGTTTGAGGAAGAAGCAAAGGAAATGTCTGCAATATGCCAGCAAGTAAAGCCAAATGGGTTGGTGTTTTTTCACGATGTATTTCAAAGTGCAACATATGAGGAAGTTGCCGAGCCCTTTGCACAGATTATTGAATGGCTTGTGAATATGCCGTGTACGGTGTTTGTTGTTACGCATAACACTTTTTTGGCTGAGCGGTTGAATTTGTGCCAACCTGTTTTAAATGAAGAAGCAAAAAAACAAAATTGACATGTTTATGTAAAAAACTGTTGCATATTGCCATAGCGCCATGATAGAATAACACTAAGTCAGCTTGGGGGCAGCAAACAGCTCCCTTTGGGTGATTCTCTTCGATAAATAGCAATAAAAAAACAGCAATAAAATGTACCACAAGGCCGTTGGTGTGCTCAAGCACCAACAACGCCTTGCAGGAGATGCACTAATCCATCGCCTACAAGACACAGGATAAACCTGCCAAGCAGTACCCACACATTTTACACCATTTCCCCTCTTTCTTCAAGCACCGTTTCCACTCATGCACGGTGTAAGCAGCAAGGTGGTTTTGGCATGTTGTGTTGCTGTAAGGGAGTGCTTTGTGTTGCTTTGTATATGTACTTACATATCTTAGCACGTAGGTTAATGGCAGCGAAAGCTGGGCTCCTGCGTGCTTTTTTGTTTGTTGCTCTCGGGTTGGCTGTTGGTGAGAAGGTGAGTAACAGGTGAGTAATTGAAGATTCCGTTAGAAAGGGGTGTTGGCCGCCTTTATCTAACGGAATTTTCAATTACAAATATGCGGTAAAAGCTAGAATTACAACCTAAAAACCCTCTTAGCATTGTCATACAAAACTGCTTGTAGTATTTTAACAGCCAGGTCCATATCGCATTCGCCATTTGCTACCCGCTGTGCTAGCACCATACATATATTCTCCTTCGCCATTGCTAAATGCCCTACTACTCCGTCGAAAAATAAGTAATCTCCGCCAAAACCAAATATCTTAGTGTAGGGCAAAACATCTAACATTTCGTAAAATGCATTCCTAGCGGCAAATGGCGATATTAAATGGGACCAGCAAAAGTCTACATATACATTTGCATGTGTCTTTGCCAAAACCGCCAGCTCCCGCTCGAAGGGGTGGCCTGTGTGAAATATATCAAAAGTTAGGTTTGAATATTTGGGAAACAGGTTTTTTAGCAGCATGGGGTTGCTGTCTTCCAGGTTGTGGTGCATCCCTTCTTGGATACCCGTGTGTATTTGAATAACAAAATTATTTTCGTCCGCAACTTTTAGTATGTTGTGCATCAAATAATCCTGTAATTTTTTAGGGAAAGCAGTTTTTGTTCGCATTGCATCGTTAAATAAAACTTTAGCATCGCTGTAGCTTACATCTTCAAAATAGAGGGAACGCCAATATGCCACGGGGCATTTTAGAGCTTTCATGCCCTCGCTTAGTTGTTTTGCAAAACGTTGCCTAAAACATTCGCAAAAACTATCAAGGGTGAGTTTTTCAATATCTATGTCTGCAAAAAGCTGGGAGTTTTTATCCGGAAAGGACATGTATGCATGGGGTTGCCATGCGGGTACAAATAAATCGGTAGTGGCATATTTCATGTCGTCAACCCAAAAGTCATTAACAGAAATTTCGATTTTGCACAAGTCCTTCATTACATACCTGCGGTAATCTTCTTTGCTTACGGCTTGTTTGTACTTTTCGTTAAACTCTTCAATTGTTTTATGCGAAATTTCGTTTATGCTGTGTATCGTCTTCGCCGCAATTTCCAATGCTCTGTAATAGGATGTGTTTTTTACGCAGTTAAGCCAGGGTTCCAAAAGTTTAAAACGCTCTGCAATGGGCTGTTTGTAGTCCTTAACCGCTTCTAAGGCATTGCTGCTCATTCCGGCAGACTGTAAGTCGGTGGAAATGTAATGGCTTAAATAGTCGTTTAGCACATCCGGTGCTTCGCCTAGGTAATTTTTATGCGGCTGCAAATGTTCGTGTGTGTCGATAATGTTTTCCATTTTGTTTGCGTAATCTAGCAGTTGCTCGTAGTTTGAATTTTTCATGTGCTTCTCCTTTCGGGTTATAGCGGTTTTGTTTGAAAACCAGCTGGTAGTTCGCAATGTAAACACTGTACGGGCGTTTTGTAATAAATATAGCATATCGTTGAAGAGAAGTATAGCGAAGGCCTAGACGCGAAAAGCACGAAATAAAAATACAGGTTCAGACGCTTGATACCAAGAAGTGGTTCGATTTTTATGTTTATGCTATAATCTTTGCAGTATGAGACACAAAACCCCAAACGGTTACTGTCAGTAACCGTTTGATATTAACTTAAGGCGCTAGGAGGATATAAAAAATGCCAGCAAAAACCCGCTTCATATGCACTTCCTGCGAACATGAGCAAGCAAAATGGATAGGCCGCTGCCCATTTTGTGGTGAATATAATACATTTGAAGAGCGAGCAGTAAAGCCCCCTCCACCAAAAGGCATAAAAGGGGCTGCTTTCATTT
>Ga0131853_10016362_pt1 | contig 13533 bp, 10 predicted proteins | sample TergutLab28metaG_FD_92764 | JGI IMG/M metagenome (GOLD analysis project Ga0131853, IMG submission 92764) | Labiotermes labralis P1 segment gut microbial communities from Petit-Saut dam, French Guiana - Lab288 P1 (version 2) (version 2) | ecosystem: Host-associated > Arthropoda: Insects >... | reverse complement strand
CTAATTATGAGCTATGAGTGAGTTACGAATGATTGATTGGTATATTGCTAAGAATGAATGAAATGATAGTGATGATGATATGGAATTGGGTGTTTGTCTCGTGTTTGGTTTTGAGGGGGAGGGTATGATGAGAGTATTAAGTATTGACAAAAAGAAAAAAACATGATATAATCAACAAAATTTGTGCAAAATATATTATTGTTCCTCGATAGCTCAATGGTAGAGCATCCGGCTGTTAACCGGAGGGTTGTAGGTTCGAGCCCTACTCGGGGAGGAAGATAAAACCCAGTAATCATCATGGTTATTGGGTTTTATGATTTCTGAAAAATTGTGTATCATGGACATTTTGTGCATTATCTGGGCATGAAATAATAAGCTATTAAGCCATAGTGTGATTTCATAGCATAATATCGAACAATATTTGGTCATTATGGGTTGGGCGATATTTACGTCACCAAACTTATCTCGTGCATTATTTAATGAGCGGCAAGGATGATTTGGTTTCTCGCATAACCCTTTGCTAGATAAGTATTACTGAATTCCTTTCTCTCATTTGGACGACAGCACAAGGTCTTCTACCGAACACGGAAAGAGCACGATTAATGGTCTTTTAGTGCGAAGGCAGAAGTCTATTTTCAAGTTAAACACCGACGATACTGCGAAATCCATTATAGCTGCCTAGGCTTATTGTTATGATAATATCCCAAAAACTACCCTGCTAATAATAAGCAGGGTAGTTTTTGGGATTGATGTTATTTATTTTTCTTTGAACTTTCAGTGTTGAAGCTATCTGGAAGTGGTTCGTATTTTTTGCCTTTGAAATAATCGCTGGCAATCTTTGCTGATACTCCGCTTAGAATCACTACAGCAATGATGTTAGGCAATGCCATAAATGCGTTCATAACATCAGCAATAGCCCATATCAGAGCAACGCCGCCATATGCGCCAAAAACTGTAGCAGGAAGAATTAAAAGTCTGTAAAAAATTCTTAATTTCATTCCCCATTTTGGCCCGAGCAGATATTCGAAGCATTTTTCTCCAACATATGCCCAACCTATAACGGTTGTGAAACCAAAGGTAGCCATCATAAACGCCATCAGCCAACCACCGAACTGCGCACCGAAAAATGAATTTTGATATGATTGTATAACCAAAGGAGCACCGGTTATGTTTGCTGTATGGAATCCGGGGCTTATGTAAGAAAGGTCTACCTGTGTAAGTATAACCAGAGCTATCAATGTACACATAACATGGGTGTCCAAGAAAACTTCAAAAGAGCCCCACATTGATGTTTTAACAGGATTATCTGATTTTGCCGCAGAATATGCTATGGCTCCGGAACCCAAGCCTGCCTCATTTGAAAAAATACCTCTTTGAAGACCAAGGCGAACAGCATACATAATAGCAACGCCGGCAACGCCGCCCGTAAGGCTTGTTCCACTAAAAGCACCTCTGAATATAAGACCAAAAGCATAAGGAACATCAGTGATGCTTGAAATGATGATGAGGATAGAGGTAACTATGGCGGTTACAGCCAAAAATGGTATAACTTTGTCAACCACTCTTGCGATGCTTTTAATACCACCTATTATTACAAGTCCGATTAAGAATGCCGCAATAATACCAATGATTAGTCTATTGACACCGGGAAAAACATGGGCTAGGGCACCTGAAGCAGAGTTAGATTGAACCATATTGCCTATTCCAAAAGCACCTAATGCCCCGAAAAAGGCAAATACAATCGCAAAGCATCTTCCAAGCCATTTTACCTTCATACCTTTTTCCATGTAGGCAAATGGACCTGACAAAACCTCGCCCTTGGCGTTTGTGCCTCTAAAGTGGCAGGCAAGGATAACCTCGTTAAATTTTGTTGCAATTCCGAAAAAGCCTACTACCCACATCCAAAATACGGCACCGGGACCGCCCCATGCTATAGCTGTTGCTGTTCCGGCAAGGGTACCAACACCCATTGTAGCAGAAAACGATGTCATTAGAGCCTGCCAAGGGCTGATATCGCCCTTACCAACGATGGGGTTTAATTTGTTTTCGGGTTTCCTGAACATGTCGATGATAGTGTGGTTCATGAAGTATCCGAATTTCGTGACCTGATAGCCTTTTAAGCGTATTGTGAGAATTAGACCGCCGACAAGAAGTATCCCCCATGCAGCGGGCCCCCAGACCCAATCTTGAATGTCCCTAAAAAATTGAGTTGCAGCATCCATAAATTCGCCTCCAATTCTAAATATGTTTTCATAAATCATACTACATTATCTACAAAATAGCAATATATTTTTAAAATTATTTTGTTAATTATTCGAGTTTTTTACGAGTGTTACTAGGCCCATCTGTGGCTTGATTTATAAAAGTAGACATTATTATGTGAGCCCATCTATAATTTGTCATAATAAATCAAAGGCAATATAGCCACAACATCGCAATGCAAGCATTTATCTAACTGTTTACACTCGCCTTTGCTGTTTGAACAATTTCTTTATTAAAGACTATGGTATAAATTTTGACAATTGCCTACAAATTTGAGACATTGCATTTTCGTGTACTATATGTTAAAATTTTCATAAATATTTTCTTTACGATAATATATCGCAGAAAAAGGAGGGCATACGAGAACTCTGAATAGATGGCTTGGCAGCGGGTGGGCTTGTGCATCATTCAAAGGCGTGTTAACATGTCCTAGTCACAAACATCACGCCTTCAATCATTCGCAGGGTGTTGTGCTGCATAAGAACGAACGAAGGCATATGGTATTAAAAGGAGTTGGCTAATGGTAATACAGAAAAGAAAACTTGTGGCCTTATTGTTGGCTATAGCGCTTACGGTTTCTTCATTAGTCTTTGCGCCAATTTATGCGATGGCTCATGAAGTACCGTTTGAGGCTATTGACTTATCATCGGACATTACGACAGTAACCGGACTTACAACTTTTATCTTAGATTCCGTTTCGTGGAATCCTGCCAGCAGCCAGTTTACTGGCGGAATAGCATACGAAGTCACAATTGTGTTGCAAGCGGATACAGGATACACATTTGCCGGAATTCTTGCTACCGATACTACAATTGAGGGCGAGCAAGCGATTATTTTAGGCAGCCCGGGCAATATGCTCACAATATCTCGCACTTTTCCGGCTACCGCCACGATTGATACGTTGATTACAGCTAGCGTCCTAACCGGCGTAACATCGCCCGCGGTCTTGGAGATGCCAAGTGCAACGATAAACAGCGGTACCGGCTTTACGGCGGAAATAGCATGGAACCACGGCAACACAGCATTTGGATTTGATACGCAATATACGGCGACAGTAACATTGACCGCACAAGCCGGATTTACTTTCTTTGGTGGATTTAATAATACCAGCGAAATTGCGGGCTTCTCTATAGCCGGGAATATGCCTACCGCATGGATTAGCAATAGCGGCACATCACTTGTGTTTGAAGTGCAGTTTCCGGCAACCGGACCCGCACCGACCTTCCAACTGACCGTTAGTTCGGGTACGAACGGCATGGTTTCTGGAACATCAAGCGGCATGCTTGCCGAAGGGTCTCCTGTTGATGTAACGGCCACGGCAAACTCCGGATTCCATTTTGTGGATTGGACGGTCTCAGGCGCAACCATAACTGGCGGCATCACCGTCAATCCAGCTATATTTTCTATGCCTGGTAATAATGTTACGATATCGGCCAGATTTGAGCCGGATACCATCGATAGCGTGACGGTTTCGCCATCGATAATACAGGTGGAGAGAGGAATGTCGCAGCAGTTTACCGCGACAGTAGCAGTTACCGGTACCTCTGCTAAAACTGTGACATGGAGCGTGACAGGTGGCACCGGCAGCAATACGATTTCATCTGATGGCAATCTTAACGTTGATCCGAACGAAACAGATGGAGCCACATTAACTATTACAGCCACATCAACAGTTAATACCAACGTGCTTGGAACTGCTACCGTAACGGTGACAGATACAACACCCACGCCGGTATATGGTATTGCACTTGATACATCCGGCGCGCATACGTTCCCGCAAGCAGTTGAGGGATATGGAGCACAAGGAGGTTTGACCATTGCTGTGAGTAATGCGGGCAACCAACCTACGGGTACTTTGTCAGTTAGTGTTACAGACCCTACGGTATTTACATTATCCAACACGTCAATCGGTAGCATATCTAATTCTGGCAGCGATATATTCACCATTGCGCCGGCAATAGGTCTTGCGTCAAACACATATACGGCGACTGTTACAGTGAGCAGTAGCTTGCACGGATTTAGCGAGAGCTTTAATGTCAGCTTTTTGGTTACAGCAATACCGACCTTTACAGTTACTGTGAACGGCAGTGAAGCCGGACTAACCGGGGCCGGAAACTTTGCCTCCGGTGATACGGTTACGATTTATGCCGGTACAAGGTCAGGATTTATATTTAACGGATGGACATCCACTCCGGCGGTGACTTTCGCCGATGCTAACAATGAAACAACCAGATTTGTGATGCTAAATGAGTCTGTTACTGTTACGGCAAATTGGACGGCGGTTGGACCGGTGCTTCATGCTGTTACTGTAGTTGGAAGTCATGCAGGAACAACAGGGGCAGGAAACTTTGCTCAGGGAACTGCGGTTTCTATCAATGCAGGCACGCGGGCAGGCTATACCTTTGCAGGATGGACATCTTCACCACCGGTGAGCTTTGCAAATGCGAACAATGTAACGACGAGCTTTGTGATGCCAAACCAGGCAGTTACGATAACAGCCAATTGGACACCGATATATACGGATGGTGGTACAGGTACTGACAACGGCTCAGGCAGCGAAATAGGCACTGATGGAGGCTATGCCTCATGGGGAGATGATGAGGGTGAGGCACCATCAGGAATATCCCCAATGTCTTCACAGCAACCAGCGAGAAGACCTTTGCCAACGCCAAGACCACCCCAAGCTACAGCACCAATCCCAACACCTGCCCCACCGATGGCTGCACCGGTACAAGCGCCAACACTACCAACGCTACCAGTACTTGGAAACTCTGTAGTGCGCTCTCTTAATGGAGCGGCAATGAGATTCATTTTTGAGGCCGGTGTGTCAGCGACGCTGGTATTTCCTGGTGCGGAAATAACATTCCCGTCTGAAAGCCTGGCCACGCTTGTCGATGCACATGCTGTTGGAAATGCTGTTGTTCATGTAGAATTTGCGATGGCATCGGGCAATGAGGATGATGACCATATCCTTGCGGCAGGAATTGTAATTGCTGTGGGCGATGTGGTGGTTGACGAAACTGCCGCCGACTTCACCATAGCGATTTCCTTGTCGGACCTCGACTTGGAAGGAATGAATCCGTATAGAATTGTCGCGGTATTTGAAGATGGCACGCTGGCTGGCGGCAGATTTGATACAGAGACTGGCTTGTTCATATTTGAGACACGAGCCACCGGAACATTTGCCATAATATATTCGGAATATCTCAGAAGACTGATTGTTCATCTGGATTCTAACGAAATTATAGATATGGCGTACAATGCACCTACGCAGATTATGGATGTGCTGCCGGTTATTGTGGAAGGCCGTGCTTTGCTACCCGTGCGCTTTGTGGCATATGCCCTTGGCGCAGAAGTAGACTGGGCACCGGCTACCTATAATGCACCGCTTACAGTCACGCTTACCATTGGTGACGAAAATCTCGTATTTGGTGTGGGAGAGATGGTTCGTGGTATGGATGTACCATCGCAGATTATAGACGGCAGGACAATGGTTCCGTTGAGATTTATCAGCGAATCCATGGGTGCGGTTGTGAACTGGGATGGCGATGCTCGAAGTGTCGAAATTATCAAACTATATTAGTTTGATATAGCTGTTCTGCATAAAAGTCACCCTCAGCTTGTTTGGGTCGATTTTAAATCGAAGCAGCTGCACTACGCGACAACAGAAAAACCAGCTCCCTATTACTGTGGGGGCTGGTTTTGATATACCTATTCCGGTCAAACATTAATCTTCACTTGCAAATGTCGTAGGCCTACAGTTTATGTTTTTGGTTTCACAATGTTTAATTTGGAATCGGTATCATTCATCATCTTGCCATCACCAAGTTTTGCAAAAAATTCCAGGCTGGATTGATGCGGTGGACGCAAGAAGCGGTTTAGGCTAAAAAGGCAGTCGGCATCACCTACACGTATAATATTGGATTTTTGCTGGCAGGAAAGGCTGGCGAGATAGCCTGCATCCTTTATTATGCTATCCGAGGAATCGCTTATGGCGCCAAGCGGATATGCGAGCGTATTAGGTATTATACCAGTATGACCATACAGAATCTTAGCAAATTTGTGCAAATCTGCTAAGAGGCGTTCGCGATAGGCATTTTCATTTTCGCCAGATATTTTTTTTGCACCGTTTTTTCCATGCAGGTCGTATGTGTGGCTTTGAATTTCTACACGACCGGATTTACAGGCCTCTATAACCTCATTCCATGTCATATGTGGGTGCCGTGAAACTTTACCTTCTTTGTCAATTTCTGTGTATCGGTCGGTTTCGCGCCCTATAATGGCCATTGTAATTCTAGCATCGTATTTTTCTAACATGGGCAAAATGATATCCATCGTTGGCATACGCCCATCATCAAAGCTCAGCACAATGGGTTTTTCTGGCAATTGCTTGCCATCGTGTACAAAATCTATCAAATCTTGCATCACAACCGGTACAAAGCCGTTTTCTTTAATATACTTCAGGTCAGATTCAAAATCTTCGGATGTTATTTCCCATCTATTGTCAGGCGTATCTTCCAGTGCGTGATACATTATGATAGGCACCTCGGCCACTTCTCCCACGGCCAGACCCATCAATGTTTCCAGCGGTGATGCGAATGTTGTCACGCTCGTCACCAGGGTCAATACAGCAAATATTGCTAAAAAAATCATTTTTTTCATCTATATCCATCTCCTTTGTACATTTATTATTCATATATGTCTTGTAAAATATAGTAGGAACTTTAAGGGAGTATTTGATGCAAAAACAAGCGCTTGCTACAATTGCAGAGCACAATTTGCTTGCGCACGGCGATGGAATCGTGGTTGGACTATCTGGCGGCGCAGATTCGGTTGCTCTCACACATTTTTTATGCAATTTGACTGAATTGGACCTCAAAATTATCTGTGTACATGTGCATCATGGCTTGAGAGGTGATGAGGCCGATAGAGATGCGAGGTTTTGCGAAGAATTTTGTAAGCAATTAGGGGTAGAACTGGTAACTATCCAAATTGATGCCGCGAAAGAGGCCCGTAAAATGGGCATTACGGTTGAAGAGTCGGGACGGTTTTTTAGATATAACCACTTTTATGAGGAAAGATTTCGGCGTGGTTTTGGCAAGATTGCTGTTGCCCACAACCGAAATGACGTAGTGGAGACCATAATAATGCAAATTGCACGTGGAAGTGGCGGCATACGTGGAATTCCAGCAATAAACCGTCATGTGATACGTCCACTGATTGATGCGAGCCGCGATGATATCATTGCATATTGCGATGAACACAAATTAGCCTATTGCAGCGACTCTACCAACAATTCCAATGACTATACCAGAAACTGGGTGCGCAATTTCCTTATTCCGCAAATTAAAGATAATCTAAATCCGTCGTTAGATGATGCACTATTGAGATTAGCTAAAATATCTGCCGCAGAAAATAAATATTTAGATGATATTACTAAAAATGCAAATGAAACATGGCTTATAACAGAGGACGATTTGGTTCTGATAAATCTTGAAGCGTTAGCGCGGCATGATTTAGCTATAAGGCGCAGAATTATACGCAATGTGATTGCTGAAATGCTATGCGACATGAAGGACATCACATTCGACCATGTGGAATCGGTATTGGCCTTGGCTAATGCTCAAAGCGGCAAGAGAGTGTCGCTTCCAAAGGGCTATGTGGCTGAAAAACAATATCATCATATTTGCATAAAAGTACTCGCTGATATCGAAGAATTTTCAGTAATATTGCATGAGAACACTCCGATATTTGTTCCACAAATTGGAAGCTGGGTATGTATTTGTGATGTGCCACAGGTTGAAAATGCTTTTACAAAAGTTCTGGACTGTGGTAAAATAACAGGGTGTGTTGTGCAAGTGCGAACTCGGCTTGCCGGCGACAGGATTTTCTTCAATACCGTTGGCACAAAGAAAATCAAAGATTTTTTCATAGACAAAAAAATGTCGCGCGAAATGCGCGAAAAAGCTGTTTTTATTGCGTGTGAGAGGGATATAATCCTAATTATGGGAGTGGGCACGGAAAAACCAATAGAGAGCCACAAATTCAACCCAGAAAATGATAGCAAGACAATATATTTACAAATATGGAACGATTAGCCAAGATGGAGGTCAACAATGGGCACACAGAGAAAAAATTTCGGAATATATATGATTGTGATTGTGTTTGTGCTGTTTATATTTATTGCGCTAAACGCAAATTCAGGCTCGCCAAATGCACCCGCCTTCACATATAGCGACCTTGTAGCTGCGCTGGAAGCAGGGCGCGTGGAGACCATTGATGTTACGCGGCATCCTGAAGTTAGCAACGCTGCAAATGTGGACGTGACCCTACGTCCGGGTGATGACGTTGCGATGCCGGGCACAGCTCGGCGTGTGCAAGTGCCTGACATGACCTCGTTTATGGCGCTTGTTCACTACCATATGGGAGAGGATGCGCTGGGCGTGGAGACGGCTATCCCACAATCCAATTTTTTCCTTAATTTATTAACGCCATTTTTGATACTATTGATACCGCTTATGTTGATGCTGTTTTTTATACATCAGATGCAAGGCGGTGGCGGTGGCGGTGGAAACCGTGTTATGTCCTTTGGTAAATCACGTGCAAAGGCCGTTGTTGATGATAAACGCAAGGTAACATTTAACGATGTCGCAGGTCTTGAAGAAGAGAAATGTGATTTGCAAGAAATTGTCGAATTCTTGAAGCAGCCCAAGAAATTTGTAGAAATTGGGGCTAGAATTCCCAAAGGCGTGCTACTTGTTGGCCCTCCAGGCACCGGAAAGACGCTGTTGGCGCGGGCTGTGGCCGGCGAGGCCGGCGTTCCGTTTTTCTCCATATCCGGCTCGGATTTTGTGGAGATGTTTGTAGGTGTAGGTGCAAGCCGCGTACGCGACCTGTTTGACCAAGCTAAAAAATCTGCGCCCTGCATAGTCTTCATTGATGAGATTGACGCCGTGGGCCGTAAACGCGGCGCAGGACTGGGCGGCGGGCATGATGAAAGAGAGCAAACACTTAACCAATTATTGGTAGAAATGGATGGATTTGGTGTAAACGAGGGCATAATTATCCTTGCTGCCACCAATCGCCCTGATATACTTGATCCCGCACTGTTGCGCCCTGGTCGTTTTGACAGGCGCGTTGTAGTGGACCGTCCTGATGTAAAAGGACGCGAAGAAATTTTGCAAGTGCATGCTCGCGGCAAGAAGTTGGCTGCCGATGTAGAACTAAGTGTTCTTGCGGGGATAACTTCCGGCTTTACAGGGGCTGATTTGGAGAATTTACTTAACGAATCTGCGCTTTTGGCGGCTAGAGAAAATAAAAAAGAAATAACAATGCTGGACATTCGCCAGGCTTTTGTGAAAGTTGCCATGGGCACGGAAAAGAAGAGCCGTGTGGTATCTGATAAAGAAAAAAGGTCAGTTGCATATCATGAGGTAGGCCATGGAATTATGTATGAAGTATTGAGCGAGCTGGATCCTGTTCATGTATTGTCTATAATCCCAGTAGGCAGGGCGGGTGGCTATGCGATGGCACAGCCAAGTGAGGACAAGTCAACTTATTCCAAAAAATTCATGGAACAGAGAATTGTGAGCGCTATGGGTGGCCGTGCTGCAGAATATTTAGTGTTTAACGATATTACAACAGGTGCAAGTCATGATATCATGACTGCTACTTCTATCGCGCGTGATATGGTTACAAAATATGGTATGAGCGAAGTTTTGGGGCCAATTCAGTTTGGTAATGAAAATGAAGAGGTCTTCATAGGTCGCGACTTGGCGCAGAGTCGAAATTATAGTGAGGAAGTGGCAACTACGATTGACAAGGAAATAGAGCGCTTTGTAAATTCGGGCTACTCCCAGGCATTGGATATTTTGAAACGCTATGAGGGTACAATGCATAAAGCCGCTGAATTGCTGATTAAAAAGGAAAAAATTACTGGTGACGAATTCCGAGAGCTGTTTGACCCGCCGTTGCCGAAGAAAGGTGAAAAGCTAGCTATTGATGATTATTTAACGGATTCGCCCCTTGTAGATTTATACTAAAATGAAGTTGTGCGGGGCGGCCAAAAGTCGCCCTTGCTGTTTTTGGAGGAATTATGGATTATAATCTAAAAGCTGGTACGAGTCATGCCGCTGAAAAAGTTGTAGAGTTTCACGATACAGCTGCATTTATGGGCAGTGGTACGGTGGAAGTTTTTGGTACGCCAGCTATGATCTTGTTGATGGAGTTGGCTGCACGAGACGCTGTGCAAGGCAATCTACCCGATGATTTTACCACAGTTGGTACGATGGTAAATGTGCAGCATTTATCAGCGACGTCAATGGGCAAGAAAGTGACAGCTACAGCAACTTTGAAGCAGATTAATGGTCGCAAGCTTATATTTGATATTGAGGCCACAGACGAAAGCGGCATCATTGGCAAGGGTGTTCATGAGCGCGCAATCATTGATGTGAAGCGGTTTATGGCGAGGTTGAAATAATTATGGAAAGACAAGTGCTGGCTGCCGCCAGCTTTTATAGCAAATCTTATTATTTCAATGATTTGGAATTTGCTAGCCTGCCTCAGGCTGTACAAAAAGAGGTGCAAGCGATACTGGTGGAAGCCTGTGAATACACCGGCGGCGTGATGCTGCTGGGTTTCACACCAGATGGCGAAACCTTCCTAGAAGCATCCGCTGCGCCTGATGACCCTGCATATGATGAAATCGGCGCGAAATACCATGTTCATAGCATTCTCAGGAGCGAAGAAGCCTTTTTAGAATCGCTCAGTACATGGTATAATCTAGTAATCAAATCAGAACCTAGTTAAACATCTATTCGAGCTTCGCTGCAAACCAACTTGAAGCACTGTTAGTTTGCGCTAGCACCCATAGTGTTTAACATAAGATTCTTAATGAGGAGTCGAAAAAATAATGCTGCTAGTTATAGATGTTGGCAACACAAATATTGTTTTGGGACTGTATGACGGCCCGGAACTGGTGCGTAGCTGGCGTATGGCCACAGGCGAAAACCGCACATCTGATGAAATGGGTATTTTTATCTATTCGCTGCTAGGTCATAGCCAAATTGCACCGCAAAGCCTCAAAAGCATTGTGATATCATCAGTTGTGCCGAATATTATGTATTCTTTAACCAATGGTATCAGGAAATATTTTGATATTTCACCAATGATTGTAAGCAAAGATATGGAACTGGGTATTACGCTAAACCAGGTCGGCGAACGTGAGCTGGGAGCAGACCGCATTGTCAATTGCGTGGCAGGCTTTGAGCTGTATGGTGGCCCACTTATCATTTGTGATTACGGTACGGCAACAAAATATGATGCAATATCTGGCGATGGCCAGTTTTTAACTGGTATAACCGCACCTGGCATCAAGATTTCCGCAGAGGCTTTGTTTTCCCGCGCAGCACTGCTTGGTCAAGTGGAATTGACACTGCCGACATCGCTGATGGTGAAATCTACTGCAGAAAGCATGCAAGCAGGTATTTTATTTGGGCGTATTGGCGAAACCGAGTATATTGTAAATCGTTTGCGGCAAGAAATGGACGCGCCGGAAGCGAAGGTAATTGCCACAGGCGGCCTTGCGCACACCATCGCGCAGGGCAGCGATATCTTTGACCATATAGAGCCCGGCCTAACACTGGAAGGCATGCGGATTTTGTACGATATGAACAAGGGGTGACCAACCCATGAAAATAGGCAATGTAGAACTAAAATCAAAGATCATAATGGCGCCAATGGCTGGCATAACAGACCTGACTTTTCGTAAAATATGCCGAGAATTTGGTGCAGGGCTGGTAGTTACGGAAATGGTGAGCGCAAAGGCTATGTCCTATGGCAATGATAGAACCAGCGAGCTGCTGGCTACTGAAGATGTCGAAAATCCAGTATCTGCGCAGCTCTTCGGCAGCGACCCTATCATAATGGGTCAAGTGGCCGCCGGACTAAATGAAAGTAATTTTGATATAATTGATATAAATATGGGATGTCCTGCTCCAAAAATTGTGAAAAATGGTGATGGCTCCGCATTGATGCGCGACCCGGTTTTGATTGGTAAGATTGTGAAATCAATTGTACAGGCGTCAAAAAAACCTGTAACAGCCAAAATACGCCTAGGGTACGACTTTGCGAATCGCAATTACTTAGAAGTGGCAAAGAGGATTGAAGATAACGGAGCCAGCGCAATTGCTGTGCATGGCCGTACAAGGCCGCAAATGTACAGCGGCCACGCAGACTGGGATGCCATTGCGCAAGTCAAAAATGCTGTAGGCATACCCGTGACCGGTAATGGCGACATTGTTTCGCCGGAAATTGCTAAAAAACGGCTGGATGAAAGCGGTGTGGATGCCCTGATGATAGGCCGTGCGGCCTGCGGCAATCCCTGGTTGTTCCGTAGAATAAATCATTATTTTGAAACAGGTGAGATTTTGCCGGAACCTACTGCTAAAGAGCGTGTAGAGTTGGCCCTGCGTCATGCAGTCGCACTGATTGCACACAAAGGCGAATTTATCGCCCTGCGTGAAATGCGCAAGCATATAGCCTGGTATATTAAAGGCATCCGCGGCGCAACAGTTGCTCGCGATAGCATCAATAAATGCGAGGATTTTGCAGCAGTCGAGCAAATACTGCAAGAATTGCTGATTGACAAGACAAGCCACGATGGTATATAATATGAGGTTGAAAAGGAGCTGATTTAAATATGGATAAGAAAGTTGCATTAACATATGATGGAATTAAGGAGCTGGAAGCTGAGCTGAAGGACCTAAAAGTGAATCGTCGCAAAGATATCGCGCAAAAAATCAAAGAAGCGCGGGCACAGGGCGACCTGTCCGAAAATGCCGAATACGATGCAGCAAAAGACGAGCAGGCGCGCATAGAGGCGCGTATTGTACATGTAGAAAAGATGCTGCGCAATGCGGTGGTGATTGAGCAAGAAGATACTGACAAGGACACGGTTGGCCTTGGCAGTAAGGTTACTTTGTTTGATGAAGAATTTAATGAAGAAATTATCTATCAAATAGTGGGCTCTGCCGAAGCAAATCCCGACAAAAACCGCATTTCCAACGAATCTCCGCTGGGTATGGGGCTGATAGGGCACAAAGCCGGCACAGCTATAGAAATTGATGCGCCGATGGGTATAATTAAATACAAGATATTGGCGATTTCATAATATTTACAGGAGGTATTATGACAGAAGATAATACTAATGGTGGTAATGTAAATGCACACAATGAAGAGAGCATAAGTAGCTTATTACAAATACGCAGGGAT
>Ga0131853_10016361_pt1 | contig 13533 bp, 17 predicted proteins | sample TergutLab28metaG_FD_92764 | JGI IMG/M metagenome (GOLD analysis project Ga0131853, IMG submission 92764) | Labiotermes labralis P1 segment gut microbial communities from Petit-Saut dam, French Guiana - Lab288 P1 (version 2) (version 2) | ecosystem: Host-associated > Arthropoda: Insects >... | reverse complement strand
GATCCAGCCCCGGCGCCAGCGCCTTGCTGCCTCCCAGCCGCCGCCGCTGGCGGCCAGCGGGGCGAGGGTGACCATGACGAGGACGCCGACCTTACGAACCATCATCACGCACCAGAACAGCACGGCCCCGATCGCTGCACCGAGGGCGGCGAACGTCGGCACGAGCCAGCCCAGTTGGGATGTGGCGCCGATCTCGGAGACGGTCACCATCCGGCGGACCGCTGCCTGCATCGAGGTGTGGCCGGCGGCGAACAGCCCGTCGGACAGGGCATCGGTCGCAGTGAGTGCCACGGTGGTGATGGAGATCGCGGCGAAGGAGAACAGCACACCGGAGGCGGTACCGACGAAGGCTTGGGACAGGGCGCGGGTGTCGCGCTTGAAGGCGGCGCGCACCAGCTGCGCGCAGAAGGTCGCGACCATCATGACCAGGCCGATCGGCAGGATCATCTGGTAGTTGTCGCGGAACCAAGCTGCGTTGAGGTCGACGCGGGTGGTGGTGTCGACGCCTTCGGCGGCCAGGTCCGCGCACGCGGCGGCCAGTTCACCAGCGGACTTGGCGATCCATGCGCCGATGCCGTCGGTGATGGCCTTGCCGGGATCGGTGACGAAGTTGATCGCCCCGGCGGCGTCGCAGAGCTTGCCGGCCACGGGGATGGAGCAAAGCCCACGCGGGCGCTACCTCTCTGTCGGGATTGCCGGGAAGTGGCCGGTCAGGGCGCGACGCTGGGAGCGATGTCGACCAGCGCGCAGTCCGCGTTCGGGCGGCACTGGATCGCGAGGGTGACCGCGCGGGACTCGGCGCCGGCGCCGCCGCCCTTCCACGCGATGTTCTGGGTGCCGGTGACGGTGACCGCGTAGATGTACGCCTTGGTCAGCGCCGCCGGATCATCAGCGAGCGCCGCCTTGAACGCGGAGGGGAAGTGCGACTCAGTGACCGCGGCGGTGGCGTACTGCTGGTTGTCCGCCAGCCGTGACCACAGCACCGGATCAGGCTCCTGGCCGCTGATCGCTGCCCAGTTCGCGTAATGCGTGCCGGTGGCCATCCAGACGCGCATCCCGGCGAGCTGCTGGTCACGGCTGGTGGTGCGGGTGTCGTAGGACCACAGCAGCGTGGCAGCGGCCTTGGCGTAGATCAGCGGATCGGTGACGCGCGGCGGTCTGGCGACCGATCCGGTGCCCGGTGTTGCCGAGGGTGCGGGCCCGGCGGACGAGGGTAGGGCCGTAGCAGCCGGGGTGGTTGTTACGTTGGCCGTCGCGGGGGCGGTGGTGGTGCTGGGGCGGTTGGTGATCCATGCGGCGGTGCCGGCCAGGGCGAGCAGGAGCGCGGTGGCCAGAGCGATGATCGTGGTGCGCTGCGCGAGCGGCGACCAGGTGGCCGGGTGCGGCAGCGAGCGCCGGCGGAAGGTCATTTGATCTGCGACCCCAGGGCCGAGAAGAACAGGACCAGGCCGTTGGCAGCGCCCAGCCCGAGGGCCGCGCCGACGGAGGCGATTGTGCCCTTCTTGCCGTTGGCCTCGGCCTGGTGACCACCGGAGAAGTGGCCCCAGGCCCACATCGCCAAGCTGGCGGCGAGAGCGCCGACGACCGCGATGATGCCGTAGAGATTGATCGAGCTGACGATCTTCTGCAGGACGTCGAGGCCGGGCAGGCCGCCGGCGGCGGGCTCGATGCCGGGGTTGTAGGCCAGCACCTGGGCGGGAAGGGACGAAGGGGTGGGTGAGGCTATGAGGCCAGCTCCTTGATGGGAACGCAAAGCAGGGCAGGGACGCGGAGTTCGGGGGTCCGCAGGAGACGTCAGCCGGCAGGATGGGCGGTGACGCGGCGCGCAGCCAGGACGTCCCACTGCGCGATCGGCTCGATCCTGACGACCGCTCCGGTGTGCGGAGCTGCGATCACCAGCCCGGCGCCGAGGTAGATGCCGACATGCTCGGGCTGGGCGGGGCTGCCTTCTGAGAACAGCAGGTCACCGGGCCGGAGGGCGTTGAGCGGTACGGGGACGCCGGCTTTGACCTGGGTGTAGGTGGTGCGGGGCAGAAGGATGCCGGCCGCGCGGTAGGACTGCTGCACCAAACTGGAGCAGTCGCAACGCCCCATCGGGTCCGGACCGTGGGAGTCGGTGCACAAGCCACCCCACTGATACGGGGTTCCGAGCTGGTGCATTGCCCAGGTGATCGCGGTCTTGACCGCTTCCGGGGCGTCGGCGGGGATGGTGTAGCCGGCCGGGACGGTGCCGGGCGGGATCGGCCCGTACTGCGATCCGTCGTCCGACGGTCCGCAACCGGTGACCGACGCGGGCGTGCCGGCCGGGTTGGCCGGAGAGGTGGCGGAGGGTTGTTCGGCGGCGGGCAGGGTGGCGGTGATCGCCTGCTGCAGGGCGGTGGCGAGGGGTTCCCAGGGCGCGTAGGCGTCGGGAAGGGCGCTGTGCTGTACGGCTTGGGCGGCCTGGGCGACGGTCAGCTGCTGCCAGCTGGGCACCTGCAGCAGCGCGGAGTAGAACTTCGAACTGGCGTAGACGGGGTCGAGGAGTTGTGTCGGGGTGCCCCAGCCCTGGGAGGGCCGCTGCTGGAACAGTCCGACCGAATCGCGGTCGCCGGTGGGCAGGTTGCGCAGCCGGGATTCCTGCAGGGCGGTGGCCAGCGCGATGATCTGCCCGCGGGCCGGGACCTTGAGGGTGATGCCGGTGATGACGATGGCCTGCGCGTTGGGGATCTGCTCGGCTGGCAGATCAAGTCCGTCGACATGCGAGTCCGGGCCGGGGTTGGTGCCGCCCAGGATGGCGGCGACCTGGGCCGCGACGGCGGCGGTGTCGACGGTGCCGGCGGTGCAGGCGGCGGTGAGGGATGCGGGTCCGGCTCCGGCGGCGGAGACCGCGGACAGGCCGGCGATCAGGATTGGGGTCAGGCAGAGCAGGCCGAGGACGGCCGCCAGCCACTTCACCCGTGGAGGCTCCGGGGCCGGTCAGCGTGCAGCGGGCGGCGGACTGGTCGAACAAGGTGGTGGGTCAGGGTGCGGGTCCTTCGTTCGGGGAGGGCGGGCGGGACGGGATCGGGTGGCGAGAATTCAAAAACTGTACGACGCGATTGGCCGTCGACCAAATAATTCGCCTCTTGGATCTGAAATATCGTGAAGGACTCGTCGCCACGGGCGACCGAGGCTTAACGTTTTGGAATCTCCCGAACCCGCTCCCGTCGCACGGCCGGTCTTTGATACCAGTCCCAGGCAGCGGATGTTCGAGGCGACAACCCCACCCCAGACCCTCCCTCTTCCTCTGCCTCCGGAGTTCCTTTGCCCTTTTCTCTCCATCAGGGTGACGCGCTCAGCGTGCTCGCCGGCCTCCCCGACGACTGCGTCGACGCGGTCATCACCGACCCCCCGTACAACTCCGGCGGGCGCACCGCCAAGGAGCGCACCTCCCGTACCGCGAAGCAGAAGTACACCTCCGCCGACGCCGAGCACGGCCTCGCCGACTTCACCGGCGAGAACATGGACCAGCGTTCCTACGGCTTCTGGCTCACGCAGATCATGACCGAGGCCCACCGGCTGACCAAGGTCGGCGGTACCGCGCTGCTGTTCACCGACTGGCGGCAACTGCCGATCACCACCGACGCGCTGCAGGCCGCCGGCTGGCTGTGGCGCGGCATCCTGGTGTGGCACAAGCCCCAGGCCAGGCCCCAGAAGGGCCGGTTCACGCAGAACGCGGAGTTCATCGTGTGGGGCTCCAACGGCCCCATGGACTCCTCTCGTGCGATCTACCTGCCAGGCCTGTACAGCGCCTCCCAGCCCAGCGGGAAGGCGCGCCAGCACATCACGCAGAAGCCGGTCTCGGTGATGCGGGAGCTGGTGAAGATCGCCCCGGAGGGCGGCACGGTCCTGGACTTCTGCGCTGGGTCCGGATCGACCGGGGTGGCCGCTGTCTTGGAGGGCCGTGACGCGATCTTGGTGGAGAAGACCCCGCACTACGCGGAGGTCGCCGCCGACCGGCTTACCGAGGCCGTGCACCAGACCCTGACCCAGGACGGCTGCACCCTGGCCGCCTGACCGGTTCCGGGGGGCGGGCGGGTCCTGCCGCCCCCCGGTGTCCGCCTTTCTGTCGCGGACTCAGCCTTCTGCCCGTTCCCTCTCCCTTTTCTCGTCTGACCGCTGCGGCGGTGCAAGGAGCTGCCTGTGCCCGATTCCATCGACCCCCGCGATGAGGGGAAAATGGAACCTCTGCGATTTCCCGGCCGGGGGGTGGAGGGCCTGGAGGCCAGCGTCCGCCGGCTGATGTCCGAGTCCGAGCAGCAGGCCCGGCTGCTGGACTCCCTATCCGCAGCATCCGACGACTCGGCCCTGCCCTACGCCGGGTTCCTCCCGGGCATGACGCCGGGCCTGCCGCCACTTGCCGCGGCGCCGGAGCCGCGGTTCATCCTGACCCTGGACGCCGTCGCGTTCGAGGCGGAGCTGGACGCGCTGTCGGACTGGGTGCACGATTTTCTGTTGCCGACCTATGGTGCCGAGGTCTCCACGGCGACGCCGTGGTGCCGGCAGTGGGCCGAGCACCTGGACGTTGTCGGCTGGCTGCACAGCCTGTGGATGGCCTACCAGCAGCACACCGACCCTGAAGCCGGGTTGTCGGGGCCGGCGGTGTGGCACCGGGACTTCCTCAGCCACACCATGGCCGCCATCCGGGCCCCCGGAGGGCCGCTGAGCGCATGCATGACGAGTCTGGACCGGCCTTCCCACCGGATCCTGCCCAGTCCCCACGGCCCCGCGCCCACCGACGGGGACACAGAACAGGCCGTGAGCGGGGTGGCGGCGTGAGCGGCGAGCCCCGCTTCGGGCTGGCCGTCGACCCCCGTGTGGTGGACGACCTGTTGATCGCGCCGTCCGAGATCCGCACCGCCGCACTGGGGTGCCTGTCCACCGTCCTGGACGGCGAACCGCAGGGCGAGGAACTGGCCGGCACGCTCGCGGGATACCGCAGCGTCGCGCTGGATCCGCGCTGGCGCCTGGTCTACCAACTGCGCCCCGCCCCAGTAGCGCAGCAGCACGCTCGGGAGGTGTTCGTCGCGGCGGTCCGTCCGCGGGCCCGGTTCGACGTCTACACCGCGGTCGCCTCCCGCCTCGGCCTGGACCGGCAGCCGCTCAGCGCCCTCGCCCACGCGGCCCGCGCCCGCTCACCCCAGGCCACGAAGGTCCCCGGCCCGCACCTGGTTCCTCTTCCCTCCGCCCCGACCCCCGCGAAAGGCTCAACTCGTTGACCTGCTCCACCCACCCCGCTCCCACTGACCTGCTCACGCCCACCCGGTGCTGCGGCGACCGGCGACGCCCCACTGCACCGGATCCCGCCGGCTGCTGCGGGATCCTCTCGCTCGCCTTCCTCGACCCGGACTCCGGCGACCACCCGGGAGACGGGGAAGCCGGCAGGTCCGACGTCCCGCACCAGCCGGCCGGTTCAGCGCCGGGAGGCATCGTGGAGGCGTGCCTGGTGGCATTCGAGGAACTGGGCGATCCCGAGGCGGTGGCCTCGGGAGACCTGGTCGCCCTGCTGCTTCACGCGCCCGGGTTCGCGGTCGGCAGGTGGCGGTTCGCCGACCTCACGCAGGCCCGGCTCGCGCACCTGCTTGCGCCGTACGGGGTGACAACCCGGGACGCGACGCTGCCAGACGGTCGTCGCCGCAAGTCCTACCGGCTCAGCGCTCTGCTCGAGGCCGAGGCGGGAGCGTACCGCTGAACAACCGTCCGCCCCTGCCGACTTCACCGCCGGCCCCTACGGTGCTGGACGACCGTATCCACGCGCTGACCGGGTATACCGGCCAGCAGCTGCAGCGCCACCATTCCGACGGGCTGCTCCCTCCAGAGCTGACCGCCCTGGCCGAAGCGCACCGCGACTTGGCCGGCGAGGAGGCTGACGTCGCCCATCACCTGAGCGGCCTGCACCGCATCAGCACTGGTCAAGACCTCGCGGACGAGGCGCTGCTGGAACGCTTGGCAAGGGTGATGCGCCACCTCACCGACGCTGTCACCCGGCGCGACGCGAGCCTGGACGCGACGGCCGCCGTGCTTGAGCCACTGGAGAAGGCGGCTCGCTCCCGAGACGACGGTGGACTGCCGGACCTGGCCCAGCTGGACTTCGCCCACCTGCTGAGTCTGGTGCGCGGAGCCAAGCTCCACCAGCACCTGGTCACCCAGCGGTTGTCGGTGGTGACCGCATCCGGCACGCGGCTGCCCTTCCCGGCTCTGCAGAGACTGGAGAAGGCCGGCCTCGTCGAAGTCGACCGTGCCCATCCTCTGCACGCCGGCCAGCCGGTCGCCCTGACCGGCCTCGGCCGCCGGACCCTCACCAGCCGTTCTTCTCCATCTGCTGCCCCGCCGCGAGCAGGCGCCCCGTTCCCGGCCGCCTCCCGCCGCTGACAGGAGAAACAATCCACCCCGAAATCCACCACCACCGCCACCACGCCAGCGGGCAGCCGCCGTTCCGGCAGCGCCTGCGGCAGGCCGCAGAACTCATCGAGATGCTCTGGCCCCCCGACGACCGCGAAGGCTCGCCGCGCGAGGTGGCCCGGCGCGAGCGGGCTTTCGGCCTGTACACCGCCGTCCTGCAAGCGGCGGAAGAGGCTGCGGTGACCCGGGCCCGGCTGACCTCCCGCCCCCACCCACCAACCCGGGCCGCCCAGCTCCGGGGGCTGCTTGCCCGGCAGAGCGAGCGCCGCGACGCGGCATATCAGGCGCTGTCGAAGCTGCTGGAGGCGCAGCTTGCCGCCGAGTCCCGGCGACCGACCGCTGCGGGACGCGCCCCCTCGCCTTGTTCCTGACCCTCCCGGAGGACTATGCCCGACCCTGACAGCAACCGGCCCGACGACGGTCGTCCACCCGATCCCGACGCCCTCTTCCCCACAGCGGAATACGCGCGCCCCGCCGGCACGACCGCGGATGATCTACAGCGGACCTCCTGGAGGTTCGTCTTCAGCCGCGCGCTGCGTACAAAGGGTCTCGAGGCCGCCGGCGAGACAATGGACCGCCTGCACACGTTTCTGCTGAACGAGCCCGAATACGTGCTCCTCGCCGCTCACCATGAGGGCGACAGCAGTTTTGCGGTGCTGTTCGACTCTTCGGCTATCTGGGATATCCCAGGCACCGCCAATCTTGTGGCCGTGCACGTCGTCCGCAACCACATGTGGGGGACGTTCGACTTCGACACGGAACGTCTGCCGATGGTGGGGCTGGCCCAGCAGCGGCTGGTGGCCCGGGGGTGCCCGCCCGAGACCATCGTGCTGCCGCCCGAAAGCGCCAGTCAGCCCGCCGACCAGAAGAGCACCGTGTTGGAAACCCGTCTGCGGACGTCGCCCGGCCGGTACAAGCTCATCGACCACTACACCGACGACGGCGATCCGTTCGAGTCCTGGGCGATGCTGCGCGATGCTCACCCGGAATCCGCCGACGCTCCGGTGCGAGTCTTCGTCGAATCGGCGGACATCAATGCCGGCACCTACACCTTGCACGAAGGCGGGTTCACCAATGAGGACGCCGCGCGGGAGTGGCTGGACGAGCGTCCAGGACCGCTGCCGTCGGCATTGCGCAGCTCCCGGCGTGGGACAGTCTCCCGGCCTGCGGTAACCCCGCCGCCGGGGGCCTCGGGCCCGCGCCGCTGACGGCCCGTGCCGGTATATAGCACGGAAAATACCGTCAGGCAAAACGCGTTTTCTTCGGATCATAGAACCGTTCCCCACCCTGCACCCGCGGCACCTGTGATTTTCCCCTTTTCCCGCTATCTCTGCCAGGAGGCTATTTCCGCATGCGTCAATTCCCCAAGTTCACCGCTCCGGGAAGCATCCCGGCGGCGCGCGAGCCCGTCCTGACCGTGCCGGCAACGGCTCCGGTGGACGCCGATGGCGTGTTGGAGGTGCTGGCGGCCGAGGTCCGCGAGCGGTTCGGCCGCAGTCTGGGGGACTTGCGCACCCTGGCGGCGACCCAGCCCGACCGGATCCCGGGCGCGAGTGAAGTGCTGCGCTGGTTCGACCAGGTAGCCGAGGCCCAAGCGTTCCTGGAGGACGCAGAGGACGCTCTGGTGGACGTCCTCGCCGCGGCTGATTCCGCGCCGCTGACCGAGGACCAGATGGAGCTGGTTCGCACGGTGGACGCCGCAGTGACGGTGCGGGACGGGCGCGCAATGACGGTCCGCTTCCTGCTCAACCCGGACGCACCCGGCAAGCAGAACGAGGCCGCCAGGGGTGAGGCGCTGGGGGTACGGCGCCCGCCCGCGCTGACCACCAGCATTCCGCCCCGCCCGGCCACCCCGGCGTCTGCAAGGACAGCAGGGGTGCGCCGATGAACGCCGCCGAGATGCCCACCACCCAGGACACGGCCATCGTCGAGGCGCTCGGCCGGCCGCTGGCGGTGCTATACGCGCAGGCGGCGGCGGGCACCGTCGAGCCCATGGCACAGAGGGTTTTGGAGCTGCGGTCCTGGCTGGCGATGGTCGAGGACCAGACGCTGCAGACCCGGCTGCGCATCCACCACGCAACGGCCGGCGCTGCGGACCTGTACGGGCTGTCGACAGACGACCTGCGCTTCGACGTGGCCTTCCTCGACGCGACCCTGCGCGCTGGCCGACGCTGCGCCCAGGCCCTCGGCGAACTGCTGCAGACCGTGCCCGCGGGCCCCCCACTCACGCAGCGGCAGGTGGAGTTCACCCAGGCCAAGATCGCCGCGATCTCGGCACCCGGCGGCGGGCTGACTGTACGTCCGGGGCCGGTCGGCGAATCGGCGGTGGAGGCGGGCGCCGGCCGTCACCGCCGCTGACCTCGCCTCCCGTATCGAGGCGCTATGGGGCCAGCCGCTCGCCGAGCTTCGCCAGGAGGCGGAAGAACACCCTGGCAGCACCATGATCGGCGCCCTTGTGCGGCTGCACGCTGATACCGCGTTCGCAGAGCGCAGCATCGCCTTCCATCGTGATCGGCTCCGCCAACTGAGCGAGCCGGAGAAGGAGATCAACGACTTCACCGTTCGCCATCTGCTGGATACCGCCCAGCGCCTGGCGCTGGCGGTCACCGCCCGCAACTCCCACCTCGCCGCCGCGACCGGGGTCTTGGACGGCCTGCGCCGCCGCGACCCGACCGCCCCGCCGACGCTACTCGCAGCCCTGCCTGCCGATCTCGCGCAGACCGCGGGTCTGCTCCACAGACGCTGACCCACCTTCCCGCCAGCACCGCGCAATTCCTCGTTCTCTTTACCAGGAGAGTGTTTTCTTCTTGACCGCCACCGGTCTGTCCCGTGCCGCCGTCACCGACCTGAATCGTGTCACCCAAGCGCTGGAGATGCTCGCCCCGCGCTGGAGCGTGTGGACGCTGATGTCCCTGTCCGAGCAGCCGCTGCGCTACACCGAGATCAAATCCCGCCTTACTTTTCTGGTCGACGCCCAGCTCAGCCCCCGCCTGAAGGCCCTGACCGAGGACGGGCTGGTGGACCGTGACGCGGTCAGCACCCGCAACGTCTCCTACCGGCTGACCGAGCGCGGCCAGGCCCTCGCGTCTGCTGTGCGCGAGCTGGTCGAGTGGGGCGACGCCCGGCTGGAGAAGCGCAACGTCCCGAGCAAGCACCTCCCCGGAATGTTCGAACCGGAGCGCATACCGGCGGCTCAGAACGCGGAGGACACCCTCGCACTGATCACCGCCCGGCACATCACCGCCGTGATGTGGGGGCTGCGGGCCACCGGAACGGCGACATGCACCGAACTCGCCGAGATCCTGCCCGGATCGCTCACCACGGCCCGGCTCTACCCGCCGCTGGGCCAGCTGGTCGACGATGAGTTCGCGGAGCGGACCGGTAGCCGCGGCTACCGCCTCACCGATCACGGCATCTCCCTGGGACCCGTGTTCCGGGCCCTGTCCGCCTGGGCCGCCGGCCGTCCCGCCTCCTCCGCCCGCAAGCACCCCATCTGGACCACCGAGGAACAGCACCAGGAGGTGGTCCGTGCGGCGGTCCCCCGCCGCCCCGTCGTGCTCCCCGGCGTGACGATCCCGGCCCCGGCCTCCGCGCTGTCGACCGCACCCGGGCACGGCGCGAAGTGGCGGCCTGGCGACCTGTTCTCCCACGCACCGGCCGCGCCGCTGGCAGGTGCCGGTGCGACCGCAGGACGTGGCCGATGAGCAAGCGAACCCCCTTCACCACCGACCTGGTCATCGCCGCCGCCGAGGTGCTCGGGCGTCAGCGGACCACCCGCCTCGTATCGGAACTGAACGACCACGGACCTGTGCCGCTTGGCCAGGTCGCCGGGACTTTTTCGGACCTGACACAGGACCAGTGCAATCACGGTATGCGGGATCTGCGCCAGCGGGGGCTGATCGCCTACGGCAAGGATGCCGGCCGCGACTGCTACGTCCTCACCACTGCCGGGGAGGGGCTCGGCGATGTCCACGACGCGTTGTTCCGTTGGGCCCGCAAGTACAATTTTCCCGCCGAGCAGAGCGACTTCGTCACCCGGGTCGAGGCGAGCCTGGGGCTGCTGCGCGACCGGGATCTGCTGACCGTGCTGGCCACCGCCGGCGGCGACCAGGCCAGCGGGCTCGACCCGGAGGCGGAGCGGAGCCTGACGGAGAACGGCTTCATGTACGTGCTGCGTGACGGCGAACCCGCCCTGACCGCCGCCGGCCAGGACCTGCGTGGCCCGCTCACCGTGCTGACCTCGTGGGCGCGCGCCCACGCCGGACTGCTCCAGGGCCGGGCTGATACCCGGCCCGGCCTGCGCACCACCATCCCCGGCCCGTCCCGGACGCCGGCGGCACGGCGGTCCGTTTGACCCACCCGCTCTCCCCGCCCGGCTTGTGGCGTGGGGTATATCTGCCGCGGGCGGCGGACGCCGGGGCGATGGCGACCGCCACCTTCACCCTGCCCCTGCTGGTCCTGGTCACCACCGACTCCCCGGCCCTGACCGGGGCGGCGTTCGCGCTGGAATGGGTGCCCCGGCTCGCCTCCTTCGGGCGGGCTGGGGCCCTGGTCGCCCGCCACGGCGCCGCACGGGTGTTGCGCTGGGCCGCAGCGACGCGTGCGCTGGTCCTAGTAGTGGCGATCCCGGTCCTGGCCGGAGCGGCCAGCGGGGCGGCAACGACGGTGATGGCCCTGGCCGTGCTGAACGGCGTCCTGTCGCAGTTCAGTTACGTCGCCGCTGAGACCGCGGGCGCCGCCTTCAGCCAGGCAACCACCCGCCCGCACCGGGTGCAGGGCGTGCTGCTGGGCATCGACCAGGGCGCCATGCTGGCCGGCCCCGCAGCAGGTGCAGCGCTCCTGCAGTGGGCCGGGCCCGGCTGGCTCCTCGGCGTTGTCGCCGCGATGTCCGTGACGGCAGCGGCCACCGTTCCGGCCGGACCATCGAGCTCAGGTACGGCGTCCGCCGAACGCAGCGAGGGTCCGGCCGTGTCGGGCTGGTCGACGTTGAAGTCGCTGCCCGCACTTGCGTGGCTGGTCGCCGGCCTTGCCGTTTCCAACTTGGCGACCGGCACTCTGGAGGCCGCGGCTCCAGTCATCGTAGTCCGGGACCTGGGGCATTCCAGCGCGTCGGTGGGTGTGGTGTGGTCGGTGGCAGCCGCGGCGACGCTGCTCGTGGTGGCGGCCAGCCGCCCGGCGATCGACCGGTGGGGGCTGTGGCCGGTCGGCGCGCTGTCCGCGGCCGTGGCCTCCGCCGCGTGTCTCGGGGTCGCCCAAGTCCACCGCTTCCCCGCCTACATGGTGATGGTCGCGGTCCTGATGGCCTCTGAGGCCGGGATGACCGTGGTGCTGCGCACCATGCGCTCCCAGCTCGTCCCCCAGCAGGCGTTCGCCCGGACCCTGGCCGTCACCATCTTCATCCTGCTCCTGCCGTTCCCACTGGCTGGCGCCCTGGTCGCCTGCACCCCGCCCGCCGCCCTCGGCCAGCTCCTGACCAGCCTGGCCGCGCTCCAGGCGTTCGCGCTGGCGGCGGCGTTCACCAAGGCCCGTAAGACCCTCGAACCACATCGGCCTGCTGCCGCCTCGTCCGGCTGATCTCGCCCGTCCCATCCTCTCGCCGTCGCGTTCGGAGTGTTCCTTGCCTTCTCGTCCCACTCTTTTGCTCACTATGCCCGGCGACTTCTCGTACAGGGGGCTCTGTCTCCAGCCGGTGGCCTCCGCCTACGTCGTCATCGACTCCGTCCCGCCTACTCCTGAGCACGCCCCGTACGTCGCTGACTTCGAGATCGCCGATCCATACGACGAGCAGTCCCTGCTGGCGGCCAGCCGGGCCCTCGCCGAGCGGCACGCCTTGGCCGGGGTGATGACCTGGGCCGAGTGGATGCTGGTGCCTACCGCCCGGCTCGCCGGGCACCTCGGACCGCCCTCCAACGCCCCCGGGGTGATGCTGGCCTGCCGCAACAAGGCGACATCGCGGACGGTGTTCGCGCGGGCGGGTGTGCCGTCGGCCGTGTCGATGAAGGCTGCCAGCCTGCTGGAGGCGGGACTGGCGACCGATGCCGCCGGCGGCTTCCCCGTCGTGATCAAACCGGCCGCCTACGCCGCCAGCGTCGGCGTCATCCACGTCGACCGCGGTGAGGATCTCCCCGGCGCTTTCGAGTGCGCCTGTGCGGGCGCGGCCCGGTCACGGGAGTCGCCCGAGGTGCTGGTCGAGGAGTACCTCGACGGTGACGAAGTGTCCGTGGAGACGGTCACGTTCGCCGGTACCAGCATCTCGGTGGCTGTGACCCGCACGAGCCTCGGGAGCCTGCCGCATTTCGAGGAGACCGGCCACGCCGTGGCAGCCGGGGACCCGCTGCTGGCCGAGGCCGGGCCGGTCGCGGTCGCCGCGGTGCGCGCCCTGGGCGTGGAGTACGGGGTGTGCCACACCGAACTCCGCCTCACCACCTGTGGCCCCCGGGTCGTCGAGGTCAACGCACGCCTCGCCGGGGACATGATCGGCCGCCTCGTGGAGCTGGCTACCGGCGTCCGGCTCGCCCGCGCCGCCGCCGACATCGCCTGCCGGCGCGCACCCGACCTCACCCCCACCCGGCACCAGGCAGCCGTCGTCCGCATCCGCTATCCCGAAACCTCCGGCACCGTCACCGCCCGCCACCTCACCCGGGGCTTCGCCGCCGGCACCCCGTGGCTGGACCGGGCGACCCGGCTGTGCAGGGAAGGCGACCGCTTGGCCCTGAATACGGACGGGTCGAGTTTCACCGCCCGGGTCGGCCTGGTAGTGGTCACCGCACCGACCGCCGCTCTGGCCGCCCAGTGCGCCGAACGGGCCCTTGGTCACATGACCGTCGACATCGCCTCGGGCGCCGAGGAGCAGATCGCAGCGTGACCGACGACCTTGACCTGCTCAGCGCCTCCTGCCGCCCCTACGCCACCCCGCTCCACCCCCCCTCCCCGGCGCCCAGGCGCCCGGCAGTGCCGACGCCCCTGGAGGTCGCCCGCCGACGGCGCCGCCAACCACCAATGCCGCGCACCATCAGCGTTCCGCGATGGTCGACCAGCACCGCAACCCCACATTTGCCGCCGCCAGCTCCAGCCGCTGCCGCCGCGCCAAGCGCGGGTACCGCCCCGGGG
>Ga0131853_10016358_pt1 | contig 13535 bp, 11 predicted proteins | sample TergutLab28metaG_FD_92764 | JGI IMG/M metagenome (GOLD analysis project Ga0131853, IMG submission 92764) | Labiotermes labralis P1 segment gut microbial communities from Petit-Saut dam, French Guiana - Lab288 P1 (version 2) (version 2) | ecosystem: Host-associated > Arthropoda: Insects >... | reverse complement strand
TCTAGAAAACAGAGATTAACGGCTGTGGGGACCCGTTGCGCTGACCACGTGACACCCCTCTATCCGCAAAAGTTGGCACTAACTTTGCCGACCGGCGGCGGCCGCTCTGTCAGTATAGTTCGCGCGCGGACTAAGGCCACGGAGTTTAGTTTAGTTTTAGTTTATGCAATACAAATGGAGGAAATGAGAAATGCATACAAGAGTTTGGTTTTGAAACCTCAAGGGAAGGAACCACTTGGGAAAACTAGTTGCAGATGGTAGTATAGTAAAGTGGATCTTGGAGAAGTGTTGTAAACTGGATTTAAATGATTTGGGATAAACTTAAAGGCTGCGTTTGTAAAGATGGTAATGAATGTTTTGGTTTTTTGAATGGGGGTGTTTGAGTCTAGCTGAGTTCTTGTCCATTTTTAAATTAAGAACTGTTGTGAATAGCTACAGCGTATTCAGAGGTTGGTTAATAATTAGTGTTATGTCATTTTTAATATTCTCAGGTTGGGGCAAGTCCCTATGAGATTGCAGCAGCAGCAACAGCAACCTATACCACAACAGACACAACAGCGACAACCCATTTTAATGGGTATGCAGCCTCAAGCAAGTGGTCCTGGTAAAGTTATGCAATTTTTCTTTGTGATAGTGGTGCCATGTATTGGATTTACTTAACCTGACACATATTATTCCAGTCCTATTTTTAGCCCACTTGCTAAGGGTTTTTGTGTTAATACTCATGTGTTGCTGCAGCTTAGTGGATAATTTATTTTGTCATTTAGTTCCTCATTATAGAGCTGCCCATTGCCATTTCTGCGTGATTATAGTGGCCATTGAAAATTCTTAGTAGAAAACATTCTGTTACTGTTTACAGATCAAGTACAGTTTAATGGTAATATTAAATTGCCAACAGAAGTGTGAGACTGTGATGATATGCACTTTAAAGGTCATCTGCATGTGACATATTTCTGTGTGCAGTGGTTTAGTCTGTTAAGAAAAATTATTGATTTTGTATCTTCATCTGTCACCCCTGTCATCTGTTTGTATATACATGATATCCTTTCTCCTTCATTCCTTTCCCCTTCGCTTTATTTATTCATCCTGTTGTTCTTATTCGTTTCTTTCCTTTCCTGTATAGTAAAATAATAGGCAAGATGCTATAATTATTAATGCCACCTGTCACACTTTGAAAATACAGGCAGGTCTCATTTTACACAATTTCTGTTTGCATGATTACACTTTAACGTGACTTGTATACACCACTTCTTAACTTTACATGATAATTTTTGGTTTAATGTGATTAGGCATAGACAATCTGTGGCCGCCTTTATCTTCCATAGAAGACTAGAAGAAAGTGATGTCTCGGTCACGCCGTCAGTCATGTGTATGAATTGATTACATTGGTGATATAATAATGTGGCTCGTTTAATTTCTGTCAATAGCGTTTGCTTTTCTTACCAACATGAGTGAGAAACATAAGTCTGCATCACCTAATGCAATTCAAGTGACAAATAGGCAAAAGACAATTGGTACTGGAGAAATTGGATGTAATAAGCTGACTTGAAAAAGGTGAACAGATTGTTGACATATGCCATAATGTTAGACTTACAGTAGAGTACGTACAGTTCGTGATAATTCTGTTAGAATTAAAGAAAGTGCTAAGTCAAGAACTGAAGTGAGCTCTAAAAGAGTTTCTTATTCAAGGAGTTCAACTATGGAACATGCAGATACAATGTTGAGTACCTTGATAGAGGATGAGAATCGATGCCACGTGCCTGTAAGCATGCTTTTGGTTCAAGCTAAGGCTCATTCTGTTTATGAGGATCTATCAGAGGGTGATGATAATTTTAAACCATTTGGCAGGTCCATGAAAAGATATAATTTTTATAACATTAAAATACAGGGGAAGCTGCTGCTGCTGACACTGTGGTTGCCTTACACCATATAGGATGAGGTTGTCAGTTTCCTAACCCCCAGGAAATATGCTGTTTTAACCTTTTAGACGCCTAACGCTAACCACTAACCTCCAAAGTTGCATTTTATATATTTATTCAACAAATATAGGTACCGAATATTTTAAACATGGTGTATACTCTCCGTTTTTTTCTCTTCAAAATGCAGTTTATTTCATAATTCTAGCATATTTGGTTCCTGTATTATTCACATTTTATATACAGGGTGTGCTAAAATTAAAAAAATAATTATGGCGCCAAAAGGTTAAATGGGAATTTTACATTTGATTTGCACGTTTTCATTTGTGCAACATTTTTCAGGAATGTAAGCCTGGTATAAAATGAGACCTGACTATATCTGCCCTCTGCGAGCACAGTATACAGTGAACATTTTAGAAGTTCTGCACACTGTAGTCCTGTTTCAAAATCAAATATTAATTCAACCAAATATGGTTAGAAATTGGTGTAATTTCCCGTCTGTCTTATTGCTGCCTTATAACATTTGGTTAAGTTCTGCATTCTAGTCAACAAATCTTGTTTGTTGGTGTGTCTGAAAAGTTCAGTAATTCCACTAGATGCCTCCTCAGCAGGCCTGTAGCCAGACTATGAACACAACAGGTGCATTGGCTTACGATGTGGGTGCATTTATGTACATACATTTATATATGTATTTAATGCTCTGTTTACTGCTTATCTATATATATATATATTATGTATGCATGAGTGTACAAAGTGCCTCTGTTGGGACCACAGAATCAACACTTTATTTACATAAGGTGCTCTGTGACATTGCACAAAACATCTTCCATATACATGCATTTTTGAGAATGGGTTCTTTGTGACCATGGCAGTTCAGCAAACAACACATGGCTGTAGTAGGGTGTCACAACTTTTTCATTGGGCTTTTTTTTTTCTATTATGCATATTACTACTGGTTACCAAGTAGGTTTTGTTGGGTTAGTGGAATGATTCATGATTTTTTTTTAAAGTATTGAATGTTATGACTGAATTGAGAGTTGAGCAAGGCTGGAAATATTTCTGTGTGTTGTCTCCCTTGGGTCAGAAAAAGTGCCTTGCTTGTATTTGAGGTGTTGACACATACTTGAATAAAGCTAACCTCTGTGTGTAAGATTACTTACCAAGTCAGTTTTACAGGATTAGTGGAATGTTGCATGATATACTGCAAGTAGTGGATGTTGAGGCTGACATGAGAGTTGAGCAAGGCTGGATCATTTCCCAGGTGTTGGTTCATGTGGTTCGGCAAGTTTCTTGCTGGTACCTGAAATGTTGACTGTATGTGACAGAAAATTCAGTAAGGTCATTTTAAGCTTAACAACCATGCCAGGTGGTTCAAATCAGCAGTCATTTCAGAGCCTGACTCTGCAGCCAACCTGGATTGTATATCGCTGCCAGGCTGGGGTTTGTGTTAGGGTGCTAACCAGTAGTGTTATTGGATGGAGTATGAAAACTGCTATGCCTGCCTGACCTTGGTGCACATTGGATGCCTCACTAGTCTGAGTAAATTAGTTACGGGATGCAACCAGTGATATTTTTGTTGCCTCCATGACCAAGAAGTCCTGGTACCCTCTTGCCCTCTTCAGTATTTTGTGCCAAAACAGTCATCTTTGATTGCCCAAGACATAGGTGATCATATGTTTCTTGCATTTGGTTCCTGGTCCTGTCTGGCTATGCTACATGAACCCTAGCCCATTTGGATGGGATGCAGTACATGCTGGTGGTCTTGAGGTGTAATCACTCCTTGGTTGACCTGAGTGTGTTGTTTTCTTCTCTGTAATATGAATAATCTTGATTTTATGCTAGGCAAGCAACCTGCAGGCTTTGTAAGGGGTAGAATACTGGTATGGTAGCAAAGTCGCACCAGCAGGTTTCTCTCAGTGTCCAAGTCATTTTCTTTGCATACAAGACCTCCTTGATTTCCTGGTTGCAGCACCCATTTTTGTCAAAGGTGTGTTGTAGGTGCTTGGTTTTTTTTTCATTGCTGTCAACAAATGAACACCAATATCTGTTGAACAGGAGACAGGGTAGGCCCCATAGCCAGTCTGGACATTTTGGAGAAGAGAAAAAGCTCTCCTGTTACCAGTAATTGAACCTTGAGTTGTCTGGCCTGTGGCTTAGTATCTATACCATCTACCCTGTCCTGACTATGCTTACCATTTTAATATTGTAGTTGTTCTCTTACCAAGCAGGTTGAAATCATGAGGCTTGAATTGGTGTGTATTTTCTTTAGGACGTGATGGCTTTTAGTTTATTGGACTGTTAAAGAAAGGTAATTTGTGTTATGAAGAACATACTCTGTATGCTTGGAAATTGTTTCATCCATTTAAACATGTTGTGTCAGTCACTTACAGTGTCATTACTCAATCAGTTTGTAGTGAAAATTTTTTTTGGGTTATGTCTGTACTATTTTGAATTGTTCAGAATCACTAGTACATTGTTTGTATATATTCAAGCCCATGTGTGTGAATGGTTTCTAGTGTTTTGAGCGTAGTGAGCATATTTCATTGTGTGGTTTCACTTCCATGCTTGATTAAATTCCATCAGAGTTTTGTTATGATTAGTAATTATCAGATATTAGAAGCTGAATATTCACTACTGTTGATATAATAGCCCACCAGTGGAAATGTTTCTGTATTATTTCCAAGATATCTTAAAATACAGGCAATTGAAGATACTTTTTTTGATCTTCATGTAAAGTGGGCACTGTATTGGACCAATCTGACAACATTTAGTGTAGAATCCCCTCCCCACCCTCATCCCCTAGTGCCAAGTTGCTTGAAATGTGAAATGTGAAACGTGGTCAAATATGGCCTCCCCATTATGATTTTGTTTTGTGCATGTTGTGCAGAGAATGTGTAAAGTGTTTTTTATTAAAGAATGTGTCTGATGGTTACAACTTTTGCACTTAATGTCCACTCCCAGAGTTTAAAAACAGTGTGTTATGTGCATTGCATTTTGTGAGTCAGTTCTGAACAGTGGAATGGTGAACTTGGTAGGACTCCATCTCTGTTGAGCTAAACTATTTCTTTGTGCTGTTACTTCGTACTAACAACTGAAACTGAACTACCACTACATGAAAATATTTTACGAGGGCTGTCCCAAAAGTGAGTGTATTGATTTTTTATTTAAATGTCTATTTGACCCACCTGAAATTACAAGTTATCTCCTTCACAGTATGACCCTTGGGAAGTTACACGCTGGTTCCAATGTTTCTTCCACTGATCATGGCAGTACTGGAAGTCATTTTTTGTAAGTGTGTGTAGCTCATCGGTTACGATGTTTTGTATGTTTTCCATCGTCCTGAAATGATGACCCTTCAACTTCGATTTCAACTTAAGGAAGAGGTAGATATTGCACGGAGCTGGATCTGGGCTGTAGGGAGGATGTGGAAGTACAGGAATGCTTTTCTTCGCCAGAAATCCTCGAATTAAAAGCGCAGTGTGAGCTGGCGCGTTATTGTGGTGCAGCACCCAATCATCTGCAATGTCCATTCGGACTCACTGGACCCATTTTTGAAGTCATTCAAATACATCTTTGTAGAAGGTGTGATTAACTGTCTGTCCTGGAGGTACAAATTCTTTGTGCACAAAGCCATGGCTGTCGAAAAAAACAATAATCAAAGTTTTCACACTGGATCTGCTCATGCATGCTTTCTTCGGATGAGGAGAACTTTTTGTGTGCCATTCTGCACTTTGCCGTTTGGTCTCGGGATCATAGTCGAGAACACTCATGATTCATCTCCTGTTATTACTTTATCCAAAAAAATCTGGCTCAATTTCGAGTCTTCGTAGCAAATCCTGACAAATTTCCAACCAGTTTGCTTTTTGTTCCACACACAGGATTCTCGGCACTAGTTTTGCACAAATTTTTTGCATGTGCAAATGGTCTGTTAGAATTCTATGAACTGCATTTCTATCCAAGCCTGTTTCTTCTGCAATCATGCTGACACTCAATCGGCAGTCGTTCACCATCACAGCATGCACCACTTCCACATTTTGATCATTTGTTGATGAGATTGGTCTTCCAGAACGAGGGTTGTCTTCAACGTTTTCTCGGCCCTCTTTGAAAGCTTTATGCCACTTAAAAACCACAGTTCTTGATAAAATGGCATCTCCATATGCTTCGGTTAAAGAAGCAAATGTCTCTGTGGCAGATTTGTTGAGTTTCACACAAAATTTGATAGTGTACCGTTGTTCGATATTTTCCTGCATCACGAACGGAACAAGATTATAAAACACAACCATACACAAACAGCAGTAGTGTACGACTGGCTCACCCAATCCAGTTGAAACAAGTATGTACACACAGACAAGGTCACTACCAACGCACCAATGTACATCAACGAGGTGCTACATTACCAATTCGTACATAGGAAAATCAGTACACTTACTTTTGGGACAGCCCTCTTATGCAGTTTAGCTGGTATGCTGTTTTGTATTAGGTTATGGCTGCCAGAATTTTTTGTATGATGGGGAACAGATAATTTATACTCTACTCATACATGTGAGAATCAAATGAAGAAAAAGATGCAAAGTTGAGAAATTGTAATTAATTTTGACTTCTTGGATTTTGGGACACTAACAATATGCAGTCACCCTTGTGATATCCTTTTGACACCTAAACCTTCTGGAAAATGTTATCTTCTGTAAAATCCTCGGACCAACTGTTCATAATTCACTGGTTCAAATGATTTATTAATTTGAAAAATGATACTCCTTTTATTCCCCTGGTAATTTATTGATTGTATCATGTGTTAGTGATATGACTTATGAACAAAAATATAGTTATGTGCAACAGCTTATACTTTACACTTGATACTTGGAAAGTGCAGTGGACTGCACTTCCACAACTGAACAGAATGCTAGCATCAAGGCTGAATTCATGAACTTACAGAAGGGTCTTCTTAGGCTAGGACACAATGGCAGTGATGCCACACATGGCATAATACTTAAGTAAATTCCACTGGATGGTTGTTGGTGGAGGAAGGAATGAAAATGAACTGTTGGCTTTAATTGAGCAACACTGGTGCACAGCACACACCAATTACCATGGTTTGGCATCACCACTGGAGAACAGAAAACTATGTAGGTGCAGGAAGAAACGTGCATGCAGCAGGTTTATGTTTCTTCATGTGATGCCAAGCGTAGCTGCACCAGATGATGGTCACGTGATCATTCAGTTGCATCGTATGTTGGTAGTGTTAGTTGGATGGGAATCAGCCATGTTGGTACTACAGCTTATCCAATGAAAAGAATGTTTTGTCAAAAACTTGTCAAGTCATTTAACAGGGGTGTGATTTCCATGTAGTCTGACAGGTAGTAACATTTGTTACGGAAACTTACTGTGCCAATCTTCAGGACATCTGTCCCCCATTTTTATTGGTGCACTCACAATACATGGTCGGACAATAAAGTTCGCGAACTTATTGCGGTAAAAGTGCTACATACCTCATTGCTGAATACCACCGTGGTCGCCTTCAAAGTACTCCCCTTGGAAAGCTATGCACTGATGCCAGCGCTTAGTCCACCCTTGAAAACAATTTTGAAACTGGTTTTGTGGAATGGCCTTCAGAGCTGCCGTTGTATTACTCCTGATGTCATCAATGTCATCAAAATGTCTTCCCCTCAATATATCCTTTATCTTAAGGAACAGAAAAAAGTCATTGGGGACTAGATCCAGTGAATAGGCAGGGTGCTCCAACACAGTTATTTGTATAGAAACTAAAAACTCCCTCACAGACAGTGCCGTGATGCAAGATCCATGAGTTGTTGGCAAAAAGTTCGAGTCGTTTCCATCTAACTTTTTCATGCAGCCTTTCCAGTACTTCCAAATAGTAATCTTGGTTGACTGTTTGTCCAGTTGGTACAAATTCATAGTGAACAATCCCTCTGATATCAAAAAAAGGCAGCAGTATTGTTTTGACTCTTGATTTTGACCGACGTAATTTTTTTGGTCGTGGGGAATTGGCAGTCTTCCATTGTGCACTTTGCCGCTTTGTTTCAGGGTCGTATTGGTAGACCCATGTTTCATCAGCTGTGGTGACACGGCCCAAAATGTCATCTTGCTTCTCCAAAAGGTCTTGGCAAATTGTGGCTCTTCTTTGCATTTGTTCTTTGGTGAGCTCCTTTGGGACCATTTTTGCACACACCTCCCTTATGTCAAGATCTTCAGTTAAGATTTTCCTATCTGTTTCTCTGTCGATGTTCACTTGCTCTGCTATGCTCGTGACAGTCAGCCGATGATCTGCACTCACAATTTGATGAATTTTTTCAATGTTTTCTTCAGTTCTGATTGTTGCTGGCCAACCTGATCTCTCATCGTCAGTGACACTTTCTCTTCCCTCAGAAAAATGTTTCACCCACTTTATAGCATTATGCCCGTAAACTTGCACTAACATCTCTCTGATTTCGTTTCCACTCTTTCTAAGTTTAACAAGAAATTTAATGTTTGTTCGCTGCTCTAATTCAAGCTCCGACATTCTCGCAGCGGCACACTGAAACACACGCAGACAGTAATAGGTGCCACTCCGAAAGAGACTGCCATAGATCAACAGCAACACAGCTGTGAAACGCTTATATGTCAACATCATCAAACCATACTAAGGCTTTTGTCCAGTGCTGCCACAGCAAGCACACGGTGGCGAGTTCGCGAACTTAATTGTTCAACCACATACACTATGTAGCATTGTGTCAGTTTACTGTATGTTGGAGCTTCAGAACCACTGAATGGATTTCATGAAGTGTATTTCCATTCATGCCAAAATTGGATAATATTAGTAGCAAACATTTCACATTCCCAACATGCAGTTCTGTGTGTTTCAAATGTAGCTTTTTTGCAACTGCCTAATTAACAGGGTGAAAAATTAAATTCGCCTCTTATGGTGGATACACCTTTTACAAATCTTGGTGTTTTCGGAATAAGAAGGCAAGACAGGCATTGGACTGTAATTTTTATACTGTATGTTCATTTCCTAACTTGTTATATTAAGCTGTACTGAAGTACTGAAATAACTTATTTAATGTGACAGTCCTATGAATGTATATTACCATTGCCAAATGTTCTGTTATTAACAGCCACAGTCATTGTTTTATGCATTAAACAGTTGCCAATCACTGTGCCTCTTTTGTGCTTTACAGTGGCTATGGTTGCCCACTAAACAGACCAGAACAGGATAAGTGAATCATAGGATTTTGTATATAATGCAGTAGGCAGGTAGAGTCCAGTTGAAACGTGATGGCACACGGTGACGCACGGGAGGGGAAGTGACGGGGAAACTGCCGAATGGAGTGGGTAGCTAGTACCCTTCACACCACCTCTGGAACATTGTGTATCCAGAAGTACTACCATTACTCCTGCTGATGCGCACACCTCGGCTGCCAGTAGTAGACTGAACTGACGCCCCTGCCGATTTAAATGGACTCGCCTGTTTCGCCGAAAGACAAAATATGGTTTCTGCGCGTGTACCATCACATTTCAAAAGCAGTCTAACTGATATTGCAGGGTGGTATAGTTATGGTGCAGAGATAAATGGTCAAGGCATAACTATTCCAGTTTATGTTTCTTGGCCCTAGAACTTAGCATCAGCAGTAAGGAAGTATGGTTTGCTGCTGCTTTTTCTCCTTCCTCAGTTTTTTTTCTCCCCCTTCTCGTGGGTTCATGGTTGATATGGCCAACACTGATTTTGCCCATGTTGACACTGAAATTTTGGAATCTGCAGTAAATTGATTTTCCATGTGAGATTGGAGATTATCACAGGAGTGTCGAAGATTCAAGTACTCTGAGATGTTATGCCATGAGGAATGGTAAATAATTACAGACATTTCAGAAGAGTGTAGTACCTCCCTTTTAGGCTCAAGCAGCCCAAGAATTTTCTTGCTGCCATGCCACCCAATAAGTCGTTACTGACCTTTCAGAGGTACTACACTCCCCCAAAACATCAGTAACTCTTTCCTTGTTGGCACAGTGTAACGTCCCAGAGCTTTGAATTACCTTCATTTGTTTTGCTTTCTTTTATTTGTTACATAATTAAAATTTAAATAAGGCACTGAAGCATGCTGTATTACACTGTACATTTTATTTTGATTTTCCTACCAGGGAGGGACCAGTTACGTATAAAGCCAGTATTCCTGGTACTTGTAATAGTCCTGTGTATGGATCAAACACGTGGTGCAAGTGTCTTTACACTTGATGAAATTGATTTCTTATTTGCTGAAAATGGATGCATTGAAGGTATTTCATTTTTGTTCCTATTATTACACACATACTGAGTATCATAAAGGTTGTTTTACTGAGATAGTGGAGTGCTTAACTCTTATTATTTTCGCTTATGTTCATTTTTTTTAAAATTTGCAACAGGTGATAACACTGGGGTTACACCTGCTCTTGTTTCTGTCACTTGTGTCATTGGCAAATGTACTCATTGTCACTCAGCAGGTGGTTGGTTATAAATAAAATAGTGTTTTTCTATAATGTGAATGTAACCTCAGTAAAGTGACTTTTAGGACATTCTGTATGTTTACTGTACACTGCCTCACTGTGTTGTTTTATGTTTCCATCCTGTGTAAATGACCTTTACCATGCCTAACAGGTGGTGGCAGTTGACATGACTACGTTGGATTTCAGTAAGCTCTTGTAAACCCACAGACAGTGATGAATGTGTGATAATGAAATTTCTATTCAAGTTTCAATTTTACAGTTACTGTGTTTTGAAATTGGAGTTCTCTTTAAATTTTTCTGCCTCGTTATTCACTAACATGTGCAGATCTCTGGTTGTAATGGTGGTAACTAATTGTTATACCATTTGAGTGCTCTTAAGAGGGGCTGTCGTTTAGTACGTGTTAATTGTATTTCGGGACACAGTCATTGGAACTTGACCTTTGACCTTAATTTATGAAACACCCACATATTTTTTATTAAGTTAGCCAGAACTGTTTTATGATTCTTCAAGTACATTAGTGGACATTCTTGTAACTGCTACTTAAGTCTACTTGGATTAAAGAGTATAGTTAGCTATGTAGGTAAGTTAATACACCATCAATACTAAAGGCAAAAGAAAGCTGGCAGGCATACTTATTCGTTAAAAGAATGAAGGTAGTTTCTCATTTACGTAAGGGTAGCTATTTTCAGTCTGCAGTGCCTGGTTTCTGGTTTTTTAGTGGTGCAACAGGGTTCCTTTTCATTGTTATGGATGTGCCACCTTTTGCAGTTTCTAGACCCACTTTAGTAAGCTGTATTCAAACTGGAACCCACAAAATATTGGGTAGTGGCAGGTTCACAAAAGATGTATTGGCTTGAAAGGAATATTATGGTGTTGAATTTCATTGTAGTTCATTTGTAACTCAAATGTAAGCCATTAGTGTGTGTGTGTCAGATTTGAAAGTTACAGAGCCTGTAGTACCTGGTGCATGATACTCTTCATGGTGCAGGTGTATTTGTACATGTGGTGTTGATTTTTCTTAAACATTTTGGTTTGGCCTTGGTTTTCTGATGCAAGAATGACAGAATGAATTTTACTAGTAACTGGAGCAGTTTGCACTTACCTGGAACCTCCCTTTGAGACATAATTTTTTTGTGTGATGTTCTAGTGGTACGATACACAGAGGTGACCTATGGAAGGAAACCTTTGCAACAGCTCACAGGCTGCACAGGTGTTTTGGTGTTTTGACCTGCTCCTAGTAATGATTTTGCACACTTGCCATGCTTGCTAGCCTCGTAATTGAGCAGTCCTGTCACATGCATGCTAGCTATGTTATGTTGCTTGACATCCATGTTGATATATTCTTCATGACATCTTTTGTTCACTTTGTACATTACAAAGAACTTAGGACAAACTCTTGTCATATGCTTTAACTGTGTTAATTTTCAATGACATTATGCAATTATCTGCCTTGAGTTATAAGTTTCATGGCCTGATGTATGCATACCACTCACTCAAGCGAACGTGGTTTTGTGGCAATGACTGCATACTTTAAAAAGTGTAACATATTCTCCAGATTCTCTACTTTATAACTTATACCTTTGGTGCCAGAATTAAAAGCCTAGTGCCCAGTGTAACATCCAAAGACGGGAATTTAAATAAGGGCTACATAAGAACAGCCGAGATAGGCCATTGCCACAGTGTGACATTTGGCAAGTTGAGCGTTACACTGCACATTACCAGTTGGTAATGTGCAGTGCTGAAGGGTTAAGTAGGCTTCTTTTGAGTTACACACTATCAGTTACCTTGAACAGTGTATTTTGTTCCTGGAATAACTGTGATAATTTCATCGAAAACAAAATTATCTGACCGTTTAATCTGTTCCTGGTGGTAGCACTTGCTTGATTTTTTATTTGGCTTAAATGTTCTTTTCATTGCCACAGATTCCTTGGCAGTGTGAACCACATAATTTGAGGCTTGGAACTTTGGATTTTCCTAATTTAGGAAACAAGGTGTGGCTGCTGAATTGTAAAACTTCCAAGGTCTTGTTGATGCTGTATTCCGAGCCCTTCACTTCCAAAACTTTCAAGCAAATTTGCGGCCAGCGTGCTTGTTTATCACAGATTTTTGTCCTTTTTGAGTACTAGCCTTTGTGATCTGGTTTACCCCTGGTCATATGTTTGCTTGGAACTCACAATATGACTGCCATTCAAGGGATTACAACAGTATTTGGAAATGTCCCTTTCTTTGACATGCGTAACACTTGCAGCCATTTCTGAAATTGGCAAAATTGAAAGTTAATTTTTTCTCTGGACAAAACCACTACAGATCATGCCAGACGAGGAGATACAACATAACTCTACTGCAGTTAGGCATGAACTGCAACGAATGGAAGCATTATGGTCCCCATCATGATGTCCATAGGTCACAACATGACTCACCCTAACCATTTGGCGCATTGTTTGATTACTTTTGTGTCCAACATCATACAGTTATCTCTCACTTTTTATAGGTGTTGGTTTCCAAAACCTCTAGCAGAAAGCAAAAATCCTTGAACAAATTACTGCTCAAACAGTGTTTCAGTATTTGTTGATTGTTTTTCTTTATAATAATGTACAGTAACATTTATTTTTATCCTCAAATACATTTTAGTCATTTAACCACAAATTATGAAAATGGAAATTATTTAGTTTTCTATTTACACACACGTAATATTGTTTTGTGACTGGATAACTCTTGCTGGTTGGAGTTTTTCTCTTTGCAGAAAACAGCTGCACCATTTCACACAAAGCTTCTAGAACTTTATAGACTGTTCTGGGAGGTCAAGGAACTTTTTTTTTTTTTTTTTGCAGCTGCATAAATTTGCAAAACCATAATTTGGAAAGCTAGAAAATGTGAGGGATAACTATACTTTACAGAGTAGTACTGAATTTCTGTAAATTGTTATGTAACACAAGGGTGAAAGAGTTGTGTGTTGTAAAATAGTGGAAATGACATAAACTAAACTCCGTGGCCTTAGTCCGCACGCGAACTATACCGAAAGAGCGGCCGCCGCCGGTCGGCGAAGTTAGTGCCAACTTTCGCGGATAGAGGGGTGTCACGTGGTCAGCGCAACGGGTCCCCACAGCCGTTAATCTCTGTTTTCTAGACCTGGAGCCGCTACT
>Ga0131853_10016357_pt1 | contig 13537 bp, 10 predicted proteins | sample TergutLab28metaG_FD_92764 | JGI IMG/M metagenome (GOLD analysis project Ga0131853, IMG submission 92764) | Labiotermes labralis P1 segment gut microbial communities from Petit-Saut dam, French Guiana - Lab288 P1 (version 2) (version 2) | ecosystem: Host-associated > Arthropoda: Insects >... | reverse complement strand
CTCTCCCTTTATAAACTTCGCCGCAAATGGAAGCATGTTCCCGATGCCTGTAAAACTTCTAATCGCAAACGGCCTTATGCTTTGCTTAGGGTGTTTGATTGTTAATTGTACGCACATGGGTGCCTACCCCTGTTGGGTCTATTATTTCTTCTACCTGGCCCATGGGGTTATACCTGTATTCTACTACTGCGCCGTCAAAGTCGGTTATGTGGGTCACCATGCCTGCTTGGTTGTATTGGTAGCTGCGGGTGTTGCCTATGCTTTCTTCACTTTCATACGCAATTAACTCTTCCTAGATGTGCTTTATCGCACTTTCATCTTAGTTATGGCAGCATTATATTATCCATAATTCTTACAGGGAAATGGCGGTCTGTGGTTGTTCCATCGCCTAGTTGGCCATAATCATTTAGTAGGCAACATAATGTCTTCCTTGATGTTCACAGGGTAAGCGCTATTAAGCATCGTATTATCACCGATACCTAGCTGGCCTTGTAAGTTCATCCCCCACGTCCATAGACTGCTATCTGATCGTAAAGCCATAGTATGTGAGAATCCAGTATAAGAAACAATGACATCACTCATTATATAAACGGGACTAAGCCTATTTATTGTTATGCCATCTTCTATGCTACCCCATGGGAATACCAGTGGCCATTCAAATAAACGACCATCTTCCCGAATTATAGTTATACTTCCATCCCCAGCAGAAACAGCGATCACATCATCTATTATGTGAACAGGGCTGTAGCGTGCAACTGGTATATCTAAGCCATATTCACCCCAATAATCTGTCCCCCAAGCCCATAAGCTGCCATCTGCCCTTAGTGCAGCTGTATATCCAAGGGCGGAAGATACTGCAATCACATTATCCATTATGTGTACAGGGTTATGTCTATCTATAGTTGTTCCATCTCCAAGTTCGCCCATCATATTCCATCCCCATGTCCATAAGCTGCCATCCGTCATAATCGCTGTCGAGTGGCCTGATGTTGATATAGCCGCAACATTGCTCATTACTTGAACAGGGCGGTGGCGGTTTGTTGTTGTTCCATCACCAAGTTGGCCAGACGAATTATTGCCCCATGCCCATAAAGTGCCATCTGCTCTAATCGCCATTGAATGCACCAAACCACTTGAAACAGCAACTACATTATCCATAATATGAACTGGTGTAAGGCGGTTTATAGTTGTGCCATCTCCAATTTGCCCAGCCACATTATCTCCCCAACCCCACAAACTGTAATCTGATTTAATAACCATGCTTATATTATGTCCAGCGTGTACAGTGATGACATCATCCATAATACGTATGGGGGCATGTCGGTCTAATGTTGTGCCATCACCAAGTTGACCATACCTGTTTCCTCCCCACGCCCATAAATGGCCATCATCAGTAATAGCCATTGAGTGATTATAGCCTGCTGAAATTACAACTTTATTAATTTCAATAGAATCTAATGGTACTGAAATACTCTGGGGTTGATTTGTCCTAAATATAATGCTAATTCCACCTATTAATATAAGCAACGACACAATTCCAATTATTATGAGAAGCACTTCATTTCGTTTAATTGATATGCTTGCTTTCATTACATAACCAGAGTTTATACTTCCCATAGCGTCATTGCTTTTTTTGTATTTTAGACATCGCACTATGCGTCACCATCACCTTCATGTTATTTTTACATTGCATATAATTATAGAATTGAGGCATTATCTAGATCATTGGATAGTATTGTGAGTTGGATCTGAGGCCTCAACAGAGCGTTCAGTCTCAGAACTTCCATTGCTACCCTCACTTTCCTCTGAACGAGTGTTCTCTACATTGCGCTCTGTAAATCTAGCGCTTGCTGAATTAGATGAATCAGACGAATCAGAAGATGAATCAGCCAATGGTGTAATTGTTAAATGTGGTGCAACTTGCGATATGGTACTACATGTTGCGTGGCTGACTTCACGCAACAGTGTCATATTATGCCAATTTGAACGTTCATGAAAATTCTCTAACTTTGCTCGAAATTCAGCCAAATATGCCGCGACTCCACCAGCTCCAATGAGAAGAATTCTTGGTTCATCTGAAATATGAAAATTTCGTCCTAAATGACGGCGATGTTCTGCTATGAAGTGATCAATAAATCCATTAATCATTCTAGTGTCCCCGCCTAAGGACATAAGGTGCATGTCTATTTGATGCAATGTATGATTGTCGGTTATGCGGTTTAAAAAATATGAACTATTTTCTCTAATAAAATCATCCGAAGCAGTCATCTGTGCTTGCAATAGTGCATGCCCAATGCTAGTCCTATCACAGGCATGTGTCACCACCGTGTGAGAAGTTGGAATTCCATTCCTTGTAAAATACCCTTGTATAATCATGTCCATGGAAGCTCTTTCCGATGGCTGTAGCGCGTTAAATATGCTACTAACAAGATATACCCCACCAACTACTTTGCCTACATACGGTATATACTTAACTGCATTAATTGCAATGTCATACCATGACACAGTAGTTATTGAAGCGCCTCCAACATACAGCTGTGAATCTAACGATGCATTGAACGCTACGCCAAAAGGCAAGAGTCCAGCTAGATTTCTAAGATCTACCTCCTCTTGAGTTGTGAAATGTACTGCTGTTGTAATTGAAACTGTTCTTTCACATGATGGTGGCCCATTGAGATTGACAACAAGCGCTGGATTTCCAAGTGACAACGATGGATTCAAAACTGAAAAATCTGGTGCTTGAGGTAATTCAGGTCCTGCAAATGGCCCTGGACATTGACAAAGGCCATAAATACTTGTAGTAGCAGGCGTATCACAGTCTAAATACTCTCTTCGTTCACTAATACGGTAAAGCCCTGAAGGATCGACAAAAATTAACGGATTACTGCAACAATAGTCGTACCAATTAAGCTTATCTCGTATAGGGTCTTCCGACACAAACCTACCCAGCCCAGCAGAATAATACCTTGCCTGTGCATAATACAGCCCATTGGCATCATCCATCTGGTATCCAGTAAACCCAAATGGGTTGTTAAATCTACCGCCAGCTACCCCAGGTTCTTTTTCGCAGCTGATTTTCTGCACACCAAATTCATCAAAAACCATTATTGCGGATTCATTGTCAGCACCAAGCAGCCGAATAGGCGAACCCAAATGGTCTTGCAGGTAATGAAAGTCATTATTACCATCCACGTCATTGTCACCCGCATCATTGCCATAAGCTGAAAGCAATCCACCACCCCAGACGAAGCGTTGCTTTTGACTACCTTGGGCCTGAGTCATAAGCAAATTATCATAACCACGTGTCATATCCAAAATATATCGCACTTCTTTGCAAGGGTTGGGGACATTTGCATCTGCTTCTGCACACATATTTTCAAGTTTCCTTACTCGCTTCATAAAGCCATTGTATGCATACTCGGAGATTCCTTTATCTTGCATAGAAGACGATACCATCATATTGGTAGCATCAAAGATATTGCTTGCTATGACTTGATCTTCCTGTATTGTCTGGACAAGATTGCCTCTTTTGTCATATCGGAACTCACTTGCAACTCCACCTTCTATACTTGTGATAAGCTGATTCCTGGCGTTGAAGAGATTTTGTGTTTCTACGCCACAATTATTGCTTGATATACGATTGCCCAGATTATCATAGGTAAAGGTTTTGCTGCCTTTGTCGCTTACAGCTTCAACCAAACGGTTTATAGGATCATACGCATATTTAAATATCCCTGTATCAGCGTCCACCCCAGAGCGCAACTTTTCTATTTGCGTAATATTGCCAACAGGGTCATATGCATATTTAAACTTATCCAGCACCTGGCCGCCTTTGCTGTGGGTTAGGCCAGCAAGCACACCCAGCGGGTTGTATTCATACATAGTCTTGGTAGTGTCTGGCAGAATGCGCTCTGCCAGCTTGCCCAAAGAGTCATAGGTATAGCTTGTTATATCTGCGCCAGAGATGACTCGGCTTAGCTTGCCGGATGTGCTGTATTCATACATAACTTCCTTACCATCTGGGTATGTCAGCTTTTCTTTTTGCCCCATAGCATCCCAGGTATAGCCTACTTGATTGCCTTCAAAGTCGGTAACTTTTGTTACACGGCCAAGGGCATCGTTTTCTATTGTTGTTGTGCCCAGCCAGTCCCGCATTTCCGTCAGCTGCCTTAGGGCGTTGTAGGAATATTCTACTGTTTTCCCATCGGCATAAGACACTTTTGCAAGGTTTCCTGCCAGATTGTAGTCGTACAATGTTTCCAAGCCTTCTTCATCCCACTTGGAAGTTATGCTTCCGGCTTTATTGTAGGCATACTTAATAACATCGCCCAGGGGGGATGTTACGGCTACTACTTGCCCATTTTTGTTGCGTTCATATGTTGTTATCTGGTGTTCCTGTACTTTTGCGCCAGAAAAAGCATCTTCGATTATACGGCTCTGCTCTTGCCTTGTTAGGCGGCCTACATTGTCGTAGCCGAACTTTGTGCTGTGCCCTGCTGCGTCAATGACTTCTACAACATTGCCCATAAGTGAATATTTGTATTGGGTGGTGTTGCCGTTTTCATCGGTTGCGTGAGTCATATGCCCGACGGCATCGTATGCAAATTTTTTGCTATGCCCAAGTGGATTTATGGATTCAATTAGGCGGCCCAGGCAGTCATATACCAGATTTGTTTCGTTTCCATGGGCATCTTTTATTTTCTTTATATTTCCGCTTTTATCGTATTCATAGCTTTCAGATTCCCCGCTTGGGGCAGTTACCGATTTAATTCGCCCCCCTGGGTAGTAGCTATATGCCAGCACCTCGCCATTTGGATTGATGATATTTTCGGGCTGGCCAATGGAATTGTAGGTAAATTTTGTTTCATTACCCATAGGGTCGGTGATTTTTAGAAGCTGGCCCACAAAGTCATATTCCCTGATTGTGGTATTGCCTAGAGGGTCAATTACATGGGTCAGGTTGCCTGCATTGTCATAGGTGAATTGGGTTTTGGCACCATCAGGCATAATAAGGGCTTTTTTGCGGTTTAGGGCGTCATACACTATCTCCGTCCTTGCGCCTATGGGGGAGATAACAGCGGTTACATTTCCGTTGTTGTCATGTTCGTAGGTTGTTGATTGGCCTTCTTTGTCTGTAGTTTTTACTACTCTATTGTACTTGTCGTATTCGTAGTAAATTGTGTGGCCATTGTGGTCGGTTACGCTGGTGGTGTTTTGCATTAGGTCGAAGGTTGCCTTTGTGCCTACCCCTGTGGGGTCTATTATTTCCTCTACTTGGCCCATGGGGTTGTATCTGTATTCTACAACTGCGCTGTCAAAGTCGGTTATGTGGGTTACCATGCCTGCTTGGTTGTATTGGTAGCTGCGGGTGTTGCCCATTGCGTCTGTTACTTTGGAGATACTGCCATCTGCATTGTAGTCAAATGATGTTGCGACCCCATCGCCGTTTATTGCTTTTACAACACGGTTTAGGCTGCTATATTCGTATAGAGTCTTTATGCCCATGCTGTCAGTGGCAGCAATTACATTGCCGCGCTTGTCAAATTCCAGCTTGCAGCTTGATTGATCTGGCATTGTTAGGGTGTGCATGCGCCCTTGTTCATCGCTTTCGCAGCTTGTTTGCCGCCCCAGGGCGTCTATACTGCTGGTTAGGTTGCCGTATTCGTCATATGTGAACTCCATGTACCCGCCGCTTGAAAATGATAGCTTTACAGGCCTGTTGAATATGTTGTACTCGGCTAAAACAGTATTGCCTAATGGGTCAACCCTTCTTGTCATATTGCCAAAGACATCAAACTCGAACCACCAGGTGTTGTTGTTTCTGTCGGTATGGCCTGTTAAGGTTGTTTCGGTATCGTATACATAATTCTCTTCAAAGTCAGCATAAACAGCCTTAATAGTGCGGTAATACTTATCGCGGAAGTAGGTAATCTTATTCCCATTTTGCTCCGTGGTGGTGGTAGACATATTTTCGTCATCATATTCCATACGGGCAATACCGCCGTCTGCCATATGCTGCACAATGGCCCGGCCTTTGCTGTCGTATTCATTGTTGACAGTTGCAATCCCTAGTGGGTCAATTACTTTCTTTATCATTCCATTTTCATCATATTCATACTGGTGGGTTGCGCCGGAAGGGTGTATTGCTTTTACTAACCGGCCATCTTTGTATTGGAAAGCGGCCTTCCTTCCCGCGTGGTCTGTTACGCTGGATAAAAGTCCATTTTCATTGCAGGACAAACCCTTCGCTGCCGTCTTCTGGCAGTGTAAGCACATTGGTGCGGTCTATTGGCGGGGAATAGAAGCCGGGATCCCTTCTTGTGTAGGTTTCTACATGGCCATCGTCAAAGACTATGTGCACGTGCTCACCATTATTGTATAGGCGGATGTTGTAGTTGTGGGTCCAGTTTGAGCCTAGTACGCCGCCCTCTAGGCCGCCGATTGCATTGTAAAACCGCTTAAATGCTAGGGGGTAACGGCCGGGGATGACAATGTCTTCTTTTGTGTAGTAGAAGTTGCCGGTTGCTGAGTTTATGGGGTCGAAGATATCTTTGGAGGCCCTTTGGATACCGGCCACTATCTGGGCAAGGGTTGGGCAGAAGTGGCCTTCGGTAAGGCCCATGCCGCCTATTGCTGCGCCGATTAGGGCGCTTACATCGTCTGCTGTAAATGGGTTTGAAACTGTCCCGCCAAAGCTGTCTCTTATCGCGTTCATCTTGTTGATGTAGTTGGCTAGTTGCTCCTGTATTGCCATCATTGCTGCCGCGTAGGACATGTCTGTACGCTGCACCAATTCGAAAAGCTCCCGGAACAGGGCTTCTGTGCGGGCTATCATCCTTTCCAGCTCTGCCGCGGCTTGCTGTATGGCTGCTGCTGCCCGGCGTACTTCTGCCGCTTGGGCCCGCATTTGGCGGGCTTGGGCTATGATTGCTTGGGAGGCTGCTATGTCTTCTACTATTTCTGTGAAGGAATAGGTCTCTGTCTCGCCGTCAGAGTTGGTTTTTGTGCCTGTTCTTGTTACTGACTTCATTATTGGCAGGCGGGATTCTAGCTGGGCTGCTTGGGCCTCGTGGCGGTCGGCTTCTCTTATAAATTGGTCGGCTGTGCGGCGCATTTCGTCGGTTTGGCCTTGCATTGCCCTTTCGGTTTCTGACCTTACTTGGTCGGCTAGGGTTTCATTCCATACGAATTCTATATCCATTTTTTATCCTCCTTGTTTAGAACCTGGGTTCTTGGAAAATTACCCAATATCATCTATTGCACGTGCAAAGTTACGGGCTTTTATTACGGCTTCTTCTGTTATTTCGCGAAACTCATTTAAAGATTTCTTCACGCTATCTGATATATTTAGGCACCGGGGTACTGCATCCGGCAGGATAAATGATGTTTGGCACAGGGTTTCTATTTCGCCGATTACGTTGTAAATACATGCGCCTATATTGTGGTCGGCTTGGCTTATCCTTTGTGCAATGGCTTCATATTCACCCTGGCTTACTACTATATTGCTAGAGTTGCCCCGGCCTGTGGAGACAAAGCCGCCGCGGATTCCCTCGGCTGGTTCGAAGGGCAGGTTGCGGGTTCTCATACTTGTGTTGCTTGGGGCGTTTTCTGCTACCCTTGTGCCTGCTTCTTGGGCCCTTGATTGGGCTGTTGATGCCTCGGTCAGGTATATTGTTGCGGGCCTTCCTATAAATCCTCTTGGCATGGGGTTACCTCCTTCTTGTTCTGCTTACTCTTGACCTTGCAAATGTCCTTGCAATCAGCATTTCGTCACGCTCTACTTGTTTGGCGGATGATTCTATAAAAGAAATTAGTTTGATTATTGTGTTGCATGTGTTTTGGGTTTTTATGCGGTTGTTTTCCATTAGTTCCATGAATTCTGCGTTTGACTTGCCGTCCATACGGCGCAGGGATTGGTTGGCCTGGCGGTAGGCGGCCTCGGCTTCTCTCAGCTCTGATTGCAGGCGCTGGCGTAGCTCTGCGGTTTTGCTGTATACTTCTTCGTAGTTGATTTTTATTTCGGTTGACATGTGGGCTCCTCTTTTCGCTTATTATACGAATCTCGAAAATCATCGTCGACAACGCATCGCGAAAAACGGCTTAAAGCCGCCGATTTTCCGCTCGATTGACGACGTGATTTTCAGAGATTCGTATTAGTGTGATTTATAGCTTTACTGAAAATAAAAACCGCCGGAAGCTAAGCCTCCAGGCGGTTTTAGTTTTTATTTAATAATAGATGCTTGATGTTGATGATTGGCAGTTTTCATTCTCTTACACCCCATGCAATAATATTTATTATATGTTGGTATGGTGAGTAGGTTTGTTAATGTTTTATGCCGGCTTCCGCCAGGGTTAAATAGGGGTACACCCTTATTACAATCTTTATCCAATATTATCAGCATGAATTTTTAGTGTCAAGCAATATATTTCATAATGTTATGTTATTCGATACAGTATGCCAGCCATAGCGGATACGCTTTCTTTTGCCTATAAGCAAAAAACCCTCCCCGCAACCGCGAGGAGGGTTTTTTATACAACAACACTACAAATCCTTACTCCAAAATCCAAACATTGATATGCCTGCGCCCAAAGCGCCGTGCTGCAATAATACATTCCATAAACAGGTCAATCTTATAGCCCCTTATGGCCCCGCCAACATCGGCGGCGATTGCAAAGCCATAACCTTCTACATACAACCTTGTACCAAGGGGGATTACAGTCCTGTCTACTGCCACCACACCATGCTCTACTTCCCTGCCAGATGCGGTTATGCGGTACCATGGGTCCCAGGGGTGCTTACCTGTGCAGCCAAACCCGGCTGTGTAGGCGGTTGCTTCCATCCTTACCCGCCTTACATAGTGGAAGTCGGGGGAGTTTACATCTGCCAGGGCCCCTAGGGCGCCTGTTCCAATGTCGATTATTTCGTCTATAGGCTCGGCAGTTATGTTTGAACCTATAACTGCGCGGTTACGTTCCTCCCCGCCTATTATTACTACAGCGCTTGTTACTTCGTGGGAGCCGGGTACCCCTTCCTGGCGGACGTGGCTTTGGGTTACCCTTACATTGCCGGTGTGGTTTTCTATTGTTTCGTAGGGTATTACTTCGTAGTCTGTGTAGAAGCGGCTGTCCCAGGTGTAGAAGCTTAGTATTTCGCCGTTTTCTACATATCTGGTTAAATCTCCCCCGTACAGCAGGGTCAGGTCATTGTCAAATTGGTATTGGACCAAAATCTGCCCTACTGTTGTGCCCGGCAGTATAAGCTGGGCGCTTACAAATTCCCCGTTGATTTGGACCCCAAATGCCACTTCCCTAAAGATTATCAGGTTCATCCCATTCCATATTGGGGCGCCTGTGGCGTGGTTGGTGCGGTCCATCTGGTTTAGGGGTATCCCCAGCTCTGTAAGTAAGTCTGAAACGGTATTCGCACCTGTACGGTGTCTTATGGCTTGACCTGAGTCGTATACCATTACCTGCATAAGCTGGGAGTCGCCTGCAAAGAAATGGTTGGTGGCTGGCGGTACTGCAATGGTAAGAGCCAGGAAGACCAGAACCCAGCATAGGGTTCTTACCGCCTTCATTAACATCTTCATTTATTACCTCCATTTTTAAATGGCATTGGCAATATTTATGTATAGTCATTTCACTTTAAAACAGGCCTGATGCGTCAGTCTTTTTGCCACAATCCTGCGTCAGCACCTCCTCACGGGCCTCTTTGGCCCGCTTCGCCGGCACTTCCTTGGCTTGCGGCAAAAATCCTCGCCGCCTCAGGCCCGTTTTAAAGCGAAATGACTATAATTTACAATGCCTTTACATTAATAAAGGATGTGAAATAATCACATCCTTTTATTTACTGTTACTGAATTGTAACATTTGCGTAATATTTTTGCAACCTTTTTTTACCGCAAATTAATAATCTCAGCATCATTTTGCGCCATTATTTCCCATAATATTGGACAAGCATAAAGGCCTTGCACGCTGCAAAGCCTTTATTTACAGGGTTTTTATAAATTGAAGGGCGGATGCATTATGCCAGTTTCTGTAACAAAGGCAGTAATGTATTTTGCCAGGGTTACATCAAAAGATGGGTTGTAAACCTTCACCCCTTCCGGGGCCATTGGCTGGGTATACCATAGGTCTGTTACCTCTTTGGGGCCGCGTTCTTCAATTACAATTTCGCCCCCGGTTTTGGTGGCCATGTCTATGGTGGAAAGCGGCGCGCATACATAGAATGGGATATTAAAATTTTTTGCAAGGACAGCAATACCATATGTGCCGATTTTATTGGCGGTATCACCATTGGCAGCAACCCTGTCGCAGCCTACAAATACGGCATTTATCAGGCCTTTGGACATTACCGCCGCGGCCATATTATCGCATATTAGGGTTACATCAATGCCAGACTGGTGCAGCTCGAAGGCTGTAAGCCTTGCGCCTTGCAGCACTGGGCGGGTTTCGTCTGCGTATACCCGCAGGTTTAGGCCTTGGCTTTGGGCAATATATATGGGGGCAAGGGCAGTACCATACTTTGTTGCGGCAAGGGCACCGGCATTGCAGTGGGTTAATACCCCCATCCCATCTTTTAGAAGGGTTGCGCCATGCAGGCCTATATTGTGGCATATTTCTGTATCGTCATTTTTTATGGCTTCAGCTCCTTGGCATAGGGCTGTTACAATTTCCGGGATTGATTTGTGCTTGTTTTCTTCAAAGATTACGGCCATCTTGTTTAGGGCCCAGTCTAAATTTACTGCTGTGGGGCGTGCTGTGGAAAGATAGGCTTTTGCTGCTTCAAATTTTGCCCCAAAGTCTTGGCTGTTTGGGCCTTGGGATGCGTAATTTTTCATTTCTACATATAAACCCAGGGCTGCGGTTACCCCTATTGCTGGCGCGCCTCTTACTTGCAGGTCTTTTATAGCTTTCCATACTTGGTCTATGTTGGTAAGGTGTACATACTTGATGGTTTGGGGTAGCAGGGTCTGGTCTAGGATTACTACAGCTGGCTGGCTGTGGTCTAGGTATAGGGTTTCTGGTGGTTGCATAGGTGGCTCCTTTATAATTTTAATATGGTGCAGTGGTAAAATAGCGGGTATTGGCGAATAAAATGATGTATACCCGCGTATATGCATAAAAAACGAAATATCGCTTTTACCAAAAACGACAAAACATATTTTTACATTTTAATCTATATTAATTTAACGCGTTGTGTTAGTTATATAGTTAATTGAACACGGAAATCAATTTTCAATAAAACTTGCGGAAAACTACATCCTCGTCATCCCGGCCTTGAGCCGGGATCTCACAATCTACTGCAAAGAGTGGGGATCCCCTCAAGGCCGGGATGATGGGGATGTTGGGTAGTGTAAAATTATCAAAATTGTTTTCCGTGTAATTTAACCACAACCCTTGACTAATTAGCTATAAAGGGTTTACACTGTATACATGAAAAACACCGGAGACCTGCCAGCCATAAGACAGCATATGAATTTACTTTTCGATTTTTATGGCTCTATGCTTACCCCAAAGCAAGCGGAATGCTTTTCTATGCGCTATGCACAAGACTATTCCCTGGCAGAAATAGCCCAGGAGCTGGATACATCCCCTCAGGCAATAGTTGATTTTTTAAACCGCGCAACCTCCAGCCTTAAGCGGTACGAAAGCCATCTGGAGCTGGTGCGCAAATTTCAAGAACGCAACTCGATTATTGAAAACATCCAGGCCGGGCTAGACAAGCTGGAGCAGAGTACATCCAGCAATGATTCAACCATTGAAGCAATACAAAAAATCAAAACCAACGCAGACAAGCTAATGAATATATAAAGGTGGTGGCCAAGTGGCATTTGAAAATTTAGGCGAAAAGCTGCAAAACGTCTTTAAAAAGCTAAAGGGCAAAGGCCGACTATCCGAAAAAGATGTACGGGAGGCCATGCGCGAGGTAAGGCTGGCCCTGCTGGAAGCCGATGTCAACTTTAAAGTTGTAAAAGAGTTTGTAACAAACATTACAGAAAAAGCCGTGGGCCACGATGTTTTAGAGGCCTTAAACCCTGGCCAGCAAGTAATAAAGCTGGTAGATGAAGAGTTAACCAGCCTTATGGGCTCTACCCAAAGCCAGCTGACCTTCTCTTCCAAGCCGCCAACGGTGTATATGATGGTGGGCCTGCAAGGTGCAGGTAAAACCACAAGCTGCGGTAAAATAGCAGGCATACTACGCAAGCAAGGCAAGCAGCCCATGCTGGTTGCATGTGATATCTACAGGCCTGCGGCCATAAAGCAGCTGCAAGTTGTGGGCAAAACCTACAACATCCCCGTCTTCGAAATGGGAGACAAAGTTGACCCTGCCACTATTGCCAAAAACGCAATAGAACACGCCAGCAAAAACGGCCATGACGTGGTGTTGATAGATACCGCCGGCCGCCTGCATATAGATGAAGCCCTAATGGACGAGCTTGTGCAGGTACGCACCGCTGTAAGGCCCCAGGAGATTTTGCTGGTAATAGACGCAATGACCGGGCAAGACGCGGTTAATGTAGCCCAGACTTTTAATGAAACATTGGGCCTGGATGGGGTAATAGTTACAAAGCTTGATAGTGATACCCGCGGCGGTGCGGTACTTTCGGTTAAGGCAGTAACAGGCAAGCCCGTAAAGTTTGTGGGCATGGGCGAAAAGCTGGAAGATATGGAGCCTTTTTACCCAGACCGCATGGCTTCCCGCATCTTGGGCATGGGGGATGTTTTAAGCCTTATAGACAAAGCCCAGCAAGCCTTCGACGAAAAGCAAGCCGCGGAGCTGGAGCAAAAAATCCGTCAAAACAGCTTAACCCTGGACGATTTCCTAACCCAGATGCAGCAGGTTAAAAAAATGGGGCCCCTGAAGGACATACTTGGCATGATGCCCGGGGTCAACACAGCACAGCTAGCCGGTGCGGAAATTGATGAAAAAGCACTATCCCACACAGAGGCAATAATCCAGTCTATGACCCAGCACGAAAGACGTGACCCTTCCATTTTAAATGGCTCAAGAAAGCGGCGCATAGCCGCAGGCAGCGGGCGCACCATTCAAGAGGTAAACCGCCTGCTTAAGCAATTTGAGGAAATGCGCAAGATGATGAAAGGCTTCGCAGGTGGCATGGGCGGCAGAAAAGGTAAAAAAGGCAGAAAGGGCATGATGCCTAATCTTCCGTTTTTTAATAATTAATACGAATCTCTGAAAATCACGCGATGATTTTCGAGATTGGTATCAGATTTTTTATATTTAAAGGAGAGAATCAAATGGTTAAAATCAGACTAAAAAGAATGGGTGCAAAAAAAGCACCATTCTACCGTATTGTGGTAGCAGATGCCCGCACCCCAAGGGATGGCAAGACTTTGGAGGAAATCGGTATTTACGACCCAACAAAAAACCCAACCGTGCTTAGGGTAGACTTAGAAGCAGCCAATAAATGGATTGCCCAAGGCGCACAACCTACAGATACAGTAAAGGCGCTGCTTAAAAAGGCAGGTGGCTGAAATGAAGGAACTACTTGTCATCATAGCCAAGAACCTG
>Ga0131853_10016355_pt1 | contig 13537 bp, 6 predicted proteins | sample TergutLab28metaG_FD_92764 | JGI IMG/M metagenome (GOLD analysis project Ga0131853, IMG submission 92764) | Labiotermes labralis P1 segment gut microbial communities from Petit-Saut dam, French Guiana - Lab288 P1 (version 2) (version 2) | ecosystem: Host-associated > Arthropoda: Insects >... | reverse complement strand
GCTGCCACCCCTCGTGTACATAAAATCCAACAACCCCCCCCATCTTCCTCCTTTCCGTTTCTCTTTTTTGGTTTTTCCTCCCACACACCAAACTATCGGGCTCGGGGGGGGGGGGGGGGGGGGGGGGGTAACAACACTAACACAGCCGAAGTTACTCGGCGTACCTTGCATTTCGGAGCACACAAAGCGAAACGAAACGTTCCTTATGTTTTGCCCATCGAGGTTCAGGAACTATATGTAACTACTGTAACCAGGTTTGTTAAACTAAAGGCATAGTGACTTTTACGATAATCCCCCTACAGGTGTGCTGTTAAAGAAAGGAGGAAATAGAGACAAGAAGAAAGCAAGGGGGCAAGGAAAAATACTAAAAGACGAAGGAAGAGCAAGACTATAATTTCCACGTCACATCGTACCCTCTTGCTTAGTTTAGCGCTGCAATGTATTTACACTTTTTAGACTTGGAATTCACAAACTTTTCATTTCATTATATGCATACTGTGCACATATGAACAGAATTACAGACCTTTGAAAGAGGGAACGTTTCTGCCCCAGTAACTGTTGGTGCGGAAGGAAACCTGAATTGTTAAATTATTAAATTCTCCCAAACCAAACAACGGAAGGACAAGACAATTTAAAATAATGGATATTCGAATTTTTCTTTCTATAATACATAAATTGTTACTGTTTCGTTGAACTCATTGAATGCTATCGCTGTTGTAAAAATGTGAATGTCGACTGAAGCAGCGTCTTTAAGATAAATTTGAAGTACGTGACTGAGGCACTTTAATATTATTTATTCTCTAGCATTTTACTCATTTACGGTAACATTTATCTTTCGTGTTACATAATTCTTTTGGGGTTATATATTAATAATCAAAAACATTATTAAAATGTAATTATAAATTTATTCCGAAGAAGAGAGAAACATGTTTCTAGAAAGTTTTAGTAATTAGCTACCAGACTACACGTTATACCATCCAAAAGACAGTAATTCTGATATTTTAAACTTACCAGAAATTCGGATCTCAAAATTGTTCATGACTGGTTGCAGTGACGTGTTTCGTTGCCATCCACTGACAGACACACGAAGTTATTCTCTGCGCTAAAAACTAAAAACGACTCTCTAAGTAAATAAGTCCACGTGTGGGTCTAACCACGCACTTCCATTTAGTTTTGAGGCTCATAATGAGAGGAGGTACACCTCCAACCTCATTCATGTTTTCCCAGCTTTATTTTCCTCAATTACGCGATCAGTGCGAGGACAATTTTCTGCGGTACACAATTTTCTTTTGGCAAGGTTTCCTACTTGTGTCATAACACACTAGTAAATAAAACAATAGTAAACAGAGTCTTTACACAACTTTAATTAATTATCAGTTTAAAGAATTATCAGCGATATGTTTTATGTTTCGGATTTTTTAAAATCCCATCTTCAGGTTGATTGCTTATCAAGGAAGGAATGTATGTGTTACAGTGCCATAAATATTGAACGAGATCTGGATTTACATAAAATTGTAAGGGGTGTTATATTAAATTATTATATATATTACAGCTTAAAACTTTATTTCGTTATTAAACATGTCGCCGATAATTATTCAAACTGATAATTAAAGTTGTGTATAGACTCTGTTTATTATTGTTTTATTTATTAGTGCGGAACATAGGCGTATTTATTCTGAAACATATCCACTCTTAATACTCATTCTTAACAACTATGTTACATGTAAATATTGACTTTATGTCCATAGAATGGCAGAAGGAAGATTACCCAAAATAGCATTGAAGTGGGTGCCGAAACAAAAGAGAGCACGAGGAAGACCGAAGAAAAACTGGATGGAAAGTATAAGGAAGGCCATGAACGAAAGAAAACTAAATGAAGGCCAATGGGAAAATAGGAAACAGTGGAGTATAGGTGTCGGACAACGTAGAACAACGCACTGAAACCGACATACATACATACATAAATATATTGACTTTGTTGAAATTTAAAAACTGGATGGAAAGTATAAGGAAGGCCATGAACGAAAGAAAACTAAATGAAGGCCAATAGGAAGATAGGAAACAGTGTCGAACAACGTAGAACAACGTACTGAAACCGACATACATACATACATAAATATATTGACTTTGTTGAAATTTTTCTTACGGAATTTCTGATGTGAGGGTTATTATAAACATTACTTATGAGTACACAAGTTAAATATAAAACAGTTTTTGTGGTCAAACTATTTTAGGCTGATTACGGTTAAAATGCCCGGAAGCGTTCTTTTTCTATCTCAGACTCTGAACTCTGATTATTTTACCAAGATTGTTGCACTGAGCAGCCTCTCACGTATCAGTTTTACTGGACACAGCCGAGACGGAGTCAGCAGCACTGTATTTAGAATTCATGACAGCGAGTGCTAGGAAGTCCTCATGTCTGGGGTGCCACTGTTTATATCCTGCATTTTCTTTAGTGAACTAGAAATACAGTTGCCTTGCCACGTGACCATACAGCTACATTCAAGCGAGGCGATAAAGCGTTGAAGTACGCAAGAATATAAACTGTCTGTTGATGACAATGGTGACTCAACCACGTGCTTATGTGTTATTTAAATTAACGCACTTATTCAAATGAAAATTATCTTAATGCTTTTACTTACACTCTAAGTGTTAAGGGACAAGTAATAAAAACAATAGTATACAAGTGAAGCCTAAATCAGATACATCACGGTTCAAATATATCACACTCCCACTGATGTCTGTAGCTCGATGTTTTTATGATCTTTTTAAAGCTACTGGTTGGCTGCAAAACTTTTAATAAATTTTTAAGTGTTAAATTACTGATATCTTAAAAACTGATAACGTTTCTCTGTAAAAAGCTATTTGCACCATTTGATATAAGCACACATAGTTTGTAATAATTATATTGAAGTAATTTGTTAGTTTCGGCGAGTTTGTAGCTCAGATAAAGCTCCTTGTGTGTAAAGGGCAATTTGTTAGGAGTGATTCACGCTTCCGCTGCGGTGTAAGTGAAATCTGCACTCTTTTGGGATTTTACGAGAATCTAATGTTATGATACTGTGCCAACATTAACAAGCTTTTTTAAACCACATTCCCTAATTTTCTGATAAGGAAATTAATTGTCGCATTTATTACGAGATAGTTGAAATCAAATTTTATATTTGTAAAGTCTAATCACTGCTCGAAAAATTATATTAAACAGGAATCTTACTACCAGGCTGCAGGGCATTATGTCATAGAATGACATAATGCCCTGCAGCCTGATAGTTATGTAAACACACACACACACACACTTATATATCTTCCAGAAGAATCAGATGCCTTTGTAATCAGATTTGATGAAGGAAGCTGAGGTTTTCTCTAAAATATTGGTACTTATCTACCAGACTACACGGTGTCAAGTGCCAGGAGACAGTAACCTTTGCAGTCTCCACCTTGAAAATTCCACCTCATTGTTTTACAGCATACTGCAAAGAGTGTTGTGATTAGCGAGAATCTGTTTAGAATTTTTTGAAATTTAATTTTTTTACCAGACTAATTCATAGGCCTAGGTTTATCGTAACCATTAACATGTACAGTATATAGTAACTAAATAAGTTCATGAAATATTTGTTTGCGAGCTATCATAGTCACTTTACTAGTTACGAAATTTCCTGCTCTTCATTAAGAGCGACAGTCAATCATACTTTTCACAACAACCCACTCCTGAATCCAACCCTGATAAAATTATATTCAGTCAAAATCTTTATAATGATATTAAATTTATTTAGAATTAACTTTATTTTTGTCTGTTACCTAAATTTGGTCACCCAAGTTGATTTTTCTCTCCACGTTTTGAGATTCAGATACATTAGCTTTTCTCTTTCTCATCTATGTCACTTCCATTCGGGCCTCTTTCAGTGGTAGGCCTATAAAACGCACATTATTATTACTATAATTATTATTATTTTATATGTTTCAAACTGAAACACAGATTTTACACTTTCTTGGAATTATATACTATAGAAAAAAAATTTTCATTCTTCACATCACTTTTATAGAATTATCAGGCATGAAATTATATATATTCTTTCTCATCTGACATTGAAAGATAAAATAAGTCAGGTAATTACCATGTACATGCTGAAAAAATTTTCTACAAGTATCAGTAAAAGACGCGTCTAGTATTAAGGCGCATTTGAACTTAAACTTTCCTTTTTGTGTTTGTGCCCTTGCTCCTTAATTCTCCCTTAATATCGGTAACAACTACGTCTGATAGACCTACACGCCATCCGCCGCTCTCTAATAAGCTTCAGTCTCGAAAATAATTGCGTTGTGTAATCTTCGGTCTTGCACGGCTTTTCCCTGTCAGATGTCCACAAAGCAACACAAGGCGGTTGTCACTAGTGGTGTGGCGGTGTGGACTTGCTGGATTAGGCTCGTCGGGTCATCCATTGTGGAATTAATTCCTGAAATATGAATCGTGAGACGTAATATATGGCGCATCTTCTTCAGGAAGGATCGGCCCATCTCGAAGTTTTCTACCTGGACAGAATACTAAAAGAGAGAGAAATGGGGAGAAGCATTCACACTTTAGACGCAATTCAAATTGTAATTTCGAAATGCGTGGCAGAGGGTCAGCGCTCCAACTTATTGTCAAGGCAGTCGCAAGTTCAGTTTTTGACCCGTAGTCAGGCTGCGTTCAAAGAGGTTATGTGATTTTCTTCAATTAATTCAGACAGAATCCGGAATATTATGTACTTTAAAATATGCCAAGACCAGTCATTTCCACATTCCTTCCAGTTCACTCTACCATAGTCATATTAAACATTGTCAAATATGAGCTATTGAAAGCTTCCTGTTAGAAGAATGCATTACCATTTGAAACTCAGAGCGAACGCTCTAAAAATTCCATCGTGTTTCTGTCACAATGCAGGATATGTGGTAGAGTTCAGAACGAATGCAAGCTAGACAGTAGGTCTACCGATTGCGAATATATATACATATACATATATATATATATATATATATATATATATATATATATATAAGTGCGTGTCTTGGACTTTAACACGTTTGGTTATTTTGCACTGAACTTTTACATCAAACTGTAGTGATAAAAAATTTATGTTCCTGAGAACCAACAATGGAGTATATTATTATTATTATTATTATTATTATTATTACCAGTAAGCTATTTGGTGACTGTTGTTGTAGTAGCAGGTAGTTGTGCTAGTGATGGTGGTGCAGCAAAGCAGTAGTGTTTTCCAACTGAAATCTGTAACACAAGAAACTGCCTACTGAGCTGTGTTTTTACACAAACCTTCCACATAAAAATATACAACAAGATTATCGTCTTTGCCTGTGTTCACCAACACCATACGGTAGCTTAATGTTAGGCCTGCCTACTTTTACGTAGCTTTTCTCTCGTTGCTGAAATTAACTAATATCTTTTGCTGAAATTAACTAATTTCTTTCCGCTTTCTTCCTATTCTACACTGACTCCTTACTCAGGTCTTCCGTAATTAGGCGTTAATTTGTTACACGAAGTGTGCGTTATGTTTTCTAGTTTCTGTATTTTATAGGCTTAATTTGCGCTGTCTAATCGTTAAATTGACCACATTGCCAGCTATAACTTCATCAACAGGTCTTACCTCGTATTCCACGCTTACTGCTTAATTACTGCAGCCGTAATCATACATCTGTACAATAAAACTCCTTCTGTTCAATTACGTCAACCTTAGAGTTGGTGTACATAAAGTTACTTGATGGAATGTTACTGCTGTGTTTGATGTTCACATCCAGTTCTCTTTGTTTTTATCACGAACTGAGCATTAACTCACACTTGTTCTGCGTGTACATTTTTACAGCTGACATTTACAAAGCCATGTGCTTGTACACAATCATTTCATCACAATGTTTAAAAATATTTAATGCATCTGTTTTGTGTTTTAATTCGTGTTCATTTATGTAGTTGTAAACGTAAGACTTATGGGTTTAAATAGCGTGTGGATGAGTGGTTTGAGAATGTTGGAGGAACAAAAAGACACCTGCTGGAAAGAATGAGTGGGAAATCTCTTTGATTAGGACTCCATATAAACCATACGCACAGTGTAATTAAACTGTTAGCTTATTGTAATATGTCTATTCAAGTGGCAGAAGATCTTCATTTGCACATCAACCCAGATTGTTTAATAATGACATTAGCCTTATGTCGAATCCAGACCATTCGTGGTAGTGTTCCACATTTGTGTGCACGTAAATGTAGACAGTTTTACAGGACTGATCACGAGCAGCTCGACCAACAGAGACCGTTTCTAGGGGTTTTGCACAAAGGCAGTATTTCAAAGAACGAGTCAAAGAGACACACTACAGTCTTAGATATATGAAGTTAATAAGAAGTGTTTGGAGAACAGCCAGCTGAATCGCTCCGAACCTCGCGAACACGACTAACCTGGACCAACATTAAGAGGTCTTATATTCTGAATACGCCGATCGCGGTGGCCGCACGGTCTAAGGCGTAGTCCTGAGGTGCTCGCTTGCTGGGATTGCGGGTTCGAATCCCACCGCTCTCATGGAGGTATGTACGTTGTGTTTTTTATGACTGGTTGATATCTCTGCGAAGGGAGGAGTCCTACCGTGTGTGTGTGTGTGTGTGTGTGTGTGTGTGTGTGTGATTGTGATCAGATGCAACAATAACTCTCTACATGTACAGTGAGTAGGTGTAAGAGCTCAGACTAAGAAACAAATAAATAAACAAAGATTCTGAATGCACAACCCACATTGGATCAGAGATATTAATATGAACAGGTGTCAGACATTAATTACAATCCTTCCTTCTTTATCGCGGGGCATATTGCTCGTTTGGACGTTAAGCGTTCACTTCCACTCGAAAATAATTCACGACTGCTGTTACTGTTTTAGTGTAGGTGATAGGAAAACACGATCAGACTGTTCGATGTGCATAGACCGACACTCCTCTGGAAGTATTTGGCACAAATTCGCTCTCACATTAACGGGAAAGTAGCTCCTTGTCCCTTTGTAATTTAAATAACAGACCAGTGATCCAGCTGTGTGTCTATAAGGTCTGGGCTATTTGGCCCTACATTGTACTCATAGCTACTGTATGATCAATAGAAGTATGTATTCAGTACGTCCAGACACTCTTATTTCTGCACTGTCTATGAATATTACCAATAGATTCGCAGAGTAAAAGATAACACTATGAAGCACGCTATCGAGGAATCACGTTGCCACTAGAATAGAATATAGAGTAGACTACATTATAGGTGCGAGGCATTACGGACCTGATGCACGTAGGCTTTTATAGGCAGGCCCATTGTGCCCTCTTATTCTCTGACCTTTCTCTCTACAGTCTCAATAAAGGCCAGGATTGCTCTTGGATATGTTTTCCTACTAACTCCTGGTTTCAGCTTGCCCGAGCCCAAAGAGTCTTGAGGTCAAATATAAGATCACACACCTCTAAGATAGACATGACAGAATAATATATCAAGTACAGGTTCCGGGCCAATAAACTTACTGGCACAGCCCTCCCTTCTTAAATTAGGTTCCCCTATGGAGCTGTATTAAATGCGAGACTTCCATTACATGTCTCTCGGAGTTCTCGGTACAGGAACCTGCCTCATGGAGCCTTTATAAAGACAGAGTTGTTCCATTTCCGAAGCCTTACTTGACGTGACTTACTTAGCTTTCAGATTGCTCAGTAAAGGTCTCCCTCCAGGTTCCTCTAGGTCCCATACAGGAAGACGCTCCGCTTACAGGGACCTCTTGCTCTGTTTCTCGAAGTCTCCGGCAAACGAATCCCCACCCTCACTCCAGGTTCCGCAACGGGTTCGTATGGAGAGAGATGCCCGTTTCCAGAGCCTTCTTTTACATATCTCCTGGAGCTCCAGTAAAAAAAAGGTATCCTGATAAAACAAACCTCACCTCTCTCTCAAAGTCCCCGGTTAAGGAACCCCCAATCCAAGGACCCCCAGCGGGGTCCCTACAGACAGAAGTGCTCCATTTCCAGAGCGAATGGTTTATTTATTCATTCATTCATATCTCTCAGAATGTACACTTATGTTCTTCCACGAAATAAGGGAGAAAACATAGGGTCGACTTCCACGGAGACCTACATAAACGTACTGTACAATCGAGTGTGGTCTGGTTCCCCAAGGGTCGTTTGCGACACCGTTACCAGTACTTGCGTGCAATTTATGTTTCAGTGTCAAGTCAACCAATACATATTTAACTCCTTATCAGGACTTCTTCCTATACATACTAGAATTACTACGGACAGCCGTTATCAATAAACCACCAAAAACATTTATAACAAGAACTTGTTGATACGAACACGTTCACAAAGCAACCTCAAAGACAATAATTTTAGGCATTACGAACTTGTGTCATTGGATTTAAAACTTTCCAACAAAAAATTTTCGCATTGTTAGTTAGGAACTGGTTTACTTTCGCTCTCTCAATGGACTCAATTTCTCTTATTTTAATTCTTCTTAAGACGTTTACATTTTTTATTTCCACCTAAAAACTTTCGACTGGCGCAAGAAAAATAAGACTTTTAAATAGAGCAACGTAATTTCAATCAATGTTAAATAAGGTTTGGTGTTAGAAAAAATCGAAATGCCAAGATCGAATATGGAACGTGTCCCTAAAATATTTCCAGTGCTTAGAATCAGAAACTCAGTTTTCATGAAAAAAAAATAGTTTCTTGTTTCCATGCAGTTGTTGGCTCTTTTAATCTTTCTTAATCATGTTATTATGTGTATCGTATGTTTGGGTCTGTGTTTTGCAATAAACAGTAGCATGCTGCTAATTTTGCGCACGTGCAGAAGTCACGGAGTTGTTCAGAAGAGCCACGTAACTGTGCAGACAGTACGACCTACAGACTGCGGGACTTCCATGAGCCAAATCTCTTGCTATCAAAAGTGACGTTTTGCAGTCACGTACGTAGGGAGGAAGGTTCTTTGTTCATTACATGGTAAATACCTTGTCTAAACATGAGTACTATTTTGGCTTACCTCAACTCCGTGGCTTGTAATTTTAGGCGCTTTAAAATTGCGGGTTATCAGAGCAAAGGGAAATAATGAGGGAGAGTAGATGTATGCATGTATGTTGATGGAGCTTGTAATTTGTATGTTAGGTCATGTATGTAATAACATTCGTTAATGATGGTCTGGTCTTACTAAGATGGAGATGATTATTCGAGATGTAAGGTAGTTATTTGTGACTAAGCTTGGAGAGGGATATTCATGAATTTTATATGCTGTGAGATATATTGCTGTGAGCTAACCCTGAGATTTAAGATATGAATACCGCCTCTGGAAGTATTTAAAACGCAAGGGCACATTACTGCTAGGACCATCTGGATGATTCGCCAACTTGTGTAACTTTATGCAGATATTTCCTCTGGAAGAAACAAAGTTGTGGAGGTGACTTAATGGCGGCCGGAATATTTAAAATATTTAAAATATCTTTTCGGTGTAAAGGGACAGCTTGCCACGTGCATTGTCTCGAAACGGCTGAACTTTCTTAAATAATTAAAATGGTGGATTGCGCCGCTTTTTGCAAATTTCATAGTACAGGTCTTGGAACAGTTCTTGGAGGAAGAGCTCAAAAAATGTGTAGCTTCTTTTACCTTTAGACTCTGATTTCTTATCTGTTGCACTTCACAGAGTACAGTATTTTTCAATAACAGATTTTCTTCTACGGCATTCCAAGACTGAAGTAATTATATAAAAATGAACTCCACCCATTAAGCATGGGCCTATTTGTTCACGTGTCAAACTTCATTTAGATGAATCTGAGAACATCAAGTAGATATGCTCTTTGTCAATAAATATAAAAAATCATCCCTAAGTCTATTTGAGGACACAATAAGATATTGCAAGTATGATCACTTAATAATTTAATGTTAATTAGAATACTGTTAACGAGATTAAAAACAGTGTGGCAATTATAAATCATTGCAAAATTATCCACTTATTTTTAGGTGTATATCCTGAGAAAAATATGAGAAAACTACAAATTTGTACAAGCGAGAGAATGCAGTGTAAGAGAAATATGATACCGCTGAATTAATCCACTCCGTCAGTTACAACTTTTCAAGTGCTTTCAAGTTATAAATATATGCCACAGTCCTACGTCACGCTCTCTTAAGTGATTTGCCTTTTCAAAATTATTTCTTCCAGAATGGGGTTTCGATAGTTTTTCTTTACTTTATGTTAAAGAGCAAACTGTGTGTTCTCTAGGCTTAATATTGAAAAGTCTGACAACAATGATGCCTGCCGACAGAGCTGTTTGTAGGAAATTTTTCCAAAAATGTCTTGCTTCCAAGAGAATTTTCCTCCCAGAAACAAAAAAGGAACTCATTATTACAAGACAGTAACATCGACTGTGAATGGTAATATCTTCACGACTTTTGATGTTTTGCTGACCTTGCATCTCAGTATATTTATCTCAGTATTTATCCATCTTGATGCACAAAATTTGTTTCACAATAAGTTTTATTTCATGCCTCTACATGTTTCGAGCACATGTGCTCGAAACATGTAGAGGCATGAAATAAAACTTTTTGTGAAACAAATTTTGTGCATCAAGTTGGTTAAATACTGAGATAAATTTAAAAAAAATCTTCACAACTCTTTGTGCTACATTTTATCTTATTTACTTCTACAAGTACATGACATTGTAGAAAAGTAGAGCTGTTTTAAATTTCCAAAGCAATGTGTAAATAATTATATCTGCCATAACATCTCGAATGTTTAATGAATTCACATTTAAAGCATAATTAACTGAAATGCATTACAAAATTCTGGTGTTTAAAAACTGACAGGTTGAGTATTTTAATCATGGAAAAAAGTTAAAATAGACAGCACCATTTCGCTGAAAATAGCCCATAAAATGTACTGGAATTTTACACGCCTAGCCCGGACACCGTTCCGTTTGTTCAAACTGCACAGGCTCATATAACTACAGCCCTGGTGTGCATCTCAATAGGCCTATGTAAACGCACATTTCACTGTTTAAGGCCTTCACCCTGTGCAAAGAAAATCATATTTGTGTTAAAGAAATGCAATATGACGCTCTGGAAGCTACTGAGGTGTTTCAAGGTAAGGATAAGTTTTGGAGTGTTATTAACTGGGTATTGCACTCTTGGATGCCAAAACAAGGTTGGTTGCTTCTAATACAGCTCTGTGTTTATGGGCTTCTCAAGAAGGCCTTGCCTTTCTTACCGCAATGTAATTTCATCTACCAACCAGTCACGAAGGCGTACTTGCATTTGCATTCACGTTAAGCTTGAAATATGTCACATCGTAAGTTAGTAAGTTTGCTTGTAAAAAAAAATGCTTTTAAATGAATCCGTCGTTATCTGTGGCTAAGCAACTGTATATGGAGCAAGGAATCGATAGACTGTAGGAAAGGTTCATAAAACCGTTAAAAGTGTTGGATGTGAAATGCCTTATGACTGTAACTCAAGCCTACTGTTGGCAGTAAATGTCCTCAGTCTCCCTTCCTCCTTCCGCATTTCTTATATCTGCCTTGCAGCTCCAGAAGTTTCGCAAGTATTCCTAAACATATTAGTCATTGTCGTCCTCGCTGTAGCTGATTAGACGGGTTGACGATATTTCCTACTTCTTGTTTCCTTGACACTTTGATCTCAATGCTCTAATCACACAGCATTCGAGGACTCTGAACACAATCTGCCTAGGTTTGCTGATATTTCGGTCGTCATCTCGATAGCACCATTTCATCTCCTTCATTCTGTTGTCATATCGTTCTGCTGTTGTGTATGTATACACAGCTACACAATCTTCTTTGCTTGATGTTGCAACTACGTATAGGCCAAGGTTATAAAATACAGTCCTCACGCTCTTCTTTAATGTATAGTCCGTTGGTTTCTAACATGTTCCCCTCAACATTACAATTGAAATTAAATAACAACGGGAAATTAATAGTAATGTCACAACGGTAACGTTACTATGATTCAATGCAAGATATTTCCTCTCATTCATTACCCACATTGTCAGCGAGAAACAAAAATTTTAGATGCATTAATTTATTAAAAAAAACAAAAATTGAATCGATATCTGTCCAAACACAACTAAATTCTATTCATTATATAGTTCTATGAAAATATTCAGGAGCATTTGTGGTCCAATATAAAATAAAAGGCGTTGACGTCCTAGATGGAATGGCGAAATTTGTAATTTATATAAAGATCTAAATATCGTGGACGTTATTAAAATTAGAAGACTGGGATGGGTGTGTCATATTATTAGAATGGAAGATGAAAGGATCCCAAAAATTATTCTGAATGGGAAATTTCATTATACAAGTCCAGTAGGAAATGCACGAACAAAATGGAGGGAAGTCGTCTTGAGGGAAACGTTAAAGATTCTTGGAATACGAGGATGGAGGAGATAAGCAGAAGACGAGAAGAACGGAGGCGTTTTCTGAGGGGGGCCAGGGCTCAGAAGGGGCTGTAGCGCAATCGATGGAAAGCAGTATCTTTCTATGTAATAAACACAACTTAGTTGCTTTTGAACAGATATTGGTTTATTTATTTTACTGTTAAAAACACAACGGGACCATATTCTTTAAAATAAACTAAACCTTATATTTAATAATTACGATTGTCCAAAATTCTAATACATATATATAGTATTGAAACTTCGTAAATTCTATCTTATGTAGTATCTGCTTTCTAACACAGTTCCTCTTTAGAGAAGCTTGTGTTGATATATTTGTCAGAAAATTGTCATCCTGCCTTGAAAATTCGTATTGTTTAGTAGACCTAGCCCTTCATCTTCCGACTGAAGAAACAATGTCGATCAGAGGAATTTCAAGTGACCTTCAAATGAAATGCAATTATTGCATTTATAATGACGCAGATATATGAAAACTTTAATAACATGTTCATTACATTTGTACACATTTTATAACTGACCGAAAACAACATAATCCAATAAGATGTTTCATAGGAGATTAGGCACCTTGTCACAGATAAAGGCAACGTTGTGGCATTTTGAATTTTTGCATTGTTTACTGATGTCGGATACGCAAGTAGTATTCCGAGCTATCAACCAAATTCCGGAATGAGTTGCAAAAAACTTGCAGCAGTCGCGGTCAAATGATGTCCAAACCTAGCAGCCTAACCAGAGTTAAAGTCTATAAAGGCTGCACCTCTAGCAATGGGGACTGAAGAAGAACGTATATAAAATCTTGTCCTGTGAAACAAATTTGTTGTTGTGTTGCAGTGTGATATGTACAAGATTAACTACAGATTAATTATTTTACCTATAGGAATTCCGTTTTATAAAAACCGAAAACCGGGAATCTTAGAACTATTTTGTTGCAGGGGGTGTAGAATACAATACTTTAACATATGTAGCAAGGAAAGGGCGTAGATGGATGGATAATATTAGGATGGATCTCCAGGAGGTGGGATGTGGATATATGGACTGGATTGGGCTGGCCCAGGATAGAGACAGGTGGCGGACGCTTGTGAGTGCGGTAATGAACCTTCGGGTTCCGT
>Ga0131853_10016354_pt1 | contig 13538 bp, 2 predicted proteins | sample TergutLab28metaG_FD_92764 | JGI IMG/M metagenome (GOLD analysis project Ga0131853, IMG submission 92764) | Labiotermes labralis P1 segment gut microbial communities from Petit-Saut dam, French Guiana - Lab288 P1 (version 2) (version 2) | ecosystem: Host-associated > Arthropoda: Insects >... | reverse complement strand
TGGCTTCTTTTTTAATCACATTTCTGTCTCCTGAGATTGCAACGTCTATTAACATACATGTTCCCTTTTCATTATCACGGATTATAATGTCTGGTTTGTTGTTGGGGATAGTTCTGTCAGTTTTTATTTGTTGGTTCCACAATATGATTACCTTGCCTCCTTGACTTGTTTCTACTAATTTTGGCACATGTCCATACCAGTGTTTTTTGTCCAATTGTATTCCTGTTTCCTTGCATATGTTGAAGTGTAGTTGTGCACACATTCTATCATGTCTTTTCATGTACTGTTCTTTTGCCAGTATTGGGCATGCTGATATTGTGTGGTTTATTGTCTCGTCAAATTGTTGGCAAAGTCTGCACTTGCTATCTGTCTCTGTGTTCAATATTTTTGTCGCATAATATTTTGTTTGCAGCGTCTGGTCTTGTGCTGCCACTATTTCACTTTCAGTTTCTGCTTTTAGGTCTCCCTTCGATAGCCAGAGGGACGTGTCTTCTTCACCAATAAGCTGTCTATCTATATTTCTAATGTACTGCCCATGCATTACTTTGTTTTTCCATTTTTTAGGGACTCTCCCTATCTTGCCTTTGTGTGTTATATCCCATCCTGTTTTGCGTCACTCTTCTCATTTGGGTTCTCTTGTCATTTGGTTATTATTATTATTATTATTATTATTATTATTTGGTTTGGAAGAGTCTGAAATCGTGTTATAGGAAAGAAACGCCTATGCCATATAAGCTTTGGCGTTATTTATAAAGATACAATAAACTAAGAATTTATAGCTGTGTGAGATGTGGTATCAGACGCCACAAAAACACGTACGTATTTCATTTATTGTGTATTTACATTTCGTCTGTCCCAGTGCACAGAATACACTAAGTCCCAATTACTTATATCCTTACTCCATGGAGCAGAGTCCTGCTTGAGAAGCTAACTGGTTTTAAGCTAGTCAAGAAATTCCCCGCGTTTTATGGAATACGAAGGCTCATTACCGCATTCACAAGTGCTCGCCAACTGTCCTTATCCTGAGCCAGCTCGATCCAGTCCATACCCTCACATCCCACTTCCTGAAGACCCATCTTAATATTTTCCTCCTATCTACGCCTTGGTCTTCCAAGTGCTACACTGTCTCAATATAACAAATTATGCGTTCGGTTATTTCAAAAGTGAAGATAAAAGTCGGTTACTTTTTCGGATGCTGTTTTCAGTTAGACAGGAAAATCTGCCAATGCACGGTGCGAAATTAATGTTGGCCCTGATGTTGCATGTTGGCAGACTGCAGTAGGGCCAGGAATGGAATGGAATGGCCTAGATGCTTCTGTTATTAGCGAAATGTGGGTTTCCTTTGTCTTGTTAACAATATGTGGTGGGACAAGGACAGGAATGGCCTACTTGTTCCTGCTATTAGCTTGTCAAAACCTTTTGCTCTAGCGATATTCGAAATATAACATAAACATATTGATGTATGCCATTCGTGCTTATATTTAAAGCACGTCTGTGTTATGGCAATCGTCAAATGCATGGAATTCCATAAGCCTTCCATTCGGTTGCCACCTGCATCCTTAAGTTACAGTTGCTGGCCGCGACTTATTTGCCACACAGCAGTCTAAATAACAGGCTTGTCTACCAACAAGAAGTATCCTCTTGAGTAATATTATTTAATTTATGAAGATGTAATTCCGATTATGTTAAATTTCGTTCTTGGAACTTGCTGAGTCTAACTTAATCTAAATTTTGATTCCCACGTTTTTAGCTCGGTCATATCTCTGACGATGTCCACTGAAACCTGCCTGTTCAAGCGCATGCGTTTGACCACTCCAAAACTACTGAACGGATGTTTGTGGGACTTAGTATTCGAGAATTTTACGAAACGCCCAGCGACGCCAATTTTTGAATAAATAAGGCACTTTTAAGGATCGTCTACATAAACACCGACGTGTTCTTCCACTCGCTTAGCTTTTCTTCCCTTGCTGCCTTCACGCACAATTCCCAGCACCATCACTATAATGTAACGAAGTAGAAATTACTCAGACTGTATCCTTGTTTTTAGAATTATTAAACAGCCAACCTGTTATTGAATTTACTCTGTGCGTATTTTCCTACCTTGGCGTATAGGCGTCTAACTCTAGAGAAGAAATACAACTTCGAAGTTAAAAGCTATATATATATATATATAAATGAACATTTTGCGGTAGAGATGGAATATTTAATATACGAGTTCGTAATTTATGTCAGTTTTTTTGTGACCCTTGAGTGCAGCGTCACTTGAAAGGTGATTCTATGTGGAACCGAAATGAGCACAGGACTTCTTACGAAAAGGGAAAAGCTAGTGTAAAAATATAACCGATTTCGAATACAAATTCCCATAAACCATTTATTGAAAGCATTAATTTTCGATCTAAGTCAAGTTACCTATTGGTGACAACGGTGAGCATTAACTGGCAAACACACGGCTGCACCATGGCTCAGACAGTCACCGGTCTCTTACCTCGGAGACCCGGGTCAGATTCTAGGCCAGTTCGTGTGAGAAGTGTGGTCAACAGAGTACAAGAGGGATATGTTATTCACTCAAGGTCTCGGTCTACTCTTCACAGTATCATTCCAACAATATTCCATATTCATCACCGACGCTAAATTATTTTCGTGCATACCAGCGTCTTTAAATAACTCACCTAAGAAAAAGTGACGACTACATAAACCACTCTAAAATTAGTAGCGTTTTAAATACGGTCCGTCATCGATCGCTATTCGTTTTACAATTACGTTCGGTCCGCATACTCTTATATCTCTTACGAAGTCCGTCGCACCTCACTTTTCCGTGACTATTTTCTGACCCAGTTCTTCTCAGCCGGCCATCCTGAAGTTTCTGTGGTCGTATCTCATTAAGGGTAACTAATTGATTTCTGTGCCACCCCTTCAATCAAACAGTCTCTCTCGTTCCCCGCCTTAGAAAGCTCATTCTGCTTCGTCGGCTGAGTTGTCTTTTTCTTCTTACGCCCCTTTTCCGTTTAAGATAGTACTAAGAGTTTCTAGGATTTAGGTCACTAGTGATATCTGTGCAAAGCATGAGCAAATCATTCACGCACGTACAGGTTGATACCGATCCATATTAATGTTATGACAGGCTGCAGACAAGATGGTTGGTTCGTTTGGGTAGGAGAAAACAGCACAGGCAATGTCACTGCGATTTATCAAATAAGCATTGGGTTACTTTTTCCGAAAAGCTTCGTGTTTATTTCACCTCAGCTGCGTCACACCCACCTATCTCAATGGGAGAGTGTGAAAAAGTGTTTAAACAAACGTCACTAACAATTATTTAACTATGCTAACCAAAACAGAAGCTCTAAAACATCGTTCCACAATGGCTATTAACGGGTCTTCTTCTACCAAAATACTCCCAACTCCCTTCTCACGGAGTCTTTGTTGAACACATTGGGTTCTATTCAAAGCCGTCCAGCTTATAGAGGTGGTCACCATTTGACGCTATGAAAAATTGAATTGTACACATTCACTTGTGCAAATATGCAGTTCAGAATGCTGAGATAACTTGGTTCGCTTGGAAAAGCAGATACATAACCCAGTCAACGAATAGGTCAGTTTACAGTAGTGAATTCCAATCTTTTGTCCATATATTTGGAGAAAGGATGGAAGATGAGTGGACAACAGGTAATTCTGTTAATGAATGAGGATTTCGACCCGTGTACAGTAACATACAAAACTGCACAACTCCTATTTGTGTCCGTGGTGAAACAGAACCTAGCGGGCCAGGGCCTCCTCATTATCGAGGTTTCACGATCACACTCAGTTATACTCCACACTCGTTAAGAGTCCCCTGGACAAGTGATCAGTCCGACGCAGAGACCTTTACCTGACACCACACAAAAAATATAAGAGACATTCATGACCACGGTGGGATTCGAACCCACAATCCTAGATAGCGAGCGGCGGCAGACCCACACCTTAGCCGACGTGGCCGTTGGGATCGGCCAAACAACATTTTAGGTCGGCCAACATAGTGAGGTTGAACTTATACAGAAAGCTTAGCACTAAATGCGAAACTGTGGCCAAGTTTCAAAATAACAACAGTTGACCATGATAAATAATATCATAGGAATTTTCCGGTTTCGTAAAATTGCGGGCCAATTTACAGCTTCACAGGTATTACTGTAACTGGAAACCAATGGTTTTATACATCTCTGGTCTCTGGAGGTTAGTGCCACGTATTGCATATACCCCACTTCTACTTCCGGTGATTGGTCATAATGTACATAATACAGAGAACGCTTTAGAAGGTCCTCCTCATAACACGCAGTGCAGGCTCAGAGGGGGAAGGGAGGCGCAGCTCCACTCATTCTTAACCTCGGCGCTAGACAGGGGTAGGTTGTCAACTCCAAGCACCGGGAAAGGAACCCAGTACTTATTGTACGCGAGGATGGGTGCGCCCCAAGGCCCGTCTGGACTGGTTTGGAGAACAAAACATCTCTTGGATCGAACGGGGCTCGGATCCTGAAACCTCCACTCTGTAGCTAGTCGCTGTACCGACTAACAGTTTAGAAACTACCGACAGCCGTTTTTATTATCATACCGAACACTCAAACACAACGCTTCAGACACTCTGCATTCATTTGTTTTCTGCAACAATTTAGCGGTTATTTCGGCCATTGTCAGCTAGAATCACAGTAACATAAATGGAGAAGTATACGGAGGTAGAGGTCTCTCCTTTACAGTTAAAACTTAAAAAATACATAAAATATTATTCCCTATAAAATATTATTCATTTATAGGAAAGAATATTATGTGTATTTTTAACGTCTAAATCAATATACTTTGCCATTCATGTTAATGTGATTCTATCTGATGATGGCCGACACAAACGGACGAAACATGTTGTAGAATATAAGTGAATGGATAGCGTTTAAAAGTGCTGTGTTCGGTCTGGCAATAAAAACAGATGTCGATAAACACGCACAGCGGGATGAATACGCCAAAATTTGCTTTAGAAAGTGTTGTTAGTAGTCATTTCTTAGCTCGAGAATTTTACGTGAGTCAATAAAACGAAATCCATTAACAGCCACACAAACGAAACCAGGCAGTGTGGAGTTAAGTGTCTGCAGTGTGGGTCTTGTGGCCCCCACTGTCCTGTGTACACGTTAACGACACGATGAAATAATAATCCCTTTTTTACTTGCAATTTGACTTCAAACAGATAAGTGGGGTATTGCTGAAAAAAGAAAAAACAAATATTTTGGTCTTACAAAGACTGCACACACACTAACAACACTAATAAATATAAAAGACTGACCGGATAGAGGCGAGATTACGTAGAGAGAGGAAATATAATTATCTCCCCTTTTACATTTTGTTACAACGGTGTAGCATTTACCAATATTTCACAGTACTTTGCAATTCCGGCACAGTCTTTGATGTACAGTTAGCATTGTATAATTGAGAAGAAGGAGAAGAAGAAAAAGAAGAGCTGAGTAACAAAGGTTGTTTCCAAAGTCGTATATAAAGTATTGCTTTTGGGAAGGTTGACTCCGGCAGTAAAGTTGTGTGTTCCTTCTGCCAAGCGATGCCAGTTCTTAACTCGAAAGTTCACAGCTGCGTTTTCTATAAAACAGGTTGTTAATTTACCCTGCGTAAGGCGAACATGTGCTGGCTGGTTTACTTTAACGTAAAGAGAGGCTAACTAACAGCGCGCAGTAATTGACATGTTGGAAGGTTACACGAACTGTGCGATTCTGCAGGGTCTTGGATATTTGCCAACCCAACTGCTGGTAGTCTTGCTGTTTTAATGCGTGAAATTACATTTGAAACAATGAGAACATTGTAGCTATGTGGCGTAGCTAATTCATTTTAGGCGTGTTTGCAGAATTCCGAAAGGCGATCATTAGCTTCATCATGTCTGCGTGTCCGCATGGAACAACTCGCCTCCCAATGGACGGATTTCATGAAATTTGATATTCGAGCAGTTTTCGAAAATCTGTCGAGAAATTTCAAGTTTGATTACACTCTGACAATAACAACGGGTATTTTACGAGAAGAGAAATGTACATTTATGTCGATATGTCGCTGAAGTTTTCCTAGAAAGAGAAATGTTTCAGACAAAATCTGTAGAGAAAATCGGAATAAATTTTTTGATAAATAACGCTTTTCCGAAAATCGATCCGTTTATGAGATAATGTGGAAAAATATTCTAGAACCAGACAGGTCACAGATTACAAAATGATGCGGCGAAGAAAAGATAGGACTTGCATGCCGGGTAACTAAGGCAACAATACAGACACGCATTCATAGTATGTAATGTTCATCGTACCGTGCATCATTGCGATAACTGAAGAATAAAAAACCGACTAGATGCCACTTATTATTTTATTGTACTTCTTATAGGCTCAACATGTTACAGGCATTACTATGCCCATCATCGGGAGCTCGTGACTATGATGTTGATTACCACATTGGGCGTTTATTTCTGTAAAGATGGAGGGGTTAGCGTTAGTGTAAATTTATGTTTCTTAGTGGTGTGTGTTCGGTTTGAAGTTCTTTGTCGCTTTGTTGTCGATGGTAACGTGTTCCTGTTAATGTTACTAGTTGTGATCTTTTATGTTTGGTACTCGTAGTGTTCTCATGTGTGTAGTGTGTTTCATTAATGGACTGGCGATTCGATGTGTTGTTAGTGTTCATTAGTGTTGTGAATCTAAACCAAGGTACGTACAATTTCAGATTCATAATACTCATGAACACTAATAACACATCGAATCAGCAATTCATTAATGAATTGCTGATTCGATGTGTTATTAGTGTTCATGAGTATTATGAATCTGAAATTGTACGTACCTTGGTTTAGATTCACAACACTAATGAACACTAACAACACATCGAATCGCCAGTCCATTAATGAAACACACTACACACATGAGAACACTACGAGTACCAAACATAAAAGATCACAACTAGTAACATTAACAGGAACACGTTACCATCGACAACAAAGCGACAAAGAACTTCAAACCGAACACACACCACTAAGAAACATAAATTTACACTAACGCTAACCCCTCCATCTTTACAGAAATAAACGCCCAATGTGGTAATCAACATCATAGTCACGAGCTCCCGATGATGGGCATAGTAATGCCTGTAACATGTTGAGCCTATAAGAAGTACAATAAAATAATAAGTGGCATCTAGTCGGTTTTTTATTCTTCAGTTATCGCAATGATGCACGGTACGATGAACATTACATACTATGAATGCGTGTCTGTATTGTTGCCTTAGTTACCCGGCATGCAAGTCCTATCTTTTCTTCGCCGCATCATTTTGTAATCTGTGACCTGTCTGGTTCTAGAATATTTTTCCACATTATCTCATAAACGGATCGATTTTCGGAAAAGCGTTATTTATCAAAAAATTTATTCCGATTTTCTCTACAGATTTTGTCTGAAACATTTCTCTTTCTAGGAAAACTTCAGCGACATATCGACATAAATGTACATTTCTCTTCTCGTAAAATACCCGTTGTTATTGTCAGAGTGTAATCAAACTTGAAATTTCTCGACAGATTTTCGAAAACTGCTCGAATATCAAATTTCATGAAATCCGTCCATTGGGAGGCGAGTTGTTCCATGCGGACACGCAGACATGATGAAGCTAATGATCGCCTTTCGGAATTCTGCAAACACGCCTAAAATGAATTAGCTACGCCACATAGCTACAATGTTCTCATTGTTTCAAATGTAATTTCACGCATTAAAACAGCAAGACTACCAGCAGTTGGGTTGGCAAATATCCAAGACCCTGCAGAATCGCACAGTTCGTGTAACCTTCCAACATGTCAATTACTGCGCGCTGTTAGTTAGCCTCTCTTTACGTTAAAGTAAACCAGCCAGCACATGTTCGCCTTACGCAGGGTAAATTAACAACCTGTTTTATAGAAAACGCAGCTGTGAACTTTCGAGTTAAGAACTGGCATCGCTTGGCAGAAGGAACACACAACTTTACTGCCGGAGTCAACCTTCCCAAAAGCAATACTTTATATACGACTTTGGAAACAACCTTTGTTACTCAGCTCTTCTTTTTCTTCTTCTCCTTCTTCTCAATTATACAATGCTAACTGTACATCAAAGACTGTGCCGGAATTGCAAAGTACTGTGAAATATTGGTAAATGCTACACCGTTGTAACAAAATGTAAAAGGGGAGATAATTATATTTCCTCTCTCTACGTAATCTCGCCTCTATCCGGTCAGTCTTTTATATTTATTAGTGTTGTTAGTGTGTGTGCAGTCTTTGTAAGACCAAAATATTTGTTTTTTCTTTTTTCAGCAATACCCCACTTATCTGTTTGAAGTCAAATTGCAAGTAAAAAAGGGATTATTATTTCATCGTGTCGTTAACGTGTACACAGGACAGTGGGGGCCACAAGACCCACACTGCAGACACTTAACTCCACACTGCCTGGTTTCGTTTGTGTGGCTGTTAATGGATTTCGTTTTATTGACTCACGTAAAATTCTCGAGCTAAGAAATGACTACTAACAACACTTTCTAAAGCAAATTTTGGCGTATTCATCCCGCTGTGCGTGTTTATCGACATCTGTTTTTATTGCCAGACCGAACACAGCACTTTTAAACGCTATCCATTCACTTATATTCTACAACATGTTTCGTCCGTTTGTGTCGGCCATCATCAGATAGAATCACATTAACATGAATGGCAAAGTATATTGATTTAGACGTTAAAAATACACATAATATTCTTTCCTATAAATGAATAATATTTTATAGGGAATAATATTTTATGTATTTTTTAAGTTTTAACTGTAAAGGAGAGACCTCTACCTCCGTATACTTCTCCATTTATGTTACTGTGATTCTAGCTGACAATGGCCGAAATAACCGCTAAATTGTTGCAGAAAACAAATGAATGCAGAGTGTCTGAAGCGTTGTGTTTGAGTGTTCGGTATGATAATAAAAACGGCTGTCGGTAGTTTCTAAACTGTTAGTCGGTACAGCGACTAGCTACAGAGTGGAGGTTTCAGGATCCGAGCCCCGTTCGATCCAAGAGATGTTTTGTTCTCCAAACCAGTCCAGACGGGCCTTGGGGCGCACCCATCCTCGCGTACAATAAGTACTGGGTTCCTTTCCCGGTGCTTGGAGTTGACAACCTACCCCTGTCTAGCGCCGAGGTTAAGAATGAGTGGAGCTGCGCCTCCCTTCCCCCTCTGAGCCTGCACTGCGTGTTATGAGGAGGACCTTCTAAAGCGTTCTCTGTATTATGTACATTATGACCAATCACCGGAAGTAGAAGTGGGGTATATGCAATACGTGGCACTAACCTCCAGAGACCAGAGATGTATAAAACCATTGGTTTCCAGTTACAGTAATACCTGTGAAGCTGTAAATTGGCCCGCAATTTTACGAAACCGGAAAATTCCTATGATATTATTTATCATGGTCAACTGTTGTTATTTTGAAACTTGGCCACAGTTTCGCATTTAGTGCTAAGCTTTCTGTATAAGTTCAACCTCACTATGTTGGCCGACCTAAAATGTTGTTTGGCCGATCCCAACGGCCACGTCGGCTAAGGTGTGGGTCTGCCGCCGCTCGCTATCTAGGATTGTGGGTTCGAATCCCACCGTGGTCATGAATGTCTCTTATATTTTTTGTGTGGTGTCAGGTAAAGGTCTCTGCGTCGGACTGATCACTTGTCCAGGGGACTCTTAACGAGTGTGGAGTATAACTGAGTGTGATCGTGAAACCTCGATAATGAGGAGGCCCTGGCCCGCTAGGTTCTGTTTCACCACGGACACAAATAGGAGTTGTGCAGTTTTGTATGTTACTGTACACGGGTCGAAATCCTCATTCATTAACAGAATTACCTGTTGTCCACTCATCTTCCATCCTTTCTCCAAATATATGGACAAAAGATTGGAATTCACTACTGTAAACTGACCTATTCGTTGACTGGGTTATGTATCTGCTTTTCCAAGCGAACCAAGTTATCTCAGCATTCTGAACTGCATATTTGCACAAGTGAATGTGTACAATTCAATTTTTCATAGCGTCAAATGGTGACCACCTCTATAAGCTGGACGGCTTTGAATAGAACCCAATGTGTTCAACAAAGACTCCGTGAGAAGGGAGTTGGGAGTATTTTGGTAGAAGAAGACCCGTTAATAGCCATTGTGGAACGATGTTTTAGAGCTTCTGTTTTGGTTAGCATAGTTAAATAATTGTTAGTGACGTTTGTTTAAACACTTTTTCACACTCTCCCATTGAGATAGGTGGGTGTGACGCAGCTGAGGTGAAATAAACACGAAGCTTTTCGGAAAAAGTAACCCAATGCTTATTTGATAAATCGCAGTGACATTGCCTGTGCTGTTTTCTCCTACCCAAACGAACCAACCATCTTGTCTGCAGCCTGTCATAACATTAATATGGATCGGTATCAACCTGTACGTGCGTGAATGATTTGCTCATGCTTTGCACAGATATCACTAGTGACCTAAATCCTAGAAACTCTTAGTACTATCTTAAACGGAAAAGGGGCGTAAGAAGAAAAAGACAACTCAGCCGACGAAGCAGAATGAGCTTTCTAAGGCGGGGAACGAGAGAGACTGTTTGATTGAAGGGGTGGCACAGAAATCAATTAGTTACCCTTAATGAGATACGACCACAGAAACTTCAGGATGGCCGGCTGAGAAGAACTGGGTCAGAAAATAGTCACGGAAAAGTGAGGTGCGACGGACTTCGTAAGAGATATAAGAGTATGCGGACCGAACGTAATTGTAAAACGAATAGCGATCGATGACGGACCGTATTTAAAACGCTACTAATTTTAGAGTGGTTTATGTAGTCGTCACTTTTTCTTAGGTGAGTTATTTAAAGACGCTGGTATGCACGAAAATAATTTAGCGTCGGTGATGAATATGGAATATTGTTGGAATGATACTGTGAAGAGTAGACCGAGACCTTGAGTGAATAACATATCCCTCTTGTACTCTGTTGACCACACTTCTCACACGAACTGGCCTAGAATCTGACCCGGGTCTCCGAGGTAAGAGACCGGTGACTGTCTGAGCCATGGTGCAGCCGTGTGTTTGCCAGTTAATGCTCACCGTTGTCACCAATAGGTAACTTGACTTAGATCGAAAATTAATGCTTTCAATAAATGGTTTATGGGAATTTGTATTCGAAATCGGTTATATTTTTACACTAGCTTTTCCCTTTTCGTAAGAAGTCCTGTGCTCATTTCGGTTCCACATAGAATCACCTTTCAAGTGACGCTGCACTCAAGGGTCACAAAAAAACTGACATAAATTACGAACTCGTATATTAAATATTCCATCTCTACCGCAAAATGTTCATTTATATATATATATATATAGCTTTTAACTTCGAAGTTGTATTTCTTCTCTAGAGTTAGACGCCTATACGCCAAGGTAGGAAAATACGCACAGAGTAAATTCAATAACAGGTTGGCTGTTTAATAATTCTAAAAACAAGGATACAGTCTGAGTAATTTCTACTTCGTTACATTATAGTGATGGTGCTGGGAATTGTGCGTGAAGGCAGCAAGGGAAGAAAAGCTAAGCGAGTGGAAGAACACGTCGGTGTTTATGTAGACGATCCTTAAAAGTGCCTTATTTATTCAAAAATTGGCGTCGCTGGGCGTTTCGTAAAATTCTCGAATACTAAGTCCCACAAACATCCGTTCAGTAGTTTTGGAGTGGTCAAACGCATGCGCTTGAACAGGCAGGTTTCAGTGGACATCGTCAGAGATATGACCGAGCTAAAAACGTGGGAATCAAAATTTAGATTAAGTTAGACTCAGCAAGTTCCAAGAACGAAATTTAACATAATCGGAATTACATCTTCATAAATTAAATAATATTACTCAAGAGGATACTTCTTGTTGGTAGACAAGCCTGTTATTTAGACTGCTGTGTGGCAAATAAGTCGCGGCCAGCAACTGTAACTTAAGGATGCAGGTGGCAACCGAATGGAAGGCTTATGGAATTCCATGCATTTGACGATTGCCATAACACAGACGTGCTTTAAATATAAGCACGAATGGCATACATCAATATGTTTATGTTATATTTCGAATATCGCTAGAGCAAAAGGTTTTGACAAGCTAATAGCAGGAACAAGTAGGCCATTCCTGTCCTTGTCCCACCACATATTGTTAACAAGACAAAGGAAACCCACATTTCGCTAATAACAGAAGCATCTAGGCCATTCCATTCCATTCCTGGCCCTACTGCAGTCTGCCAACATGCAACATCAGGGCCAACATTAATTTCGCACCGTGCATTGGCAGATTTTCCTGTCTAACTGAAAACAGCATCCGAAAAAGTAACCGACTTTTATCTTCACTTTTGAAATAACCGAACGCATAATTTGTTATATTGAGACAGTGTAGCACTTGGAAGACCAAGGCGTAGATAGGAGGAAAATATTAAGATGGGTCTTCAGGAAGTGGGATGTGAGGGTATGGACTGGATCGAGCTGGCTCAGGATAAGGACAGTTGGCGAGCACTTGTGAATGCGGTAATGAGCCTTCGTATTCCATAAAACGCGGGGAATTTCTTGACTAGCTTAAAACCAGTTAGCTTCTCAAGCAGGACTCTGCTCCATGGAGTAAGGATATAAGTAATTGGGACTTAGTGTATTCTGTGCACTGGGACAGACGAAATGTAAATACACAATAAATGAAATACGTACGTGTTTTTGTGGCGTCTGATACCACATCTCACACAGCTATAAATTCTTAGTTTATTGTATCTTTATAAATAACGCCAAAGCTTATATGGCATAGGCGTTTCTTTCCTATAACACGATTTCAGACTCTTCCAAACCAAATAATAATAATAATAATAATAATAATAATAACCAAATGACAAGAGAACCCAAATGAGAAGAGTGACGCAAAACAGGATGGGATATAACACACAAAGGCAAGATAGGGAGAGTCCCTAAAAAATGGAAAAACAAAGTAATGCATGGGCAGTACATTAGAAATATAGATAGACAGCTTATTGGTGAAGAAGACACGTCCCTCTGGCTATCGAAGGGAGACCTAAAAGCAGAAACTGAAAGTGAAATAGTGGCAGCACAAGACCAGACGCTGCAAACAAAATATTATGCGACAAAAATATTGAACACAGAGACAGATAGCAAGTGCAGACTTTGCCAACAATTTGACGAGACAATAAACCACACAATATCAGCATGCCCAATACTGGCAAAAGAACAGTACATGAAAAGACATGATAGAATGTGTGCACAACTACACTTCAACATATGCAAGGAAACAGGAATACAATTGGACAAAAAACACTGGTATGGACATGTGCCAAAATTAGTAGAAACAAGTCAAGGAGGCAAGGTAATCATATTGTGGAACCAACAAATAAAAACTGACAGAACTATCCCCAACAACAAACCAGACATTATAATCCGTGATAATGAAAAGGGAACATGTATGTTAATAGACGTTGCAATCTCAGGAGACAGAAATGTGATTAAAAAAGAAGCCA
>Ga0131853_10016352_pt1 | contig 13539 bp, 8 predicted proteins | sample TergutLab28metaG_FD_92764 | JGI IMG/M metagenome (GOLD analysis project Ga0131853, IMG submission 92764) | Labiotermes labralis P1 segment gut microbial communities from Petit-Saut dam, French Guiana - Lab288 P1 (version 2) (version 2) | ecosystem: Host-associated > Arthropoda: Insects >... | reverse complement strand
TGCTCGGACAGTATTCACTCTGGAATTGACTGTTTTTGAACACAGAGACACTTTCAAACAGCTGACATGTTGCAGCACGCGCACTGCCAGAAGATGACATGTTGCAGCACAGGCACTGCCAGACGATGACATGTTGCAGCACAGGCACTGCCAGAAGATGACAAGTTGCAGCACAGGCACTGCCAGAAGATGACATGTTGCAGCACAGGCACTGTCAGAAGATGACATGTTGCAGCACAGGCACTGCGAGAAGATGACATGTTGCAGCATAGGCACTGTCAGAGGATATGTTGCAGCACAGCCACTTCCAGAAAATGACATGTTGCAGCACAGGCACTGCTAGAAGATATGTTGCAGCATAGGCACTGCCAGAAGATGACATGTTGCAGCACAGCCACTGCCAGAAGATGACATGTTGCAGAACAGGCACTGTCAGAAAATGACATGTTGCAGCACAGGCACTGTCAGAAGATGACATTTTGCAGCACAGGCACTGCCGGAAGATGACATGTTGCAGCACAGGCACTGCCAGAAGATATGTTGCAGCACAGGCACTGCGAGAAGATGACATGTTGCAGCATAGGCACTGCCAGAGGATATGTTGAAGCACAGCCACTTCCAGAAGATGACATGTCGCAGCACAGGCACTGCTAGAAGATATGTTGCAGCATAGGCACTGCCAGAAGATATGATGCAGCACAGGCACTGCGAGAAGATGACATGTTGCAGCATAGGCACTGCCAGAGGATACGTTGCAGCACAGGCACTGCCACAAAATGACATGTTGCAGCACAGCCACTGTCAGAAGATATGTTGCAGCACAGGCACTGCGAGAAGATGAAATGTTGCAGCACAGCCACTTCCAGAAGATATGTTGCAGCACAGACACTGCCAGAAGATATGTTGCAACATAGGCACTGCCAGAAGATGATATGTTGCAGCACAGCAACTGCCAGAAGACGACATTTTGCAGCACAGGCACTGCCAGAAGATGACATGTTGCAGCACAGCCACTGCCGGAAAATGACATGTTGCAGTACAGCCACTGCCAGAAGCTGACATTGTTTCACATACAACAGTAATAAATACCGAGGAAGGGGCTGGATCCCAGGTTAACCTGCGTGGAATTTGTGGTGGACGAAGTGGCACTGTGACAGGGTACTTGTGCTGCTGCTCTCGGCGTCACTCCATCGACGCTCCGTAGGCATACTCTTCAACTAGTCTATCGCCGACGCTGTTTACTCCCGTTAACTGAACACATCTTTAAAAAATACAGTCAGGCATTCATGTCCTTGTTGCATTTTTTTTCTTTTGGGTGATTCCCCGGCGTCTGCATTTTATATACCGACATTTTGGAACACTCTGTCTGTTCCATCTATGAAGATGTGTCATTCTGCTACGAGCAGCATGTAGATGGAAATCAGTATGGAGCAATGGTGGAGTGATAATGACAGGGGAGATCCGGAGCCACTTTGTGCACTATCAATCTTACAGGGACTAACCTGGGATGGAACCCGGTCTTCTGCTGTGGCATGCCGGCGCCTAACAGCGCCAGCTACGGCACCACATTTTGAAGACTACGGTTAACCCTTTTAACGCCGAATTGAATCCCACCTGTCATTTGCTGGCATTATTAGGATCTCACCATATTCTCGACGTTAGCAGGATAAGGGTTAGCCTGAATTATAAATGAAGGTTCATTTCGTACCGCTCAGTAAACAGACTCCGTCTTAATTACAAATAACAATATGTTTTATAGGCAGAAAAGCATGTTTTTCGAAATCCTTACAAAACATATAAGTACAGAGAAATTTAGTATTTGTGACATCCCTATCATTGTGAACAGTAAAGTGGCTATCACAACAATGGGGCCGAAATGCATATCACTGTTGGTTCACAATGGTGCTGTCGATGTTAGGCGCTTTCGCAAAATCGCTAAAGGCGTCTATTGGCTTCATCGTGCCCGTCTGTCCTTCCGTCCGCATGGAACACCTCAGCTCACACGGTGCGGATTTTAATGAAATTTTGTATTGGGGACTTCCACTAGAACCTGCCGATAAAATTTAAATTCGATTCAGACCGTACAACAATTTAAGGCACTGACCTGTTCCGTGGGCTGACAGCGACAGCAGTGGCACAAGAAGACGAGAACTGTCGCAGGCTACAATTTTAATATTCCCACGTCGTTTCTCTGGGATAACTTTCCAGCGAAATGGATGGACCGACACGTGTGTTACGTAGAGGAGAGACCATGAGGAGCCACATTTTTACGATACACGTGTGCTAAATGTCTGTTAATTTTGTAAAATTTCTCACTATTTTATGTACTTTTCATTACATTACTTCAAAGCTGGTTCACCCTAAACAAGCATCTGTTGCTACCAAAACTCTTTGCTCGTACTGCCAACCAAATTTACAGTCGTTTGCACAGACATTAGGGGGCCGCGGTGGCACAGTGGTTAAGGTGCTGTGCTACAAATCGGAAGGTCGCTGGTTCGATCCCAGCTGGTGTCATTGTCGACTCAGCCTCTAACAGAAATGAGTACCAGAAGCATTTCTTGGGGGGAGGGGGTGGTAGAAGTGGCCGGTGCGTAAGGCTGACAACCTTACCACCATCCTGTGCCGTAGTCAAGTAATCTGGGAACCTTAACTTCCTGGAACCCTCCGAGCCACTCCAGGCCTGTGACGGGACTCCTTTACCTTTACACAGACATTAAGCCATGTGATGGTCGGTCGTTTGTGCTCCCGTGGGGAGTACAGTCATGTTTACTGAGGGAAGTTTTTGTAACTGTTTACAAAATTGTGTGTGTGTGTGTGTTGACAGCAGTACGGTCCTTGGTTTGTAAATGTTCTGCGGAATTACAGCGGCATGTAAAAACGTGAAGTGAATTGAAACACACACGTTTGGTGAACGTAACAGTACGACACTGACACTGAGCATCGTAGTCCTTGTACGTCCCTCTACGTCCCTGTGGGTCTCTGTACGTCCCTCTACGTCACTGTACGTCCCTGTACTTTCCTGCGCATCACTTTACGTCTCTGTACATCACTGTACGTCCCTGTACGTCCTTGTAATCCCTGTACGTCCATCGCTGTACGTCCCTGTACATCAATGTGCGTCTCTTACGTCCCTGTACGTCGCTGTGCGCCTCTGTACGTCCGTGTACATCACTGAACGCCCCTGTACGTCCCTGTACAACACTGTAAGTCCCTGTACATCAATGGTCATCACTGTACGTTCCTGACCTTATGAAGTGCTGACAATCAGATTAAGCATCAATGTCCAGCCCTGATTATCCCTTAAATAATTTGGACGGAAATTACAGAACAGAAATAATTACGAAAAAACTCAGAAAAAATAGAGCACAAAAATGAAACCTGTCAGAAGTTAGTCTCGAACCAGCGACCTTTCGCATTCAAGCGTTGCACTTGAACAGCACAATCAGCAGTGTTAGACACAGCGAGAGACGCACAGTCTCACTGTATTGAGACAGTACCACGCCGTTTTGCACTGTGTCAGAATTATTTACTCTTCTGAAGTTCAAAATGAAGCTCAGAGGACTTGGCTGTGCCTCATCTTGTCAGATCGAGTGCTGCCCCCTGACGAGCAGCGAAACAAGCTCTAAACCAAACAAAATCAGAGTCATATACCATCCAGAGCACAGTGGTTACTGTATGTACCATTAGTAAGCACAGTGCCTACTATATTTACCACACTCTTTATAAGTTGTCATGAAGATAATGGGTAAATTTGTCAGCATCCACGCCATGAGAATATGTACGAGGACAGGAGGTAGAGCTCCACTCATTTTCACCCTGGCACTGGACGTTGTTGAGCGGTCAGCTTCACGCTGTACTTCCGGAAAAACAATAGGAGAACAGGTGAGTTCTGGGATCGGTCTGGGTGCTTCGGATAAAACGAAGTTTCTTACAGCATGTAGGGGATCGAAACACGGATCTTCCAGGCTGTAGTGCAGTCACTACACCAACTGGGCTACCCCGCCCACACCCTCACACCCTTGAACATTCAACAATTCTACGTTCTGTCCACACAGTGTTTTTACGTGTTTTGTGTGGATCTCAGACCAAACAGTAATTATTTCACTACACAGCATTAACTGACTGATTTTTTTATAACAGAGACGGAGAGTGCTTACTGCGCGGTACGGACTGGGTCTGTAAGCACAAATCACGTTAATATTAGTCTCTAAATGTCCACAGTCCAGGACACAGTAGATTGCTGTATTACGTTGCATTATATTGATAGCAGACAGACAGAGCTAGGTTACTACTACTACAAAGTAAATTTCATCCCACAACAGGCTACGAAGGCCCAGAGGCGGAGTGCAGGTACAGCTCTGCCCTTTCTTTAACCTCGCTGCCAGAAGGGGCAAATGGTCAACGCCAGGCTTCTGCCACTTTACCCCGGCACCCTTTACCCATTGTAAAGGAGGCTGTGTGGGCCCCAGGGCCGGTCTGGACGGGTGCGTAAAATCTTGTCGCTACCGGGATTCGATCCCCGGACCACCCAGCACGTCGAAAGTCGCTAAACCAACTGAGCTACCCGACGGAGACGGACAGTTTGTATGCAAGCGCTGTAAGGACGTGAGGTCATGTTGACTGCAAGTACTGAGCGTCGGTCAGCAGCACAGAACGAACTGCTGGCTGCGGCCGTACCGTGCGATGTTGTTCTGTCATTGCCCGTAGATGTGACGTCCGGTATCTATCCAACGACGAGGCCTAGCATCCAATGAGATTTGGCTGTGCGAATATTCCTGTACAACTGCTGGCTGCAGCCGCATTCCTGGCGATGTACATCAGGCCTCCCACACGTCACGGCGAGGCATGTGTCTATTCAAACCGAACGCAGCGATGCGTTGAAACACAGCTCCAGCAGTCTCTGAACAATGTGCGGTAATTACTTGTGTATCCACCCTGCACTGCTATTGACGGTCCCCACGTCCCGACAGTAACATTTCTAGTTGACAGACACTGTGAAGGCACTGTTCCATCCAGCGACCCCCGACATCAGAAACAGCTTTACCTTCTTTCGAGGTTCCCAGGCTTGGTCCGGTTGTAATTTTGGTAAGAGAAACGTGTAGATGAAGATGAGTGTGGAGCATTGGTGGAATGGTACTGACAGGTGAAAAAGGAGTAATGGGGAAAAGAAACTTGTCCCAGTGTCACTTTGTCCACCAAAAATATCTCATGGACTGACCTAGGATTGAAACCGGGCCTCCGCGGTGACAGGACGGCGAAGAGCGACTGACTGAGCCGTGGCACGGTCTATTGAAAGCTAAGTTGAACTAAACAGCATTTAGATATTCAGTACGTACCTCACAGTAAACACGCAGTTTCTATGTTCAGAGACAAACCACTTGATACTGTTGACTCTAAGAATCACACAAAACACACAGACAGTGCACAGTTCTGAATGACTAAACAGGTGGCCCGTAAATTCTCCGTTGTACCTTGCAGCACTGCAGTTCTGCCAAGACGCACGTCCCTCTCCACTCAACACCGCTGCCTCCGAACGTGGCTGCAGTTTCTGCCGCGCAGCCAATTTTCGGTCTCTTCTCTGTGTATCTACAGAGAAACACGTCAAAACCCCAGGTCTGACATTTCTCATGTGGACGTAAAGAAGGCTATAGAATAACCGCGGCCATTATTTTCCATCAAAAATTTCATCTTCCTGATATTCTTCTTCTGCCGTCGCTTTATCACGAGCATAAAAGGTGGGATCAAAAAGTGTCGGGACAGTATTATGTATTGTGTTGTTGACTACCCAACCTAGGGGGTCGATCGTTTTGCGTTATTTTCTTTTACATGGGTGATCTCGCATTTAAATTGCGACTTGACGTTTTAGTAATTTCCTCAGTCACTCTTGGAGAGTACCGTGAGTACACGTGAAAGTTGGCCACGGCAGCTTCTTTACACCCTTCGCAATTCTTTTAGGAACGGCACGTGAGGCCGTGTCACGGTATGATCGGTTCCCATTGACGGAGCGTTGCGTCCTGAATTGTACAGATGCAAAGACTTCGAACTTTGCTTCAGCAACATCGGTTGTGTCCTGCAAGCCTGTTTGTCAGGACACAGTCCTGTGTTATGTGTGCCTTACACCGCCGACAGTTCGGATGATAAATTTCGTAATGATGATTTGGACTGAACGCTGTCGCCTGGTCTATCCGACACACAAATGCCACTGCTGTGTCTGCTGCCGCGGACCGGACAGAGAACAACCCACGTATTACAAACTTCACTCCATATCGTAACAATATATACGGCAGCCACAGTTTTAAGAGACGGTGCAAGTTTTTGAGTAACATTTGCTAGGCTGATGTCTGGTGTCTTCTTCTTACCATGAGTGAGGGCTTTGTTCATCTGGAGGTTAGCACCGACTGCAAGTTTGAAGTGCTGCGTATTGTGACGCCAACAATGACAGTGGTCACATTCCGGGTGAAGACAAGTGCCTTGGCATCCTCCGATTTTCAAAGTGGCTTTTATGGCTTCCTGCTGCCTCAGTCAGTTATTAGCTGAGTCCCACTGCTTTAAGCAGATGCTTTACGTATGGGGTTAGCATGGCCTGAGCTGGTGGAAGTCGTAGTGTCAGGCTCCCTCCGTCTTTACAGTGCAAATGAGGCAGCATGTTCCTTCACAGTGTCTGTATCCTGATAACAGGGTTCATGGCTTCACAATCCAGCTCCTTCACCATTAGGTCTTTTCATGAAGCCAGCCAACCTTAATTTCCTTCAGGGTTATGCTCTAAGTATCACTCCAAGACAAAGTTTGTGGTTTGGAGTTATAGCTCCAGGCATTCTCAGCTTCAGTACTAGATAGAAGCGTGGTCAGCTTCCCGCTCCGGATGTTTTACTGACTGAGAAAAAGCTCCACTGCTCATTGCAGACGATGGTTTTTGGGCCCCACTGTCTTTCCGATAGAATATATAACCACCACGTGATCCATAAAACGAGTGGTTGGCAATATATGCCTTCTTATATAACTATAGCACCATCAATTTCGCATAAACCTTTCAGGCCTATCCTTACATTATCAACATATATTGATTAGCAGCAACATCATTGTGCTATTTTACTTCTCTTACCATATTATGAACAAAATATACATGCATACACGAACACTTAATGAATAAACACGTGGAAAGTTACATATATGTATATATGTGAGAAACAAAACAGTTGAGATCTTAAGCCTGTCAGAGAGTATTTCCTGTGTTACATTGAATTCATCTGTGTATTATTTGTATAAAGCCTGATGATCGCTCGATTTGGAACGTGAAACATGTATGCGCCTTAAATAAAATCGTATTAACTGAAAGAAATTAATTATTTACCAAAATAACTAAATTACTACCATCAGTGGTTTGCGAACTTCTGAGAGCCCGACACATTTTTGTCGCACATCGCATGGCCATGCAGAATGTCTGCTACTACTAGGTTTTAATAAGACCTGGTGTATAAATCCGCTGCACGATCAACATTTACGTTGAGATTTCTTCATCTCTTTCTCTTTACTCTCTTCGCTTTGAGCTTGATTCCTCGCAGAGCGGGCGCTAAGCCGACATTTTTAATAAGGGGCCCAAAGGATGGCATCCAGTAATCCGCAATATATTGCCTACCTTCTCAATGAAAAATGGCTTTGCCTATCCACAGCCAGGCTGTCTTACAATTATTTGTCACTTTTTGTGGCACGATTCGTTAATGAATGCCTGTTCCGACATTCCTGAAACTTCGATGCTGTTCTTAGGTTACCGAGTTTGTTAAAACAGATTAAGGCAATTAATAATCATATGCAATATTTAAACAGACACGTGTATTGTGATATCAATGACGTGGAATGACAGCGGCAAACAGTTACTTACGTGACAGAAGCAATTGAGTGTGTGGGTTAGGAAGAGCGATGTCACTGTGTGATTGAGCACAGAGGATGGCTGAGGATGGGCGAAGATTTAAGCCGTCTGATATAGGATGCCCTATCTATTGGTATACACCTGGAATTTTTGGACAAATTTCGCCTCCTTACAAATTCATTCCATTTTTTTATGTTTTGCTGACCGTGCATCTCAGTATAATATTAGTAAATAACCAACATGATGCACAAAATCTTTGTTTTATAATAAGTTTATTATATGCCTCTACATGTTTCGAGCACTATGTGCTCATCTGCAGGAGGACAAAGGCCGTCCGGTGCACCGGACGGCCACCTACAGGTATGATGATACCAGATGCTGTACTAATACAATTTGTCCTCCTGCAGATGAGCACATAGTGCTCGAAACATGTAGAGGCATATAATAAGCTTATTATAAAACAAACATTTTGTGCATCATGTTGGTTATTTACTAAAAAAACTCCTTTCCAGTTCATCCGTCACCAGTCGTCATGCCAGAAGGCAAAAGTTAATTCTGTACTTCTGTAAGGTCTTCGGATTCGAACTTGGGACACTTGGAGAGTTTCCTGTGTCAGCATAGATCTTGTTGTTCCTCATTTATAAATCGGCATAAGTTTTGAATCCTTCCGGTTTGCAATATGCTTATTAGAACATGTACATCAATTCTGTCTTTATGTTTTGTTGACCGTGCGTCCTAATATAAATGATGGTCTTTTTTTTAACAACTTGATGCATAAATTCGTTATTTTAATACATTTGTTACATTCCTATACATGTTTCGAGCACTATTGTTCTCATCTTCAGGAGGACAATTTATTAACACAGCATCTGGTATCGTTACTGGCTTTGGGTGACTGATCAGTACACAGGTTACGAGAGGACTCTCATCCTGTCGTAACCTGTGTACTGAACAGTCACCCAAAGACAGTGACGTTACCAGATGCTGTGTTAATACAATTTGTCCTCCTGAAGATGAGCACAATGGTGCTCGAAACATGTAGAAGAATGTAATAAATGTGTTAAAATAACGAATTTGTGCATCAAGTTGCTGAAAAAAGACTATCATCAATTCTGTTGTCCTCTGCCAATATCTTCCCACCGGCACTCCAAGCCAATTCAATCAGCCACCATCAACACTACACTACCTGAGCCACTGCTAGCGTCATTAAACAACACACGAACTGAACTAAACACCCTAATGAGTTTATTGATTTTTTCTTTCACGATAGGCCCCACACTGAGCATTAATTCCTCATTTAGATTTGAAGTAGGGGCGGGGGCAGGGAGAGCCTTATGACAAGCAGCAACGGGATTTGTCGTCGACTTGTTTCGCTTCTCTACGTTCTGGCACTGCACGTGTGTGTTTGCACATCAGTGGCGGCTAGTGTGTCACAACACACACAATACATTAGTGACAAAACGAAGTTACAAAGACACAACGCTACAACAAATTTACATTTATAGTACTAACGCTTTCTTTTCTGTGAACAAACATTAGGCCTTTGAGGTGTATGGAGAGAGTGTAGTAAAGTTTCTTCGCCTTCTATATTTGGCAGAAACGATAAGTCCTGCATTCAGTATCAAGTTCCGATCATTTTAAGTCCAGTGGAACATTATTAGGTTTATTTTATTATTTGATTGCACTTCCGCTTTTTCACAGTCTAGCTTTTCGCCATCTTCACGTTCCGTTCAGGACAAAAAAGTTTAACAGGATCAGGAATTGCCAAGACCTATTTTAGGGCACTAATGTGATATATGAGTCTCGGGGAATCCTTAGAAACCGGAAGTGGAATTACCCCTGACATACCTATGTCCCGCTCTGCTCTCTGTCTGCAAGGTTCTTTTGTCCACGTCTGGGCCCAATATTATAGTCTATATTATACAGTGGTGATTGTGGTAGCACAGTGGTTAAGGTGCTGCGCTACAAATCGGAAGGTCGCTGGTTCGATTCCAACAGGTGTTAGTGGATTTTTCAGTGACATAAAAACCTTCCGATAGCAGTATGGCCCTGGGGTCGACTCAACCTCAAAAAGAAATGAGTACCAGGAGCATTTCCTGGGGGTAAAGGCGGCCGGTGCGTAAGGCTGACAACCTACCACCATCCTGTGCTGTGGTCACGAAATCTGGGAGCCGTAATTTCCTGGAACCCTCTGAGCCACTCCAGACCTGTAACGGGACTGCTTTATATTTTTATTATACAGCATTCATAAGTGGAACAATTAGCCTATCGGCACTACATTCGGCAATTCATTAATTTCTGGATGAACCAGTAAATAAAGAATACATCTAACTGAGACCTTTATTCTGGAATAAACTGCAAGAATTCACATACAAGAAGTTTCGCACACCTACGCTTCTGATAATATTGCAAATATTCATATTTTTGCACTAAAAGTATCTCCACCATTACAGTCACTTCAACCTAAAAATATCTGGCACTCGGGTCGTACCGCGTAGTAAACACACTGCTTCTCGGTTGTAACAAGACTGGCAACGTACATATAATGAAACAGTGAGGCGCGTTCATGTAACCACTGTTGCAGTGGAAAAGCAATAATTATTACTTATTATGAATGTGTGTTTTTAGCCTTAGGTATCAAGCATGCAATATGCATGCGCCGTATTGTCATATGTGGCCTGTCGGGCTGTACATTCTTTCACATTATCTCACAAACAGCATGATTTTCGCAAAAAAAAATTATACTGGACATAAAAAGCATTTTTTTTTATTTATCTATTACTTTTGTCTGAAAAAATTTCTCGTTATAAGAAAACATGAGATAGATGTGACAAAATACGAATTGGTCTTCATGTGAAGTCCCTTATACTTATGGCAGATTTTAACGAAACTTGAATTTTCTCAACAGATATTCGAAAAATGCCCAAACATCAAATTCCGTGAAAATCCATCCAATGGAAGAAGAGTTGTTCCATGCGGGCGGACAGAAGGACAGACAGAAATGACGAAAATAAGAGTCGCTTTTAGCATTATTGCGAAGGCGCCTAAAAACCACTCAGTCGATGCTGTATAGGGGAATAATCGCTGCGTGTTCTCAGATACACACAAAACACACAAATACACTGAGTGGGCAGAACGTAAAATTGTTGAATCTTAAAATGGCAGTACATATAGTGACCACTGGGCTTTAAGGGGTTAAATCTCGGTTATATAATCCAGTCAGTTAGTGGTGTATAGGGAAATAATCGCTGTTTGTCCTGAGATCCACACAAAACGCACAAATACACTGTGTGGGCTGAAAGTAGAGTTGTTGATTGTTAAACTAGCGGTACATATAGTAACCACTGGGCTTTAAAGGAGTCACACTGAAAATGCTAATGTGACTGTGGCAGACGGAAGGCCAAGTTGCGCCAGTGGATTGACCCTGATCTATTTCCTTTCTCTCTTAGTACAGTTCTCCATTTCTCTTCAGGTCTTCTTGCAAGTCACCTTCCACGAGATTTTCCTACAAAACTTTGATTTTTACTCTTATTGTAGCAGTACCCCAAAACAAATGACGACCGGTGGTATTTTTAACAGGCCCAAGTATTTCCGCAAGCACACTTTTCCAAATACCCTTTTTGCTGTCCTGCTGGCACTTTTGACATTACCACCTGTTTTTCCCAATTGTGGTTTTTTCCACGTGGTTTTTAAAAACAGTCGTATGTACATTGTTTCCCGCCCCACGTGCTGCAGTCTCTGCCCACACGACCTCATTTAATTCGTGGTGCTAACAGCTCCGACTGTCTTATCGGTAATGTGTTTGGCCATGGGACTGGAAAACCGAGGTTGATCGCTGGTGGGCCCATAGTGCATCAGGGGTCCGTACTGGAGGGCTGTCTGACGTGATTAGCACCCTTTATATGCAGTCTTAATGTCTGGAATAAGTGGATCCCCATTTCCACTTTTACGTCCTTGCATGACCGCAAAGAAACAGATTGTTGTTACATTTCTGCTATAAAGCGTGCTGATCCGACATTCTTCTGAACAGTTCCTTTTTGATTTCCCACGTCTTCCTTTTCATTTGCCTGGTTTTGATTGCGAATGAAAGTAAAGTCAATCCCAGACCAGTCCATGTGGAATTTGTGGTGAACGAGGTGCCACTCACACTGGCTGTGCGCCTAGTACTTACATTTCATTCTGTTAGTATCACTCTAGCAATATTCCATACTAATTCATCCGTGTATCACGGACTGCATACATTTTTAACAAACGAGAGCGTCGTTAAATAACACGTTTCGTAACAACCATTACTGGCCGCCACTGGTGATCAGGTACACTATCGACAAGCGCGACATCTGTCGGACGAACTGCAGTTTTACCTTGATCCACACGACTCTTCTGTCTTGCAGTGACAAAGCTAGTGAACTGGATAGCACGTTAACAGTAAGCCGGCCGGCCTGCCTGTATGTCCAGTGCGTTTGCGTGTGTTTTGTGATACAGTTCGGGAACCTAAGTTACACTCATTGCATTATTCAAAAGCATTTATGGCCTAGTTTTAAACTAAACACATTACAAACACGTTCAGCGAACACGCCACAGTGTCGCCTTGCCGATAAACCTCTGTTAGTTCTTGACATGGCAACAGGAAGACGGTCCTTCTGACGTTTGCTTTACATCCATGAAATCTGCATCATAGTTTCGAGGTAATCGATATCGCAAGGTTAACAATTGCATGATTGCCATTTTCGGTATCAATTAATTAACACGAGGGACTGGGATTCAATTTAATAGCCATTTGGCGCCATTTTGTAACAGGAGAAGAAAGTTACATATGTTGACGTTTTATAAGCGAACGACTTATTAGAATTTCTTAGCTACTTATTTGTGAAGTTTTAAAACCAAACATACTCTGTTGATGTGCACAAAATGCATACAATTCATATTTTCAAGTCGCGTATACTGTCATGGAAGGTTGGCCACACAACAATGCAGCCATTTTGGATTTCTCGGTCTGTGGGATTTTGGCGCCAACACGAATATTCGAATTATTCTGAGTTATAACACAGTAGCAGTTCGTTGAGTTCACAGTAACTTACACCCTGTATTATCGTCAAATGTTTAAAAGAATGCCCACCTGTAGCCAAAAACTGCCAACTTGTACTGACAATACAACTTACGATTAGTGACCTTGGAAACAGGCTGAAGTGGCGATACTTCAATTATTGCACAAACAGTCAGTGTTGAATTTTGTGCTCTATACTACAATGAAAATATATCTCTTAGCATAACAATAGCAGATACTCCCATTGGAACAATGAGACAGTTCAAATACCCACCGTTCATTGGTGTTTAGACCGAACTCCTCTCTCCACATGCTGTCTTTTACTGATCATGTTGTAATTGTTTTCCTGTAAGCACCCACGGATATTCACGGTTGCTTCCTGCCACGTGTTGTGCACTGTCCGTTCGTCATTTGTTTACAGCATTACATAAACTGTCTGTTTGTGCAGGCACACCACGTAACCAGAAAATACATTATTATTAATATTATTATTATCATCATCATCATCATCATCACCATCTCCTTTATGCAGGGTATTTATACTTATATTCCTGAGACAAACTATGTCCCTAGGGAATACAGTGTTGCAGCTATTCTGTTGTTACTATTCATGGTGCTTATATCGTTA
>Ga0131853_10016351_pt1 | contig 13539 bp, 9 predicted proteins | sample TergutLab28metaG_FD_92764 | JGI IMG/M metagenome (GOLD analysis project Ga0131853, IMG submission 92764) | Labiotermes labralis P1 segment gut microbial communities from Petit-Saut dam, French Guiana - Lab288 P1 (version 2) (version 2) | ecosystem: Host-associated > Arthropoda: Insects >... | reverse complement strand
TCCATCATTTTTGCATCAAGCTCTTCTCTTGTTTTATCAACGACTTCTTCAATTCTCGCAGGATGAATACGACCATCACTAATTAATGTTTCTAATGTCAAGCGTGCAATTTCACGCCTCACTGGTTGAAAACAAGATAATACCACAGCTTCTGGTGTCTCATCTACAATAACATCCACACCAGTTAATGCTTCAAGAGAACGAATATTTCGACCTTCTCGACCAATAATACGCCCCTTCATTTCATCTGTCGGAAGATTGACAACAGTAATGCTATAATCATTTGTCTGCTCAGAAGCATAACGTTGGATGGCACCAACTAAAATATTTTTAGCTTTCTTACTTGCTTCAAGTTTTGCTTTTTCCTCTGATTCTTTCACATACTTCGAAATTTCATATTCTAATTCTTGTTCTGTGTTTTTTAATACAATTGAGCGAGCCGTTTCTTTGTCAAGTCGTGCGACTTCAAACATTTTCTTTTCTTGCTCTTTTTCAAACTCGATTAACTTTTCTTTCTGTTTCTTAACTAATTCTTCCACTTTGCTTTCGCGATCTTTTATAGCTGATTCTTTTCTTAAGACATCCTCATCTTTTCTTTCAAGAATCGCTTCACGCTTTTCCAAATTCAAAATACGACGATCGACATTTTCTTCACGACTAACAATACGCTGTTCCAAACTAGCTAAATCGCGCTTTTTCTCAGCAACTTCTGAATCTGCCTTTTCTTTTCTCTTTTGAATTTCTTCTTTCGCATCTAACAGTGCTTCTTTTTTATCAGTTTCTGCCTGTCTTTTGGCATTTTCAACAATATCATCAGCCGCAATCTTAGCTTTTGCAAGCTTTGCGTCTGAAACCGTCTTACACACAAGATAACCAATTACGAAGCTTACAATCGCAAGCAAAACGGAGATTAATAGAACAGTGATACTTATATTCATATTAAAGCCTCCTATTTTTGAATCTTTAGGACAATTGCCCACTGTCTATTTTAACCCTTTTCCAAAAATAAGTCAATTATTTTCATTCAAAACCATCGATTTTTTCATCATTTGATTTAATTGCTAATTTTTCTTCACGCAAAGTTAAATAATCTTCTAGGAAAATTTTACACATTGCTGCGATTGGAACTGCAATAAACATCCCGATGATCCCAAAAATCGAACCTAAAACAAAGATCGACATAATAATCAGTAATGGATTCAACCCTAACACATCGCTGGTTATTTTCGGACTAATAAAATTAGCATCAATTTGTTGAAGCACTAGTAACGCCCCTAAAACAATCAGTGCATCTTGAACACCACCAGTAAAAAGTGTGATCACCGTCGTCACCAAAGAGGCAAAAATAGAACCGAAAAATGGGATCATATTGCAAATACCTAATAGCAAAGCCAAAGTCAGTATGTATTCAATACGCACACCAAACAAAGTTAAAACCCATAGCAAAATTAACGATAAGGTTCCTAAAATACACGCATCTAAAAATTGAGCGGAAATAAATTTATAAAAAATCTCATTGGAACGATGAATGTAAGATTTCAAAAAATCCAATGTGGGAGGTTTTATAAAAACAGTGGCAATACGATTGATCAAAGCAACAACACTCACACGATAAAGCAACAAATATAGTGCAATGATCATTCCCAGTCCAAAATTCAATAAACTAGTTCCAAAACTCAATAAGTTAGATAAAATCGCCCCTAATGCCGTTGTAATAATTGCCAATAGACCAGTATCAATCACCATTTCTGTATCAGGCGTAAGAGCATCAATAATTTCTGTTGCAACATCTTCATTATAATCAGGAATTTCAGGTAAAAAATTATATAGCCAGTGTTCAGAACCCAGATTCCTTGCCCAATCAATGGCATTATGATAATAGGTCTCAAGATTATCAATAAAATCTCTAATATTTCCAATGATAATAGGTGAGACATGGATTAAAATCACTGTCACCACAGCAATTACAATCAAAAACACTGCCAAAGTTGCCAATATATGAGACTTTCTTCGCACAAAATCATAGCGATTCCTACTAAAGTATTCATCTAATTTAATCACAGGTCGAGACAAAAAATAGGCAATGAAACAACCAGTAATAAATGGTGCCAAAATGTTTAGAAAATTCCGAAAAATTCTTACAACAACTGGGAGATTAGCTGTGACATTGTAAAGAAAGAAAATGGCTATGATCAGAATAAAAGCTTGCTTATACAGTGAAAAATCTTTCCATTTACGTCTCATTTTTACCTCACATCCTTTCAAATTAGAACATATATTTGCAATAAGCCAGCTGATTAAACACTTGCTTTTTCAAGAGGTGGTATGATCTGCTTTTTACGAGACACAACACCTGGCAAATATGCACTATTATTCTCAAGCGTGACATCAAATGCTTTTTCTACCAAATCGGCACGATTGCCTAGTGCGATAGCTTGAGAGTTACTATTCATTACATCAGTAATCACACACATATATAAGTCTAATGATTTTTCAGCAATCACTTTATTTATTTCAGCCTCTATCTCAATCTGACGCGTCATTACACTTGCAATGTCAACTGTACTAATTTGAGTCGTCTCCACAGTTAGTCCATTCATTGCATACACTTTTGCATCAGTAGATAACATTTGACTAACAGTTAAATCAGATAAGTCAGTTCCGGCCTTTAACATCTCAAGTCCATAAGCCTCTATATCAATATTGGCAATTTTAGCAAGTTTTAAACATACTTCCTTATCCAATTCTGTACAAGTAGGTGATTTGAAGCCCATAGTATCTGACATAATCGCACTCGTCATCAAACCAGCGATTTCTGGCTTAATTTCAACACCATTCTCTCTATACATCTTATACAAAATAGTCGCTGTACAACCTAATGGTTCAACACGGAACCATAACGGCTCTGAGCTATTAAACCCTGACACACGATGGTGATCAACTACCATATAAGGCGTTGCCTTTTCAATCCCATCTACACTTTGTGCAAACTCATTATGATCAACCAAAATAACAGTATCATCTTCACCTACAGATGTTAGCAATTCAGGTGCTGCCACTTTGAAATAATCAAGCGCGAACGCCGTTTCCTTATTCAACTCGCCTAATCGATAAGCCGTCGATGGATTTCCTAATGCATTTTGCAAATCAGCTAACACAATCGCTGATGTTACAGTATCCGTATCCGGGTTTTTATGTCCAAAAATTTTCATCATCTTAATCTACCTCATCTTTTCTTTTCATATTAAATATATCTAAAATTTCCTGTGTATAATTAGCCTGCGAAGACTTCGCATGTTCCCCTTCATAAACAACAAGCGGTGCCTCAAGTCGCAAACCGCCAGCTTTTCCATCAAGCACTCCTTCAATCAAAATCCCATTGGCTTCCTTGTTCATACGGGGATAAATAAATCGAAGACGTTTAGGCTCCAATCGATATTTCTTAAAAGTTTCAATAATTTCAATCAAACGATCAGGGCGATGTACCATCGCAAAATGACCACCCGTTCTTAACAACAACGATGCTTCTTTTACAAGTTCCTCCAGTGTCATGGCCACTTCATGTCGCGCCATCGTAAGGGCATCATTTTTATTCAAATTGCTCTTTTGTCCAACCTTGAAATAAGGCGGATTACACGTTACCACATCATAACTGCCAACCCCTAACAGCTCATGAATACCAATAAAATCTTGCTGATAAATTTTAATTTGCGCCTCCAATTTATTAATAGCCACACTACGCATCGCCTGATCAGCTGACTCAATTTGCAATTCAACCCCATCAATTTTCGCATCAGTCCGCAAGGTTAACATGAGCGGAACAGGCGCGTTCCCAGTACACAAGTCAATAAACCGATTACTGTGCTTATTGATTTTCACAAAATGAGCCAGTAAAGTTGAATCCAGTGAGAAATTAAACCGCCCAGGTTCCTGAATGATTTTCAACCCCTCATAACCAAGCAAATCATTAAGCACTTCATTTTCTTTAACTAGGTGTGCCATTATTCAGCCACCTTACTTTCCAACATCTGACGCGCATTAGACAAAGATGCCTCCGTCACTTGCTCATCACTCATCATCACAGCAATTTCATGCACACGCGCATCACCCTCTAAATAATGAACCTGCGTCACCGTCCGCCCATCACTATCGACCTTACTCACATGCAAATGATGATGCGCAAAAGAAGCAACCTGTGGCAAATGTGTAATACACAACACCTGTTTAAATCCAGAAATTTCCTGCATTTTCGCACCAATACTAGTGGCAACCTGTCCACTCACACCCGTGTCAATCTCATCAAAAATAATGGTTCCAATTAACTGTCCACGATTTAAAATCGACTTCAACGCCAACATAATTCTCGACAATTCCCCACCAGAAGCAACCTTATTCAATGGCTTAAGTGGTTCACCTTTATTGGTAGATAACAGAAGCTCAATCCCATATAACCCATTATTTGTATATTTGCCATTCATCACATCATCAGTGCTAACACGAGTAAATTCAACATCAAATTGTGCATTGGGAAGTTTCAAATCTTGCAATTCCTTCACAAGTGCCTTTTTCACACGGTCAGCAATCAAAACACGCGCATCATTTAAAGCCTCGCCTCGTTCAATCAGTACTTGATGGGCATCCTTAATGGCATTAACCAAATCTTCTTCATGCTCATGGGCATTCTCAAATTGAGCCAACTCTAAATTAACTTGCTTTTCATAGTCGATCAATTCATTAATGTCCATCTTATACTTCCGTTCAAGCCGGCGCAACGTACTAATTCGATCTTCAATTTGCTCAAGCTCTCGCGGATCATAAGTCAACCGACCTTTTTCACGGGTTACCGTACCGATGAAATCTTCTAAGTTGTAATAAACATCTCGAATTTGTGTTAATAATGGTTCAAATTTCACATTAATTTTAACTAGCTCTTCTGTTTGCTCCAAAATTGGATATAGTAATTCCAGAGCAGCACCATCCCCATTAGCCGCTTCTAACGCTTCACTAAAAATCGAATGCAGTTCATCACTTGAAGCCATCAAGTCTCGTTGGGAAACCAAATCTTCATATTCACCAACAAATAACCGAGCCTCTTTCAGTTCTTCCTTTTCTCCATTCAACTTAAACAAACGATCTGCCATATCCTCAGACTTTGCCTTAAAATCCTTATACTTCAAAACTGCATCGCGATAATCAGTTAAAGCAGTGGTGTAGCCCTGTCGCAATACAATAATTTTATTACTCTGAACCAGATTATCCAACAAATCATAATACATTTCAGGTTGAAACAGACGAAAACTATCATGCTGAACATGAATATCAACCAACATGCTCCCTAACACTTTAAGCTGATTAACTGTTACGATCGATCCATTTAACCTAACTTGAGAAGTTCCAGTTCGCCTAATTGTCCGCTTAATAACCAAACCTTCAGCTTCATCATAATCGATATCATGATCCTCTAAAAATCGTTGCAGGTCAGGTTTAATTGGCACATTAAAGACAGCTTCAATAACGGCTTTGTCTTCATTGTGGCGAATCACATCAGTAGAGGCACGTTCACCGAGAAGTAATGAAATCGAATCAATGATAATTGACTTTCCTGCGCCAGTTTCACCGGTTAGAACTGTCATTTTTTCATTAAAATCAAGTGCCAGTGACTCAATAATGGCCATATTTTTAATTGATAAATGCGATAACAAATAACTCACCTACCTACATCTAAGGTCCAAGGCAAAAAGATGCGCAAGTTTTATATGGCGCATCTTAATGACCTCTTATTCATCTTCATTTCCAATTTCTTCTTCATTATCATCAATGTTTTTGTCATTGATTTTACCACCATTTGCTAATATCTCGCGAATATCAGCTTCAACCTCAGCAGCAATATCTGGATTTTCAGCGAAGAAAGTTCTCACAAGTTCAGTTCCTTGACCAATCTTCTCACCCTTATAAGAGTACCAAGAACCACGCTTTTCAATCAATTCGAAATCCACACCTAACGTAACAATTTCGCCTTGTGCTGAAATCCCTTGACCATAAAGCAGATCTACTTCAACAGTTTTAAATGGCGGAGCTACTTTATTTTTAACCACTTTAATCTTGGTTTTATTCCCGATAACTTCTGAAGATTCCTTGATTTGCTCACCTTTCTTCACTTCTAGACGAATGGTAGAATAGAACTTAAGGGCACGTCCACCTGCTGTTGTTGTTGGAGGTGGGGCTCCTGCTGGTGCATAAGCACCTATGTTAACACGAATTTGATTAATGAAAATCGCAATGGTTTTGGCAGCATTGATTTGTCCAGATAATTTACGCAACGCTTGCGACATTAATCTAGCCTGCAAGGCCATATGCGAATCTCCCATTGCACCTTCGATCTCTGCTTTTGGCACTAAGGCTGCTACTGAGTCTATTACTAGCATATCAATGGCACCACTTCGTACCAGTGCATCAGCAATTTCAAGGGCCTGCTCACCATTATCAGGTTGTGAAATTAATAATTCATCCGTATTCACACCTAGTTTTTCAGCATAAGCAGGATCAAGGGCATGTTCTGCATCAATAAAGGCACAAACACCACCTGTTTTTTGCATTTCTGCAATGGCATGAAGCGTTAATGTCGTCTTTCCTGATGATTCAGCACCATAGATTTCAATAATGCGTCCTTTTGGATAACCACCAACACCTAAAGCAACATCCAGTAGCATTGATCCTGTTTTCGAGACTTCAATTTGGATATCAGATTTCTCACCCAACTTCATAATTGAACCTTTTCCAAAATCCTTCTCGATTCTCTTCAAGGCATCATCCAATGCTTTTTTTCGATCTTCAGCATCAGTAATTCTTTCTGTTAATTTGATGTCTTCTTTTTTCTTTTTAGCCATTTTAAAACTCATCTCACTTTCAACAAAAACATCTATGTCCATGATACTACAAAATGCGCAAAAAATCAAATAAAAATCTCGCATATTCGCATTCATATCACTTAAATGTTTCACATATATTTATTATAATAACTTTGAAGCCAAACAAAACCTAGGAGCGTGTCCACCATGAAAATCATATACTACGACGAAAAATACCTAAATCCATGTGCTGAACTACTCATCAAACATTACAATACCGAACATTTCAACTGTAATTTCACCAAACAACGGGCTTGCGCCTATCTTCAAGAACTTATCTTTAAACCCCGTTTTATCGGTTTTCTCCTCCTTGAAAAAGATGAACTTATCGGCTTTTCTTTCTGCCATATGCGAACTTGGTCTGATACAGATGACATGCATATTGACGAATTCATCATCAGTGAAGACTATCAAAACAAAGGTTTAGGAACAAAACTGCTCGATTTTATCAACACTTATGGCACCAGCTTTTCTCTATCAGGCATTACAACAACAACCAATATCATTGCTTTGACACAATTTTATCAAAAGAACGACTTCTTAGAGCATGACATTACCTTTTTATACAAGGGTTTTAAGAAATCAGATTGAGATTGTTGTTAAATTTCTCCCAGCGGTAACAAAAGTTTGCCATTAGCTCCATTGTGTGATAAAATGAACCTATCCACCATGAAGTGGACTATCCACTATGAAGTGGGTACACACACCTGTTTAGAAGTGCAGATACTTGGAACAAGTGCAAACACTCGGAATGAGTATTCGAAGGAGAGATTTTAATGAGTTATTTAGTACCAACTGTTATTGAACAAACATCTGCTGGTGAAAGAGCATTTGATATTTATTCCCGTCTTTTAAAAGACCGCATCATCATGTTAAGTGGCCCAATTAATGATCATATGTCAAATGTCATTGTAGCACAACTTTTATTCTTAGCTGCTGAAGATCCAGACAAGGACATCCATTTATATATCAACTCCCCTGGAGGTTCAGTGACTGCTGGCATGGCCATTTTTGATACCATGAACTATATCAAACCTAATGTCTCAACCATTTGCATCGGGATTGCCGCTTCAATGGGAGCAGTACTTTTAGCATCAGGTGCAAAAGATAAACGCTATATATTGCCAAATAGTGAAGTCATGATCCATCAACCATTAGGTGGTGCCCAAGGTCAAGCATCTGATATTGCCATTGTAGCTGAACATATTCTGAAAACCAAAGATAAATTAAATCGCATTTTATCTGAAAAAACAGGACAGCCACTTGAACGAATTGAACAAGATACTGATCGTGATAATTTCCTATCTGCCACAGAAGCCGTCGCTTACGGGTTGGTCGATAAAGTCATGGAACGAATAAGTGATGCCAGCTCAAATGAATAGTATTCTACAGCCACCCTTTGGGGTGGCTTTCACCCTCTGGGGTGGCTTTCACCCTCTGGGGTGGCTTTCATCCTCACAAAGGATGGTTTTTCCTTTGGGATGGCCTCGCTTTAGAGCGATTTTTTTTATGCCATATGCAGTTCGGATGCATGCATAAATTGGGCACATCTCCTATTATATCATAAAATTTTCTTGTTTTTCGTCGTACACCCTTACATTTCGAAATTTTCCTGATATTTTGTGTTTTGATGGAAATTTTCAGTTTTTAATATAATTTGGTAGCGGTTCGTTTTTGCTTTTTTCCTAAAATTTTTAAAATTAACCCCTTCAATCAGATTGTCAATATAAAAAATGTTACCGACAACATCATCATTTAATGATGAAACGATAACATTTTAAGTCATAGCTACTTTCAAACGGTAGCTATGACTTTTTAGCCACCTTTATATTTCACTGATGTACTGTTGGCACCAGATAAACCAGCCGATGTTGTTCGACGAAGTTTTTTAATCATCTTGTCACTTGGAACAATATTTCTAACTGATGCTTTGGTGCTATTTTCATGGGTATGTCTGGCATCTTTGTTTCGATACTTTGAATAAGTTAAGGCGTAAAAACCACCCATTCCAATCACAAATCCAGCAATTGCACCTTCGATTTCTAGGAATAACCCTAGTAAAACGGCTGCAACAATACCAATCATTAAAGAGAAAATCAATAATTTCAGATGATGAATTGGCACACTTCCCATGGTTTTTAATGACTGTCCATTAACGGCAACATAGTGAATATTCTTATTAGGTTGCTGATAACTATAGAGCCATATTGGGAAATAGGCTGCTTTCCATTGCTTTCCAATGACATCTAATCGTTCAGATTTCCAGCGCACACCACGATCATAACTCTGGATTGTATCAAGAATTTGATGTCTCGCTACATCTGTAATTTTAACTTCAACCAAATCACGCAAATCTTCCACATTTGTATCCCTTTTTTGAGCGGTGTAACCTGTCATGAAATTGGCATTCCACTGCATGCTTTTTTCCAAGTCAAATGGCTTGATGGCATTAATAACGTTATTTGTTCTGGTTGAGCTTTTATGTTGCAATTTTTCTGAATTAGACTCAATGGTTAATCCTTCAACAGTCATATCGAAGTCTCGTGTCAAAGCATAGCGGTCAGCATCGTAATATCTAGTCGTTACTGTGCGTTTTTTATCGCCTGATCCAACTGTTTTTGATTCAGTCCATGTTCTAAGTAAGATTTCCCCTTCGCCACCAAACTTAGCTTTAACATTGGCATCAATAACCATATAAGGCATATAAACACCCATGATATTCTCAGTGGTAAATTCCTTTTTAAACTGCGGATGGGCAAAAAATTGACGCTTTTTAACAAAGTTTTCAATTTCAATGCGAGCAGCATCTTTTTTCGTTTCAAATGGTAACACCTTATCTGGGATTGCTCCATTTGGAACTTGGTTGTTAAGCGATAAGGTGTTTCGACACCAGTGGCAACGGGCTTGTGTGGATTCAGAGGTATCGATGATGACTTCTGCTGCACAGCTGGTACATTTTAATGTTACAGCATCATTTTCATCAAATACTGCGTCACTTGCACCTGATCCAATAATTTGACCTTGAAGTTTTGTAACATCAATTTTCGGTTCTTCAAATTTTGGCGGTTCCTGTTCGTGGCGACACCAGTGACAACGTAATTTTTGAGTATCAACATTAAGTGAAATTTCCGTTGAACCACATTTTTCACATTTTGTTTGTCCATCTTTTAAATCAGAGCTTGTGTCAACAACGACAGTTTCTCCTCTACCAGGGCCATGCCCCTCTAGATTTCTATCTTTTGTTGCCTCTAGTTCTTTGTTATTATTCATGATTGTTCACCCTTTCCTTATATTCACTAGGTATTCTCCTTGATATAATCTTTTAATGAAGTATCATTTCTATCTTCAATCTGGGATTTTTTTATCTGACCAATTCAATGCGCTTAGTAATGGAATTGGCTTTTAACATTTAGTTTAATGACCATTTTTGTATCGGCATTTATTTTTTACGTGTGCTAGTCGTTGAACTGCTACGTGTTGTTGTACTTTTTGAACCGCTTGATGTACTGCTGCGCGTTGTTGTAGTTCTTGAACTACCTGAAGTTGAGCTGCTACGCGTCGTTGTACTTCTTGAACTGTTTGAAGACGAGCGGTTTGGTGTTGATGCTCTAGAACTGCTACTTGTTTGAGTTGTTGGTCTGCTTGAACCACTTGAGCTTGAGCTACTGGTTGAGGTTCTAGAACTACTACTCGTTTGAGTCGTCGGTCTGTTTGTACCACTTGAGGTTAATGTTGAGGTTGTGGTTCTCGTTTGAGAAACTGTTTTGCTTGATTTACTTGATGTATTTGATGTATTTGGTCGTGTTCGACTTGTCGCATTTGAAGTTGAGCGATTTGGAGTCGAAGATGTTGCATCTGAGCGAGGTGTCGTTGCCTTCATGTTTGATTTGACCTCACTTGGATTTTTAGTGGTTGATACTGATACTTTGCTTTCAGTTTTAGCTTTGGTTGAAGATTTCTTTGCTGCAACTTTGTTCGAAGTGTTAGCGTTGCGTCCTGTTTGCGATGCGGCAGCTACAGCTACAGCAGCACTTCTTCCAGCATTGCGGTTTGAATTTTGTTGCGATTCATCATCGAGCCTACGCTCTGATACTAATATGCCTCTATCTTGACGAATTAATGTGTCATTGGAAATTAGATTATTCATCCGTCGTGTTGTTTCTCTTGCAAAATCATGACTCACACTAGCGTTACGGTATCTGCTTTTCATTACAAAAAAGAAGATCAACCCTGGTAAAATAAACAAAAGTGCAAGAAGCAATGAAAAGGCAATTAGTTTTGTCGTATCCATCGGAACACTACCCATTGCTTTCTGAGTACGACCGTTAACAGCTACATAGTGGATTTGACGCTTATCATTTGATTTTTCTTGTTGATAACTATAAATCCATACCGGCAAATAAGCTGAACACCATTGTTTTCCTTTAAACGTCATATTTTTTCTAGACCACTTAACACCTTGACTTTTGGAAGTCATTGTATCATTCATCACGCTGTTAGTTGCAATATCTTCCGCTTTCTCTTGAACTAAACCTGACAACTCGCTAGCATTCACATCGCGCTTCTGCGAAGTAAAACCAGTCATATAATTGGCATTCCAAGCCACACTCTTTTCTACATCAAACGGCTTAATCGCATTCACAATGTTATTCGTTCTCTCAGAACTTCTATGTTTCAATTTCTCGGCATTCGCTTCAACAGTCAGATCTTCAACAATTAAATCAAAATCACGTTCAATTCGGTAAACATCAACATCCTTCAATGTACGTTCAACATTTTCATTAATCTCTGTATAAGTTCTAACTGTATGGCTCGCTTCACCAACGAATTTAGCATGAGAATTAACATCAATCACCATATATGGCAAATAAACACCCATCACATTTTCAGGTTGAAATTCAGCCTTGAAGGTTTTGTTTGCTAAAAATTTTCTATTCCCAACGAATTTTTCAATGGCAGCAATGGCATCTTCACGCTTAACAGAAAATGGCAATACTTTATCTGGAACCGCCCCATTAGGGATTTGTTGATTAACAGACAATGTCTGTCGACACCAGTGACATCTTGCTTGTTGGGCCTCAGAGGTATCAATCACAACCTCAGAAGCACAGCTGCCACACTTAAATGTCAATTGATCTTTGACGTCTGCAACAATATCCTCTGCACCTGAACCAATAACTTGACCTTCAAGTTGACTAATGTCCGTTACAAATTTTTCAACTTTAGTGGGTTCTTGCTCATGACGGCAAAAATGACAACGTAAATTTCCATTATTTTTATTGACCGAAATTTCTGTTGAGCCACATTTTTCACATTTGTTTTGACCATCTTTCAGATCGACACCTGTATCTATCACAGTATCCTCAGATGTGCCAAAATTATCTAATTCTCTATTATCCATTCTTCATCACTCACTTTTTAGACGTAGCTATAAAGAAATCAATCCAAAACAACACCTGTCTGAGCGTTGCTTCAAATTGATTCTCAAATATTAAATTCCTAAAACTCTTGATTTCGCTGCATCAAATTCTTCTTGTGAGATGACACCTGCATCAAGTAATTGTTTCATTTTTGTCAATTTTGCAACTGGATCTTCCGCCGCCGGTGCTGCTGCTGGTTGTTCTGCTTGGGCAGGTTGTTGCTGCTGTAATGGTTGACCTGTCATTGGATCAAACATTGGTTGCGGTGCAGCTTGTTGTTGTAATGGTTGACCTGTCATCGGGTCAAACATCGGTTGTTGTTGCTGTAGTGGTTGACCTGTCATTGGGTCGAATGCTGGTTGTTGTTGCTGTCCAACAGTAAAGTTTGCTGGCGCATTTTGTTGTTGCAACCCTTGTACCATGCCACCTGCTGCGTTCATGCCCATATTCATGAAGCCCATTCCCATTGCGCCACCGCCATTTGGATTTGAGCCCATGGCTTCAATTCCTCGTGCTGCTGACATTTGCATGAATGTGTTGGCTCTTGCACCACCCATAGCATCTGCTTCACGGACTTTCGCCATTAATGCTTTAGTGCCTTCATCATACTCAATCGCCTTAATCACAACGCGTTCGATTAATAAACCGCGCCCAGTTTGCCACTGGAAGTTATCTTCAACAGCTTGTGCCAATGATTGTCCAAATCCAACAGAGTCACCTTGAATTCTTGCAATACGATTCCCTTTTTCAGGGTCGTTCGTATAGTTTGAGAATGCACCAGCTAAACTTCCTACAACTTCACTGAATAATTGTGCACCTGCATCATTATCCATATCAGCAAAATCAAAAGTTGGCGCATTAGGCATCAAATATTTTGCTGGAACAAATTGCTTAATGAAAAGAATCGGATCGACAATTCTCATGGTGTAAGTTCCACGTGTTACAGCACCAACTTGCGTCCCGAAAAATGCATCATCCCAGTAAATTTCTGACTGTGTTCCAAAACGGTTGTTTGGAATTTCGCGTAAATTCACATAAAATACAGTTTGTTGTGTTGATGGAATACCACCAAATTTAAATCTTTCCCATGATGTTTTAACAGTCGCTGAAAGAATGCCATCTCCTGCGAACACAGATTGTGAATTTTGCTCATCTGATGTATAAGTATAACCACCAGCTTCAGCAATAAATCCAGTAATCGCTCCATCTTG